>Ga0182024_10006567_pt1 | contig 25466 bp, 26 predicted proteins | sample P32metaG_FD_120480 | JGI IMG/M metagenome (GOLD analysis project Ga0182024, IMG submission 120480) | Permafrost microbial communities from Stordalen Mire, Sweden - P3-2 metaG (Illumina Assembly) | ecosystem: Environmental > Terrestrial > Soil > Wetlands > Permafrost | place: Sweden: Stordalen...
GTTGGGTCGCGCCGGACCGCGACCGACAAAAAGCCCGAGCCGCGGCCGGCGCGCGAGACGAGCAGGCCATCGCGGATCGCCCAGCTGATCCGCCCGTGGTCGGGCTCCAGGGTGTACTGCGGTGGCTCGAAGCGCAAGAGCGTGAGCGGCCTGGTGAGCAGCACGACCGCGCGTTCGTCGTGGCTGTAGACGACGCGGATCACGCCGAGCGTCACGCGCGTCAGGAACAGCCAGTAGGTGCGACCGAGGTTTTCGAGTTGGGCCGGTGTCCACAGCCGGTCGAGCTCGGCTCGCGGGAGCTCCAGCCGCGCGGATTGGATCGAGCGCACGGCACCGTTGGGTGCGACCTGGGTGGAGCGGCGCGGCGAGACGATCCAGGTCCGGCCCGGCAGTCGCCGTCGGCGGCGGTCGCGGAACAGCAGCCATGCAAGGAACGCCGCGATGGTCGCCGAGGCAGCTGTCATGGGCGGATTGTGCCCGAGTGCGGCGCCACTGCGGGCCCCGGTTCGACCGATCCGAGCGCGGCTTCAGGCGTGCGAAGCGAGGAGCGAGACGGGCGTGGCTCTAGGCTTGCGCGGCGACGAGCGATGCCGGTGCCGGTGTGAGCGTTCCGACGGTCGACGTCTCCTTCACGCCGAGCGCGTCCGCGGTCGCCAGCGTCAGATCCCAGCTGGCCCTGCCGCCGAAGGGCCCGCGGTCGATGACCGGCACCGTGAGCTCGCGGCCCCTGAAGTCCACGGCGACCTTCGTGCCGCACTTGAGCGTGCGGCTGGCAACGCCAAGCGTCGTCTTCTGCAGCCGCTGCCCGCAGGCCGTCCGGTGGCCCCAGAGGCCGGGGCCGTAGATCGTCGCGACCGCGCTGCTGAAGATCGGGATCATCACCGCCGAGGTGGTGAACACGGTTGATGTGGCGGCCGGCGATCCGCCCGGGAGGCCGCTGCCACTGGTGGTCTGGGACCGTACGAGCGGGTCACCGAGCCCCGGCGCGAGGACGGCGCGGATCGCGACCTGTGTGCTGGTGGCGGGAGCCCACGCCGCCGAGAAAGTACCACCCGATCCGATCACGCCGGCCGCGACCCGGGTCCACTTGGCGTGCTTTGGCCTCGCCTCGATCTCCACCGTGCCGCCGACGTCGCTGGAAGGTGCGGAGCCGCTGAGCGTGAGCGGATGGTGCGCCATGCCCGAGGCGGCGACGGTGAGCGTGATCCCGTCACCGCTGGTGTTGACGACGCCGCTGAGTTTCACGACGTCAGCCTGTGACGAGCCGGTGCCCGTCGAGCTGCCGGTAGGGCTCACTGGAGCGCCCGCGCCACCGGTCACGCCGATACCACCGCCGTTCCCGGTCCGCGGGCTGCGCGCCAGCGCCGTCGCGGGGAGCGTCGCAGCGAGCGCGACCAGCGCTCCGAGCGCGCAGGCAAGCGGGGCGAGCGGGGCGAGCGCGCAGGCAAGCGGGGCGAGCGCGAGCAGGCGACGCGTATGACGTGAAGTGGCTCCGGGGCCCATGGGGTGATCTGAAATTCAACGGCGGCAGTGGTGCCTACGAGGTGAGCTGACGGGCTCGCGCATTGCGCTACCGATCGCGGTGATCGGATTCGCCCCCGCGACGCCCGGCAAGGCGTCGCATTGGTTCCCCCGTCGACCGCCCGCGGACGGACGGTCGTTCGGCTATGACGGGCAGCAGTATATGGGTATTACGGACGCGGAAGTCGCGACACCGCAATCCGGAGCGCGCGAGCGCCGGCCGTCAGACCGATTTCCGCCAGTTCGGCCGCCGCCTGCACGACCGTGGTCACCAGCTCCGCGGCGCCCATGCCACCCGTGCCGCCCATACCGCCCGTGCCCGGTTCCTCGTTCTCCCCGAGTGGCGGTGCAGGCTCGGCCGCGGTCGCGGGCTCGACTGCGGCGGACACCTTGGCGGCGGGCTTCGTGGTGGCGGTCCGCTTGGCGGCGGGCTTCCTGGCGGCGGGCCTCTTGGCGGCGGTTCCCTTGGCCGCGGGTTTCGTGGCGGTGCCCTCCGTACTGACCGGCCGCGTCTCCCGCTTGGCGCTGCGGCGGTGTGGACGCGAATGGGGGAGTGCGCCGAGGACGGAGGGCTCTTCCTCTTCGTTCATCGCATGAATCATGGCAAGCGCAGCCGGAGTCGCCTCGGAGCAGGTCGCGTCACGCTCAGCCGCCTGGTCGCGTGACGTCAGCCGCCTGGTGGCGTCACGCTCGGCAGCACGCGTGCAATATTTCCAACGAGCGCGCAATTTGGTGTCTAGAAGTCTCGATCTCGCTAAGGATCTGAAACGTTCTGTCCGTTAGTGCGTAGTAGTTACAAGCGCGGTTACGGGCGAGATAGACTCAAGTCCTATGTTTGAGTGGGTGGCGTGCGGGCTCCGCGGGCCCCGCGGCCGCTTTTCAAGCGTTCCGGGCAGGCCGGTGCGCTGGGAACACGACGGAAACGGAACCAGATGTCAGTAGCGGAACTGCAGGAACTGGAAGAGGTCAAGGCCCTCGTGCACCGGGGCCAGCAGGTCGGCGTGCTCACATTTGCCGAGGTCAACGGCGCTATCGCCGAGTTGGACCTGGACGAGACGGACGTCGAGGAGTTGCACGGCTTCCTCGAGCGCGCCGAGATCGAGTTGGTGGAGGAGGTTGACCCGGCGATGGCGGAGGCCGAGGTCGAGCGTGCGCCCGACAAACGCGGACGCCGCAAGGCCAAGACGGCACTGGACCTCAAGCCGGACATCACGACGGACTCGTTGCAGCTGTTCCTCAAGGACATAGGCAAGGTGCGCCTGCTGACCGCCCAGGAGGAGGTCGATCTCGCCAAGCGCATCGAGCGCGGCGATCTCGACGCGAAGCAGAAGATGGTGGAGTCGAACCTGCGACTCGTGGTCTCCATCGCGAAGAACTACCGCAACCAGGGGCTTCCCTTCCTCGACCTGATCCAGGAGGGCACGCTCGGGTTGGTGCGCGCCGCAGAGAAGTTCGACTACCGCAAGGGCTTCAAGTTCTCGACGTATGCCACCTGGTGGATTCGCCAGGCGATCGCGCGTGCGCTGGCCGATAAGGCCCGCACGATCCGCATCCCGGTGCACGTCGTCGAGAAGCTCAACAAGATCGGCCGCGCCGAGCGCAAGCTCGTGACCGAGCTTGGTCGCGAGCCGACCGCCGAGGAGATCGCCGAGGTCACCGGCATCGAGCCTGAGGAGGTCGAGTCGATCAAGCGCTCCGCACAGGCGCCGGTCTCGCTCGAGAAGCCGGTCGGCGACGAGGAGGAGTCGGAGTTCGGCCAGTTCATCGCCGACGAGCGCGCCGAGTCGCCCTATGAGCGTGCCGCCGAGATCCTCACCAAGGAGGCGCTGCGCGAGGCTCTGGAGAATCTCAGCTACCGCGAGCGTCGCGTGCTCGAGCTGCGCTACGGGCTCGGCGGCGAGCACCCGCGCACGCTCGACGAGGTCGGTCGCACCTTCAATGTCACGCGTGAGCGCATCCGCCAGATCGAGAACCAGTCGCTGAAGAAGTTGCAGTCGCTGGCGGAAGCTCAGAAGCTCCGCGACGTCGCGTAGTTCGAGTCTTTCGTTTGTTTGGTGAGGCCGGGCTCTTGGAGTCGGCCCTCACGCGTTAAACGCACGCTCTTTGCGATGAAATCCGGCGGTGTGGGGGGCAATCGCGGGTCGCTGGTGCCTCTATGAGATGTGGCACCCGCAAGAAGCTCCGGACGTTCAGTGACAAAAATGTCCATGAACGTCCATGGGTTCGCCGCGAAGCAGGGCGGGCACGTGACCTGGGCGCAGTTGCTTGAGGCGGGCATCACGGCCCGCACGATCACGCGCTGGGTTGCGAGCGGCAAGCTGATCCGTGTGTATCGCGGCGTCTACGCCGTCGGCCACCTTCAAAGCAATCCGATCGACGCCGCGCATGGCGCACTCCTGGCCGGCGGCGAACGCTGCGCGCTCGCCGGCGGCTGCGGGCTTGTGCTTTGGGACGTCTGGCGGTACTGGCCCAAGAAGCTTGAGATCGTGACCGCTGGGGACAGGCGCCCGTCGGGCCTGATCGTGCACCAATCCACGACTCTCCTGCAGCGCGACATCAGGAGCGTGCAGAACCTCCGCGTCACCAGTCCGGCCCGCACACTGCTCGACACTGCGCGGCGGCTCAGACCCGAGCAGCTGACCCGCGCCATCAATGACCTGCGGTTGCGCGACCTGCTGACGATCGATGACCTCATCGACGTGATCGCGCGCAACCCGAGCCACAGAGCCGTCACCGTCCTCCAACCGCACCTCGAGTTCGCTCAACCCGAGGCGACGCGCTCAGGACTCGAAGACAAGTTCCTGCCGCTCCTGCGCAGGCACGGACTGCCTACGCCGCAGATCAACGTGCACGTTGCCGGTTTGCGGGTCGATGCTTACTTCCCTGACCACCGCTTGATTGTCGAACTCGATGGCTGGAGGACGCATCGGACGAAGGAGCGCTTCATCGAGGACCGGCGTCAGGACTTCGCGATCCTCGCGGCAACCGACATCCCGACGGTGCGGCTGCCCTACGAGGATGTGAGTGACGCAGTGGTCCCACAGCTTCGCGGGCTTCTAGCATCGAGGGCATGAAGAAGCGGATCGGGTTTCTGAGCTTCGGCCACTGGCAGGACGCTCCCGGCTCGCGGACGCGAACCGCGGCCGAGGCGCTCAACCAGACGATCGAGCTGGCGGAGGCCGCCGAGCGGATCGGAATCGACGGCGCATTTGTGCGCGTGCACCACTTCGCGCGGCAGTTGGCGTCCCCGTTCCCGCTGCTGGCGGCGATCGGCGCACGGACGGAGCGGATTGAGATCGGGACCGCCGTGATCGACATGCGCTACGAGAACCCGCTCTACATGGCCGAGGAGGCGGCGGCGGCCGACCTGATCGCCGGCGGACGCCTGCAACTCGGGCTGAGCCGGGGCTCGCCCGAGCCGGCGCTGAACGGCGCGCACGCCTTCGGTTACGTGCCGCCCGAAGGCGAGACCGACGCCGATTCCGCGCGCGCCAAGACTGCGTACTTCCGTGAGGCGATCGCTGGGCACGGGGTAGTGGAGTCCGATCAGGCGCACACGGGCGGCAGCTTCATGCTCCCGATCCAGCCGCAGTCGCCCGGCCTGGCCGACCGCATCTGGTGGGGCTCGGGCACGCGCGAGACGGCGCGGTGGGCGGCCGCTCAGGGCATGAACCTGCAGGGCTCGACGTTGCTCTCAGAGGACACCGGCGTGCCATTCGGCGAGCTCCAGGCCGAGCAGATCGACACCTTCCGCGACGCCTGGATCGCCGCCGGCTGGGAGCGCGAGCCGCGCGTCTCGGTCAGCCGCAGCGTGTTGCCGATCGTCACCGACGAGGACCGCCGGTACTTCGGCGGGCGCAACGCCGACGGCAGTGACCAGCTCGGCAGGCTCGAGGGGACGATCGCGCGCTTCGGGCGCGGCTACACAGGTGAGCCGGACGTGCTCGCGGAGGACCTCGCCAAGGATCCGGCCGTGCAGATGGCCGACACGGTGCTGCTCACGGTCCCCAACCAGCTCGGGGTCGAGTACTGCGCGACGATGCTCGCGACGATCGCGAGTCACATCGCGCCGGCATTCGGTTGGTCGCCTGCGGTAAAAGCCGTGCAAGATGCCGCTTCATCCAGTGAAGTGTCACGCTAGACTGACCTTTCAGTATGTCGTCGCCTGACACCTGTCCCGTCTGCCGTACCGCCGAGGTCGTCTGTGGCAAGTGGACGCTGCTGCTGATCAAGGAGCTGGCTGACGGGCAGTCGCGCTTCTGTGAGCTGGAGCGGGCGCTCGAGGGCATCAGCCCGCGCACGCTGTCACTGCGGCTGCGCGCGCTCGAGGAGGAGGGCATCATCGTCCGCAGCATGTTCCCCGAGGTGCCACCGCGCGTCGAATACGCGCTCACGGAGAAGGGCCGCGCACTCGTCCCGTTGATCGACGACATGCGCGCCTACGGGCTGCAGTGGTTGAGCGAAGGCTGCGACGCGGCGGTTGACGTCGCGCTCGCCGCGGTCTAAGCAGGTCGCCGCGGTCTGAGCCAGCCCTCGCGCCGCCGCATCTGAACCAGACCTGCGCCGCGCAAGCGGCATCTCATTCGGAGGATCTGACAGCGTTCTGCCGAAACCGCTCGGCGTGAGAAATCTGACGCTGCATGGACTGCTCGAAGCGTTTACGACCGAAGCGGGCATGCGGCTCAACCTCGCGGCATCCGACGGCGAGGAGATCCCGTTCGAGGTCGTACAGACCGATCCGCGCCGCTCAGGGCGGATACCGCTCTACTGCTACCGCCCGCTGACGCGCGACTTCATCCGCGCCCGCCTCGGGCTGCTGGTCGCGTTGCCGACCTACGCACCGGCGGCGCGCGCGCTCGAGGGTGTCGGCGGCCTCGAGCTCTACCTGCGGGCTCGCGGTGAGGCCAACCTGCCTGACGAGCCCCGCGAGCAGGCCGACAAGGTCCTGCGCGACTTCCTCGCGCGTGTATTTGCCGAACGCAGCGAGTTCGAATTCGACCCCGCACGGTTCGAGGTCGCATACGAGGAACTCGAGCGCGCGATCTACCAGGGGCGCTGCGTGACGGAGGTGATCGCGCCGCTGCTCGGTATCGACCTCGATCCCGATACGACCGAACTCGCCCTCGGCGAGGGGCTCTCGATCGTGCGTCCGTCCGCGCTGGCCGGCGCACCCGACGAGCTGGTCACGGTGGAGCAGCCGCCGCTGCTGCTGGTCCTGCGGGTGGCCCACGATCGTCTCCAGCACCCCTCGGTGTCGTTCGCCCGCATGCGCTTCCGGCGCGTGCTCACGGCGCTGCGCCTGTTCGAGCGGGGCGGATACGCGATCGGTCCGATCGGTTACTCGCGGATCGACGACGGCGCCTGGTCGCCGATCCCACTCGGTTCGAGCGGCCGCCCGCGGCTATTGACGCTCATGCCCCGCGCCAGCGAGGACGAGATGCGTGGCTTCTGCAACCTGATTGGCCGCCGGATCGGAGCCCACCCGCCCGGCGGTGGCCGTGGGCCCGACAACTCCGGGGCCGGCGAGGTGGCGTGGGCGCTGGCACGCTTCGAGATGGGCTGCGAGCGCATCGCGCCGTTCGAGGCGCTGACCGACTACCTGCTGGCGCTGCGGGCGCTGCTCGAGCCCGAGGGTCCGGCGAGCGGCCGCCTTGCGCAACGGCTCTCCGTGATCTGCGCCGCGCCCGACGATCGTGCCGAGCTCGCCGAGCGCACGGCTCATGCGATCTCACTCGAACGGGCCGTGATCACCGGCCTCGCGCCCGGTTCGACCGGCGTCGACGCGCTGGTCGAGGAGCTGGCGGAGAACCTGCGGGCGATCCTGCGCGACGTGCTCTGCGGCCATCTCAACGCCGATGTGCGCGGGGTCGCCGACGATCTGCTGGCTGAGGCGGCCGTGGCCACCGAAGCCGCGCCCGTTTGACGCCTCCGCAGCCGCGCCCGTCTGACGCTTTCGCAGCCTCGCCCGTCTAACGAGCCCTGGACGCATTAGGCTCCGCGACGTGTTCCACGTCGAGATGCGCATGGGCATCAGCGTCGTTCGTGAGTTCAACCTCGGTGAGCGGGAGCTCTGGACCCGCTTCCTGGCACCACTCATGGCCGACAAGGACTTCACGCTCGAGGGGCACGACTTCACCCCGCGCAAGACGCGCATCGCGATCTACGACGGACCCGAGCTGCGGCCGGACCAGCTCGGGATAGGACGTGGGTGGCAGAACGTCGAGCGGACCGGCAGCGATGTCACCGGGGAGGTCCTCGCCAGAGCGCGCGAGCACGCCGGGGCCACGCGGACGACGGCGCCGCCCACCTGGGAAGCCCTGCGCGAGCGCGCCATCGGCCGGCTGTCCGCGGGGCCGGTGTCATTTGATGAGATCGTCGCGATGGCGGCCAACCTGATGCCCGACAGCACGGCGGGCGAGCAGTTGGCAGCGGGCGAGCGGGCGGCAGTCGAACTGTTGCGCAGCGGTGCCGCTCAGCTGGCGCCGCCGAGCGGCAGGTAGGCGACCGGGTCGCCTGCGGCGAGCGTGCCGGTGCCCGCCGGGATGCGCGCGAGGCCTTCCGCCTGGGCGGTGATCGCGAGCTGATGTGAGTGCTGTCCGCGGAGCGGCTCGATGCGTCCGTCGGATGTGTGGCGCACGCGGATCATCTCGTCGCGCTCGGGATTGCGCTCGACTCCGGCCGCCAGAGTGCCGCGCGTGAAAGCGGGGCGAGGCTGTGACGCGCTCTGTAATGCCGCGAGCGCGGGTCGGACGAAGAGTTCGAAGCACACGAGCACCGATACCGGGTTGCCGGGAATCCCGAAGATAAGCGTGTGATGCGGCCGCTGGCCCGCTGGCCGGCGACCGCCCTCGCCTTCCGGTGAGGGATCGCGGATCCCGAAGCTGAGGGGCTTTCCCGGCCGCAGCGCGACTCGCCAGAACAGCTCGCGCACGCCGAGTTCGCGCTCGATCTCACGCACGATGTCGTGCTCTCCGACCGAGACCCCGCCTGTGCTGATCACCACGTCGTTCGAGAGCGCCTGCTCAAGCGCTTCGCGGTGCGCCTCGCGCGTGTCCGCGGCGTGCGGGATCAGCGTCACGTCGGCGCCCGCGCTTGCGAGCGCGGCGCCCAGCAACGGCCCGTTGGAGTTATAGATCTGACCTGGAGCGAGGCGCTCTCCGGGTTTGCGCAGCTCGCTGCCGGTGACCAGCACCGCAACGCGTGGCAGGCCCCCACAGCGCACCGAGGTCAAGCCCAGGGAGGCCGCGGCACCGATCTGCGCAGGTCCGATCCGCAGGCCGGCGGCGAGCACCTCGGTGCCGTAGGTGACATCGCTCCCGGCCTGCCGAACGGCATAGTCGCGGTGCACCGGGCGCGGCAGCTCGACGGACATTCCGGTGGCAGAGGTGGTGGCGGCGCCGATCCACTCGATCGGCGCGACGGCGTCCGCCCCCGCGGGCATCGCGGCGCCGGTGGAGATCGTGACCGCCTCGCCGGGACCGACCGTACCCGCGAACGGCGCGCCCGCGGCCGACTCGCCGACGACCCTGAGCGACCCAGGGGTGTCGGCGGCGCGCAGCGCGTAGCCGTCCATCGACGCGTTCGTGAACGGCGGCAGGTCGAGCATCGCGATCACCGGCTCGGCGAGGTAGCGCCCCGCTGCAGCTGTCAGCGGCACATCCTCGGCCGGCAACGCGGTCACCTGCGCCAGGATGAGGTCGATCGCGGCGTCGATCGGCATCAGCGGGGTCTCAGTCATCGAACAGCTCCGCACGCATCGCCAGCAAACCCTGAACGTCGTGGATGTCCCCGTCAAGCTCGGGCACCTGCAGGATCGGCTCGCCCGTGAAAGAGGCACGCAGCCGCTCGAGGCCGGCGGCGTCGCGCTCCGCCAGCACTGTGTACTCGGCAATGCTCGCGGCGAGCTTGGCGCGTAGGTCCGGGGGGAGGTCCCGCTGGACCCCCCCCGGAGACAGCGCTGGGTGCATGCGGTTGACGATCGCGCCGGTGAACGGCATGCCGTTCTCGCGCAGCGTTTCGCGGAACCAGATCGCCTCGTCGATCGGCCGACTTTCGGCCGAGGTCACGAGCACGAAGGCCGTCTCGGGGGCGTGCAGCAGGCGTTCGACGCGTTCAGCGCGAGCGCTGAATTCGTCCGTCATACCGCCCAGCAGCGTGAAGAACGCGGTCAGGTCCGAGATCAGGTCGACGCCCGTGACGAGCCTCAGCGCGCCGAGCAGGGGCGCGGCGCCCATCCCGAGCAGGCGCATGCCGATGCCGGTCGGCCGCAGGAACACCTGCAGTGCGCCGCCGCCGAGGAACGCCGTCAGCCGGCCGGGCGCGTTCAGGAACTCGACGGCGTTGTGCGCCGGCGGCGTGTCGAGCACCAGCAGGTCGTAGTCGTCGGAGACGAGCTCGTAGAGCTTCTCGATCGCTGTGAACTCCTGTGAACCGGAGACGGCGCTCGAGAGCTCGCGGTAGACCCCGTTGCGCTTGATCTCCTCGGCGCGCGCGGGCGTCGGTGCGACGCGCTCGATGAGGTCGTCGAAGGTGCGTTTGGAGTCGAGCATCATCGCCCACAACTCGCCCCGCATCTCGAGGCCGTGCAGGCGCTTCGGTGAGACCAGCCGCGGCTCGTTCTCGAGCCGCTCGAGTCCCAGCGCGTTCGCCAGCCGTCTGGCCGGGTCGATCGTGACGACCGCGACCTTGAGCCCGCGCGCCGCCATGCCCACGGCAACCGACGCCGCGGTGGTCGTCTTGCCGACACCGCCCGCGCCGACGCAGATGCAGACGCGCTTGCCCTCCAGCAGTTGCGCCGCGTTCATCGCGCGAGATCCCCAGCCAGCAGCCCCAGCTGCGCGAGCTCGAGCCTGGGCACGAAGAGATCCGGCAGGATCAGCAGCCGCTCGCCGAAGGCGTCGCGCAGGCGACGCTCCTGCTCGAGCTCGCGCGTGGCGCGAGCGTGCTCCGCGAGCGCGACGCGAACTCCCGGATCACCGCCGTGATGCTTCAGCGCAGCGACCTCGATCTCTGTGAAGCGGTCTGCATGGCGGCGGTTCAGGATGACCGCCTCAAGCTCGTGCGGGTCGGGTGCCGCAGCGAGCGCGTCGCCTAGCTCGAAGGTTTCGTTGACCGGCATCTCTTCCGGGGTGGAGACGGCCACGACGGAGGTGAAGGCGGGGTCTGCGATCGTGCGCGCGATCGCCTGCGCCTGGTTGGCGATCGGGCCGACGCGCGCGAGCTCCGCGAACGTGCGCGGCGTGCGCAGGATCGCGGCACCGTGGCCGGACGCGGGCGCGTCGACGATCACCAGGCCGTAGGGCGCCGCGTCACGGGTGCGGCGCTCGAGCTGGGCGAGCTCCCAGAGCTTGCCCATGCAGAGCAGCTCGCGCATGCCCGGGGTCGCCATCGCGAAGCTTGAGAACAGCTTGCTCTGACGCAGTGCCAGGCCCGCGGCGCCGTTGACCTTGAGCAGCAGGTACTCCTCCATCGCGCTCTGTGGGTCGACCGAGATGCGGGACAGGCCGGGTGCGATCTCGCGCTCTTGCGGGTCGCCCTCACCCTGCAGGTCCGCGACGATCGTCCGCTGACCGGTGCGCGCGGCGGCGAGGCCTAGCGCGAGCGCGACGGTCGTCTTGCCGACGCCGCCTTTGCCCGTGACGAAGATCAGGCGGCGTCTGAGCAACGGGAGTGACACGGCGACACGAACATAGCGTCGAGCCGCGGGTACGACCCCCATCAGGCGCAGATGAAGGAATCCCCGCCGCATCTGCGAATACCGGCGCGAATGCGTCTCTCAGCCAAAAAGCCCTTTCTCGGAGGAGCGCCCGTGACAGCCAAGCTCAAGGTGATCGCGTTCGCCAACCAGAAGGGCGGCGTCGCGAAGACCACCACCACGCTCAACCTTGCCGCGGCATTCGCCGAGGAGGGCCATCGCATCCTCTGCTGCGATATGGATCCGCAGGGCAATCTGACGATGTCCCAGGGCATCGACCCGGACAACCTGACCAAGTCGATGTACGACGTGCTCGTGCACAAGACCTCGATCCGCGAGGTCATCCACAAGCGTGAGGTCGACATCGCCTGCGCGTCGATCGACCTGGCGGGTGCCGAGATCGCGATGTCGACGATGATCGGTCGCGAACGCGCGCTCGAGAAGGCACTGAACGAGGTCGCCGACGACTACGACTATTGCTTCATCGACACGCCGCCGAGTCTCGGCCTGCTGACGATCAACGCGCTGACGGCCGCGAACAAGGTAATCGTCCCCGTGCAGTGCGAGTATTTGTCCATGCGGGGGCTGATCCAGCTGCAGAACACGCTCGCGATGATCCGGGAGAACCTGAACCCGGACGTCGAGATTGAGGGGATCCTGCCGACGATGGTGGACACCCGCACCCTTCACGCCAAGGAGGCGATCGAGTTGCTGGAGGAGAACTTCGGTGACCAGGTGTTCACCTCCCGGATCCGCAAGACGGTGCGCTTCGCGGAGGCGCCGGTGAAGGGCATGTCGGTGCTCAAGTACGACCCGGATGGGATGGCGGCCCATTCGTACCGTCAGCTCGCGAAGGAGGTCCTCTCGAATGCCCACACCTAAGCGCGCGAGCATGCGTGAGGGCCCGCTCTCGCAGCTTTTCCGCAAGACCGTCGAGGACACCGCTCAGGCGAAGCCGCCTGCGCGTGCCCCGGAGCCGGCCGAAGAGACCAAGGCGACGCCTGCCGTGGACGAGGCGGCCGCGCAGCGCGCGCTGCCGCATCCGTCCCTGCACGCGTCCGTTCCCGTCGAGCAGGAGAGCGATCCCGGCGTCGGCACCGGTGAGCCGCGTCGGCCGGGCGTGCCATCTCCGCAGGAGCGCCTCGAGTCGGCCTTCTCCGCAGACATTCCCGCGAGCCTGATGGATCCGCCGACGAAGACCCCCAAGAAGCGTGCTCCCGCCAAGCGTGACGTCTACGCGCGCCCGGCGCACACGTTCGAGTCCAGTGCCCCCCTCCCGCCCGCCGGCCGCCCGGTGATCCGGGTGGTCGGCGTCGGCGGTGCCGGCGTCAACGCGGTCAACCGCATGATCGAGGCCGACATCGAGGGCGTCGAGTTCATCGCGATCAACACCGACCTGCAGTCGCTGCAGACCTCGGCCGCGGCAGCGACCGTCCACATCGGCGACGCAGTCACGCGCGGGCTCGGCTCTGGCGCGAACCCCGAGCTCGGCCGTCAGGCCGCGCGCGAGGAGTACGACCAGATCAAGGCTGTCCTGCGCGGCGCCGACATGGTGTTCATCGCCGCCGGTGCCGGTGGCGGCACGGGCACGGGCGGTGCCCCGGTCGTGGCGCAGATCGCACGCGAGATCGGCGCGCTGACGGTCGGCATCGTCACACGTCCGTTCCAGTTCGAGGGCACGCGCCGCCGCGACCAGGCCGAGGTCGGGATCGCTGCGCTGGGCGAGGTCGTCGACACGATGATCGTCGTGCCCAACAACCGTCTGCTGACCGTGCTCGACCGCAACACCACGATGGTCGACGCCTTCCGCGTCGCCGATGACGTGCTGCGCCAGGGCGTGCAGGGCATCTCCGACCTGGTGACGCTGCCGGGTCTGATCAACCTCGACTTCGCGGACGTCCGCACGATCATGTCCGACGCCGGCACCGCGCTGCTCGGCATCGGCATGGGCACCGGTGAGAACCGCGCGATCGACGCCGCTGAGGCGGCCGTCGCCTCGCCGCTGCTCGAGACCAGCATGGAGGGCGCACGCTCGATCCTGCTGTCGATCACGGGCGGGGCCGACATCTCGCTCTGGGAGGTTAATGAGGCCGCCAGAGCCGTCGCGGAGGCGGCTCACCCGGACGCGAACATCATCTTCGGCGCCATGGTCGACGAGAAGATCGAGAACGACCAGGTCTGGATCACGGTGGTCGCGACCGGCTACGACGACCGCCCGCGATCGCGCCGGATGGTCGAGCCGGCCGGGGAGCCCCGCGTCAGTCGCGTGAGCGAGCGCGTCGGCGCCGCATCGGAGCGGTCGTCGCGCGCGTCCGCCGACCAGATGGACGTGCCCGAGTTCATCCCGCGTGGCTGAGCTGTTCGGAGCGGGACTTAAGGGCCTGTAGGGGAATTATCTGCGGTTTTGACGGCGTCTGGACAGCCCCTTTAGTGCGTCCGTCTCGCGGCAGGTACCACCAGTACCTGCCTTGCGAGAGGGTCTTCACAGGCACGCCCAGCCACTCGTCAATTCCCACAACTAATTCCCCTACTGACCCTCATCCTCCGGGATTAGTCCCTCAGAACCAATTTTCGCCTCAGGCCGGATTCCGGGGGGAGGCGTGGTTAGGCTGTCGGCTCGATGCTAACGCTTGCCTCCGCCCATCTGATCACGACTTTCCAGGCGGTCGTGCTTGGATTGCTGCAGGGTGTCACCGAGCTGTTCCCGGTCTCCAGCCTCGGGCACACGGTGATCTTCCCCCACCTGTTCGGCTGGAACAACATCGTCGGCTGGGAGTCGCAGCCCGAGTCGCCGTGGCTGGCGTTCGTGGTGATGCTGCACGTCGGCAGCGCCGTCGGCCTGCTGATCTACTTCTGGAAGGACTGGGTGGCGATCATCCGGGCGTTCTTCGCGACCGTGCGCAAGCAGCGCATCGAGACGCCGACCGAGCGGCTGGCATGGCTGATCATCGTCGCCACGATCCCGGTTGGAATCCTCGGCCTGCTGCTCGAGCATCCTCTGCGAGTGCTGTTCGCCAAGCCGCTTGCGGCTTCGATCTTCTTGATCGTCAACGGCTTCATCCTGCTCGGGGCGGAGCGCTACCGCCGCCGTGCCGAGGTGCGCGAGCTCGCTCAGCGCGAGGGTGCCAAGCCCGACGGCGCGCGCGATCTCGACACGATGGAGTACCGGGAGGCGGCGCTGATCGGGGTCGTGCAGTCCTCGGCGCTGATCGCCGGCATCAGCCGTGACGGTGTCTGCATGGCCAGCGGCCTCGCGCGTGGGCTCGACAACTCCGATGCCGGCCGCTTCGCCTTCCTGCTGGCAACGCCACCGATCCTGGCGGCGGGTCTCCTGAAGATCGGCGACCTGACCGGCCCACTCGGCGGCGGCGGTGTGCGCTCGGCTGCTCTGATTGCGGCGGTCGTCGCGGCGATCACAGCGGTCTTCACCGTGCATTTCCTGACCCGCTACCTGCGTACACGGACACTGAAGCCGTTCGGGGCCTACTGCATAGTGTTCGGCGTCGTGATGACGCTGGCAAACCTTTAGGCAGCATTCCAGACGCTGCCTTCGCCGGGTTCGGGGCCAGCGGGCCCACGAACCCGAGGCTCAGCCGAAGCGGACCTTGCCGTTGGACTTGGCGCGCGCCTGGGCGCGATCGACGAAGTCCAGGCGCTTGAGCGCGGCGCGGAAGAGCCGGGTCACGAAGCGCAGCCGGGCGTTCTCAGAACGCAGGTCGAGCAGGCCCTGCTTGGCGTCCAGCCCGAAGTCGACGGTGGCGGCCATCGCGTAGGCGTCCATCGCGCGGAGTTCACCGGCTTTCGGCGAGCGGTCGGTGGCCCTGCGGACGAGGTCGCTGTAGGCGGCCCGCGCGTTCTCGACCTGTTCCGGGTCGGGCTCCTCCGGCGCGTCTGTGACGAACTCGATCACGCCGGCGGGGTAGGCCAGGTGCCGCTGGCGCTCGATCACGCGGAACGGCCTGGTGCCATGGGCCAGCAGGTTGATGCGGCCGTCCTCGAGTTCCTCGAGGACGCGGTCGATCCGGCAGGCGCAGCCGACGTCGCGCAGACCGTCGTCGGACAGCCAGACGATCCCGAACTCGCTCTCGCGTGCGAGGCAGTCGTCGATCATCGTCTTGTAGCGCTCCTCGAAGATGTGCAGCGGCACGATCTCGGTGGGAAGCACGGCGAGCTGCAGCGGGAACAGCGGGAACTCTGACGCGAGGCTTGAGGACATCGGTTACGCGTCCGCGGGCAGGCGCGCGGTCAGCAGCAGGTTGTAGAAGAGCGCCGGGGGCAGCCGTGGTTCGAGCACGCGCTCGTCGAGCTTCTGCAGGCGCAGATAGCCGTGGAACGCATAGCGACGCCACCACATCGGGACGTCATCGGGGCGGGCCGACGCCTCGAGACCGCGGTTGAACCAGCCGAACCAGTTGGCGACGAGCTCCTCGCCGCGGACGGTGACGTCCGAGAAGCCCGCCAGGGTCGCCAGTCGCTGAAGGTCGGCGGGTGCGAAGGCGTGGATATCGACTTCTCGCTCCAGCTCATGATCGGCCTGCTCCGGGGTTCCGGGGGCGGCGCCCGTGGCCGCAGCGGGTGTCGCGCGCACCGCGGCCCGCCAGAGCGGGGCGAGTGTCACCGCAGCACGCTTCGGCAGGCGGGCGATGCGGTCGCCGATCCGCGAGGGCTCACCCGCGAAGACGATGCGTCCGCCGGGGCGCAGCACGCGCCGAAACTCGGCGAACGCCTGGTCCAGGTCGGGCAGATGGTGGAGCACGGCGTGGCCGAGAACAATGTCGAAGCTGTTGTCGGGGAACGGCAGCGATTCGCCTTCGGCGCGGATCGCGCGCACGTTGTCGAGCCCGAGGCGCTCGGCGTTGGCGTTGAGCGCGTCGACCATGCCGGAGGAGATGTCGGTGCAGGTCAGCTCGGCGATCGCGCCCGAGCGCATCAGATTGAGGCTGAAGTAGCCCGTGCCGGCGCCGACCTCGAGCGCGCTCGCGAAGCCGGCGTCGACCTCCGCGGCGAGCAGTTTGCGGACCTTGCCGAGGACCTGGGACTGGCCGATCTCGCCGAAGTCGATCCCCCACTTGGCGTCGTATGTGGTGGCTGCGACGTCGTGGTAGCGCGTGTTGGCGTCGCGGATCTGCTCGTGCGAGCGAAGCGCCTGCATCGCGCTCGGACGTTACCGTGTCGCCGGTGACGGCGAACCTCCACGTCCAGCAGAGTCAGCCGCCCGGCGTGCCGCCGCTCTCGCTCACGGGGGAGCGCACCTTGCCCGATGTGCCGGCCGAGAATTACTGGTACCGGCGGCATCTGGCGGTCTACGAGTGGATCGCGGCGCGGGTCGGCGGCCTGCGTGTGATCGACATGGCCTGCGGCGAGGGTTATGGAGCGGCGGTGCTGGCACAGGAGGCTTCGCGGGTGGTCGGGGTGGACGCCAACCCGGAGGTGTTCGAGCACGCGCGGCTGCGCTACGCGGAGCCGAATCTGAGCTTCGCGCGCGCCATGGTCGAGCGCTATGGCGAGCCTGCGGCCTCCGATGTCGTCACATTCCTGCAGACGATCGAGCACGTGCCGAGCCCGCAGTCCGTTCTGCGGCACTTCAAGACCTTGCTGGCGCCCGGCGGCGTGGCGTACATCTCGACGCCTAACGTGTTGACGCTCGCGCCGGTCGGAGCGGAGAAGTCCGGGAACCCGTGGCACCTGAAGGAGTACCGCGCTCACGAGTTTCGGGGGGTGTGCGAATCAGTGTTCGAGTCGGTTGAGCTATGCGGCGTCTACCACGCGCGCAAACTCAGAGCGCACGAGCTCGTGCTGACGCTCGGCTGGGATCGGGTTCATCAGGGCCTGCGCCTGACGAAGCCGTTTTACAACCGCTTCACGGCGGCGATCCAGAGCTCTGACTTCGTGCTTGACGACCAGCGCCCACTTTCTGGTGCGTTGGACTTCCTCGCGATCTGCCGGTGACGCAGACCGCCCGCGGGGTGATGCGACGCGCCGGGCGGTGGGCTGCACATAAATAGGCGTAAATCGAGAGATTGCCTGGACACCCGGTCGATGATCAGGCGTTTGTGTTACAGGCACCTTGGGGGGGTGCCGATATCCCCCGGAATGCCCCGCGCGATCTTCAAGCAACTTCGGCTGGCCGTGCTCTGCGCGGCCGGCTGCCTTTTCCTCGGTGCCGCCGGCGCGAGTGTCGCGCAGGCGGGGACGGCGACCGGCGTCAATTCTCTTAGGAATCCCAGCGCTGATTGCGATCGCAGCAGCTCCGACATCGGCTCGCTTGACCTCCGGAGCTTCAATGCCTGCCGCGCCAAGGAGGGTGTTGGCCCGCTGGTGCTGCCGCGCAACTGGAGCACGCTGACGCAGAGCGATCAGGAGTTCGTCCTGATCGACCTGGAGCGGGTGAACCGCGGTCTCGCGCCGATTGTCGGTCTCAGCACGGCGCTCAACGTATTGGCCGCTACAGGTGCGGCGACCACCGACGACCCGGCGTTCCCGAGCCACGGCATGAGCGGCGGCGGCGGAATCTGGGCGGAGGCCTCTTCGCCGATCGGCGCCACGTACGAGTGGATGTACGACGATGGTCCAAATGGCTACGACACCAACAGCGACTGCCCGCCCGGCGGCGGCTCCGGTTGCTGGCTACACCGCGACATCATCCTTTGGAATGGTCGCGGGCCGCTGGTGGCAGGCGCGGCCGGCGCCGGCGCCGGGAACCACGGGTCCTACGCATTCGAGGTCGTCTCGGGTTACTCGACCGCGGGACTCAGCTTCACCTGGGCGCACGAGCTCGCCAGCTTCGCAACCAAGCCGGGGCGCGAGACGCTGGGCGAATCTGCCGAATCCCGTCGCACGCGGCACCACCCGACGCGGCACCACCCGACGCGGCACCACCCGACGCGGCACCACCCGACGCGACACCACCCGAAGCTCCGGCGGAAGTCGGTCAAGCGCTCGCGCGGGGCGACGGACACGATCAGGATCACGGTCGGATGAGGGTGCGAGGGTAATGGGAGTCATACTTTTCTCGGTAGATGGCATCGACCAGTTCGAGCACGGACGCGCCCGCCGGAGTGTCCGCCGTGCTGCGGTGCGGGCTGCTGCGGTGCGGGTTGTTGCGGTGCCCGTAGGCACCCCGCGCGTAGATGTGACCGGGGACGCGGACGATCAAGATCGGTTGCGGCTCCCGCAGCGTCCCGTCGCGACGGCTCGCGCCGATCTGGATTTCCTCGACTGCGCCTAGGCAGCTGAGCTCGTCTTCGCGTCAGGCGGCCCTCAGAGGCTGCCCACGCGCACGAGCGATTTGATCGCACGGCGATCGTCCATGGCTGCGTACGCGTCGCCGATACCGTCGAGGTCGGTCTCGTAGTCGACCACCGGACCTGGGGCCCGGGGGTATTGTGGCGATTCAGAGATGCAGATCACCCACAGCAGCATCGACACAAGCAAGGGCCCGGACGACTGGTTCACCGGCGACGTCTACATCGACGCCGTCGCCGCCCCGGCCGGCACATCGACACTTGCGGCAGCGCTTGTCCATTTCACCCCTGGGGCGCGGACTGCCTGGCACACACATCCACACGGCCAGACGATCTTCGTCACCGAAGGGGCGGGGCTGTGTCAGCGCGAGGGCGGTCCGGTCGAGGTGATCCGCCCCGGCGACCGGGTGTTCTTCGAGCCGGGCGAGAACCACTGGCACGGCGCCACGCCCAATCGCCTGATGGTTCACGTCGCGATGCAGCAGGCCGACGGGACGGGCAACGTTGTGACGTGGGGCCGCCATGTCACTGACGAGGAGTACGCCGTGGCGCCGAGCGGCGGCGACTGAACCAGGTCGGTGAAGTTAGCCTGCGCTCGTGAGTAGTCCGATCGTGGTGCCTGAATACCTCCGTGACGCGCGCGAGACGTCGGCCGAAGGTTTGGCCTGGCTCGACCGGCTGCCAGGGCTTGTCGCCGAGGCCTGCCGCCGCTGGGCACTGGAGATCGTCGGGACGCCGTACGGCGGCGGCGTCTGTGGCTGGGTGGCACCGGTTCGCCAAGCCGGTGGCGTGCGTCAAGCCGGTGGCGTGCGTCAAGCTGGTGTAGACGCCGTACTCAAGGTCAGCTGGCCGCATCCCGAGGCGGCGACAGAGGCCGCGGCGTTGCGCTGGTGGGACGGCGCCGGCGCGATCCGGTTACTCGCCGAGGACAGCGACGCATGGGTGATGCTGCTCGAGCGCTGCCTTCCCGGTACGCCGCTGCGCGACGCCGGCCTGCCAAACGAGCGCGGGCTGGCGATCGGCGCCGAGCTACTGAGTGCCCTTTGGGGCAAGGGGCTCCCGGCTGGCGACGACTCGCGGTTCGACTCGATGCTGCAGATCTGCAACGGGTGGGCGGATCTCGCGCAACGCCGAGTCGAGGAGTACGGCGCCGCGCTGCAAGCGCTCGGGACTGACCCCGACATCCTCACCCTCGGTGTCGAGTTGCTCCGCACGCTCCCTCGCTCTGCGGAGCGGCAGGTCCTGGTGCACGGCGACTTCAATCCGGGCAACGTGCTCGCCGCGGGGCGTATGCCGTACCTCGCCATCGATCCCAAGCCCATGGTCGGGGACCCGGCATACGACCCATGGTCATTGGTCGCCCAGCTGGACTGGCCGTTCCGGCTGACCGAGGCAGCTCGCGTCGTGCCCCAGCGGATCCACCGACTCGCCGAGTCACTGGATCTGACGCCGGAGCGGATCGCTGCGTGGGGCGTAGCGCGCGACGTCGAGGGAGGCCTCTCGGCAGCCTCGGAGGGAAACGTCGCTGATGGGGCGAAATGGATCCGCTCTGCGGCCGTCGTGGCTCCGATGTTGGGCTGAGACAGCCGTCTGCCGCCGCTAAGGCTTTGGCGGCCGACCTCGCCTAGGCATGGGTCCGGCCTGCCGCGGCATTCTGCCGGTGTCGTCGAGGGCGCGGCGGAGCAGCATCTCGATCTGGGCGTTGAGGCTCCGGAGTTCGTCATTGGCCCAGCGGGCCAGGGCGTCGTGGACCGCTGGGTCGATGCGAAGGAGCAGCTGCTTGCGCTCTGGTTTCACGTATACAGCGTGCCGGTGTTGACTACCGGTGATGCCGGTTGGTCGGCGCAGAGGACGACGAGCAGGTTGCTCACCATCGCCGCTTTGCGCTCCTCGTCGAGCTCGACGACACCGTGTTCCTTGAGGCGGGCGAGGGCCATCTCAACCATTCCCACGGAGCCCTCGACGATCCGACTGCGAGCGGCGACGACGGCGCTGGCCTGCTGCCGGCGCAGCATCGCCTGCGCGATCTCGGGGGCGTAGGCGAGATGGCTGATCCGCACCTCGACGATCTCCACCCCGGCGATCGTCACACGCTCGGCCACTTCCTTGGCGAGCTCGCCGGCGACGACGTCGACCGAGCCGCGCAACGAGGTGCTCTCGCCGCCGGGATCGTCGTACGGATGGGTGGTCGCGACATGGCGCAGCGCCGACTCGGCCTGGACCTCGACGAAGTTCACGTAATCATCGACCGCGTATACCGCGCGTGAGGTGTCGGCCACCTGCCAGACGACGATCGCGGCGATCTCGACCGGGTTGCCGTCCGCGTCGTTGACCTTCAGATGGTTCGTCTCGAAGTTCCTGACCCGGATGCTGAGGCTGCGCCGGTCAGCCAGTGGCGCTACCCACCACAGGCCGGTCCGACGTACGGTGCCGACGTAGCTGCCGAAGAAACGCACAACCTTGGTATGACCTGGTTGCACGATCACCAGCGAGGTCAGGATGACCGCGCCGATCACGATCGGCGCGACCGTGACCCCCGGCACCGAGCTGTTGGCCAGCAGAATTGCGGCGCCGATGCACGCGGCGACGACAAGCACGCCGAGCCATCCACTGATCGCCCAAGCAGGACGTTCCTGGATGACGACGCGGGTCCCCGCGTGTCCGACTGGTTCCGCCTCGGGCTCGCGGTATGGCTGAACGGGTTGACTCATGATCCCTCCATCTGGACTGCGTCTGGCGTTATAAAGTGATTTCTAATTGATATCACTTTTCTTTGGACGTTGCAAGATTGATCGCGAGCTGCAGGCCGCCATGCAAGGGTTCACGCAGATGTTTGGGCCGGGCTCGCCGCCACGGGCCAGGTCATCGGTGCGCACGACCTCTGGATCGCCGCGACTGCACTGGCTCATGGGATGGGCGTCGTCACCGGCAACGCAGCTGAGTTCCGGAGTGTCCCCGGGCTACGTGTGATCGCCGCGCCCAACGGAAATTAGAGCGCTTGGCCGGAGCGCCTCGGCGCGAGCTGCCCGGTTATATGACCGTCTTGTTACCGGCTTGACGCGTCAGAGCGGCGATCTATAAGCTGCCCGCTCGTGAGCGCGACCGTCATCTGCATCTCGGCCAGCGATGGGGCAAACGCCGAGGAGGTTGCGACTGCGGTTAGTGAGGTGCTGGGCTTTCGCGTCATCAGTGAGGAGATCGTTGGTCGCGCGGCTGCCGAGGCGGGCGTCGATCAGCAGACCATCGAGGACGTGGAACAGCGCAAGACAGCGCTGATGAAGGTCCTCGACCGTATGGCGTTGTGGGGCGCCGCGGATCCACAGTTCGTGTTGTCCTCGGACGCTCAGATCACCGCAGGGATGATTGGCGTCGGGCTCCCATACGGTGCCGGCGCGGCTCGCCCGAGCGAAGAGCTTCGCGGCTTGATCCGCTCCGCCATCGATGAGTTCATGGCTGCCGGCGATGTGGTGCTCCTCGCGCACGCCGCATCGCAGTCGCTCGCCGGCCGTAAGGATGTACTGCGCGCTTTTGTTACAGCGTCGCCGGCGACGCGCAGCGCGAGGCTCTCCGAGTCACTCCAGGTCGATGCCAAGGAGGCTGGCTCCCTGGTCAAGAAGGGCGACGCTGGTCGTGCCGACTATCTGAAGCGCTTCTACGGGATTGAGCGCGAACTGCCGACTCACTACGACATCGTGGTCAACACCGACAACCTGACTACCGAGGAAGCGGCAGCAGCGATCGTCAGCCTGGCGACTCGGTCGAACGCGCCTGCATAGCCTCTGTCCGGGGCGCTTTCGACCCCGACCAGATGATTTTTCTCGTCGGGCTCGCAGATGATCCGGCTGGTCATCCTCCGCTTGTCCGGACAGGCCGCATGAGTGCAGGGCGTTCTGCAGCATCAGCGCTTCGAGTTCCACGGTGACGCCGCGACGCTCGCTTCGCAGCCGGCGGGCAGCGACGTTCGCCTGCTGGTTGAGGACCGCGGCGGCACTGTCGCCGGTGAACGGCGGACGTCCGGCCAGCATGGCGTACAGAACGCACCCGAGTGCGTAGACGTCGGAGCGCTGGTCGGCGCTGGCGGGCCTGTGTCACCCTGCTTGACTGAGATGTTGGATGAGCACCGAATCCGAGGATCCGCCGCCGGAGGCGGGTGAGCTCCCGACCGGCCGGATCGCGCGGACGGCTCGGGTAGGTGGACTCGTGACCGGCCAGGGTTTGCGGTGGGCAGGCATGCGGACCGCAAACCGCATCCGCTCGCCCGAGCGAGCCGCAGCCGCTCAGAACGAGCGCACCACCTTGCTGGTCAACCAGTTGGTTGACCAGCTGGGAAAGATGCGTGGCGCGGCGATGAAGGTCGGTCAGGTGCTATCGATGGTGGAATTCGACGGCCTCCCGCAAGGCGAGCGCGACGCACTGCAAGCGAAGCTCGCGGAGCTCCGTGACGATGTCCCGCCGGTCCCTTTCTCGAAGCTGGAGCGGCTGATGCGCGACGAGTTCGGCGGACCGCTCAGCCGTGTCTTCTCCGAGTTCGACGAGCGAGCGTTCGCGGCGGCGTCGATCGGCCAAGTGCACCGCGCGAAGACGCTCGATGGCCGCGACGTCGCCGTCAAAGTTCAGTACCCGGGGATCGCCGAGGCGGTCGATACGGACCTACGCAACGCGATGCTCCTGCTGCCGCTGGTCAAGCGGCTTGCGCCCAGCCTCGACGCGAACGCGCTCGCCACGGAGCTGCGGGAGCGCATCGTTGAAGAGCTCGACTACGAGCTCGAGGCACAGAACCAACGGCGGATCGAGCGCCTACGCCGTGGCCACCCGTTCATCTCCGTGCCCACTGTCAGCACCGAGCTCTCGACCCGCCGGGTGCTCGTCTCGGAATACATCGAAGGCGAGCGATTCGAGGCCGTTCGCCAGCTCGACGAGGCACAGCGCGACCGCTACGGGGAGATCAGCTTCCGCTTCTATTTCGGCCTGCTGTACCGCGATCGGATCGCGCTCGGCGATCCGCACCCCGGCAATCAACTGCTGCGTCCAGACGGCCGTGTCGGCTTCCTTGACTACGGGCTGCTGCGTGATGTCGGCGCTGCACGCGCCGTCGCCGAGCGGGGGATCGCGTATGCCGTCCGTGCCGGCGACGCGGGCGCCCTGAAGTCGGCTCTGGTTGCGGGCGCGTACCTGTCACCCGACGGGGCACAGCAGGTCGACGACGAGCTCGCATTGAAGCTGATTCGGCAGGCGACGCGGTGGTACGCCGTCCCGGGCATGCGGCGCTTCTCCGGCGAGCCGGGTGGACGCCGCGGTGAGCGGGCGCCGGTCGACGTTGAGCGTCAGAACGAAGTGAAGGATCAGGTCAGCCGGTTCATGCTGCCGGCTGAGACGATCCTCATCCGGCGGATGCACGTGATCGTCGCTGCCGTGCTTGGTCAGCTACGCGCCGGTGCCGACTGGGGCGCAATCGCCGCCGAATACCTGCACGGCGAGCCACCGGCAACGCCACTTGGTGAGACCGAGGGGGAGTACTTCGATCGACGCGATCGCCTGAACTGACCCGAGCATCGAAGGCAGCGTCATCGCGGCCGGTTCCGACCTGGCGTTGTCGCCGGGGAGAGAGAGAAACGTCGAAGTCGCAGTAGCTCTGTACTGCCCAGGCCCGCAGTCAGAATTCTTTTCAGACGGCGCACAAAAACGCCGCCAGAGGAGTAAGGTCGAACGAGGTGCTGGCCCTGCGGCCAGAATTCTCGACCCACGCCCGAATGCCACCAACAGCGCGATCCGTGCTACGAGGCGGGAGGCGTGGGGTACTGGTTTTGACTGCGGGCCGGTAGCTACTTCTGGTGGCGTTATCCCACCGATCCGGTGGTCGCGTCCCGACACGGGCGAACGCAGCTCGGTCCATCGCTTTGCTTTGCAGGCGCGTCGGCCAGCTTCTCGCACGAAGGAATCGATATGGGGCTCACGAGCACCAACCGCGCAGGCACGTCCCCGCAACAGCGACGACTCGCCCTCGACCGCGCCAACCACGTCCGGGTCGCCCGCGCGCAGCTCAAACGAAAACTGCGCGACGGGGAGGTCAAGGCGGCTGAAACGATCCTGCGCGGGTCTCACGACACCGACACGATGACCGTTACCGAACTACTCTCAAGCCAGCGCGGCTGGGGACCTACTCGTGCCGCGAAGATGCTTCGGTCGGTCTTACTTTCAGAACGCAAGACGCTCGGCTCACTAACCGAACGTCAGCGGCTGATGCTCGCCGCGGTGCTCAGCATCGGCGACAGTAAGGGACGCCCAGTTCCCGGACTCCGAGAACTCTGACGGCAACTCACGCAAGCCAACCCACGGCCCAGCATTGACCAGCCCGGCGGGCGACTCAGAGCGAAGACGATGCGTAGTCCGCAGCGGGCTAAGCGGCGCACTCGAAGGCGGTCGCCTCGAGCAAGTACCCATAACTGTCCACGATCCACCGGATTGTCGTGCGCGGCTGCTTGCGGTACAGGCAAATGGCTTGGTTGCCGGTGCAGTAGGACCCCATGGTGGCGCGGTGCTGCTCAGCGAACTGCTGCTGCTCATCCGTGAGCGTGATCTCAAGTAGCTCATTCATAGGAGCAATATCGCGCCTACGGGCCAGCTTGCCGTCGGTGGTGAGCAGCATTTTCGGTTAGTAGTTAGCCGCAGGCTGATCGTGGTCGACCCGTCCGTTGACTCCAGGTTCCCAACGCGGGCTACGAGGTACGGGACCCAGAGGGCAACGTCGTCTTGCCGGGTGTCGCCGAGTTACTCGACGAATGCGTCGCCGGCACTCGCTGAGAGCGGAGCGACCCCTGGCGTTAGCCTGCGGGGGGTGCCACCCGGCGAGCTAGCGATCGTCCTCCATACCCACATGCCGTACGTGGAGGGCTTCGGGACCTGGCCGTTCGGGGAGGAGTGGCTGTGGGAGGCAACGGCGACGAGCTACGTGCCGCTGCTGCGAGTGCTCGACAAGCTCGGCCCAGACGAGAGCCGTGCGAAGCTGA
>Ga0182024_10006568_pt1 | contig 25465 bp, 26 predicted proteins | sample P32metaG_FD_120480 | JGI IMG/M metagenome (GOLD analysis project Ga0182024, IMG submission 120480) | Permafrost microbial communities from Stordalen Mire, Sweden - P3-2 metaG (Illumina Assembly) | ecosystem: Environmental > Terrestrial > Soil > Wetlands > Permafrost | place: Sweden: Stordalen...
CATGGCGTTAATCGTGGTGGTCGCCGTGACCGAGATCGGGACGGTATAGGTGGTCGAAGCAGCTGTCGGCGTGCTGCCGTCGGTGGTGTAGTGGATCGCCGCGCCGGAAGTCGTATCGCTGAGAGCGACAGACTGCGCCGTGCTGTAGGTCCCGCCGGTCGGGCTGAACGTGGGCATCGCGGCCTGCAGCGTATAGGTGGCCGTGGCCACAGCACTGTTCGCCAAGCCACTGGCCGTGGCCATGGCGTTAATCGTGGTGGTCGCAGTGACCGAGATCGGGACGGTATACGTGGTCGAACCAGCCGTTGGCGTGCTGCCGTCGGTGGTGTAATGGATCGCCGCTCCGATAGTCGCATCGCTGAGGGCGACGGACTGCGGGAGGTCATAGCTGCCGCCGCCTGGGCTGAATCCCGGCGTGGCCGTCGGTGCAATGAGCAGGCCATATACATCCACTTCGGTGGACGTGCCGATGTACACCTTTCCATTGAAAATCGTCGGCACTGAAAACTTCACGGCATTTCCTCCTGCCGTGTCGCGATTGCTCGGCGCTTGCGTGCTGTTCCAGAGCTGCGCCGAGATGTTGGTCGCATCGAAAGCGTAGAGCACGGCAGGCCCCGAAGAATAATTCGAGGAGTCAATGGCCCAAAGAATGGCTGTCCCAGCGGTCGTGCCGTTCGAGGAAATCGCAGGCGTGGCGCCGGGGTATGCAAGCGAAGTCGAGTTGCTCGAGATATGAGTGAAATCGGGCAGCCCGTTGGTAACCGGAATCGATCTCAAGCTATCGGATTGTCCACAGAAATACAGCGTTTCGTTCCAATACGCCGGCACGCTATACATTCCGCCAATCGAGAAGGACTCGTCGAGAATTTCGGGGTCGCCATTGCAGCCGGTGCCGGAGGCACAGTAATGCGAGTTGTTGGTAGTCATCTGGTCCCGGTTGACAACATAAATATGTCCTTGTTTGTCCGCTTCCACCAGTATGTGCGGATAGGTGCCAGGCTGATCGGGAAGCACTAAGACGCCGCCCGAACCGAGATCGGAATCAGTATTGTCGAGCGTCTGTTGATCGGACGGAGTGAAATAATCCAGAAGCGTCAGATTGGCGTTCGTTGTTCCCAATTTCAGGATGGTATCGCCCAACTCGGTGGCCGGCACATTTTTCGTATCGAAATCGCCGTTCCCGCTGGGTATGTAGATATTCCCGTTCGTATCCGCCGCGATTCCAGAACCGGCCATCCAGAATCCGCCCAATCCGCCGTTGGGTGTGGTGATGAGGAGACTTTTTTGCGTAAACGTCGCCGTATCGTACGCGAAGATCCATCCGTGAAATGGGCTGTTATCGCAGTGCGAAGCGAAGGCCACATAAACTGTGCCATTCTGAAGAAGCAGGCCCGGGCGACTGTTTTGGGTCAAGCTGTCAAACTGCAGCACCCCACCGGAACTGCCATCTCCGGTCCCGCTTACCGTCGCCGTAATGACCACGGGTCCTGGCGCTTTTTCCTTGCCGGTCAATAAATCGAGAGCATGCAGCCGGTGAAAGTAATTCGTACCATCCGTGGACTTCGCTTCAACGTAAATCGTGTTGGAGGCCGGATCGATCACGGGCGTACTGGTTATACCGATCTCAGGGACGAGGTCAGTGCAATTGACAGTTGTGCTAGATACTATAGTCTCGGCGGGACTCGCTCCATGCGCCGCATCCAACATGCTTGCTTTCCACAGGTAGGTCGAATTCGCCCCGGTATTCGAGTCGGCATCAAATGCATAAACAGTGTCCCCTTCAGTCGCGACGATCACAACGTTGTGCGTTCCCCCGTTGATCGAGACGCCCGGGACATAGAGCGGTTGCGCGTACACCTGACCGTTCACGGGCAGCGCGAAGAGCTTTCCGAACTGATTCACGTTGACGTTCGACGTGGTCAGAATCGTCTCGTTCGTGTTCTGTCCTGTGCGGCCGTTATCGTTGTGCTGGGTCAGGACGCCCGTCTGGGCCGAACTAGTCAGCGCCGCCAAGCCGATCAGCGAAGCAAGTAGACTGCACCGACTTAGCGATCGGCGAACATTTAGACGCTTGCCCGAAAAAGCACACTCTCGTGCTCTCGCGCATAAGTATTCGGGATGGCGGGCACTCCCAAGAAGATAAGATTCCAATCTATAATCGGTGATCATGAGTGGCTTCCCGGAAAACAACTGGCTAGTTTTTCTGTAAGAGCTGGGATGCTCGCTCTATTCGAGGTGGGAGTCAATGTAAATGTCTTCACCGTAGTACTTACCGTAGTACTTACGCATTCGGCGCAGCGGGAACCCGCGAGCCTCACTACGTCCATGCATTCACGGGCAGTTCCGATGTAGATGATCGGTACAATCTAGTTTTTCATCTGCTAGATCAGAGGTCCGTCTCACGATTGGCTGCGGCGGAGGTGGCGCCCGGCGCGATAGCGGGTGTGATTGATCCGAATAGAGTCGTTCGACTGCTTCACGGGTTACGTCTGCGCTATGCAACCTCTGAAACCGTGGGCAGTTTGGTTCCAACTATCACCGTCGCGCCAATGATCCTCTTAAGATCTGACACCGGTTCGTGGCTCAGAGTGGCGCGGGGCGATGAAATGTATTTCATCCCATACAAATATGAAGAACTACCGCGCCATCTTCAGGAAGTTCAGAAGGCCGCTGAGCATTTGCTCGATCGGGTTCATCAGCAGCTCGGTCAGCAACTCCAACCATCTACACTCAACCAGCATTATGCCGATGACGAGGCATTTGAAGGTATGCCTGGAGTTGAGGAGATACAGCATCAGGCCGACCAATTCAGGATTATGACTGGGCAGTTGACCCACTATCTCTTAGCTCAACCGACTGTCCCGGACTGCCCGCATCACGATTTCGGCAAGTCCGTCGAGCTTCATTGTCAGGTTGGAGCCTTTCCAATCATCAACCGGTCCATAGAAACTCCGCGGGCCTATTTCGTTAATACGCAGCTCCACCATTGCTGCCACGAAGATGTGGACGCTGCGAAGCACGTACTCATATCAGAAGAAAATGCACCGCGGTGCGGAGTTCGGAGCGGCAGAAGGGGCGATGCGTTCTGCGAAATCGCACCCTTCGATGGATTTCTTTGCTGTCGGACGTGTTGCTTCCAGCAAGTCTGTACGGAGACTCGGATTCTGCGATTGCCGTGCGTGCTGCCTCCCGCCGGATAGGCCATTCCGGCGATTATCGGATCGATTGAACTCAAGCATCGAGTCACGGAGTAACCGGACCGTTCACAAAATCCTTCTGGTAAGTTAGCGCGCACCGCTGGACGGTCCCGATGGATGTATCGAATCTCTTCGCCAGCTGGCGGAAACTGACCTTCCGAACCCAATACTCCTCTGCGATTGATTTGCGGTCCTCAGGGCTGAGTTGTGTTCGCGGAGGTCGGCCGATCTTTTTGCCCTTCGCGCGGGCGTTGCGCATCCCGGCGCGAACACGCTCCCGAATATAGTCCCGCTCGAATTCGGCGAAAGCCGAAAGCATTTGATAGAGCAGCTTGCCCGTTGTCGTTGTGAAGTCGAGTCCCTCGGAGAAGGATACTAGCTCCACGTTGTAGGCTCGCAAATCTTCAAGAAGACGGACTAGGTGTGCCAGTGATCGCCCGAGACGATCTAACTTCCAGACGAGCAGGATGCGGAACTTCCCTCGCTTTGCATCTGCGAGCATTTCATCCAATGCTGGACGCGAGCTTTTCGCGCAGCTGACGCCTTCGTCGGAATACTCCCGCACGACTTCGAAGCCCCGGCGCTCGGCGAGTTGTCGAAGATCCCGAACCTGCATTTCCACACTCTGATTTGTGAGAGTGCTTACCCGGCAATAGATCGCGGACGAGTGCTGTAGAATCTTTGAAGCCATGTCAGCCTCCAACAAGGTTGATTTGGTCAGGGGCGCGTTGGTGTTTGCTGCACCGGCGCGCCCCGCTTGGTTACCTTAACTTCCTTGGACGCCCTCGACTCTTCAAATAAATTTTGTCCTTCACGATTTTGAGCCGCGCAACGTCCGACTCCTTCCAGAGTCTCACGGAGCTGCCACCGATGCGAGTCTGTTTAGGGGCACGTACCTTGCCAGAAGCAATCCACGCCTGGAGCGTTGCCCGCGTGATTCGTACGGCCTCGGCAGCTTCCCTCGTCGTGTAGGTTTTGGCTTCCATCCAGACACTCTAAAGTATAGTTGACATGGATGTCAAGATTTACCTAATTTGATCGAGCAAACCAAATACGGTGGTTCGAGATCGGCGCCTCGATAATTTTTAGAAGGCAATTTGCTGAGTGAATAGTTTAGGCAAAACGAAATGGAAGGGTCCGCCTCGCGCGTGCATTGAGGCGGATACTGGCCAATCGAAAGCCGGCAAGTGACCCGGACAGCCGACAATCCCGAGCAGGAAGCAGTAGATCGCCTCATGGCAGACACTCGATTTCGAAAGGCCATGGAGGCATTGTACAGACGCCAAGTCGATGCTATCAGGCGCACACGGACTGAACGGGGCCCGTTCAGTAAATATCTCTCCGAAGAACATCTATCAGAACAGTACCCACGTAGGATGAAGAAGTTTCTAGACATGGTGCCGCGGCTGGCGCTGCTGGCAGTATCCGAGAAACCAAAGCAAGAGAACTGGGAGCAGCATTGGGCCTTCGGAACCGGTAAATCATGGAAGTCGCTGAAAGCGTTTCCCGACCGCATGCGGAGTATAGCTGATGAAGTGGATCAGTTAAATCGAAGTAGTTTTTTTAATCCTGAAGTTTGGATCTCGCCCGAGACGGACATGTCTGATATGCCCATATCGCTCTTACCTAAATTTCTAAGGCGGTATGCCGGCTGGATGGAAATACAAGCTCGTGAGATTGTAAATCGATTCAATTTCAAACCAACGAGGAATCGATATTCTCCCTGGGTTCTTAAACTATCTAATCACGTGGAGATGACTCTTGGGCGATTCTGTGACGCGGAGGTCGCAGAGATTTTAAACGCGGCCGCAAGAGTTTTAAATCCCAAACTCCACAGTGCTGATAAAGGATTCGACGCCAAGACCCTCTCCAACCTCCGCTCTTCTAGAAGTAAAGCCATCTAACTGGACACTACTGATCCACAGATACGAAAAAAGTTTTCGCGATAAGGTGTACCTATGTCGCGTGGGGTCGTATTGTGACGCGATGAACGGGAACGAGCTCCTAACAAAAAGTCAGGTCGCAGCACAATTGAAAATTAGCACACGAACAGTTGAGCGTATGATTCGCGACCGTCAACTGCGCGCTATTCGCATTCGTCGCGTAGTGCGCATCCCGCTTGCTGAATTGAAAAATCTGACGCGTATAGAAGAAGCATAAAAGCAAAGACCCGCGAGAGGTTGGCAGCCTCCGCCGTCAGTAACGTGGAAGAGTCGATGTTAGAAGACATAAGACAAACGACACGGCCTATAACGAGCAGCAACATGATGCTCGATGCCGCCCTTGATTATGTCAAGCGGGGCTTACCCGTCTTTCCCTGTCATGGCAAGAAGCCGCTCACGACTCATGGCTTTCAAGATGCTTCTGTAGACCTAACTCAAATCCGCGACTGGTGGGCCAATTGGCCGCGCGCGAATATCGGACTTCCGACTGGGGCCATCTCACACATTCTTGTCTTAGACATCGATGGCTGCATCGGGGAAGAATCGCTCAACGCGCTGGAGGGGGAATACGGCCCACTACCAAAGACGCGCACGGTCATAACGAGCCCAGGCCATCTGCACTATTGGTTTAAAGCACTGGTACCGACCAGATCGACAGCCGGCGTCCTCGGGCCAGGGCTCGACACACGCGGCGATGGTGGCTACGTTATCGTTCCCCCTAGCATTCACCCCAAGACCGAAAAGCCATATCTCGTTTCGCGCAACGGAGAGCCTCAACCGGCGCCGGATTGGCTGATTGATCTGACCAGACCCAAGAACGCGAACCGTGCCGCGCCTTCGACAAACGAAGTAGCAAGCACCATTGCTGAGGGAGAGCGAAATTCAGCTCTTACGGCGTTTGCTGGCACTCTGCGGCGCCGAGGGCTCGGGGAAACCGAAATTTTCGAGCACCTCCTATTACTCAACAAACAGCAGTGCACGCCACCCCTGGCAGAGGCTGAGCTGAAAACGATTGCAGCGTCCATCGGGAAGAAAGCTGCGGTCGCACACGAAGTTCGCCCTGCTGTGTTCGCCGACATGCCCGAAGCTGTGTTGTCAGGAAGGCTCGGAGAAATCTCCCAACGTCTCATGAAGGATTTTCCGCGCGCATATGCGTGGCTTGCGATCGTGACCTGTGCTGGCACGTTAGTATCCGGTACAAGGGTTCTTCCGACTAATTTGTTCGCTGGCTTAGTCGGTCCAATCGGTTCTGGAAAGACGCAAGCTGGCGAACGGGCAGCGCGCAGCTTGGGACTAGATCCCGAGGGCGATGCGCCGCCCGTCATTAAGTTGAAGGCCGGAAGCGGTGAAGGTTTGCTAAAAGCAATCGGCGATGTTGCTGGCGCATCGCGTTTGTACAGTGTCGACGAACTAGGACACCTCCTCGAAAAAGCGAACCTGGAGAACAGCAGTTTCCCGCACATCTTGAACGGCCTTTTCTACAGTTCGCGACAAGGGCTTAGAATCGCGCGCGGGGAAGCGGTCGAATTCAACTGTTCTTTATCCATCCTCGGCGGCCTACTCGAGGAGTCGTTCGGTGATCTCTTCGGCAAAGCCGCAACAGGTGGGCTCTACGATAGATTTATTTTCGGCTATTGCCCAACAGGTTACAGCTACGCGTACCGACCCTTTGACGGGCAGCCGCTAACCATGGAGCCCAGCGCGGTGGCCGTGAACGCAGAAGTTTGGGAGGAGCGGGACTCTTGGGTCAAGACGATAAATGGGGTGACCGGACGCATCGCGGAGATCGCTTTGCGCATTGCCGCGATCTGTGCAGCCTGGGACGGGAAGAAAGTCCTCACCACTTCCGATCTGGCACCAGCGCATGCATTTGCAGAATACCAAGCCCGCGTTCGAACACTACTGAAACCAAACCCCGGCGAAAACTTCGAGGCTCGCGCCGCCTTTAAGTTCCTCGCCTATCTGCAGCGGTACGCCCCTGAGGGACAGTGGATTTCGAAACGGCAGATGCTACGCGATACAAGGGCGTATCAGCTTGGGCCAAGTGTTTGCGATAAGGCTTTGGCCATTCTGATCTTCAACGGAGAACTCGAGGAAGTGCGTGACGGTCGAAAATCTCTGGTAAGGATCGTTCCATGACCATCATGATGCGAACTGTCAACACTGGGGTCAGTAACAGTGTGTGTACGAGAAAAACCATGCGGACAACGTCGCTGACAATTGCTGACAGACCATTGTTATATACAAGAAAAAGAGAGATTTATTCTACGCATACTCTCTTACTGACCCCAGTGCTGATAGGTCGCAGATGGCCGAGAACTGTCAGCAGACGTCAACAGGGACAACCCCCGTTGGAAATAGAGAGTGATGTCACAACATCGCTGGGCAGGCGTTCTACTTTCGGACCGCCACATCCAACGTGCTCGGCAAGTGCTGTGAGTTCGGGATATGGGAAAACGCGTGTGAGCAGAGGTCGCATGACTCGTCGTTCAGTCGTTCTACGTAGAACGCCGACAATTATTTCTTGCGTTGCACAGGGTTTGCACGAAGAGCAGTTGTAAATAGCCACTAGTCTCAATTTAGAAAAGAGCTCTATGTTATGGCAAAAGCCGAACTAATTCGGACCCGGCAGTTGATTGAATCGGCAGTGCTCATTCTTTCCAGTGAGTGGCCTATGACTATACGGCAACTCTTTTACAGGCTGGTGAGCGCTCGTTATATCGAAAATAGTCGCGCGGACTATCAAAGAGTTTCACGCATGATGACCACGGCGCGAGACGACGGCCGATGCCTATTCGAATGGATTGTCGATCGCTCGCGGCCGGAATACTCCCCGAGAGTTTTTGACGATCCTGTGGAATACGCGGAAGTAATCAAACGGTCGTACCGCAAGGATTACTGGACGACACAACCCAACCACTGCGAGATCTGGGTTGAGAAAGACGCAATTATCGGCAGTATCCAGGGTGTGACGGACGAACTGGGCGTTACGGTGCGCGTTGGACGCGGCTTCCTAAGCACAACAAAGGCGCACGAAATCGCCGAACGATTTAACAGTATTTCGAAACCCATCACGGTTTTTTACCTTGGCGATCATGACCCGAGTGGGCGGACCATCGAAGCGGATCTTGTAACCCGCATCGGGATGTACGGAAGTTATTTCACGTTAAGGCGGCTCGCAATATTTGCTGGGGATATTAGGAAATTCAACCTGCCCCCACTACGCGTCAAGATGACTGATTCCAGGGCGAAAGGATTTCTCAGGAAATACAGCAACACTTGCGTTGAACTCGACGCGTTGCCGCCCATCGAGCTACGCAGGCGCATCCGCGACGCTGTGGAGCAACTGCTCGACAGAAACCTTTGGAATCGCGCCATTGAAGTCGAAAGTGTCGAGCTCGCCAGTATCCGGGATACGGTCGCTCGATGGCCACGGAGCAAGTCGGGCATCGACCAACAACCCCCGGGGGATTGAAATGGGTACTGCACCAAAATTCGAGCAATACAGAGCGCCGGCACCTGCTATGGCTGGCGCATTGCTCACTGTCGAAGAAGCAGCTGCATTGCTACGCGTACCAGTGTCATGGATCTATGGTCGCACGCGGAGCCGATCGGTTGATCGTTTACCTGGAATACGCTTGGGCAAATACTGGCGCTTTCGTAAAGCAGACCTGGAGGCATGGATTGAAAGGCAGCGGAGCGAAGGCCGAGCAAATGCTTGACCTAAGGTCTACAATGGCGGTCGACACAGGAAAAGGCAGACGGGCCAACAGAGAGGAATCTATGGCTCGCCGCCGGTACCAAGTTGGTTGCTTATTTATCCGCCGTGGCAAACGACGCAAAGTGTGGGTCGCTCGTTGGAGGGAAGACGTGATCAGGACAGACGGAACGCTCGGCAGGGTCTTGCGTTCTGAGGTCTTGGGTCCTGTCTCGGAAATTTCCTCAAAGCGCGAGGCCCTCAGTTTACTGGAATCTCGCATTCGTCCGATCAACCAAGGAAGGCATCGCCCCCTGGCAACGATTACGTTCGGAGCATTCGTTACCGAGCAATTTGAGCCTGGCGTTATGCCGACGTTTAAGTATTCGACGCAACGAGGATACGCGTCCATACTGCGCAAACACCTAATCCCTCCATTCGAGCACCAGCGCCTCTGCGATTTCAAACGGTCTGAAATTCAACAGTTCGTTCTGGGTAAATTGCAGAAGGGCTATGCTTGGGAGATGGCCAGTCGTATTCACGACCTGCTAAGCAATATCTTAGGAATAGCTATGGAGTGGGGATACCTGTCGGAGAATCCAGCTTGCGGAATTAAAATGCCCGAGCGAACTCTAAAACGGCCCCATACATCGCTCTCGGTAGATGAAGTGCGTAAGCTATTGGCCGCCCTCAATGAGCCAGAGAGAACTTTCATTTTGCTTGCAGTTCTCGGTGGAATGCGTGTAGGCGAACTTTTAGCTCTCCGATGGGGGCGTGTAGATCTTGCAAGAGGCAGTCTTCGCGTAGAAGAAAGCTGCTATCTGGGCAGATTCGGCACACCCAAAACTCGTTCTAGCCGTCGAACAGTCGCGCTTGCTCCAGTTGTCGTAAGCGCGATTGTTTCTCATCGCTCTCGTTGCCTGGACACAAGTTCGGGCGCCCTCGTTTTCAGCACTCGAGAAGGCCTGCCGCGCAAGGTGGATCAGGTACGGGATCTTCTGAAGCAAGCGTGCAAGCGCGCGGGAATTAGGGAGATTGATTTCCATACGCTTCGGCACACACACAGCACGTTGCTTCACGCCACCGGCACCCCCCTCAAGGTGGCACAAGCGCAACTCGGCCATTCCAGCATGGCGATGACGCTGGGGGTTTACACTCACGCGCTTCCCGATGCCCAGCAGGAAGCCGTCGTCAAAGTCCAGGACATTTTGTTCCCAAATGTTCCCAACTTTGAATTTGGAGATACAAAGCAAGAAACTCAAATCGAGCGGATACAATAGTTTACGTACAAGAGTGGAAGATCAAATGGTTCAGCTAAGTCGGTGTGCAACACGAACGGGCGCCAGGCGATTTTTTTCCGGGAGCAGGAAGACCGCGCCGGCCAGTTTCCATCTCCGGTCGCCGGTCAGAGTTTGACGGCGGGTACCGTCATGCCGTTTGCCCCATATGGCGGCCCCTATGTGGCCATGATGATCGACCATGGATTCTGCTTTAATGCCGGGGAGTGGGATTTCCCGGATGCCCCGCTGCGCGGCCTGTATGCCCGCCACCGGGTCTATCAAGGCGTCGCGGGCATGGAGTCGTTCGAACCCTGGCTCGACCGCCTGGACAAACACATGACGGAGTCGGCGCTGGGGGAGGAGGCGGGCCGCATTCCCCCGGAGTGGTACGCCGATGACTGGCAGGCGCTCGAGCGCCTGATCGAACGCTTATACGCCCGCCGAAGGCGGGTGCGCGAATTAATTTTGTCGGCCCGGAATTCCGGCCGCGATCCATTTCCAAACTGGAAGGTGCGACATGCCTGACGAAAACCTGCAACCCTGCGCGTATCACGTGGTGCGCTACCAACCCAATCTGATCCGGGACGAGTGGGTGAATATCGGCGTCCTGTTGCTCGATCCCGCTTCGGGACGCGTGCGGCAGAGATGGCTCAAGGAATCCGCCGACTTCGCACGGCTTCGCCGGCTGCATCCGGCGGCGGACGAAGAACTGCTCCAGCGCCTGCCCGCGGAGTTCGACCGGCAACTCGCCGGCGCCGGAAGTGGCGGCGTTGCCGTCGTGGAAAAACTCGACCAGACTCTTTCGAATGCCTTGCAGCTTTCGCCCCGCAAGGGCCTTCTGGCGAACGATCTGGACGCGGAGCTGGAACGCATTTTCCGGGAGCAGGTCGAGCCTGTCCGGGACATGAGGCGCGGCGTGATTGAAATCCGCACGCGGAGCGATGTGCGCGCACAGGCCGCGGATTATTTCAGGAGTGAAAAAATTCTGCGTCTGATGGAGCGCGGCGTTCACGCGGAGGAGTTCACCGTTCCCGGCGATCCCATGCGCATTGATTTTTCCTACCGCCGCAATGGCACGCGGGGATTTGTGCATGCGGTGGCGCTGGGGCGCGATCCCGGGCAGGCAAAGCTGCTGGCATTTACCGCCGAGGCGATCCGCGGGCGGCTCGAGCATTCCGAATTCCTGGCCGTCACCGAGCGCGAGCCTGCGCTAGGCAATGTCCGCGATCAGTTCGTTTCCAGCGTGCTCGCCAACAACGGCATACGAGTGGTGCCGCTTGCCGGGCTGCGGAAGTGGGCGCACGACTTGGCGCCGGTCTTAAAAGCAGTCGGGAGTTAACAGTTAAGAGTCGAGAGTCTGTCCGGAGGCGATGCGCAGCCCACGACGGTTCTTAACTCTCAACTCTTAACTTTTAACTGGTAACTGCCCTACAGAATCTCCTCGCTCCAAGCTTCCAGATACGATTTTACCTTCCCGACGAACTGGTGCGCGATCGCGCCGTCCACCACGCGGTGATCGTAGGAGAGCGTCAGGTAGACCATGGACCGGACGGCGATCGCGTCTTCGATCACCATGGGGCGTTTCTGGATGGCGCCGATTCCAAGGATCGCGACGTTGGGCTGATTGATGACCGGGAGGCCCATCAATCCGCCGTAAACGCCCGGGTTGGTGATCGAGAATGTTCCCTCTTGCACTTCTTCAGGCTTGAGCTTCTTTGCACGGGCGCGCTCGGCGACGTCGTTAATGCCGCGCGCGAGGCCCAGAAAATTTTTTTCCTCGGCATTTTTCAGCACGGGCACGATCAGTCCCCAATCGAGCGCCACGGCGATGCCGACGTTAATTTCACGGTGCAGGACCACCGTCGTTCCGTCGGCCGACGCGTTGACGGTCGGAAACGTCCGCAGCCCTTCGACGCAGGCGCGGACAAAAAACGGCATGAAGGTGAGCTTGGTGCCGTATTTGGCTTCAAACGCGGCCTTGGACTTCTCACGAATCTTGGCGATGCGCGACATGTCCGCCTCGTCTATCGAATACACATGAGGGGAAACATGCTTGGAGGCAACCATGTGCTCAGCGATGCGCTGGCGCATGTTGCTCATCGGCTGCGCTTCAAAATTGCCGAAGTATATCCTCTCGCGCGGGACGGCGTTTTCAAGCGCCGCATGAAACTCGGCGCCGCCCGGCCCCGCCGGAACAGACCGGGGCGTTGAGACAGCCGACGCGGGAGGAGCGGCCGTGGGCGCGGCGGCTGCTGCAGGTGCCGCGGCCTTCGTGCTGCCGGATTCCACGGCGGCAAGGATGTCTTTCTTGCTGATGCGCCCTCCCGCGCCGCTTCCCTCGACTTCGCTGAGATCCACGTTGTTCTCTTTCGCGATCCGGCGAACCAGCGGGGAGCTTCGAACTTCTTTCCCGTTGCCGCGTGCTGCTGGGGCGGCGGTGGGGGCAGGGGCAGAAGCCTGTGCCGTGGCAGGTGGCGCAGGTGCGGGCGCGGCCGGAGCCGGTGCGGCGGCTTTGGGCGTTTCGGCCTTTAGCGGTGCGGGTGCCGGTGGTGTAGCAGCTGGAACCTCCGCAGGAGCGGCAGCCGAAGCCCCCTCCGCGTCGATTACAGCCACTACGGTCTGGATCGGTACGGTTTTCCCTTCAGGAACTTTGATTTCCTTCAGGACGCCGGCGGAAGGCGCCGGGATTTCAGCATCCACTTTGTCGGTCGAGATTTCGAACAGCGGCTCGTCGCGCTCGATGCGGTCGCCCGGCTTCTTGAGCCACTTGGTAATCGTGCCTTCAAAAATGCTTTCCCCCATCTGGGGCATGATGACGTCTACGGCCATGATTGTCCTCTTTCCTGAAATCAGTTGACAGTTAAGAGTTGAGAGTGAAAAGTAACCCGCCGCCCGAATTCAATGCCGTTGATTCTAAACTCTCAACTTTTAACTTTCGACTGTGAACTCCTCTTAATAGTGTGCCAGTTCCCGGGCCGCGGCGACAACTTTTGCGGTGTTCGGCCTGAAGGCATCCTCGAGCGGCGGCGAGTAGGGGACCGGCGTATCGAGGGACGTGACGCGCCGCACAGGGCCGTCGAGGTCCTCGAAGGCGCTCTCGGTGACGACGGCCGCGATTTCTCCGGCGATGCCGCCGGTGCGCGTGTCTTCATGCACAACCAGCAGCTTGTTCGTCTTGCGGACCGATGCAAGTATCGCCTCGCGGTCGAGTGGCAGCAGCGTGCGCAGATCCAGAACCTCGGCTTCGATGCCTTCCTTCGCGAGTTCTGCCGCGGCTTCGAGCGAGGTATGAAGCATCGCCGCGTAACTCACAATCGTGAGGTCGCGGCCTTCGCGGCGCACGGCCGCTTTTCCGATCGGCACCATAAAATCTCCCTCCGGCAAGTCTTCCTTCACGCGGCGGTACAGATATTTGTGCTCGAAAAACAGCACTGGATTATTATCGCGGATCGCCGACTTCAGCAGTCCCTTGGCGTCATAGGGCGTCGCCGGGCACACCACCTTGAGGCCAGGCGTGTGCACGAAGTACATTTCCGGATTCGCGGAGTGGAACGGCCCGCCGTGCACGCCGCCGCCCGACGGACCGCGCAGCACCATCGGCACCGGAGCCCCCCACAGGTAGTGCGACTTCGCCGCAAAATTCGTGACCTGGTTGAAGGCGCAGGCAATGAAGTCGATGAATTGCATCTCCGCCACCGGCCGCAGTCCCGCGTAGCCCATGCCTATCGCCGCGCCCACGATGGCCGACTCGCTGACCGGCGTATCGATCACTCGCGCCCCGCCGAACCGGTCGAGCAGACCCTCGGAAACCTTGAACGCTCCTCCGTAGGCGGCGATATCTTCACCCAGCATTACGACGGCAGGGTCGCGGTCCATTTCCTCGAACAGCGCCTGCCGGATCGCCTCGAGATAGGTCGTCTCGGCCACGCCTAGCGCCCTGCCTTTGCGCGGGCTGGATGTTTTTTCACAGGTTTCGATTTTTTCCGCGCATCGAGCGCGATCGCAGGCCCCGAGCCGTTTCCCGTATGCTTCACGGACGATCCGCCTGTGCCGGGAGGTTTCACGCCGGAGCGCGGCGGCGTTACTTCTTCGATCGGCCGTTTCCAGTCCGCCTCCACCGTGTGGCAGCCTTCGCAATACACCCCCTGCGCGGCTGTTTCCGGCGGAGGAAACGGCGAGCTTTCTGCAAATTCCACGTCCGCCTGAATTTCACGTGCGATGCGCGCGTCAATATCCTTTTTCGTCTTCGCGTCCCACAGTTTTTTTTCGCTCAAAAACTTTTCGTACCGGTCGAGGGGATCCTTCTTCTTCCAGAGCTCCAGCATTTCCTTCGGCACATATTCGGCGCTGTCGTGCTGCGCGTGGCCGCGCATGCGCATCGTTTTCGCTTCGATCAGCACCGGGCCGTTTCCCGCGCGGGCCTGCGCGACGGCTTTGCGAGCCGTGCGCTCCACGGCGAGGACGTCGTTTCCGTCCACGATGGCGCTCTCGATCCCGTAGGCTTTCGCGCGGTCGGCCAGATCGCGCAACGCCGTCTGGCGATTGACCGGCGTCGAATACGCCCACTGGTTATTCTCGACGACCAGCACGAGAGGTGCTTTCTGCACGGCTGCCAGATTGAGTCCCTCGTGAAACACGCCCGTCGAAGTGCCGCCGTCGCCGATCCACGTCATGGCCACGATCTTTTGTCCCAGGTAGCGCCCCGCCATGGCGACGCCGGTCATGACCGGAATCAGGTCGCCCAGCATGGAAATCGGCGAAACCACGCGCCGCACCTTCAGGTCCGCGAAATGGCTGGTGCCGTCCTTGCCCTGCGTCGGCGAAGTGTACCGAGCCATGTGCTGCGTCAGGACTTCGCGCGGCTTGATCCCCCGCACCAGCAGCGCGCCGATATTGCGGATCATCGGCGCGATCCAGTCGTCCGGACCCAGCGCGTAGGCGGTCCCGACCGATATCGCTTCCTGGCCGTAACTGGAATAGAGGCCGCCAAGAATCTTGTTCTGCCGGAACAGGCGCGCCATCTGTTCCTCGAGTTCCCGGTTGAGCCGCATGAAGTAGTAGAGTTCGAGGTGCTGCTCGCGAGTTAGCGTGGAGGCCATTACTTTACAAAGCTAACAGGGACTCGGAAGTTTCGGCTCAGAAAAATCCCGGCTTATGCCGTGGATGTGACCAGTTGGTCTTCGTATTCGCGCAATTGCACCTCGATCGCGTCGCGGCCGGCTGCGCAAAAATCGATGCCGAATAGTTCGCCGAGGTGCGCGGCGATCTTGGGCGAAACTTCTTTGATTTCGACGCCACGACCCAGCAATTTTTCGAGCGACGTCGCACGCTTGCCGGCAATGCCACACGGCACGATCAGGTCGAAATAGCGCAGGTCGGTCGAAATGTTATACGCAAATCCGTGAGATGTGACCCAGCGGCTCAGGTGCACGCCGACGGCGGCGAGCTTCTCTTCCTCGGTGGGAGGTTTCCCTGGCACATCCCCCCAAACGCCAGTGCGACCCGGAACGCGCCGGGAAGAAATGCCGAACTCGGCCGTCGCGAGGATCATGGCTTCCTCGAGGCTGCGGACGTACCACGCGACATCGCGCCGGATTTCCGCGAGATTCAAAATCGGATAGCCGACGAGTTGCCCCGGCCCGTGATAGGTAATGTCGCCGCCGCGGTCCGTCTCAAAAAAAGTTACGCCCATCTGCCGCAGCACGTGATCGGAAGCGCGCAAGTTTGCGAGTTTTCCGTTGCGGCCCAGCGTGATGACGTGCGGATGCTCGCAGAGCAGCAGGACGTCCGGCACGGCCCCGGCTTTTCGCGCGGCGACGACGCGGCGCTGCAGCTCGTACGCTGCGCCGTATTCCATCATTCCGAGATCGACGATCAGGCCTGTCTTCATTGGCGATTGCGATCAAATTACACGTGATAGCATTCCCAGTGTCGCCCCTGTCGGGGCTTTTCCTTTAAAATCGATCAGTTCCCACCCCTTCCGGGGTGGGCTACGTTCTGTCGCCCCTCCGGGGCTCTTGGGACGACAGACCTGCAACCGCACCCCAATTTACAGCAAACTTTTCCCCCGCGTTCCGAACTCTCAACTTTCGACTGTTAACTGTTTTTCTTCCCCGCGAGAATTCGCTCGATCTGCTTCAGGTGATTGATGTCATGCCCGGCATGCATGCGGGCAAGATGCTCAATTGACTCCACACCGCGCTCGGCGTGGATCCCATGATGCTTCCACTGCTCCGGTGCCAACGATTTCAGCAATGCCAGGTTTGCTTCGCGCAACACGCGAAACAGTTCCAATGACTTCTTTGGATCGCGCTTTTCATAATGGCCCGCGGCGGCCCAGGCATCCTGATCGAAGGCCTGGATCGGCGTTCCGGGCGCGCCCAGAATCTGCCGCAGCCGCCAACCCCGCGCAATTTCAGTCTCGGCAAGGTGGGCAAGGATTTCAGCGACGGACCATTTCCCGGGCGCAGGACGCTTGCGCAACTTGGACGCCGGAACGCTCTTGATGAGACTGCCAAGCTTTTTCGCGGTCTGGGCTTCCACTTTCAACGGGTCCAGTCCCGCCGCATTCGCCAGCATCCGTGCCGTGTATTCCTGAGGAGTTTCGTTCACGATCGCGCCTCCTTCTCTGCTGGTGCACAACTGGCAGCGACGCCGGCTTTAAACTCTCAACGCTCGACTGTCAACTCTCAACTAGCCTTAGGCATTGATGGACAAGCCCCGCACCGCCGCGACCGCGTCGGACATCGCTTCCCAAACCGTCGGATGCGCGTGCACGGTGGACATCAGATCGTCCACTGTGGCTTCCAGCTGCAGCGCGGCGACCGATTCGGCAATAATCTCCGTCGCGAGCGGGCCGATGATGTGCACGCCGAGAAGCTCATCGTATTTTGCGTCGGTGACGACTTTGATGAAGCCTTCGTGATGGTTCAGGATCGTCGCTTTGCTGTTTCCCACGAACGGGAATTTGCCGGTCTTGACGGTGTACCCCGCCTCGCGCGCAGCGCGTTCGGTGAGGCCGATGGAGGCGACCTGCGGCTCGCAGTACGTGCAGTTGGGAATGCGATTTTTCTCAATCGGGGGCATGTTTTTGCCCGTGATTTTCGCGACGCAGGAAATACCCTCCATCGACGCGGCGTGCGCGAGCTGCGGCATTCCGGCGACGATGTCTCCGATCACGTACAGCCGCGGTTCGGCCGTCTCCATGTACGGCCCGGTGTGAATGAAGCCGCGCTCGAATTTGGCTTTTGATTTTTCGAGGCCCATGCCTTCGGTCTTCGGCATGCGGCCCACGGCCATCAGGACGCGCTCCGCGGCGAGCGACTGCGTCTTTCCGTCCTTGCCGGTGAACGAAACCGTCGCGCCGTTCGCGTCCCGCTTCACCGAGTCGACTTTCGTCTCGGTAAAAATCTGGATGCCTCTTTTTTTCAGCGCCTTTTCGAGCTCGGCGGAGATTTCTTCGTCTTCGATAGGCGTGACGCGCGGCAGCATTTCGAGCACCGTGACCTGCGTCCCGAACGAATTGAAAATCGAAGCGAACTCGACCCCCACCGCGCCCGCTCCCACGATCACCAGCGTCTTGGGCACAGCGGGCAGCTTCAGAATTTCGATGTTGCTGAGGACGACGCTGCCGTCGATCTCGACGCCGGGAAGCGAGCGCGAGCCCGAGCCGGTGGCGAAGATGATGTGCGTGGCTTCGAGGTCGGTGGTCTTGCCGTCTTTCTCGACGCTCACGCGCCCGGGCCCCGCCCAGCTCCCCCAGCCCTGAATCCAATCCACTTTGTTCTTGCGGAAAAGAAATTCGATGCCCTTGGCGTGCCGGTTGACGACTTTTTCCTTGCGCGCGAGCGCCGCCTCCCAGTTCAATGAGAACTCCTTGACGTCGATGCCGAATTCTTTCGACATCTTGAGCGTGTCGAAAATTTCGGCGGTGTGCAGCAGCACCTTCGTCGGAATGCAGCCGACGTGCAGGCAAGTGCCGCCCAGGAAACCGTCCTTCTCAATGCAGGCGGTTTTCAATCCCCATTGAGCAGCGCGAATCGCGGTGTTGTATCCCCCCGGACCGCTGCCGATAATCGCAAGATCGTATTTGGCCAAGTGTCCTCCGCGGCAGGCGAATTGCCGCTCTTACAGATAGGTCGGGTGTGGGCTTTACTGTTGCGCTGAACACCTTAAGTGAAGCGTGAAGCCCACGCAAATAAATCGGTGCGTGCGTGAAGTTCCGCAACTTGATTCTAGCAGCGGCTCAAGTGGGTCGCAACTGAGGCAGCATTCGATCAGGAAGTTAGATTCGACAGCGGAAAATCTAGTTTCCGGCGCGGGTAGCGCTCCAGGGCACACTGTTTCCGTTAGTTATGGCCGTCCCCTCGATTGAACTACCTGTCAGTTGGCCGGTGTAAACTGTGTTGCCGGCGCGGAATGTAATCTGGTCGCCAAGCATTTTCGCATCCGAAACCGGCATGCTTTTGCCGTCCATCGTGAGCGTGCCGCTCAGCATCTGGAACTGCTGCGTGAGCGCCAATTCCGCCCCACGGAGTTCCCACTCCCCTCCGCTGTGTTCCCATTTCCCCCCGGCGAATTGCCAACTCCCCGCAGCCTGGGCGGGCACGATCCAGAGAAGGGCTGTGCACCAGATGGTTTTGCATCACTCATTTACTGTGGTGGTTTCGTCCGGCTTTCAGTCGCCCATGTCAAAAGTGTTCGATACCAGGCGCGTGCCGGGCTTCATATCGAGGAGTTTCGGACGCAGCCTCAAATTGAGATCGGACTCCAGAAACATGGTGATCACCGTCGCCTGGGAGAAGTCGGTCTCAAACAGGTCGGCTTTTATGAATGTGGCCTTGTCGCTGACGCCTTCCTGGGCGGCGGTTGCCGTGGAGAGTTCCACTAGATCAGGGTTGTATTCGATGCCGAGGGCGCGAACTCCTCGCTTGGCGGCGGTGATGACAATTCGACCGTCGCCCGAGCCAAGGTCAATCAGGTAATCCTCCGGAGTGATCTTCGCCATTTCGAGCATCTTATCCACGACCACTTGTGGCGTCGGCTGCCACACCACGTCCTTGCCAGCCTGGCCCGGCTGAGGCTGGAATTGCTTCGCCGGCTCTGCCCCTGCTGCGTCTCTTGCGCCTGCAGATGACCACTGGCGCCCAGCAACATGCAGAACGCCATTAAGATCCGGGTCGGGGCGCCTAATGTTCTCATGTCTAATCTCCGTATAGTTGTACCGGATCGGTACATCTGAATTCATCATACTCAGAAACACCCGTCGAGCCGCGCCGTTTTTGGCTGCTCGTATTGTGATAGGAAACGGATGCATTCTCAAATGTACTGATAAGCTATCAATAGACTTCATGAAATTCATTCCGCTGTCCTGCCGGCAAAGCGCACAGCTAACTGGCATTTGATGGGACTTTGAACGCAATGGTGTACGAAGGAACCACTTCAGCATATTATTTCGGATAGGTCGCGCCGCTGATCGGGCGCCTCGGATAGGAAAAACATCATGGTGAGAATTCTGGCGCATTGGATCTTGAGCGCGCTTTGCTTGCTTCTGGTTGCACACTTTGTTCCGGGATTCTTCGTAAGAAGTTTCGGGACAGCGCTGATCGCGGCGGTCGTCATCGGACTTGTTAACGGCACAATCGGCGCGATCTTGAAGATTGTTACGTTCCCCCTTGCGATCCTTACGTTTGGCATATTTTGGGTGCTGATCAACGCGCTCATGCTGAAGTTCGCGGCGATTTTCGTGCCGGGCTTCGAAGTGCGCGGCCTGTGGCCCGCATTCTGGGGAGGCTTGATTCTGAGCGTTCTGAACATGATAATCCGCCAGGTTCTAAGCAAACGGGAGGAGTAAACCTACGCGTCCTTCGTCAGTTCCGACGGGCAAATCCACCCCACACTTTCAGGAAAAAATGCCAGTGATTGTCATTCCGATCCCGCCTTGCGGTAGAGGAATCTTTCCTTCCTTTGCGCCAAAGAGAAAGAGGGATTCCTCGGCGAAAAGCATGCCTCGGAATGAGGACGTTTTGGTGTGCGCAAGTACCGGGGTTTAAATCGCGCGGGAATCAATCTGGTTCCGCAAATCGGCGATAAAATCCGCAATCGGCCGCGGGCCGAGGTCGCCTTTGCTCTGGTGGCGGACCGACACGGTTCCGGCTTCGGCTTCCTTCGCGCCCACGATGAGCATGTAGGGAATTTTCTGCATCTGCGCGTCGCGAATTTTCGCCTGCAATTTTTCGTTGCGATCGTCGAGGTGGACGCGGAATCCAGCGGTGCGCAGTTCCATGGCTACGTTATCGGCGTAGACGAAGAATTTTTCGCTGAGCGGCAGCACTTCCGCCTGCACGGGCGCAAGCCACACGGGGAAAGCTCCGGCGTAATGCTCGATCAGGATGCCGAAGAAGCGCTCGACCGAACCCCATAGCGCGCGATGGACCATGAGCGGCTGATGGCGGTTGCCGTCTTCGCCAACATATTCCAGGCCAAAGCGGCCGGGCAAATTGAAATCGAACTGCACGGTGCCGAGTTGCCAGGGGCGCCCGATGGCGTCAATCAGCTTGATATCAATTTTCGGGCCGTAGAACGCCGCTTCGCCCTCCATGCGTTTGTACGGGATGCCCATCTTGCTGAGCGTCGAGTCGAGCGCGGCGGTGGCGCGGTTCCAGTCCTCGGCCGAGCCGGCGTAACTTTCCGGATGCGTGGGATCCCATTCGGATAGCTCAACTACATATTTGTCGAAGCCGAACGTCTTCATCACGGCGAAGGCAAAATCAATGCACGCTTCGATCTCCGATTCGATCTGCTCCGGCATGCAGAAAATGTGCGCATCGTCCTGCGTGAAGCCGCGCACGCGCAGCAATCCGTGCAGCACGCCGCTGCGTTCGTAGCGATACACGGTGCCGAGCTCGGCGAGGCGCACGGGAAGCTCGCGATAGCTGCGCAGCTTCGACTTGTAAATTAGGATGTGGCCGGGGCAATTCATGGGCTTGAGCTGGTAGTCGTCCTTTTCGACCTCCACCGGGCCAAACATATTTTCCTTATAGAAGCCAGCGTGGCCGCTGGTCTTCCACAATTCGAGGCGCATGATGTGCGGAGTGAATACCATATCGTAGCCGCGCTTTTGAAGTTCGGCGCGCAGCCAGTCTTCCATCAGAGTGCGGATCAGGCCGCCCTTGGGGTGCCAGAAAATCAGCCCCGGTCCGGCCTCTTCCTCGATCGAAAACAGATCGAGATCCTGCCCCAGCCGCCGGTGATCGCGCCGCTTGGCTTCTTCGAGCTTGTGAATGTAATCGTCGAGTTCCTGCTGCATGTAGAAACACGCGCCGTAGATGCGCTGCATCTGCGGATTGCCTTCCTGGCCTTTCCAGTAAGCGCCGGCAACGCTCATCAGTTTGAAAGCGCGGATGCGTCCGGTAGAGGGAACGTGCGGCCCGCGGCAGAAATCAATGAATTTCCCCGTGGTGTAGAACGACACCATCGGCTCGACCGCTTTTTCCTCGACCAGTTCGCACTTGAAGCCCTGGTTCCACTTGCGGTAGAGCTCGAGCGCTTCCGACTTCGGCAGCATTTTCCGTTCGTTGGGGATATCCTGCGCGGCGAGCTCGCGCATCTTTTTTTCGATCCGATCGAGGTCCTCCGGCGTGAATGGCTGTTCGCGCACAAAATCGTAATAGAAGCCCGTTTCAATGGGCGGCCCGATGCCCAGCTTGACGTCGGGAAAAAGTTCGAGCACCGCGGCGGCGAGCAGGTGGGCGCCCGAGTGGCGCAGCACCTGAATCGCTTCGGGATCTTTCGGCGTCAGGATCGACAGGCTCACGTCCTGGTCAATAGGCGCGCGCAAGTCCACCAGGAACGGCTCGCCATTTGCTCCCAGCGCGTCGGCAAAGTTTTTCGGCAGAGCGATTCGCGCGACAAGGGCCTCCTTGCCAAGCCTCGGAGAAATCTGCTGCGCAATTTCCGCAGCAGTGGTGCCGCGCGGAACTTCGCGTATCGCGCCGTCCGGCATCGTAATGTGAATGGTTTCCATGGAGTGTTCTACGCTAACAGATGGTTCCGAGCAGGGTCAAGAATCCGCGCGACTCTCTTCAGGCTTCCAGCCTTCCAGGAATCAACCAGCATCAAAGTTACAGTGTTCGCTCAGACACGCGTGAGTCAGGCGTGCCATACCCCCGCGTCTGCGGCCGTTTCCTCTCGCTCCTTTTTACAGATCTTTTGCACTTGAACATCGCTAAATCCCTTAGTTTCATTGGCTAATCTTACGGCTTCCTGTGTCCATCCGGGAGGGAGTTTGGACCGCGGAGTGCACAATTGCCTGCATCATGAAGATTTCACACGCCGAGCACTGCTCGGAATCCAGGAAGTGGCTCAGGCATTTCACGCTGCGAAGCATGACCGCGATGCACGTATCAAGCCGCGCGGCACCTCAATTGACAAGCGAAGAGTTGAAGACATTGACGAAATCCATCCAGCGGTTCCAGCTGGGGGAAGGTTCGAGAGGAGAGCGTCTGCTCCAGCGCGGGAAAAATTATGCGCAGGCGGCGAACGATCCGCTCTTCGCCGACGCGCTCGTGCTCTTTATCAAGGAAGAACAGCAGCACAGCCGGTACCTGGCTGCATTCATGGAATCGCAGGGGATTCCATTGGTTTCCAGGCACTGGGTGGACACGATCTTTCGCAAATTGCGCGGGCTCGCCGGTTTGGAGCTGTCGCTGACCATACTTGTCACCGCGGAGATAATCGCCGTAGCGTATTACAGAGCCTTACGGAGCGCGACAGGCTCGTCCATTCTAAAAATGATCTGCACCAGAATTCTGGAGGATGAAACCAGCCACTTGAAATATCAGTCATCGATGCATGCGCGTGTCGCTTCGAAACGGGCTGCGATCTTGCAGTGTTTCCTCAGAGGGCTTCATTGGCTCTTCCTTCTCGGCACCCTGTGTGTCGTGTGGACGCAACACCGCACCGTGTTTGAAACCGGAGGTTACGATTTCAATCGATTCAGGAAGGAGACACTCTTCGAATTTTCCGAGTGGAACAATTCACGGGAGGCTTTGGCTGCGCAAACCACGGAACGAAGCAAAATGGCCGTCCACAACCTGGAATCATAATGACGAAGCATGGTCAATGCGCCCTCCCTGATCTGCCGGGGGGACTAGAAAAAATATTGGATTGATTTGGCCGGCCGGTGCAATACACAGTAGGAGCCAAATCGGATGCGCCAGCGAGCCCCATGGCAGATTTGCTGGGCGATGACAGAGAATTTTCCTTAGGTTTTAGTGCCCCGCATGGCGCCCGCCGCATCACTTGTCTAGCAGGTTCTTCTTCAAACACTCCGAACAAATGGCGTGCCGAGGCGAAGGATACCGCGTGAGTTCCTTATTCGTGCGGCACTGGACGCAAACGCGCTTGCCGTGAGCGACCGGATGAGGTTTATCCTGGAGATTTGCAGGAACGCCTGATTTTAGCAATTGGTAGCGCACGTCGGCGGAGGGAACCTGCAGGGCGTCGGCAATCTCCCGTTGCGTTGAGCCCGCATCCCACATCTTGCCAATTTTCTTTCGTAATTCCTCGACGGGATGTTTGCCACGGCCGCGCTTGTTGGTCCGCATAGGTAGAGCGTGTGCCCGCAGCGAAGGATAAGCAAGCACCGACTTGCTACTGTGAATGAGCGGCCCGAGCTTTGGCCCAAAGAGTGTCACTGATCTTGCAGGCGTGCAGAGGGTCTGGTCAGAAACGGCAATCGCTACTACAATACTCCGGCCTGCCGATGTGCTCTTTTCCACAAGGGAATCAAGAGTGGAACCAATAGTCGTAACCGAAAATCTGTGGAAGCTGTACCATGCGGGGAAGGTCGAGGTTCCGGCCCTGCGCGGCGTCAACTTCAGAGTGCAGCCCGGCGAGTTCGTCAGCGTCATGGGGCCGTCGGGGTGCGGGAAGTCGTCGCTGCTTTACGTGCTGGGAGGGTTGGCGCAGGCTTCGCGAGGCCGCGTGCTGGTGGACGGCAACGACCTGGTGACCATGAGCGACTCCGAACGAACCAAGCTGCGGCGGCGCAAGATTGGATTCGTGTTTCAGAGATTCAATCTGCTGCCCACCCTCGACGCTCGCGGAAACATCGCCATCGCGCAGCATATTCACGGAGATGAATTTGATCCGCACCGCTTCGAGGTTGTCACCAACATGCTGGGGCTGAAAGATCGCCTGCGGCACCGGCCCGGAGAACTATCCGGTGGCGAGCAGCAACGCGTGGCCATCGCCCGGGCGATCATTAACGAGCCGAAAATCATACTGGCGGACGAGCCCACCGGAAACCTGGACACACAAAATTCAGAAATTGTGTTATCCATGTTGCGTCAATTGAACAAGGAACTGGGCCAGACCATCGTCATGATTACGCACAACCCGGAAGCGGCGGCATACTCCGATCGCGTGGTCCACATGCGGGACGGTGTGATTGTCGATGGAGTGCCGGCCGACTGACATGCGAACGCTCTGGAGAGCTATCATGCGGGTCGTGTTCTGGTCCTACGAACGAGGGACGTGGCAGTATGACGTCGCCGTCGGCGCAATCGTTGTATTTGTCCTGTTCTCTCCCCTCCTAATTCACTATGCCGACCAGCCTCCCGTCGGGCCGTCTCCCTCACAGGCCATGATCGAGTTGCGTAACGTGGAGCCCGGTCAAATTCAGACTTATCGCGTGGACGCGCGCCTGCTGGCGTCGCCCGTCCGAACGCCGGAGCTCGAACACGATCTTCATGCCACGGTGCAGAAAAACGTCGAGGATTTGCACCAGGGCCGGTTCGAAATCGTGCGCATCGAGCCGATCCATGGCGATGGCGATACGATTGCCTATTATGATGTTTCGATTAAACCCTGACCGCTTGTACAACTTTAGGACGGGGACAATCTTCGTTTAATCTCCCGTTCGTATTCCGGAAAATAACGGCTGATGACCGACAGGTCGAAGCGGGAGAGGATTGATTCCTTGGACTCGCGCTCCAGGAGAAATTCAAACGAACGGCGCAGTAGTTCTTCCGGTTCTATTTTCCCGCCTGTAAGCCTGGTGTAATCGTCCTGTTTTATGGAGACGTGATGTGTTGACTCGCCGCTTTTTTCGATGATTCGGACGCGAATTTCGAAGTCCCCTGTTTTTTCGATTTCGATTTTTGCGGGCATGAAATCTCCGGGATTGTTGCTATGGATTGCCTTTCGAGTAGGACAGGCTTCAGAGTTTGTGTGGCAACTCTTCGCCAGTGCGAATTCTATCTAGCTGGGGGGGCGGTGTTCTTGCTGGTCCTCCGCAAGGTTGAACCCTCTGGATGATGTCTCGCTTCTCAGGTGATGCGCAAC
>Ga0182024_10006569_pt1 | contig 25463 bp, 20 predicted proteins | sample P32metaG_FD_120480 | JGI IMG/M metagenome (GOLD analysis project Ga0182024, IMG submission 120480) | Permafrost microbial communities from Stordalen Mire, Sweden - P3-2 metaG (Illumina Assembly) | ecosystem: Environmental > Terrestrial > Soil > Wetlands > Permafrost | place: Sweden: Stordalen...
GCCAAGAAGGCCGCGACCCGCAAGAAGGCCACCAAACGGAGCCCGGCCAAGAAGCGGACCACCGCCAAGAAGGCCGCGACCCGCAAGAAGGCCACCAAACGGAGCCCGGCCAAGAAGCGGACCTCCACCAAGAAGGCCGCGACCCGCAGGAAGGCGCCGTCGCGAACTCCGTCCCGGGGGTCGGGTGCGGCGTCCGCGCCGGCTCCCTGGTCGCCGCCCGCCCCGGCGACTTCGTCCGCTCCGGCTTCTGCGGCTCCGGCTCAGCCCGCCCCGGGCCCGGCGCCGGAGAAGCGAAACTTCTGGGACCGCCTCACCGGCAAGTAGCGCTCAACTGGCGTGACGATGCGCTAACCCGGCGGGTCGAAGGGTGGGCTACCCGCCGTAGTTCATGCGGGTGTCTTCCATGCGAAGGATGGGGGTCTCCTCGTCGCGCAGGAAGCCGCAGTCGAGGACCTCGCCGAGGAACAAGGTGTGGTGGCCGGCCTGGACCTGGTCGCGCACCGCACAGTCCAGGAACGCGACCGACTGGGCCAGGATCGGTGCGCCCGTGACCCGCTCGATGAATGGGAAGCCGTTCATGGTCTGGGCGGCCAGGTCGATGTCGACCGGCTTGGTGAACTTGCGCACGATGGCGCGGTCCTCGCGGTCGATGAAGCAGACGCTGAAGCTGCCCCCTTGCGTGATGAGGTCGTGGGTGAGGGCCTCGTCTTCGACGCCGACGCCAACCCATTTCGGGTCGAAGGAGAGCTGTGTCACCCAGTTCGCTGTCATCAGCTGTTTGACGCTTGGATCTTCACCCCGGGACCCAATGACGTAGAGCCCTGACGGCATCTTCCACAGCACCCGACGGCGAAGCTTGTCGTATTCAACGCGCTGCTCGTCGGTCTCGACTTCGGGTGGGTACGGCCCGATCGGTCCACTGCCCCCCGGTTCAGCCATCACGTCAGCCTACGAGGATCCACACCGAGGTCAGTGTGCTCACCGTGTGGCTGGTGGGGTCAGGGTGGGAAGCCCGAAAGCCCTTACTCGTTGGTGTGCACATGCCGATACCCAAAGGGTGCATCAGACGCTCGCGGCGCATCCACACCTGGCTGACGCACTCAACCAGGCGCTTGGCGTCTACGACCACCGCCCGGCGGAGCACGCGGGTCGAGTCCGCACACTTGCCTTGTCGCTCGGCGATCGATTGGGGGTTGATGGCAACGAGCGTGAAGCCCTCAGCTGGGCGGCCCTCTTCCACGACCTCGGCAAGATCTCGGTGAGTCGGGCGATACTCAGAAAGGCCGGTCCGCTGACTGACCTCGAGTGGATCGAGATGAAGCGCCACCCGATCGTCGGGGCCGACATTCTCCTGGCGATCTCGCCCCTTCTCCAGCCGATTGCCGCAGGTGTGCGTGGCCACCACGAGCGGTGGGACGGCGCCGGCTATCCAGACGGCCTGGTCGGTGAACAGATTCCCCGAGTCGCCAGGATCATCGCCGTCGCCGACACCTTCGATGCCATGACCCGCGCCCGTCCCTATCGGAAACGCCGGTACGGGCCGAAGGAAGCAACCGACGCCATCCAGTGCGCGGCTGGGTCTCAGTTCGATCCGCTCATGGTCGCGGCGTTCGTGGCGCTGAGGCAGGTCGCGGTCAATCCCGACGATGAGGACGGCGGAAGCCGCAGCGACGGCGACGACGGCGGGCAGACGAAAGAGCCGCCGATGCCTCCGAGGATTGCGGCGTAGAAGCGAGGAACGCCGGGCCTGCCGCCGCTCGCGCCAACCTCAACGCGCGGCTGACCTGCGTTAACCCTTGGTCGGGCTCGCCGGACTTGAGCCCAGGACCTTCGGTTCCCCCGGCACGCTCGGCCTCATGTCATCGCGTGCACTCACGCGCGTCCAGTGAGGTTTCCGCAGGTCATGCGTCGTCTTGGTGATCGCTCGTGACTCCCGTGCAGGCCGATCGCGTCGGGTTCACCGCCGGTTGATGGCGCGAGTGATGGCGAGAAACCGGGCCCGCAGGCTCGCTTTAGATCAGCCAGTGAAGCTCCGCGTGACGGTGATGGCAGCGGGCGCCAGAGGGGGCGTTGGCGGCGCGGGGTTCGGGAAGGTGACGAGGGCGAGCCCGGTGAGGCCAGCGCTAGGGAGGAATCCCGACGCTCCGACGAGGGTTGCGGCGCCGGTGGTCTGGTTCACCCGGTACAGGTGTCCGCCGTCGGTGTTGTCGCCGCCTGCGTAGAGGTTCCCGTCCGGCCCGAACTGGAGGGGATCCACCGCCCATCCCCGGGTTGGGAATCCATTGATCGGCGAGGCGGGCCGCCTGAACTACGACGGGCTGCCGCTCCGGTCATTTTTGCGGTCCGTTCACGGATCGATCAGATCGGCCAGGTGATGTCGCAACAGCAACCGCCCATCATCCCTGCGCAGTGCATCGGTCGGGCCGCCGGCTGCTTACATCAACTGACCGGCGACGGATGCGCTCCAAGAGAACCGCTACCAGCGGTGACACAGCTGGGAAGGAACGGGCTGTTGCCGCGAGACGCCCATCCGCCGTCTCGCTCAAGGCACCTTCGTCGTGGGTGTCCATTGTTGTGATTGCGTGGCCGTGCGGGCCGCCGATGAGGATGAGTACTGGGCGTCCATCCCCGCTCGCAGCGCTGCGCGGTCCAACTGGCCGGCGGGCACCGGGATGGCTCGGTACAGGATTCCGCTGCCAAATTGGAGGAGGAACACGCGGATGCCGCCGGGTGTCATCTCGGTGACGGTTTGTGAGGCTCCCCAGCCCATGACCCAGTCTCCGCCGGAGAGCTTGCGCGCGCTGCCACAGCACACGGATGCGGTGACGAGGGGGTCGCTGACCTGTCCAAACCATGTTGCTGTCATGTTCGTCGGGTCGATCGTGTAGCGAACCGCTCGGGGCGACCGCGTGTTTGTGCCGTCGTCGTGGACCGTTACGGTCCCGTCCGCGAGTTGGCGCGCGTCGTGTTGGCCGCTGAATACGGCGCCGCCGGCATCGACTACGGGGTCGTTCTGGACCGTGAGGCTCTCACCTGGGTGAGGCGACCCTCCCAACTTCCAGAGGATATTCCCCCCGATCGTGAAGACGTCGTCGGTGTCGGTCCCGGTCGCGGCCTGAGAAAGGGTGACCTGCGTGTTTGAGACGTAGGCGGCGATGGTGGTGCCTGCGGGGATGTCGCCGAGGGAGTCGGTGATCGCGGAGCCGACGTCGGCCGCGGTGAAGGCACCATCGGCTGCGGTGATCGTCGTGTTCGAGTTCGTCTGCCCGTCGGCGGAGGTGCCCCGGGTGGGGGCCTCGATGCTGTAGATGGCGTCGAGGTGTCGGAAGGAGAGGAGGTACCCGGTGGCGGTGGGCTCGATCGAGTTCCAGTGGTACGCGTCGTAGCTTCCGTTGCTGACCTGGTTGCGCCATTGCGGATCGGTTTCGGAGATCGGGATGTGATCCATCGCGTCCCATGACCACACGACGTGGCCTGCGGGAGTGAGCTCCTCGATAACTTGGTCGAGCACCGAGGCAGACTGCGGGTATCCTGGACCCCAGGCAGCCTCGAGATCCACGCCGGTACGGGTCGTGTCGACCGCGAGGACGTAGTCGCCGTTCGAAAGCTTCAGGAGGTCGTGCCAGTCAGTGATCCCAGGTCTGAGCGTCGGATCGTCGCTCGAGCTGCCCGCCTGCCGAATCGTATGGATCGTGCCGTCGAGTCCAACCTCGTCGGCTTCTCCGGCTGCGGTAATCCACGCGAAGGTGCCATCTGGGAGGAACTGTGCGAAGGCGGTCGGGCCCGGTGGGATCCCCCACCACAGTGGCACGCCGTTGGTGTCGAAGATCGCCGGATACTTGGCGTCGGCCATGGCTACGACATAGCCGTCGGCTTGCGTCGGCCCCGGGTGTTGAACAGTCCATGTCGGGAAGTCGGCCGGCAGACAACGCACGTAGTACGTGCTGGCCGGTTGCAACGACGGTTCCTGGACCACGATCGTGAAGCTCTGACCGACGTCTCGAGTGACTTGCGCGGTGAAGCTGCCGCTCTGAGCAGGCTGCCCGTCAACCGACGCGGTCGTGCCCTGAGGTTCGTTGACAAAGACCTGTATCGGGGTGCTCGCACTGCACCGGCTGACATAGTCGGTGACCCAGGGGCTGAACGCCGGGAACAGCGCCGGGCTGGTCGAGATCACGGGCGGAGGGGGCGGTGGTGGCGGTGGCGGTGGTGGCGGGGGCGCCACGGGCGCACAACCCGCAAGAACGACCCCAACCAAGAGCGCGCCCGCCGTGATCGCTCCGCCCCGGATCCTATGCCGGCTACCGCCCAAGTTCTGTGACCGGCGCAATGTCCCCCCGAAACGCTCGCAAGCAATGATGGCTGCAACTCATCGGACGAGGCTGTGAGTATAGAGACCGGTGACGCCTCGGTTTGTCAGGACACTGTTATGGGCCGGTGAAGCGGCCTATCTTGTGGTTGGCGCTACGCCGGCGTCATAGCTGCCGCAGTCGATCCGGAGTCCCTGTGCCCAGACCGGACGCGATCCCGGCGATGAACACAGCCAGGATTAGCGCCGAGACGGCTGCGGCGGCCCGAGACGCTAATCACACGATTAGGACTCGAGCGCGATCTCCGACGACGGAAGTCCCGACTTGACGAGCGCTTCCGGCAAGGTCGTCGGGTTCAAGGGGTCCGCCCGGACGGGGGTGACGGCTCTGCGCGAGCGCCACACCGTGTCGGTTCCGAGGTCGGTAGGCCAACCCTCGTCATCAACATCGAAGCCGACGTGCTCGCCTGGCAACACGATGGCCCAGTTCGCGGTCATCAGATTCTGGCCGGCCGGGTCGGTGCCGCGCGACCCGATGACGTACAGGCCGGTCGGCATCTTCCACAGCACCCGGCGACGGAGCTTGTCGTACTCGGCGCGCTGCTCGTCGGTCTCGACGCCGGACGGGTAGGGCCCAATGGGTCCGCTGCCGCCGGCTTCTGCCATTCCGGCAGGCTAGGGCCCGAGGGCCGGTCGGATCGCGTCGGGGCTGGGGGAACTCTCCGCGGCGTCGGCGGGTGGGGCAGCCCGACTGGCCGGACGATGACTGTCCCGGCCGAGCGCGGAGCGGGGTGGCCGAGGCCGACGTGCGTCAGTGATCGTGACGACTCCGTCGCCAAAGTTGACCTCTGCCGGTCGTGGGGTCGCGACGGCCACCGCGACGAACCCAGACCCGGCTCACGGGAGTCTCGGCGGGGCGGACGGGGAGCCCATGAGCTCCGGTAGTCGTTGAAGCGTCAACGAGAACGGGTAGGTTGTGAGCCATGACTGAAGGTCCGCGGTGGCTCGACGAGAACGATCGGCACACGTGGCTGGCGTTCCTCTATGCCCAGACCCTGCTCCTCGAGCAGATCGAGCAGGATCTTCAGCGCGACGCCGGGATGCCGTTGGCCTACTACCAGATTCTCGTCATCTTGTCGGAGCACCCGCAGGGAGCACTGCGCATGAGCGAGCTGGCCGGCGCCGCGTTCTTCTCCCGCAGCCGCCTCTCCCATGCCATTGATCGCATGGAGAAGAGCGGCTGGGTCCGCCGCGACGCCTGTCCGAGCGACCGCCGAGGGCAGATTGCCGTGTTGACCGCCCTGGGCCGGCGGGTCCTGGCGGAGGCTGCCCCCGAGCACGTCGAGAGCGTGCGGCGCCATCTCTTCGACCAGCTCACTCAACAGGAGGCTGCGCAGCTGCGCGAGGTGAGCGAGAAGCTGGTTCGGCATCTGCTCCGGTCCCTCGACGTCTCCACGCCGAGCGTGCTCCCCGATAACTACTTCGAGGAACGGCCAGCGGACATGGCGGGCGAGGCACGGTCACGCGAAACGGCTGGCTCGCGAGCTATCGGGCGCGGATGATCTCCTCGACATACCCCACGCGCAGCCAGTAGGGGAACCGCTCGATCCGTGCCCCCCGCGCGCTGAACAACTCGAGGACGGTGTACGGGTTGACCTCGTGGTTGACGCTGAGGAAGACCGGGGCGACCTCGAGGATCCGATCGGCGTACCGGGCGGCCTGCGCGAGTCCCACCTCGGTCAACGAGTCGACGTTCAGGACGAGATCGACGGGTACGCGAGGTTCCAAGATCCCCCGTGGGGTGCGGATCATGACCCCGCCGTCGCCTGCGGACGGGCGCTCCTCGCCTTCGAGGACGATGCGGTCGGGGCCGAGGGTGCGACCCAAGAAGTAGGCCTGCGCGACGTTGGTCAGGGGAAGGTCGACGATCTCGTAGCGGTGAACCCCAAGCTGACTGGCGTAGTACGCGGTGTAGCCGAGGCCGGCCCCGATCTCGAGGATGCTCGGGCTCGGTGCACGCGCCACGAGCTGCGCCGCGCGGTGCGCGCAGTACGCGGCGTGAATCATTCGCTCTGTGACCACACCGTCCCGGTAGGTGAGACCGTGGAAGCCGTGCTGCACCGGTCGGACCGGAAGTGAGATCGAAAGGGCCTTCTCGACTCGGGTGATGCCCTCCTCGGTCGACAGCTCGATGTTGTTGCCCCAGGCACCGCCTTCGGGATTTTCCAACGAGAGGCCGCCCAGCGCCTCCGCGAGCCGAATGAGCAAGTCCTTGCAGCGATCCGCGTGGTCCTGGCGCCACTGCGTCTCATCCCGGGCGGTCACCGGCAGGGCAAACAGCTCGTAGCCGTAGAGTAGCGAGTTCTCGGCCGGCGTTCGGAGGATCTGCGTCACCGCCCCGACGTCGCGTGAGACGAGGGCGTGGTGGATGTCGGCGAGGCGCTCGCGCTCGAGATGCCACCAGGAGTCCTCTCCGTAGTAGTCGACCTCCAGGGACCTGCCGTAGGCAGTGATGATCCGCTCGACGAGGGGCCGGTCCTCGTCAGCGGTCGCGACGTGCTCACTCCCCGCGTTGCCGACCGGCTGGCGCCGATAGGGGTGATGCCAGATCCGGCTCCGGGCCTGCGCGCCGGGAGCGCCCAGCTCGTGACGGAGTTTCGCATTCTCCACAATGAGGGCGTCGCGCTCACCGCGCAGGCGCCGACCGGGCACCAGCCATGACGCCGCAGAGCGGACGCGAGCCACAGCTCGGCGGGCGACCCCCATCAGGAGCGGGCACGCCGGGGGTTTGGGGACGTCATGGTCCAGGGAGCGTAACGAAGCACAGAGCAGTCGTCGGTCGCCAAGCCCCGTTCTCGCCCGGCGAGACGCCCCTGCTACGTGTGCGCGGTCGAGACACAACCCTCGATGCTCTCGCTCGATGGCGCTGCCCCGGGGGTCGCGTTCGCGGCGACCGGGGTGCGATTGGTTCCCCTCTCCGTGTGACGCCCTGTACTGGTGCGGATTGTCACGGCTCCCGAGCCGCCGAATACGCTGGAAACCCCGCCAGGAGAGCCGAGACAGGCGAATACCGGATGATCGAGTGGACAGGCGAACGGTTCATTCCCGGCCACGGTGGCGCCGCGATCCTGTATGAGCACGCGCACCGGTACCACCTGGCCAAGTCGCTGGCGAGCGGCAAGCGGGTCGTCGACCTCGCCAGCGGGGAGGGCTACGGCTCCGCGGTGCTGTCCCAGACGGCGGAGTCGGTCGTCGGCGTGGAGATCGACCCGGCGGCGCTCGCCCATGCGACGACCAAGTATCGGCGCGACAACCTCCGATTCGTGGGGGGCGATATCCGCCACACCCCGCTGGAGGGCGACCAGTTCGATCTCGCGGTGTGTTTCGAGGCGATCGAGCACGTGACCGGTCAAGACGAGGTTCTCGACGAAGCGCGCCGTCTGCTGCGCGATGACGGTGTGCTCGCGATTTCAACCCCCGAGCGCAAGGAGTACTCGGACGCGCGGGACTTCAGCAATGACTTCCATGAGCACGAGTTCTATCTCGACGAGTTCCGCCAGTTTCTCGAGCGCGTGTTTCCTCGGGTCGAGATCTTCGGACAACGGGTCGTGGGCGCCTCAGCCCTGTGGCCCCTCGACGATCGGGGCGAACCGTTCCTGCTCGAGACGACCACGGTCGCCGCGGACCGCCCGACCGAGCACGGCGACGGGGGTCCGCTCGCCCCGCAGTTCTGCGTCGCGGTCTGCAGCGCGACAACTCAGGGCGACCCGCCGCAGAGTCGAACCGTCTCCGTCTTCATGGACGCGGACCAGTCGTTCGTCGGCGAGCATGACCAAGCCGTCGAGGCCCACGCGGGGCTCAAGCTGCGGGTCCTCGAGCTCGAGACTCACGACGAGCTGCTCCTCTCGGTCAAGGCCCGGCTCGAGCACGAGCGCGACGAACTGGCGTCGCGTGCTGAGACCCTGTCGCAGGAGAACGCGGCCTTGAAGGCCAGCGCCAGCTGGCGGGTCACCCGTCCGTTGCGTGCCCTCTCACGTCTGCGCTCGTGGCGTCCACGCGGGTCTTAATCGCGACCCAAGATAGCGTGGGGCTGCGGATGGCCGGGCCGGCCATCCGCAGCGTCGAGTTGGCCCGCGCTCTGGCGCGAGAGCACACGGTCACTGTTGTCACACCGCGACCGAACGATCTCGAGACCACCGGCTTCAAGACCGGCTGGTACACGTCGGAGCGGGATCTGCTGCGATGGGTCAACCGGAGCGACGTCGTGATCACTGTCGGCTCGTTCTTGCAGCAGCACCCAGCCATCGCTCGAACGAACAAGGTGATCATCGCCGACCTTTACGATCCGGTCGTCTTCGAGGCATTGGTCATGCACGCCGCTGACTCGATGGACTGGCAGGTGCGCATCCACCGCGGGGCACTGCTGGGCCTGCAGCTGCAACTCGAGCGTGCGGACATGTTCCTGTGCGCGTCGGAGCGGCAGCGCCAGCTGGTTCTCGGCATGCTGACCGCCGCCGGGCGCGTGAACCCGGCCACGTACGGCCCTGATCCCACCCTGCGCGGTCTCGTGCGAGTCGTGCCCTTCGGGTTGCCGGCCCCGCCCCCTCCGATCCCGCGTCCCGGTCCGCTTCGAGCCCGCTTGGGGCTGACCGACGAGGACCTCGTCGTGCTGTGGGGCGGCGGCATCTATGAGTGGCTCGATCCCCTGTCGCTCATCGAGGCGATGGCGGGCCTCGGCACGGATCGGGTGAAGGCGTTCTTCATCGGGACCGCCCACCCCACCCCTGAGGTCCCGGCGATGCCGATCGCTGCCCGGGCACGGACCTGCGCCCAGGAGCTCGGCGTGCTCGACCGTACGGTCTTCTTCGGTGATGGCTGGGTCCCCTACGAGGAGCGGGCCGGATATCTCTTGGACGCGGACGTCGGCGTCTCGTTGCATCGGGACCACGTCGAGACGACGTTCGCGTTCCGAACCCGGATCCTCGACTACATCTGGGCCGGCCTCCCCGTCCTCTGCTCAGACGGGGACGCCTTCGCCGAACTCGTCCGAGAGCGCCAGATCGGCGAGGTGGTCCCGATCGGCGACGTGGCCGCCATCCGCGACGCCTTGCTGCGCCTCGTCGAGACGCCCTACCGAGAGCGTCTGCGCCAACCCCTCTCAGATGTAGCTACTGAGCTTCGGTGGGATACTGTCTCTACGCCGGTCATGGAGTTCTGTCGATCTCCGGCTCGCGCTCCGGACCTACTTCGTCCCTACCGGAGGCTGCGTCGACGAGTCGAGATCGGCGAGAGGGTGCACGGGCTGCTCGGGCGACTCGTACCCTTCCGGTAGCCGAAAGCTGGGACAGGCGCGGGAGATGTGATCGGTGTTAGACGCTGTAGAGACGCTGTGGGGCTACCGAGGGCTGATCGGGAACCTCGCGCAGCGCGAGCTGAAGGCGAAGTACAAGAAGAGCGTCCTCGGCTGGGTCTGGTCGCTCATCAACCCGGCCGCCACGCTGCTGATTTACGCGGTGGTTTTCGGGCTCTTCCTCCGGATCCAGCCTCCGATCGCGGGGAACGGACACCTCAAGAATTTCGCGCTCTACCTCTTCGCGGCGCTGATCCTCTGGAACTACTTCAATGGTGTGATCGCCGGCGGGATGGCGTCGCTGCTCGGAGCGGGGCCGCTGATCAAGAAGGTCTACTTTCCCGCCGAGTGCATCATCGTCGCCAACACCGTCGCGACGCTGCTCCAGGCCTGCGTCGAGTCACTCGTGCTGGCCGCGATCATGATCGTCGTGGGCAACGCGTCGCTGACCTTCCTGCTCTTCCCGTTCGTTCTGGTGATGTTCGTGATGTTCTGTCTTGGCGTGGCGCTGGTCGCCAGCCTCGTCAACGCCTACTTCCGGGACGTGAACTACATCGTCTCGATCGGCATGAACCTCTTTTTCTATGCCACGCCGATCGTCTACCCACTGCGCATCATCCCCAAGGAGATCCACGGGATCCCCGCCCAAACCATCATCTCCCTGAACCCGCTCGCCAAGTTCGTCCAGGCCTCACGTGACATCTTCTATGGACTTAAGATCCCTACCTTCGGGACGTGGGCCTACCTCTTCATCTGGGCGGTCGTGATGCTCGGGTTCGGATGGACCGTGTTCATACGTTTCGCCCGTGACGTTGCCGAGGAGCTCTAACCAATGCCCGGACCCGCGTCCTCCAGCATCGCGATCGAAGCGGCGAACGTCTCGAAACGATTCCGCCTGTATCAGGACAAGCCGTCGTCACTCAAGGAACTGGTGACGAGCCTGAAGGGCGTGCACTACGAGGAGTTTTGGGCGCTGCGGGACATCTCGCTCGAGATTCCTGCCGGCACCACCTACGGGCTGGTCGGACACAACGGATCCGGGAAATCCACCTTGCTCCGTCTCTTCGCTCGGATCCACCGGCCCACCGAGGGTCGGATCGAGACACGAGGACGCATTTCGGCTCTCCTGGATCTCGGAGCCGGCTTCCACCCCGAGCTGTCCGGCCGCGAGAACGTCTATCTGAACGGCGCAATCCTCGGTCTGACCCGTAAAGAGATCGGCAAGGCGTTCGACGACATCGTCAGCTTCGCTGGCCTCGAGAAGTTCATCGACAGCCCGGTCAAGGTGTACTCGACCGGCATGTACGTCCGCCTCGGGTTCTCGGTTGCTGTCCACGTCAAACCGGAAGTCCTCATCATCGACGAGGTCATCGCGGTGGGCGACGCGGAATTCCAGCGGCGCTGCTTCGACTACCTCTACACGCTGAAACGCCAAGGCGTCACCATCGTGCTCGTCTCGCACAGCCTCGCCCTGATGCAAGACATGTGTGATCGGCTGGCCTGGCTCGACCACGGGCACCTCGCCGCCGAAGGGCCTCCGATGGAAGTCACTCGCGAGTACGTGCAGCGGGTCGACGACCAAGAAGCCCAGCGGCTCCACCAAGACGACGCCCAGGCCGGAGAGGCAACCGGACAGGGCTCCCGACACGGAACCCAAGAGATCACCGTCGAGTCGTTCCAGATTCTCAACGGACAGGGCGACGAGATCCCGATGGCCGTCACGGGCGAGCCCACAACCCTCCGGATCAACTACAGCGCCAAGACACCCATCGAGAACCCGACCTTCGGCATCGTCATCGACCACGAGAACGGATCGGCTCTCGTTGGCCTCCACAGCGCCGACGTCATCCACACCGGTCTGGTCTACGGCAAGGGCTACATTGACTACCGAATCCCTCGGTTCACACTGATGCCCGGCAAGATGATCGTCACCATCGGCGTCGCCGACGAGCACAACCTCGTCTCCTACGACTACCTGCACCAATGGTTCCAGTTCCACGTGCGAGGCGGCCACGACGTCATCGTGCGGGGAATGCTCGAACTCCCGGGGCAATGGGAACACCCGGTGAGTGACACGCGCCGCAGCCTCACCGGCTGAGATACGCGCGAGGCCCGCGTCAGGCCCCGTTGCCTGGGCGGTCCAACGTGCAGCGCCCACGATCGACTCACACCACGCGACCATCTGTGAAGGACGCTCGGATCGGCTTTCTGGGCGACGAGCGACACCGAGGTAGCCAGTCTCCGAGGCGAGCGCAGGCTCGATGGTGTGCTGCGCCAAATCTTCCCGGGCACAGTGGGGCGATCCCGCGCCGTCGCTATCCGACGTTGGCCGTCGAGTCGGAGATCACTACGCCGCCCAATGTCTGCCAACCCGACCACATGCTGTTGCTGTTGGTGAAGTGTTGATACCAGGGGGCATTGCCTGGCCCACCGGCGATCACCCAGGTCCCCGACGAGTCGGTGACCGCCGTCGGGTTCGAGTTGATCGCACCACCGAGATATTGCCAACCAGCCGAGAAATTGGTTGGGCCCGATGAGTGCTGGTACCAGATCGCGTTCCCCGGCCCGCGCACGAAGAGCCACGTCCCGGTCGAGTCCGTTGTCGCAGCGATCTGCGAATTGACGGCACCACCGACGGAGCTCCAACCTGACCAGTTTCCGGTGCTGCTCGTGTAACGCTGGGTCCAGACCGCGTTGTCCCCGCCGACCGCGAACACCGAGATGCCCGTCGCGTCGGTGACAACCTGGGGATCCGAGCTGAGCGCACCGCCCAGGCTCCCCCACCCGGACCAGGTACCGGTGCTGTCCGTGTAGTGCTGATACCAGATCGCGTTGCCCGGCCCGACGGCGAAGACCCAGAGTCCGGTCGAGTCCGTGACGGCCTTCGGGTTCCGGCTGGTGGCGCCACCCAGGGTCTGCCACCCGGACCAGGCGTTGTCGTTGTTCATTGATTGCTGGTACCAGATGGCGTTGCCGGGACCGCGCACAAAGACCTCGGTGCCGGCTGCGTGCGTGCCCCCACTCGTGTCCGTGACCGCGGTCGGGTTCGAACTGATGGCACCACCGAGTGGCTGCCAGCCGGACCACACCCCGTTGTACCGCTGGTACCAGAGGGACGAGTCACTGCCGAGCCCGAAGACGGACATGGCCGACGAATTGGAGACTGCAGCCACATCCGACGTGATGTAGGTGCCCAGCGACTGCCAGCCCGACCAGGCGCCGTTGAGGAACTGCTGGTGCCAGACGCCGTGGTCGAGACCGAGAGCGAAGTCCCACACCGCGGCCTGCGGGGTCGCCGACTGTTCGCTCGAGGGCGAAGATGTCCCCGTCCCGTTCGCGGCGCTGACCTCGTAGAAGTACTGCGTGCCGTTCACCCGTGACGTGTCGGTGAAGCTTGTGGTAGTGGAACTCACCGGGGTGAGGGGGCTCTCACCCCCGGTGGTGGTGCCCCGCAGGATGTTGTAGCCCGTAATCGGCGCGCCGCCCGTGGCGGGAACCGCCCACGACAGCTGCACGCCTCGACTCTCAGCAGTAGCCGTCACTGTCGGAGGACAGGGCGCGGTGGTCGTCGCGATGGCGGAGTCCTCGACCGAGCGCGTTTCGCCTACCGCGTTGACCGCGCTCACCTCATAGAACCAGGTCCCCCCGCAGGGAAGCGAAGTGTCGCTATCGGTCCGGGTGCTGCTGCTGACTGACGTCAAGAGGCTCTCTTGGCCGCTCTGGCTGCCGCGGTAGATCTTGTAGCCCGTGATCGGTGAGCCACCGTCCGCAGGGACCGTCCAGGCCAGGCTGATCGAACTGCCACTCGGGTTCGCCGTCAGCGTCGGCGCGCCAGCACCCGTGTAGTCGAGCCGGTTCGGTGTCCCCGCGGTCGCGTTCGAGATCACGTTCGGCGTCGCGTCACCGTCGATGACCTGCTTCACGGTCGCAGGTGTGGCCGAAGTGTGCTCGCTGAGATAGAGGGCGGCGGTCCCGGCGACGTGCGGCGTCGCCATCGATGTCCCGCTGAGCGTGCACGTCGAGTTGGGACAAAGAACCGAGGTGCCTGTGTTGGTGCCGTCTGAGGTGATGTTCACGCCCGGCGCATACAGATCCACGCACGACCCGAAGTTCGAGAACGACGCTTGCGTGTCGTTGGTGGGATCGCTGGCTGCTGCGGTGAGTGCCGGACCACTCGTTCCGCCATCGTTGGACGGCGACGATGAGCAGGCGTTGCCGCTGCTGTTCCCGGCTGCCACCGCGAAGGAAATCTTGCCCGTGTTGATGGCTGTGGTGACGGCGGCGTCGAGCGAAGAATCGGTCTGATTGAGCGAAGTGCCGAGACTCATGTTGGCCACTGCCGGGAGGACCGCATTCGCCATGACCCAGTTCACACCAGCGATCACATCCGAATCGCTGCCGGTTCCGCTGCAGTCGAGCACTCGGACCTCGACGAGTGAGACCTGTTTGGCGACGCCGTAGGCGCTGCCGCCGAGGATGCCCGCGACGTGAGTACCGTGCCCATAGCAGTCGCTCAGTGACCCGGTGGTTTGGCAAGGAAGCGTCAGCCCGGGATGGCTTGGGTCTGGGACCTCGCAGTCGGCTCCAAAGGAGGCGCGACCGCCGAAGTCACTGGAGTTCGCGATTCCGGTGTCAATGATGTAGGCGTGCACGCCCGCGCCGGTGGCGCCGTAGGTGTAGATGTTGTCCAGGGGGAGAGCGTGCTGGTCGATCCGGTCCAGGCCGGTGGGAACACCACCTGCGGGCGCGGCTGGGCTGGGGGGCTCGGTGGTGGTGGCGTGGACGACGCCGTCCTGTTCGACGGAGGCAACGGTCGGCTCTTCGGACATCGCCGCTGCCTGAGCGGCGCTCATTCGAACCGCGAAGCCATGCAGGGCGAACTGATATACGTGGAAGACAGCGCCGCCGTGCTTGGCAGCGAGGGCATCGGCCTGGGCGGGGACGCCGCTCTGGGTCGCGTTCTTGAGGGTGACGATGTACTGGTTGGCAATCGGCTGAGCTGCCGCCTGGACGTGACCTGGGCTGGGAGGCGGGCTTGTCGTGGAAGGCGTCTGTACCGCGGGCGACCCCGTCGTGGTCGTGCTCGTGCTCGTGCTCGGCGGCGTCTGGCCTTGGGCGCCGGCTGCAGCGGCGCCAACGAGTGCGGCGGCAAGGATCAGCGGGGTGCAGACCCTCCGGATGCTGCTCATGGGTGCTCCGCTTTCAGCTGATGGCCGCTCGACGGGCCAGTCTACGGGCGTGGTACGGCCGGTTTGGTGCCGCGCCCCGTGCTGGCAGCAATGCTGGCGCAGCTCATCGGCGGTCGGAACGCGGGGCCACGAACGAGCGCGGACCAAATCCTTCGGGAGGCCCGAGCTTTCCCTGGTCGAAGTGCTGTGCCGAGCCGCGGTTCGACTGCCGGAGGTGCCGAGGGCCCAAACCAGTGCCCGACTCACAGCATCGGCGGTCACTTGCACGGCGGACGTTGGGAGGGTCGGCTTGTGGGGCGCCCGGCTTGAGTTGGTTGGTTACTGCGCGGCTGTCGCGCTCTCGACGGTGCAGGTTCCGAAGACCGCGAGCCAGAACTTGTAGCGCCGGCAACGAATGTTGCTTGGGAGGAACCCGGCGGCGCGGAGCATGGTCCAGAGTTCGCGACGCGTGTAGTAGCGCTTGTGGTCGTCGATCTCGTATTGGTTGATGTGCATGCGGAAGGCGACGAACTCGAGCACTCGCTTGTCGAGCCAGGTGGGCACGCTGACCAGGAGTCGGCCGCCGGGAGCCAGGAGCCGTCGACATTCCTTCAGCATTCGCTCGGGTTCCCACAGGTGCTCCAGCATGGAGATGCAGAGAATGAGGTCGAGCTCGCCGTCTGGAAGCCCCGAGAGCGTTTCGGGCAGCGATCCTTCGAGCGCTTGGACCTTCGAGTGGTCCTTGAGGTCGGGTGCGAGTGCGACGTCGGCGAGCACCGCTCGCTCGACCTGATCGAGGTAGGGGCGGGTGAACTGGGCCTGGTAGCCACAACCGAAGTTGCCGACCGCCTTCCCGGCGAGGTTGCCGGTCCGACGGCGGGTGTGGATGGTTCCCAGCCAGACGCCCAGTCGGTCCAGGACGGTGAGCTTGGTCGCTTCGCCGTAGGCGAATTCTCGCTTGGCGTTCATCGGAGAATCCCAACTGAGCAGAGACGCATGTCAGCGGCGGCGGATGTCAGCTGCGAGCGACCCCGGACCGCGAGGCCAGAAACGGTAACCGAAGACAGCGCGGATGGCGCGGGAGTCTGGGGAGCAGGTCAACGGACACCCGGCGATCCGAGGGCGGGATCGGGCTCGACGACGGGGTGTCAAGGCCCCCGCTCACACCCGAGGGCACGCACGAGTGAGCCTGACCGGGACGGCCAAGTGCGTAGTGCTCCGCTGCAGTGCCGTCTCGCTCTCGGGTGCTCTCGTCGCGTGGCGCGTCCCTGGCGTCTGACGACTCCTGGGTCGTCGGCTCCGCGGCTGACCCCGTCGGTTGGGGCTCGCCAGGGCTGCTCCGACGCCGTTTCCACTAGCGTCTCGCCTATGGAGTCTCTCCGTCCTGGCACTCAGATCCTCGTGACGGGCGGCGGAGGGTTCGTGGGAAGCACGCTGCTGCGCGAGCTACAGAGCCGCGGGGCAGCGTCCGTCGCCGCGCCGACATCCGACAAGTTCGACCTCACGCAACCCGACGATGTCGCGGCGATGTTCGAGGCGGTGCATCCCGAGCTCGTGATCCATCTCGCCGCTCGAGTCGGGGGGATCGGGGCGAACCGGGAACGTCCGGCCTCCCTGTACCTGGCCAATCTCTTGATGGGGACGTATCTCATCGAGGAGGCTCGTCGGCGCGAGACCCCCAAGACGGTCGTGGTGGGCACGATCTGCTCGTACCCAAAGTTCACGCCGGTCCCATTCCGCGAGGAGTCGCTGTGGGACGGCTACCCAGAGGAGACGAACGCGCCGTACGGCTTGGCGAAGAAAGCCCTGCTCGTCCACGCGCAGGCCAACCGTACCCAGTACAACCAGAACGTCGTGTACGTGATGCCGACCAATCTGTACGGTCCGGGCGACAAATTCCATCCGGCCGTATCCCATGTCATCCCGGCGCTGATCAAGAAGTGCGTCGAGGCGAAAGAGCGCGGCGACGACGAGATCGAGGTCTGGGGTACCGGTTCGGCGAGCCGGGAGTTTCTCTATGTTGACGACGCCGCCCGCGGGATCGCCGATGCCGCCGAGCGCTATGACAGTTCCGAGCCCGTCAACCTCGGGTCCGGCGAGGAGATCCTCGTGAAGCAGCTCGCGGAGTCGGTCGCGGGGGCGGTCGGCTTCGCCGGGACGCTGCGATGGGACCCGAGCAAGCCCGACGGTCAGCCACGCCGTCAACTCGACACGTCGCGGGCCGCGGAGCTTTTCGGGTTTCGTGCCACCACGCCGTTTACGGACGGGCTCCGACGGACCGTCGATTGGTATCTGAGCCACCGAGACGAGGCCGAAGCTCGATCCTCGTAGACGCCGTGGGGTCTCGGTCCGAGCTCGGCCGGTCGACGCGACGTGACGTGCCGTAGGCTGCGGCGGCTTCCGATCAGTAGGGCGAGCGATGGCCGACTCTCTCGGGCAGACCCGATCCACGTCTCGGCGCAAGCGCGAGATCCAGGCGCTCGCTGACCGGCTCGCGCCGGAGCGGGACGAGTGGATCGAACGGAATCGCTTCTATTACGACGAGGACGAGCGCTACCTGCAGTTCCTTGTACCACCCGGTCATCGGATCCTCGACCTTGGGTGCGGCACCGGACAACTCCTGGCCGGACTGGAACCGAGCCGGGGTCTCGGAGTCGACTTCAGCCCCGCCATGATCGCGGAGGCACGACGGCGACACCCCGACCTCGAGTTTGTGGTCGGCGACATCGAGGACCCGGCGGCGATTGAGCGCCTCGACGAGACTTTCGACATCATCGTGCTCGCCGACACTGTGGGGTCCCTCGAGGACGTCCAGGTCACGCTCGAGCGTCTGCACCAGCTCTGCCACGCCGAGACCCGACTCGTGATCGCGTACTTCTCGAGCCTGTGGTCGCCGGTCCTGAGGGTGGCGCAGCGCTTCGGCCAGCAGATGCCCCAGGTCGAGCAGAACTGGTTGTCGGGACACGATCTGGCCGAGCTCTTAGAACTCGCCGACTTCGAAGTCGTCCGCCTCGACGCCCGCCAAATCGTCCCGAAGCGGCTCGGCGGGCTGGGATCGTGGGCCAACCGCTTCATCGGCACGCTCCCCGGCGTCCGCACTACCGCGTTGCGCAGCTACGTCGTCGCCCGGTCAACCCGGGCCGCGCCGATGCCCAGACCGTCCGCGACGGTGGTCATTCCCTGTCGGAACGAGGCCGGTAACGTGCAACCAGCCGTCGAGCGCATCCCGCCATTCTGCGACGACCTCGAGATGCTGTTCGTCGAGGGCCACAGTCAGGACGAGACGCTCAGCGAGATCACAAGGGTCATTGCGCTCCACCCCGAGCTGGACATCAAGGTCGCCAAGCAGGACGGGGTTGGCAAGGGAGACGCGGTGCGCAAGGGCTTCGAACTCGCGCGCGGTGAGATCTTCATGATTCTCGATGCCGATCTGACGACCCCACCCGAGGATCTCGGCAAGTTCTATCAGGCGATCGTCACCGGCAAGGGTGAGCTGGTGATGGGCACCCGGCTCGTATACCCGATGGAAGACGACGCGATGCGGACCCTCAACGTACTCGGCAACAAGATCTTCTCGCTGCTGTTCTCCTGGCTGTTGAACCAGCGGATCACCGACACGCTCTGCGGCACGAAGGTGCTGTCCCGTCAGCACTATGACCAGATTAAAGACGGCCGCTCCTACTTCGGGGACTTCGACCCCTTCGGTGACTTCGATCTGATCTTCGGCGCCGCGAGGCTGAACCTCAAGATCGTCGAAGTCCCCGTCCGGTATCGCGCTCGCGAGTACGGCACCACGCAGATCTCACGTTTCCGTCACGGCTGGCTGTTGTTGCGTATGGTGCTGGTCGCCTATAGGAAACTCAAGGCGGTCTAACGGTGGCTCAACGGGAGCGTGCCCTCACTCCCGCCGACTTCCGTGCCTTGTGGGAATCGAAGCCGGTACTCCGCGCCGTGTATCAGGACTACTACCAGCGCATCGGAGCCTGGGCTCGCGGCGCCCCAACCGTCGAGCTCGGTGCGGGGGGTGCGGACCTAAAGGCGGCGCTCCCCCAGCTCATCGCGAGCGACATCGTTCCGTCGCCCTGGCTCGACCTCACACTGGACGCGCAGGCGCTCCCCTTCGCGGACGGGACCGTCGCCAACCTGGTCGGCGTCGACGTCCTGCATCACGTCGAGTATCCGAGCCAGTTCCTCGCGGAGGCCGAACGGGTCCTGAAGCCATCGGGCCGCGTCGTCCTGGTCGAGCCAGCCATCACTCCACTGAGCTGGCTGTTCTTCAAGTTCGGCCATCCTGAGCCCGTGGCCCTTCGCGTCGACCCGCTGAGGTCTGGCCAGCCGTGGCCGGGTCGTGACCCAATGGAGTCGAATCAAGCGGTGCCCACCCTGCTCGCGCGTCGCCACCGAGGCCGCCTCGAACGCCAGTTCCCCGGTTTGCGAATCAGGCATCACGAGCGGTTGAGTCTCGTCGCGTACCCGTTGTCGGGTGGGCTCCGACCATGGTGCTTGTTGCCGCAACGGCTCGTCGCCCCGCTCCTTCGCGCTGAGCGCTGGGTCACCCCGGCGCTCGGTCCGATCATGGCGTTTCGCATCCTGTTGGTTATAGAGCGCGCATAGACGGCTACGGGCGCCCCGGCAACGGAGGAGCGGAGTACCGTCTCGCCTGTTCGGGCGCTCGCACGGACGTATTCGATGCTCTACCCTCCTCGTCGGCTGCGGTGCTGCTTCAGGCTCGTCGTCAGCCTGCAGCCGGGCATGGGCAGGGGAGAGCTGGTGGCCTCGTCGAGATTCGGGCGCTTGAGTCATCAGCCAACGCGCACCCCTTCAGCGGACCGGCGGCGGGCCTCGGAGCTCGCGGGCGCGACGACCGAGGGTCCGATCTGCACGATCTGGGAGTTGGTCGCGGGAACGTTCTTCGTCGGGGTGCTGACCGTCGTCTTCTTCAGCTCGCTGCTCGCCGGCAAGACCCTCTCGAACATCCCCTCCACTCAGCAGGAGAGCGCGCCGTGGCAGGCGGAGGCCGGGAAGCCGCTCTTCCTCTTCCCCCAGCTCGATCAAGCCGATCTCTACTACCCGTCCACTGTGCTGCAGACGAACGCGTGGCGCTCGGGGACCATTCCCCTCTGGAACCCCTACAACCTCGGGGGGATCCCGCTCCTGGCCAACGGGCAGGCCGGAGTCGCGTACCCGGTGCGCATTGGCTTGGCACTGGTCGCGGGTCCGCTCGCGAATCACGATCTCTTCGTCGCGCTGCACATCTTTCTCAGCGGGCTCTTCATGTTCTTGCTCCTCAAAGAGCTCCGCCTCCGCCTCCCGCCGGCGTTACTCGGCGCGACCGCCTGGATGTTCGCCAGTTGGTCGACCGGGCTCATGCAAGACGAGGTGCTCCTGGCGATCACCGCTTGGCTGCCGGCTGCCTTGTTACTGATCCATTTCGCGGCACGGCGGCGGTCATGGCGCCTCGCCGCCGCGGCCGGCATCCCCCTGGGCCTGATGGCACTGGGCGGGCAGCTTCAGCTAGCCGCGATCGCCTTTGGAGTCTGCTTCGCCTACGCCGTCGCGCTCGCGGTCAAGCCACCCGGACAACAGCGAATGGCGTGGCCGCTCGATTGGTGGCGCCTGACGTACTCGGTCTGGACGTTGGGCAGTGCTGGCGGGCTCGCCGCGGTCACGCTGCTTCCGAGCGACCTGAACGTCAGCCAGGGGGGACGGAAGGCCGCGTCGTACTCGGCGTTCACCCGTACGCACACGATCCCGATCCACGAGTTCGGACACGTGTTCTCGGGGGGACCTGCGGTGGGCCTGACGCTGTTCTTCGCCGGCACGTTCGTGGGGGTGATCCCGCTCCTCTTCGCCTTCGTGGGGTGCGTGGTGCGCCGTCCGGGCGCCGCCCTCGGCCGGTGGCTCGCCATCGGCGTGTTCCTGATGGCGTTCGGCGCCCCCGGCGTCACCTGGATCGCATATCACTTCGTCCCCGGGGTCTCCCGCCTGTCCTCGACGGGACAAGCCGAGTGGCTCTTCGACTTCGGAGTGATTGTGTTGGGCGCGATCGGGCTCGATGCCGTGATGGATTGGACCAGTCGAGCCGCGCATCGGTGGGGAAAGCGTCAGCCGGTGCTTGCGACCTGGACGCCGCGCGTGGCCGTGCTGCTCGCCTTCGTCGCGGTGGGGGGAACCGCCTGGCAACTCATGGACTACGCGTGGTCCGTGAACCCCCCCTTCACGTCGAAGACCCAAACCAACCTGTTCTTTCCCACAACCCCAGCCATCGCCGCAGTGCAGCGGGATCGCGAGCAGCGAAGCCCCACTGAGCCCCAGCGCCTGATCGGGCTCAATGCCATAAGCGGCGACGAGAGCACCATCTTCGGCCTGGAGGATGCCGACGGGTACGACAGCGTCGTCTCTAACCGGGTGCGAAGTCTCTGGTACGTCGTCGGTGGACTTTCGGTCGGAACCGCTCTGAACAAGCAGCAGCTGGTCACGAACGAGGGGCTCCTCAAGTCAGGATCGTCGTCATCGTTCATCACGAAGTTTGAACTGAAGAGGACGAGATTCGGTCTTCTGAGCCGGGTGGGCGTCACGACGGTCGTCGCCGCACCAGCCGATGCGCAGCTGCTCGCTGCGAACCCCGGGCTGACTGCCCCGGTTGAGTTGAAGCCGGTCTACAGCGGGGGGGACGCCTCGGTGTACAGCCTGGCGGGAAGCCAGCCGCGGGCGTGGGTCGTGCACCAGGCAGATGTGGTGCCGAGCGCAGCCGATGCGCTCCGCCAGTTCACCATGAACAGCTTCGACTACCGGCACGAGATGGTGGTCGAAGCGGATCAGGGACTGGGGAAGGCCGGAGCGACGACGAGCCGAGGCGCGGGACCTAGCACGACCGCGGCCCGCGACAGCCTCAGCGCCAACAGCACGGCCTTCACCGTTCGCAGCGCGAGCCCGGGATGGCTGGTGATGGCTGACATGTACGCACCGGGCTGGCACGTCATGGTCAACGGGCACAGCGTGAAGCTGCTCCGCGCGGATTACACGCTCCGCGCGGTGCCGATTCCCGGCGGTCGAGCTCAGGTCGCCCTGAGCTATCGGCCGCCGGGTTTCATCCTGGGTATCGTCGCCAGTGTCCTGACCGTGGCAGGCCTCGTCGTCATCTTCTTGAGCGCCCTCCCGTTGCGGCGGAGACGGGGGGCCCCTCGCCCGGCGGACGCGGGCGTCGGCGCCACCCGCTGACGATCGGCGGCTCGCCGTGATGGGTAGGTCGGTGCGGTGGCCGGCGCCCGGGCGCACGCCGGTGCTACCGGGTGGCCGCGGCCTTCTCGAGCAGCCACGTGTGGTAGAGCCGCAAACCTGGGACCGGAAAGTGCAGGCTGCGTGAGCGGAGCGTGCTGAAGCCGGCGGCCGACAGGCTCTTGGACACCGCGGCGGGTGTGGTCACGTGGTGGTCATTGATGTCCTTGAAACCGATTGCCCGAAAGCCAGTTTCCATGATGCGGTTGACGGCGGGCATCCCGAGCAGGAACTGGCCCTTGGTTCGCAGGACGCGCCGAATCTCGGAAAGCGCCTTGGGGTAGTCGTGAATGTGTTCGAAGACCGAGAACGACACGACGAGGTCGAAGGAACGGTTGTCGTACGGAAGGTGCGTCACGTCGCCCTGCCGAAGCGTGGCCTGATATCCGCGGCTAGCGAGCACCTGGGTGGCGGCAGTCGGGTCGGCGTCGAGATCAATCCCGTGCAGCGCCGTCCCGACCGGTGCCAGGGCGAGGAGGATGGCGCCCGCGCCGTATCCCACCTCGAGGACGCTGTCGAAGGTCCGATCCTCGAGCAGCCCCAGACCAATGTTCACCCGTTTGCGGAAGAGTCGGCCCACGATGGGTCGCCGGTAGTACTCGATCGGGTCGGTTGCCCCAGATTTGGGGAGCCCCTCAATCATCGCCGGGGTAATCGCTGGCACGGCACGCGAGGCTAGCGCCGGGTTCCTCGATGAGACTTGTGGCCACGCCGGGTTGTCCCGGCCGGTGCTCCCCGCGCTGGCCGCGCGGGCTCGGTCCGGGCGCTTTAGGTGGTCAGGCGGCCGTCGCGTGCCTGGGCGACGAGCTCGCCCCCGGCCCGCCGGAGGGCGGCGTGGGTGCCGAGCTGGCAGCGCCAGCCCAAGGCCTGGATCCGGTCGGTGTTGAGTCGTACGACCGGGACGTCACCCTTCCAGCCGCGCGGCCCGCCGCTGAACTCATACTCGACCGAGCCGGCAGGTAACCCAACTGCCTCGACGGAGATATCGGCGATCTCGCGGACTGTCGCGTAGTCGCCGGTCGCGACGTTGAACGCGTCGAAACGTGCGGGTGCCATGTCGTGGACGAGAAGGACGGCGCGGACAACGTCGCTGATGTGGATGTACGATTTGCTTTGAGTCCCGTCACCGAGAATCGCGAGGTGGGCGGGGTCATCGAGGAGCCGGCGGACAAAGTCGAAGCCGACGCCGTGGGTCTGGCGGGGCCCCACAACGTTGCCGAACCGGAACGCGTAGCCGGTGAGGTCGAACATCGCCACGTACGCGGCGATGAGGGCTTCGCCGGCGAGCTTGCTTGCCCCGTAGGTCGAGGCCGGGATGAGGGGGCCATAGTCCTCGGGGACCTCGAGCTCGCCGAGGTCGCCGTAGACGCCGCTTCCCGACGCGTACAGGATCGTGGAGGCACCGGTGATCCGCATCGCCTCGACCACACAGCGTGTGAGCAGCGTCCCCTCGACGAAGTCGACGTCGGGATCGGTCATCGCGCGAGCGATGTCGGCGTTCGATGCTAGATGAATGACGGTGTCGTGGCCCTCCATTGCGCCGGTCAGTGCGTCGGCATCTTGGACGTTGGCCGTGACGACCTCGAGCCGGGCGTCGCTCGAATGGGCCGCGAGGTGCCAGGTAGGACCCGAGACGAAGTTGTCGAGCACGGTCACGCGCTCGGTGTCCGCTCGGGCGAGAAGCTGGTCGACGAAATGGCTCCCGACGAATCCGGCCCCGCCGACTACGAACCATCGGTTGGCCATGAGCAGGGGATCAGGCCTTCGGCGGCGTGGCGCGGTTGGGCGCGGAGAGGCGGAGCTCGAGAGCGTGGAGTAGCAGCGTGTTCGCGAAGACCAAGAAGCCCATCATGATCAGCAGGCAGCCGGTGACGGCCTGGTAGCTGGTGGTCCCGATGCTGGGGAGTCGGAGGCCGTGCTGCACGTATTGCACGACGAGAAAGCTCGCGAGGACGATCCCGCTCACGACGAGCAGGACGCTGACGAGTACGGAGCGGTTGTACCGGAACACCCGCAGCCAGCGTTGCCGCATGAAGCCCGTTGGGTCGCAGATCGACTGGGCGAGGCAACCGAGGAAGAAGCTCTGGAGTCCCAGCACGGACAGGGTGAGGCCGGCGAGACTCCAGAAGAGGGAAAACGACACGGGGCCGACCGCGACGGGACCGAAGGTGAGGGGGAGGGTGAGTAGGAGCCCGAGCCCGAGAAGGACCAGTCCGGGCTTGTAGACGAAGAAGTCGGCACCGTAGGTGAACATGGCCCGCAGGTTGATCCACGCCGCCTGCCACGGAGAAAACCAGCCCAGTCGGCGGTGGTGGCTCACCCGGCCGGGGGGATCCTTGAGGAACCGGACTGGTACTTCGGATGTCCGGAGCCGCATCCGTACCGACTTGAGCACCATCTCGGACGCGTACTCCCAGGATTCGGACTGGAGGTTCATCCGGTCGAGGGCGGCCCGGGTGATGGCTCGCATCCCGCAGTGAATGTCGGAGAAGTGGCTCGAGAAGACTCGGTTCAGGATCCAGGTGGTGACTGGGGTCCCGAGGTAGCGGTGCAGCGCGGGCATCGAGCCAGGCTCGATGTAGCCCTTGAAGCGTGAGCCCATGACGAACTCGTCGCCGGCGCGGAGCCGCTCGACAAACGGTCGGAGCCGACGGAAGTCGTAGGTACAGTCCGCGTCGCCCATCAGGACGAACTCGCCCCTGATGTAGGGCAACGCGTCGATGTAGCCGCGACCCAAGCCGCGCTTTGGTACCCGCAGGACCCGCGCTCCGTGCTTGAGCGCGAGTGCCGCCGTGTCGTCCGTCGAGCTATCGACGATCAGGATCTCGCCGCTCACGCCCGCTTCCTCGAGGCCCTCACGACACCAGTCGACGAAGGTCGCGACGGTGAGCTCCTCGTCGAGTGCGGGGATGACGATCGAGAACTCGGGGTTCGCGACGTCGTGTTCGGGGATGAGCAACTGGGCTGCGGCGTCCGGCAATTCAGACGTCGCTTCAACTTGTGCGGTCATGCCCAGGCCTGTTCACTGCCGCGGAACCCGCAAGCGCACCATCGCGCCTGGAGCCCAGCAATGGTAATCAGTGGCGCATGGTGCGGCGACTTGTCGGCGCCGTTTCAACGCGACACACGCGCACCGAGTTTGATCCCGGACACGGCACCGGCGACCGGCCGAGGGAGGATCGGCTCACCTGCCGCCATGGCCTCCCCCAAGGCCTCCCGCCTCCCGTCGGAGTTACACGGTTGTCATTCCCCCCCCCCCCCCCCCCCCCCCCCCCCCCGCGCCGACCTGCGAGGCCCCCCACAATGGCGCGACCCCGGGCCCCGGCGCGGGGGCCCGGGCCGCTCTCGGGCGCCCCCC
>Ga0182024_10006570_pt1 | contig 25456 bp, 17 predicted proteins | sample P32metaG_FD_120480 | JGI IMG/M metagenome (GOLD analysis project Ga0182024, IMG submission 120480) | Permafrost microbial communities from Stordalen Mire, Sweden - P3-2 metaG (Illumina Assembly) | ecosystem: Environmental > Terrestrial > Soil > Wetlands > Permafrost | place: Sweden: Stordalen...
GTCTCCAGAAGATGGGAGAGGTGGGCACGAAGCGGAGCCATGCCGGCGCCCCCTCCGATGTAAATCATCTCCCGCTGCGTGGGTTTGATATGAAAATCGCCGAACGGTCCGACGGCGGAAACCTCATCTCCAGGCTTAAGGCTGAAGACGTAGCTGGAACCAACCCCGGGAGCACAGTCCTGGCCCGGCGGCGGCGTCGCAATGCGCACATTGAAGCGAAGCAAACGATCCGTCTGCTGGTTGCTGGCCAGAGAATAGTTGTTACGCCGGCCCGCCTCAGGATTATGCGCGACCAGATTAAAGATATGCTGCCGCTCCCACACGTCAGCGAAAGGCTCCTGAATATCGAACTCGCGAAAGCGAATCGTGTCGTATGCCGGAATGTCCAGTTGCAGGTAGTCTCCGGGGGTGAAGGCGATCTTTTCCCTGGCATCCAGAGGCTCGAGAACCAGCTCCTTGATGAACGTAGCGACGTTCGAGTTACTAACCACGCGCAATTGATACGTTTTGAGCGGACGAGCACCCGCACCGCCGGGCCGGCTCACGTTAATAAAGATTCGCCCCTTACGCTCCTCGATCGGATAAGTGACCAGGCCACGGCAAATCGGCACTCGCGCCGGCGATCCATCGATCAGGTTGAAGCGGCCGTTGTGTTTGGAGCACTCGATGATGTCTCCCTTCACCAGGCCCTTGGACAGATGCACATTGCCGTGGGTGCATAATCCGTCGGTGGCATAGAGCTCGCCTTCCTGGGTGCGATAGAGAGCGTAGGTTTTCTTGCCGCGGTCGAAGCGGATAACATCTGCCAACCCAAGGTCGGCCGCGGCACAAGTTTCGATCCAGCCTCCTGCATCTGGATTGGCATAAGAGGACCGGGCAGTCTCTTTCACTCGCAGCCTTGGTTCGGGAAGCTGTCGCTTGACGTGATAGCCGGGGTCCTTCACCTGCTTGAGAATGGTCGGCACAATTTCGCGCCAGGCCGAAAAAAGGCTCGGATATGGGACGGCACAGTCGTCTTTGACCGCTATATGTAACTTCGGCAGAGCGTGATACGGCACCAGGGGGAACATGTGGTGCTCCACGTGGTAGTTCATGTTCCAGTACAGATAGCGGTGGATCCAGCACATATACACCGTGCGGCAGTTCAGGCGATGATCGAGCACATTCTCGGCCAAACCAGCATGCTGCGTGTACCCGTAAGTGACCAGCAACCAGGTGCCGAAGAAATTGGTAAAGCCCACCAGCAACAGCGGAAGGACGCTGCCGGTCTTGATAGACAGCCCAATCACCACCGCGTAGAGAGCGACATAGATGCGCGCCTTGCGATATACCTTGGGAAACTCTGTCTCTGGAATGTATGTCTTTTCCTCCGCATCCATGCGCCCCAGGGAATGCAAAAGGATAAGCCGGAAGTATTTCGCATACACGCGCAGATTGAAGAACGACATGACGATGGCCTTCAAATCCGGCGGCCGCGGGACAGCAATCTCCGGATCGCGTCCGACAATGATCGTGTCGCTGTGATGGCGGGTGTGGCTCCAGCGCCAGACGGTGGACTCGCGCATCACCATGAACGAGGCAATCTCGTACAGCGCGTTATTCATCCAATCCGTCTTGAAGGCGGTGCCGTGCCCCGTCTCGTGCCAGCGCGAATCGGAGGTCGAGGCGTAGAGCACGCTATAGACGATGTAAGGGAGAACAACCCACCAGGTACCCCACAGCTTGTAAGTCAAAAAGCCGCTGGCGAAAATAAGCGCGAACCACAAAATTGTGTCGCGGATGGCAGGTCCATCGCGCCGCTGCAACAGGCCCCGCATGGTGTCGCGCGGTACCTGACATTGGTACCACTCAGCTTCCGCGAGCCCGCGTTCAACGGCTAGTGTGGAATTAACGCCGGTAAGGCTGTAATCGAGCTGCAATGGCGGCGCTGGAGCAGCAACAGCGCCAGGGCTCATCGTCGCGGCCAATCGATCCCCCTGGTATCCGACTGCCGTTTCGCCACCCAAAGTTCCAATGGGAACACCTTCTGCGGGGATGGCTGAGCAGGCTCATCCATCCTACTGCTCTGTACTCGGGCATGGAAAGGCGGCATGCCCGATTTGGGCGAGCATACGGAGCCTCAGACGGTCAGTTCAGGTTCTCCTGGTCCATCAATTGTTGAAACTGCGGAGTCGTCCGCAGCACTGCGAAATTGTTATCTTCAATCAGGCGTTTGCGATCCCGGAAGCCTTCATCCATGGCCTTGCGCAGATAGAGGAGCGCCTGTTCCTGCTTCCCGGCGCTGGCAAACGTCTGGGCAATGTAGTAATTGATGGCCACGCGTTGTTCCCGTGAGCCGCCGCCTTCCACCATCGCGGACCGATTGGGAGCAAACACCTCCTGATCGATGGAGAAGGCCTTTTGGTACATCTTTAGCCCTTTCTTCATCTTGTCTTCAGCAAAATAGGCTGTGCCCAGATTGCAGTAGATCACCGCACTTTCCGATGTATGTTTCAGCGCCCGCTTGTACCAGTGTTCGGCGACTTTAAACTCGTGTTGGCCGTAGTAGACGGCGGCAAGATTATTGGCAGCAGGAGCAAAGCGTGGATTGATCTTCAGCGCCTCCTGGTAAGCCTTGCGGGCTTCCTCCAGGGCGAAAAGATGGTGGTACGCCATGCCGATATTGTTCCAGACGATTGCGGACTTCAGATCGCTTTGCTGATAGGCGGAGATCGCTGCAGCATACTCTCCACGGGCCATCAGAATATCGGCCTTTTTCCCGGCCGGCAGCTCTTCAAGGCCCAGGGTCTTGCGGACGGTAACAGACGTTTTCTGGGGAGGGCTGTTTGGGGTTTGCGCTGCTGGCGCTTGCCCGGCGCACAGTCGAGACGTGGTTGACGCAAGTATCGCGACTGCGAACCAGAGTTTGACGTTGAAGAGCGGCCTACTGGGAATCTCACCCATGACTCGCCTCCTTGGCATGCAGCACTTCAGATTGCGGCGATGCAATCCGTCTCCTATTCTCCCCCTATGAATAGGCGTCGGCAATATCCAATTCTGAATAAATATCCATAGCCAGCGGGGGTTTGGCCCCGCCGGGACGGAATCCAGCCCGGTGGCGCCCAGATCCGGGCGCCTATCCCTGACCTAAAGTGGGTTCCTTCGAGAATTCGGACAGAACGCCTATCCCCTTGAATTGACTTGCCTTTTCAACGGCGGAGTGCCTATGATTCTCCCACTTTCCGCTTTCGCTGAACTTCCCCGGAAAGACCCTTGTTGGGTGGCCAGAAGTTGTCCGCTTGCAGCCGACACAACTCCTTGAACGCCAGGTTGGAGCGCGTCGACCGTACACCTTTCCTCTGTTACTCACCTATCCAGCCTCAGACCGGGCTGATTTCCGGAAGGAAAGCATTCCAAACGAATCGTCCTATTCCTGGTTCTGCTATGTTCACTCTTTCCGCGGTCGACTTGTCCGCGCCGCCGCGGCCGCCGTCGAATCGAGTACGGGGTCTTCGGGGTCTTCAGGATCTCCAGGTTTCGCTCATTTATCCGAGTAGAGTTGGTCGATCTCGGCGCTCCATTCGGCAATCCACGCCCGCTTGGTGGTGTCGTCGAGCCAGGAGGCGCGTAAGCCATTGAGAGCCACTTCCCCCAGTTGTCGCGGGGTGCAACCCATATGCCGGGCAACCAGTAGATACTCGTTGTTGAGATCGGTGCGGAAGAGGGCAGGATCGTCGGTATTGATCACGATATTGAGCCCGGCATTGACCATGCGGTGGATCGCATGATCGGGCGAATTGAGATCGCGAAATGTGGTGGTGAAGGTGGTCGTCGTAGGGCAGACGGTGAAGAAAACGCCGTTCTCCCGGCACGCGGTCACAAGCGCCGGATCGTCGACGACATGGTAGCCGTGATCGATGCGATCGCAGCCCAGCAAATCAAGCGAATCGCCGACATTGGCTGACGGGCCATTTTCGCCGGCATGCGCAGTCACTCGCAGACCCGCGTTCCGGGCGCGCCGGTAGACTTCGGCAAATAGACCGGGTGGATTGCCGATCTCGTTGTAATCGAGCCCCAGCCCGATCACCTCCTCGCGCCGGTCCGAGAGCACCAGATCGAGGAATTGAAGACTAACGTCAGGGCCCAACTCGCGGTTCAGAGCCGGGATCAGGCGTGACTGAACTCCGTGATCGCGCGTGGCATCGCGCATCGCGGCGACGATTCCATCAAGCATGGTGCCGTAAGCAACACCATGATGTGCCTGCGGGCTGAAGAAGAATTCGACGTAGCGTGCGCCATTGCCGGCACAGCGGGCAAGCATTTCGTAGGTCACGCGGTGGAAGTCGCCGGTATCGACGATCGAGCTGCAGATGATGTCGTAGGCCTTGAGAAATGCTTCCAGATCTGGAAAGTCGAAGAGCTTCGATGCATCTTCAAAATCATGCTTCGCCAGGCCGTGCTTTCTCGCCAACTCGATCGCCGTGGTTGCCGCAACCGCTCCTTCCAGATGCAGGTGCAGCTCGGCCTTCGGCAATGCCTTAACAAACTTTTGCGTGTCCGCCACTGATCCTTGCTCCTCCAGCATCTATTCCTCCAACCGCACGATAAGTTGAGCCTAATCCTAAATCCCGGCTTGTTCGTGTTTGCTACAATCTGACCCTGCGCGCTCAACCGGGGACTTCATCCCGTGGGCATCCTGAAGCAGATGGTGGAGTGGACACATCATGACTAAGCTTCCCGTGATCGATGTTTCGGGGCTGACTTCAACCGAGCTCTCCGCGCGGGTCGGCGTGGCCGCACAATTAGGCCATGCCTGCCGCGAGATCGGCTTCTTCTATGTGGTCCATCACGGCATTGCCCAGGCAACGCGCGAGGCCATGTTTGCGGCCTCCCGGGAATTCTTCGCCCTACCCGTCGCGGTTAAGGAGGAATACTCGATAAAGCGCTCACAACACAACCGCGGCTATGTCGCGCTCGAGGGCGAACGCCTCAACGACCTGGCCGCCCAGTCGGATTACAAGGAAGCTTTCAATATCGGGCTGGAGCTTCCCGCCGACGATCCTGAGGTGCTGGCGGGTAAGCCGTTTCGCGGAGTTAATATGTGGCCAGCGCTTCCCCATTGGCGAGAGACCGTGCTGGCCTATTACAACGCATGCTGGGCGCTGGGCCGCCGCATTCACCACGGGTTCGCGCTCGACCTGGGCATCGCGGAAGATTTTTTCGAGGATAAGCTCGACGCGCCACTTGCCACGCTCCGGATGCTGCACTATCCGGCGCGGCCGAAGGGACAGGAACGAGCTCCCGACAGCGGGGCCGGCATGCACACCGACTACGGCAACCTCACCATCCTCGCCACCGACGGAGTTGCCGGACTTCAGGTACGCGCGCGAAGCGGCGCCTGGCTTGATGCACCCCACATTCCGGGCGCATTCGTTTGCAACATTGGTGACTGCCTGATGCGCTGGACCAACGATGTGTACATCTCCACACCCCACCGGGTCGCGATCCCTACCCAGGACCGCTATTCGGTGGCGTTCTTTCTCGATCCCAATCCCGATGCCCGCGTCGAAGTGCTGCAAAGTTGCATCGCACCTGGCGCCGCGTCGAGGTACCTGACCACGAGCGGCGCCGACTATCTGCGCGAAAGACTGACTGCCACCTACGACCATTTGAAGGACCTGGCCTGAGGCTGGCAGCTACTTGGGCGGAAGCAGCGCCGGCATCGGGAATTCATGAGGAGGCGTGGCCTTCATGAGTTCAGTGACGAAGTAGTCCCATCGCCGCCGCATCATATAGGCGCCGGCGGTAGGACAGTATCCATGGTGCGCCTGGGGAAAGATCACCAGGTCGAAATCCTTATTAGCCTTTACCAGCGCATCGATGAGGAGCATGGTGATCGACACCGGCACGTTGTCGTCAAGCATCCCATGGGCCAGCATCAGCTTGCCCTTCAAATTCCCGGCGTAGCTCGCATTCGCCTGCGAATCGTAGTTTGTGGTTCCGTTCGCGCTCGTCCGCAGCAGGCCGACCCATTTCTCATCCCAATCATCTTCATAGTTCCGGTTTTCATGGTTACCGCTTTCCGCAATCCCTACCTTGACGAAGTCGGGAAAGTGAAGCATCGTTGCCACCGTAGCATTCCCGCCGCCTGAGTGCCCCCACATGCCAACCCGGTCGAGGTCGATCCACAAATAACGCTGGGCAAGCTCCTTTATGCCGCTGATCTGATCGGGAATCGCGTTCATGCCAATGTCGTTGAGGTATTCATCATGAAAGGCCTTGGATCGCTTGGGATTCCCCATTCCTTCAATCTGGACCACGGCGAAGCCAAGCTGCGCGAGCGCATTGCTATCCACACGTGAAGCTTGAAATCCGTGCGTTCCGAAGGAGCCGCCCTGTGGTCCAGGATAGATGAAATCGATGATCGGGTATTTCTGCGAGAGGTCAAGGTTGGCGGGACGGAAGAGAAGCCCGTAAACGTCGGCCTTACCGTCATGGGCTTTCACGTGAAAAGTTTCGGGCGCAATCCATCCCGCAGCTTTCAGGCGTGTGATGTCGCCGTGTGCCATCTCTTCGATCGCCTGCCCGGAGTGATCGCGCAACACCATGACCTGCGGCTTTTGCGCCGTGGAATAGATATCTACAATGAATTTCCCGTCGCCGGATACGGTGGCAACGTGATCGGCGTCCTCCGCCGTAAGCAGGTTAAGGTGCTTACCATCGAGGTTTGCACTGTAGATGCGCCGGTAGTACGGATCTTCTCCCGGCTCACGGCCCGTGCCGGTCAGGATCAGCTCGCCCGTGTCCTGGTCCACGTGGAGGACCTCATCGACGTTCCAGGCGCCCTCGGTCACCGCATGCTTCAACTTTCCAGTGGCTGCGTCGTACAATACAGGTTTCCCCAATTCTCCCGTTGAGAGAACCAGAGAACTTCATTTCGCTTAGACAGATAGCGCCAGTTCACATGTTCATAGCCGCTTTCAAAGAAGGTTGGTACTGCTTCTGTGAACACATCGCGAACAGCGCCGGTCGCCACATCCGCTATGCGCATGTTTGCCACCTTGTGATCACGCGAGGTAGAAACAAACGCCAGCGTCTTCGCATCGTCTGCCCACTGCACATCCTCCCAGGGGGCGTCACAAACCAGGTTGTCGCACAACGTGGAGCGATGCTGGTCGGGCGGCATCTTGAGCCGCGTCACCTTCGCTGTGTCCACGTCGATGATGACGCGCTCGATCATGGTCACGTCCTTGTCCCCCACCAGGGGGTATTTCCACGTTTCCAGGTGAGGATGTCCGATGCGGGAGCTGACCGTGTACATCTCGCCGGTCTTGCGCTGATCCTGCTGAAAGGTCGCTATCATCTTCGAATCCGGCGACCACACGACGATCGCGTGTTCGCTGTGGGTCCAACCAGCATTGTCAGTCGCATATCCGTAATCCTTCACCCCATCGGTGGTGAGTTGCTTTTCAGCCCCAGTCGCGATCTCACGCACCCACAGGTTCCAATCGCGAAGGAAAACCGCACGCCGTCCATCTGGAGAAAAATCGGCGAGGGAGGCGTCGCTCAAGCTCGACTTCGATGTGCCGGCGGGACCGGACAGCTCGAGCGAGCAGCGATATGCAACGCCGAGTGCACATTTGTATCGAGTTCCATCGATCGTTATTCGTGCGCTCCGATCGTCGTCAAGCAGATCAAATTCATCGGGGTGGATGCGCTTCGGATCCGTCTCTTCCAGGCCGGCCGCGTGCAGTGCCGGCGCCACGCGCAGCGGGTCGTACGCGGCGGCCTTGGTTCGCCTTGCCGCATCGGCGACCATGAGGGTGGGCAATCCATTTTCACTGTCGAGGTACCAGAAGCGATCGCCGCCGATGAAGGTGGCCCGTTTGACCGCGTGATCGACCAGCGAAATGGTGCCCGCATTCAGCAGATTGGCGGCCCGGCTGTAATCCTCGGACGTATAAGTGCGGCCGGTTTGCGCCTGCAGGGGAAGGCTGATCGCTATCCATGCGAACATTGCGGCTATCGGCATCACATTTGAGACCAGGCGGAACAGTAGCTTCAAATTCATCAAAGGCTGCTTCCTTCGGATGGGAATGGGGCCGTTACCACGTAAACACATGGTATACGGAGCCACTGTTGCTTCATTCTCTATGATTCCGGTGCTACGCTGCGGAGTTCATAGCTGGAAGGGCTGAACAGAGTGCGGATACACTCAGGACGAAGGGCACGGCTTCAGCTGTGCCACAGGGGGCTCGAGCTGATGAGGGCTTTAGAGTCTGCGTGAGAACCGAAAAGAAACCGCAGCCTGTTTAGCCCGTACGCAATACCTTGTAATGAACGCGGCTTTAGCCGCTGAGGGGGCTGCGTTCCCGGCGAACAGAGACTTTTCTCGCCAGTCTACTGATTCATGTTCCAGATGTCGGTGTGCCACTTCCAGGCTTCTCCCTGACGCTTCCAGTGAACAACATATTTGACTGGAACCACCTGGCCACCTGCCAACGTAAGCTCAGCACGGCCAATCTCAACCACTGTGTCCCCGGCGGATTCGGCGGAAACGGTTGTGAGGGATGCATCCTTTACGTCGAGGCTGGTGATGGCCGATAGCCAGAAGCTTTTGATTCCGGCGATACCCTGAATCATGTCACCCCCGGGTGGCAAGATATGAGCGTCAGGCGTGTAGACGTGGTCAAGAGCAGTCATATCGCGCAGCCGGACCGCCTTTGAACAAAACAGCTCGTTGGTCTCATGCATACCTTTAAGGATCGAATCAGAAAGACTCACAAAGCTCCTTCGAGTGCCGCAGGCACTCCGAGCGTACAAGACTACACCCTGGCCGCGGATGTATACGGCGTCGTCCGAGCCATGACCTCTGCCGCTGACATACTATGAGCGCTCTTGATGGGCCTCAACCTGCCTGTTTCGAGCGTGAATCGGCCGAAGGTCCGTAGATAGCAGGTACGGTACCCCCCATGGGACGGAGGTAGGCGGAAAGCTGTCCCCGATGGTGAATGCCGTCAAACAGAATAAACCAGAGAAACTGGCCGACAGCTTGTTCTGAGACTATTTTCCCCTGGTAGTAGAACTGGGCGACGCGGTCCCACGCATCCTCACCCAGCGCGCTGACTAACTCGATCAATTCATTCGACCACTCCTCGTACAGTCGCAACATCTCCTCAAGAGCCGGAGCTGCCTCCTGACGCCACTCGGCTCTGTTGTCCTTCACAACTTCCAGGCAGGATCGAAGTTCAGTTGTGAGCGTCCACACCAATTGTTCCGCGGAAGGGGAACGGTCATGCGGCTTGTAAGTTATCCGATCGGCAGGCAATGATCGAAGAACCCTGAGGAACGCGGGTAACTCGGCTTTTCGCCGCTCCAGGTAGAACTCACGGGATGTCATGTAACAAATCCTCCAACCGTGTGACGCTTGTGGGCAATTCCTATCGGTTCAATCCTCTCGCAAGGCCTGCATGGGCTCGATAGAAGCGGCTTTGCGCGCGGGGAGCAGAGCGGCGATGAGTCCGATTATCGATAGCGCCACAACTACCGACACATACGTCAACACATCCAGTGGCTGCACCTGGTACAAGAAGCTCTTTACCCAGCGTCCCGTTGCGATCGCTAACAGCAGACCCACACCAAGGCCCGCACCAATGACCATCGAGCCTTGCCGCAGGATCAGTTGCGCTACACTGCGCCGCGTCGCGCCGAGCGCCATGCGAACGCCGATTTCGCGGCGGCGGTAACTCACCAGTTGCGACAATACTCCGTACAACCCGGCAACCACCATCGCAACCGCGAGTCCGGCGAACGAACCAACCAGATACAAGCCTAACTTCTGGCTGAAGGTGTTCTTCTGCACTGCCTCCTCCATAGTTTGAAAATCTTCCACCGCCAAACCGGGAGCAACCTGGTGGAAGACCGATCGCAGCTCCGCTGCGACCGGAATCTCGCCGCGGGTCCTCACCACGAAGCTCACCACTGTCTTCAAAAGCGCCTGGTAGAAAAGCGAGGTGGTTGGGATTTGGTGCTGCGACAACAGGATGAATGGGCGAACAGCTCCGCCCACGTTGCTGTCTACCTGGTCGGCAAGTACACCAACAATGCTGTACGGCGTGATCATCCCCGTATTCTTGCCACCCAGGTCGATTTGCTTCTGTAGAGGATCCTTCGTCGCAAAGTACTTCCTGGCGAAGGCTTGGTTGATGACTGCGACAAATGGCGTTGTTCCCATATCAGCGTCGCCGATCATGCGGCCGCGCAGAACCGGCGTGCCCATGGTCCGGGCATAGTCTCCACTCACGGCGCTAATACGAGCTTCTGGCTTATTTGCCGGATCCTTTGCTTGCCCTCGAATCTCAAAGCTTGTGTTCATATCAACACCAGACAATGGTGGCGAAGTGATCAACGCTGCGCTCTCGATACCGGGCACTTGACGTATACGGTCCAGCACGGGCTGGTAGGTAAGCGTAGCAACGGAAGCCGGCGTATTCCCCCCACCCTCGGAGACGGCCATACCAGAAAAACCTGCGGCATCCGCAGGCATCGCTATGAACGTTGTTACGCGAGCCGCATCGAACCCGAGCTGCGATTTCTCGAGATTCCAAAGGGTGTGAAACAGCAGTCCGGTCCCCACAAGCAGCAACGTGGAAAGAGCCACCTCGCCCGCAACCAGCCCTCCACTCAGTTTGCCGCTCACCGAGTGCGACCCAAGACCGCGGGAAGCCGACTGCAACGCGGCTTGCGGGTTGGAACGCGCCGCCACCAGCGCCGGCAGCAACGACGACAATGCAGTGACGACGATGGCAATCGCGACCAGCACCAGCACCACTGTCCAGTGGATTGCGATCAAATCGGCGCGCGGGATGGTTCCCTCCGGCAGCTTGCTTACGCCGATCATGGCGGCACGGGCCAGTATCACTCCTGCGCCGCAACCTATCAGGCTCAACAACATTCCCTCAGATAACACCTGCCGCGCCAGCCGCCACCGGCCTCCCCCCAGCGCCGCCCGCACCGCAAACTCTTGTTGACGGCCCAGGCACCGCGCAATCAGCAGGTTGGAAACATTCGCGCAGGCGATCACCAGCACCAGCGCCAACGCTCCGAACAGTCCGTAGAGAACAGGGCGCACCGGCCCGGTCAGCACTTCCTGGTACGGGCTGGCACGAAATCCAATCACGTCACCGCTATCTTTCCGCGGGATATGCGCTGCGATAGCATCCAGCTCCTGCTGCGCCTGCGTAATGCTGACTCCGGGTCGAAGATCGGCCACAACGTTGAAGAAGTGATAGCCTCGGTCCTTTAACATCTCTCCCGTAGGCTGTACCGGCAACCACACGCCCTCTTGCAGGTCCGGCCCCATCCCTTCGGGAAAGTGAAACGAGCTCGGCATGACCCCTATCACCGTGTGGGGCGTGCCGCCGATTTTCACCACCTTCCCCACGATGGCGCGTTCTGCGCCGAAGGTCTGGCGCCATAAGCCTTCCGACAGCAGGGCGACGGGTGGCCCGCCGCTTTGCCCCTCTGCGTCGGTGAACCTGCGGCCGAGCAATGGATGCGCGCCAAGCATGGAGAACAAATTGGCCGTCACCCGCGGCGCGACTACGCTTTGCGAGCCATCTTTGCCCTCCACCACACTCACGTCCTCGGAGTAGCCCGCTGCATACTCCAACAGCTTCGACTGGGCAGCCACATCACGGTAATTCAGCCAGGAGGTAGCCCCAAACCCTGGCTTGTCGCCAGCGGGTCCGATAAAAACCAATCGATCGGCGTGCGCATAAGGGAGTGGACGCAGCAGCACACTCTCGATAATCGTAAAGATCGCCGTATTCGCGCCGATGCCCAGCGTCAGTGAAAGAACAGCGAGCACGGTCAGCCCAGGAGTCTTGCGCAGTTGGCGCAGGGCATAGCGCAAATCGTGTAGCAGAGTCTGCATAGAACCCCCGGAAGGCACAGTACCCCACCTCGAACGCTGCACCTTCGTTGCCAAATCATTCAAGCAGTATCAGGCATTTATCTCAACGACTTCCATGCGCTCAGGGGGCGATCCGTCTGTCTCACATGTCCAAAAATGAAAACACCTGTTCGGAAATGACCGGAGCGTCGCACGACACGGTGCGGCGGCTATCGGGATGCTTACATCACTCGGGCCGGGTGGAGCCCACGCTAATCCTGCTCACCGAGCGTTTGAGCATAGCTCTTGCCATACGGATAAAAAAGCTCTTTGCGGCCTTCCTTCCACGCGGCCTTCATTTCCGGCGTTGTTATGTCCCAATCTGGCCGGCACTTTCGCGTGACGGCACGAAGGTCCTGGCGGAGATCTTCCATCGTCGGGCGCCCGAAGAACCAATAGCCATTGTAGATCTTGTAGACGATGAGGCCCGGCTCCAGAACAATGACATGCGGAATCATCGGATTGTTGGCTGGATCGGTGTATTCGGTAATGTCCAGATCCTTTTGCACGGTTCGTCCGGCATCCGAGAGGAACGGCCAGTGGGCACCGACGCCGGTGCGATACTCGTTCGTAACCGTGATATTGTCCGTGCTGATCGTGACCAGCCGGCAATAGCCAACTTCCAGCTCACGATGCAGTTGGACAAGTAGTTCTGCCTGGCGGCGGTCCTTGGGGCAAAAGCCTCCCCGGCTCAGCACCAAAACCATGGGATGCGGACCCTGCAGCTCCGAGAGCTTACGGCGCTTCGCAGTATGATCGGTGAGTTCGTAGTCAGGGAAGAGAGCGCCGGGCACAATATCGGATCGCATGATGACAAAGCTCCTCTCACTATGTCGCTTACTTCGAAATCGCAATCTTTCTAGGTTTGGATCATAAATTGATTGCAAAGGGGCTCAACAATGAGAAGCCGTGAGTATCCCAGCTTGCCCCGTGTGCACGTTAGATCCTAAAACCTACTGCAAGCTTGATTGCCGTTTCTTGATTTCTTGGCGCTTAACGTTGAAGCGTTCACCAGGAACGCGACCTTGGTCTTGACCTCGGTGTACGCACCGGGCGATTAGATCCGTTCTCTTGCGAGCACGCCCAAAAATAAGTGCACCCGGCGAGAGTGGCAGGATGGCCAAACTTTTCCACTCGAAATGAAACCTTTTACGAATCACGATGGGCATTACAGGAATCTGCTTAAATGTAACGGAAAATAGGAACTGCTAAATTACCCGGTCAAAACAAGCAGGGCAGGGTTCTCTGAGAGCTCTGCGAGAAGGATGGGAGGGTAAGAATGGCCAGCAAGAAGACAGTCATCGTAACCGGCGCCTCGCAGGGCATCGGAGCGGCCGTTGTCCAGGCGTTTCTGGATCGCGGCTACAACGTCGTTGCCACCTCGCGCAGCGTTTCCAGGGCCGGCTTCGCGCCTTCACCGAACCTGGCACTCGTCGACGGAGACATCGGCCAGGCCGCGACGGCTGAGAAGGTCGCACAAACCGCGATCACTCAGTTCGGCTCGATCGACAGTGTTGTCAACAATGCGGGCATCTTCTCAGCCAAACCCTTCACGGACTACACGGCCGATGAATTTCATCAGTTGGTCTCGACTAACCTTGCTGGGTTCATCTTCATCACCCAGCTCGCAGTCAAGCAGATGTTGTCGCAGGGGACCGGCGGCAGCGTCACCACCATCACGGCTGCGCTGGCCGACAACCCGATAGCGGGTGTTCCGGCGTCAATCCCGATGATCACCAAGGGCGGGCTGGATGCGGTTACCCTCAGCCTGGCTAACGAATACGCGAAGAACAACATCCGCTTCAACGCGGTCGCACCGGGCGTTGTCGATACCCCACTGCACAAAAACAACTCGAAGAACTTCCTGGAGACCCTTTCCCCTATGGGCTCGGTTACTGACTCGAAGGAAATTGCGGACGCGGTGGTTTATCTGACGGAAGCTCGTCACGTCACCGGGGAGGTGCTGCACGTGGACGGCGGTGCGCACGTGGGCCGGTGGTAAGCGCCAAAGGTTCACCGCTGAGCGGTGCCGATCGCCGGTTGCAGGACCTTGGCATTCAGCTCCCAGCCGCCCCGACGCCGTTTGGCACTTACGTTGAGACGGTACAGACGGGTAACCTGCTCTTCTTTAGCGGGATGCTCCCGGTGGTCGACCACAAGCCGAAGTTTATCGGCCGGCTCGGGAAAGAGCTCGATGCCGAAGCTGGACGAGACGCCGCCTACACTGCGGCTTTGAGCGTTCTCGCTGCGGCCAAAAAGCATTTGGGCTCCCTCGACAGAGTGACGCGCGTTGTGCGGCTCGGCGTGTTCATGGCCACCTACGGGGATTTCTTCGACCAGCCCAGGGTCGCCGACGCTGTCTCTGACCTGTTCCGAGATGTCTTCGGCATCGAGAAAACATCGGTTCGGCTGATCATCGGCGTCGCCAGCCTGCCGTTGGGGATGCCGATAGAACTCGATGTCATCTTCGAAGTCGCAGAGTAGCGAAAGTGGGCACCTGGCGTGTAAGCCGGCGAGGTCACGGAATGCATACCACGGCATCGATCCATCGGACTCTGGCGACCCTCGCCGTCGTAATCGCCAGCACCCTGGGTATGGATGCCCAGAGAAAGGGCAAAGCAATGGAACAGCCGGTACTCTATCGCACAGTAAAGGTCGATGGACTCTCCATCTTCTACCGGGAAACGGGGCCCAAAGACGCTCCGACCGTTCTATTACTGCACGGTCTTCCGTCGTCGTCGCGCATGTTTCAGCCACTGTTGACGAGGCTTGCAAACAACTACCACCTGGTTGCGCCCGACTATCCGGGCTACGGACACAGCGACTGGCCCGACCCAAAACAGTTCGACTACACCTTCGACCACATCGCTTCCGTGATGGATGGTTTCACGGAAGCGCTGGGTTTGTCGCACTTCACGCTTTATATGCAGGACTACGGCGGACCGGTCGGCTTTCGCATGGCATTGGCACACCCAGAACGGGTGCAGGCTCTCATCGTCCAGGATGCCGTCGCCCACAACGAAGGCCTGGGCGCGAACTGGGCGACCCGGCGGGCATTCTGGGCTGACCGGCCTGCCTACGAAGAAGCGTTGCGCAAAAACCTGCTGTCGCTCGCAACTACGAAGACGCGCCATATCGGAGACGATCCAAACGTCGAGCTCTATGACCCGGATCTCTGGAGCGATGAGTACGCATTTTTGAACGCGCCGGGGCAGGCGCAGATTCAAAGCGACCTCTTTTATGACTACCGCACCAACGTGGATGCGTACCCGACATGGCAGGCGTGGATGAAGAAGACGCAGCCCAGGCTCTTGGTCCTCTGGGGAAAGCACGACCTCTCGTTCGATCTCGGCGAACCGGAACGCTACCGCAAGGACGTACCGGACGCGGAAGTGCACGTACTGGACGCAGGACACTTCGCGCTTGATACCAAAGCAGGTGAGATTGCCGCGCTGGTGCGTGAATTCATGAATGGCCGAAAGTGAAAGGGTTTCCCGGTTTCACCCATTGCCAGCTCAATCAGAACCAAACGCGTTTTCCGCTCACCCTGGACCACGGGCTCTTGTGACCGGAGAGCGCGCTTATCAGAATGAAACCCAGCAAGCCATCCGATGAAATCGATCCCCGCAAGCACCCCATCCTCAAATCGACGGACTGCTAAAGTAGTGGTAAGGCTACGCAAAACATTCAGTCTTCCACCGGAGTCCAGCATTCATGGAGAGTCCCGCAGCGAGCTTGCATCCTGATCCCTTCACGGGTGCCTCGCCCGTCGGCACAAAAAGACGTCGTCCCTGGCTTGGCATCGTCCTCATCGCCCTGCTTATACTCGGCGTCGTTCTGCTGGTTACCCACAAACCGAAGCCCAAACCCGACGAGAGCGCACTCAATCAACCCCCCGTCGTCACCATCAAGGCCGCCACGGTTCGCCAGGGTGACATCGGCATCCACGTCGACGCCCTCGGCACGGTCACCCCCATCTCTACCGTCAGCCTCTACAGCCAGGTCACCGGACGGGTCATCGCCGTCAACTATCGCGAAGGCCAGATGGTGCGCAAAGACCAGTCACTGATCGAAATCGACCCCCGGCCCTACGCAGCCCAGCTCAAGCAGGCGGAAGGCACCCTGCAGCACGACCAGGGCCTACTCAAGCAGGCAGAGATCGATCTCGCGCGCTACCAGAAAGCCGTGGCGCGGGACGCCATTGCCCACCAGACCCTTGATGACCAGGAGCAGGCGGTCGAGCAATATAAAGGCACGGTCAAAAACGACGAAGGCCAGGTCGAGTACCAGCAGGTCCAACTCAGCTACTGCCACATCACCGCACCCGCGTCTGGCCGCGTGGGCTTGCGTCTCATCGATCCCGGTAACACTATCTTCGCCGGCAACTCGAATGCACTCGCCGTGGTGACACAATTGCAGCCGATTACCGTGGTCTTCAACGTAGCCGAAGACAACCTTTCCCAGGTGAGGTCGCAAATTCTGCGCCGCACGGCCCTGCCCGTCGACGCCTTTGACCGCTCGCAGATGAACAAAATCGCTACCGGCCATCTGCTCACCATTGATAACCAGGTCGACACCACCACCGGCACCATCCGCTTCCGCGCTGAGTTCGACAATCGCGATCTCGCCCTCTACCCCAACCAGTTCGTCAATGCCCGCCTGCTCGTAAGCACACTACATAACACCCTGCTAATCTCCAGTGCGGCCGTCCAGCGGAACGGTGTGCAGGCTTTTGTCTACAAGGTGAACAGTAACCATACTGCCTCGATCCAGAACATCGTCGAGCAGACTTCCGACGGCAATATGTCTGCGGTCCAGGGGCTCAACCCGGGCGACACCGTCTCGATCACTGGCTTTGACAAACTGCAGGATGGCACCAAGGTTGAGATCGAAGAATCTCCGCAAGCTACGGTCACCGGCAATGGCGCAGCCGCGGGCACTCTGGCCGGAAAGAGTGCCGCCGGGCAAACCCGTTGAATCCGTCCCGCATTTTTGTCCTTCGGCCCGTCGCCACCGCACTCCTGATGGTCGCGATCCTGGTCGTTGGCCTTGCCGCCTACACCACACTCCCCGTCTCCGCGTTGCCGGAGGCCGACTACCCCACCATCCAGGTGCAGACCTTCTACCCCGGCGCCAGCCCACAGGTGATGTCGTCGGCCGTCACCGCCCCGCTGGAGCGCCAGTTCGGCCAGGTAGCCGGGCTTTCACAAATGACCTCCACCAGCTCCGATGGCAGCTCCGTCATCGTGCTGCAGTTTTCGCTTAACCTCAACATCGACGTTGCCGAGCAGGAAGTGCAGGCCGCCATCAACGCCGCGCAGGGCTACCTGCCCACCGACCTTCCCGTTCCACCCGTCTACAGCAAATCCAATCCCGCGGACGCGCCTGTCCTTACCCTCGCCCTCACTTCCACCGCCATGCCGCTCTCGCGGGTCGAAGACCTGGTCGACACCCGCCTTGCCCCGAAGATTTCGCAGCTCAGCGGAGTCGGTCTGGTTACCATCAGCGGCGGTCAGAAACCTGCCGTCCGCGTGCAGGCCAACCCCACGGCTCTCGCATCTTACGGCGTGAATCTTGAAGACCTGCGCAATGCGCTCACCGCCGAAAGCGTGAACTCCGCCAAGGGCAGCTTCGACGGCCCGGCGCAGAATTTTCAGATCAATGCCGACGATCAACTGCTCTCGAGCAAAGGCTATCGGGACCTCGTAGTTGCCTATAAAAACGGCGCCCCGGTCATGCTCACCGATGTTGCACGGGTGAGTGACGGTATCGAAAACACCAAGCTCGCCGCCTGGATGAACGAAACCCCGGCCGTTATTGTCAACATCCAGCGCCAGCCCGGCGCCAATACCATTCAGGTGGTCCAAAGTATCGAAGAGCTGCTGCCTAAGCTCCAGGCGACGCTTCCCGCGGCTGTCAAACTCACGGTGCTGACCGATCGGACGAATACCATCCGCGCTTCGGTCCGCGATGTCGAGTTCGAGCTCATGCTCACCATTGCACTCGTGGTCATGGTGATCTTTCTCTTCCTGCGCAGCCTTTCCGCGACCATCATCCCCAGCGTCGCTGTGCCGCTATCGCTGATCGGCACCTTTGTCGTGATGGAGGCCTTGGGGTACAGCCTCAACAACCTCACGCTGATGGCTTTTACCATCTCGACCGGCTTCGTCGTCGACGACGCCATCGTAATGATCGAGAATATTTCCCGCTACCTCGAAGAAGGCTTGCCGCCGATGCAAGCCGCCCTCCAGGGTGCTCAGCAGATCGGCTTCACCATCATCTCGCTCACCATCTCGCTGATTGCCGTGCTCATTCCGCTGCTCTTTATGGGCGACATTGTCGGCCGCCTTTTTCGCGAGTTCGCCGTCACCCTGAGCGTCACCATCCTGATATCCGCCTTTGTCTCCCTCACCCTGACGCCGATGATGGCTGCACGCATCCTTCGCCATACCCCGGAAGCTGAGCAGACGCGCTTCTACCACTACACCGAAGGCCTCTTCAAACGGGTCATTGCCGCCTACGGCCGCAGCCTCCGCTGGGTCTTTCGCTTCGAAATACCGATGCTGCTGATCGCGGCAGCCATGCTCGTGCTCACCATCGTCCTCTACATTGAGATCCCCAAAGGCTTCTTCCCTACCCAGGACACGGGCATCATTCAGGGCATCTCCCAGGCTCCGGAATCCATTTCCTTCACCGCCATGTCGCGGAAGCAGCAGCAGCTTGCCCACGAAATCCTGAAGGACCCAGCCGTCCAGAGCCTGTCCTCCTTCATCGGCGCCGACGGCGTCAATACCACGCTCAATAGCGGCCGCATCCAGATCAACCTCAAAGATCCCTCTATCCGCGGGATCACCGCAAGCCAGGTCATCCGCCGTCTGGATCGAAACCTCCGCAGTGTCCCGGGCATTCAGCTCTTCATGCAGCCGGTGCAAGACCTTACCGTCGACGACCGCGCCAGCCGCACCGAATACCAGTACACCCTGGAAGATCCCGACCCAGCCGAACTCGGCATCTGGACCGGCAAGCTGGTCGAAGCCATGCGCCAGCTTCCGCAGCTACGCGACGTGGCCACGGATGATCAGCCCAACGGCGTCACCGCGCAGCTTGCCATCGATCGCGCCACCGCATCGCGCATGAACATCACCGCCGATACCATCGACTCCACACTTTATGACGCCTTCGGCCAACGCCAGATAAGCACCCTGTATACCCAGTCAAACCAGTACCACGTGATCCTTGAAGCCCTCCCCGAGTTCCAGAAAGACCCCCGGAAGCTCGATAGCCTCTATGTCCAGGGGGCTGCGACCACAACCGTTGCCAGCGCGGCCACCTCCACTTCCGGAAGAAACACCGCCGCCGCCAGCTCGGTCACGACCCTCGGTGCCTCTTCCAACGCAAACTCCTCAACCACCCAGGGCACACAACTTTCCTCCGCCGCCGGCAGCACCTCGTCTTCGTCGTTAAACACCCAGAACAACACCGTCAGCAACGCGTCGAGCACCGCCTCGCCTACCGGTTCCAACCTGTCCACCGGCACGCCTACCAATGCCCTGTCATTGAACACCAGCAGCTCTACATCCTCGTCCGCATCGAGCAGCCAAACCTCGGGGCAGGTCTCAACCGGGGGCGCCCCCTCTACCAGCACCATGCCCACGCCCGTGCCACTCTCCGCCTTTACCCATTTCGAGATGAAGCCTTCCCCACTCACCGTCTCGCACCAAGGTCAGTTTCCCGTAGTGACTGTATCCTTCAATGTTGCAGAAGGCGCTTCGCTCGGCCAGGCGGTGGACGCGGTCAATCGGACACAAGCACGCCTTCATATGCCGGCCAGCGTGATCACCGGCTTTCAGGGAACCGCCGCCGCCTACACGGCTATCGGCGGAAATGAAGCCCTACTCATCCTCGCCGCACTGCTTGCGGTCTACATCGTGCTCGGCGTGCTTTATGAGAGCTTCATCCACCCGCTTACCATCCTCTCCACACTGCCTTCCGCTGGCGTGGGCGCACTGGTCGCCCTGCGCCTCTTCGGCCAGTCACTCGACATCATCGCCGTCATTGGCATCATCCTGCTGATCGGGATCGTGAAGAAGAACGGCATCATGATTGTCGATTTCGCCCTCGAAGCCGAACGAGTGCACGGCAAAAACTCAGTCGAAGCGATCTACGAAGCCTCACTGCTTCGCTTCCGCCCCATCCTCATGACCACCCTGGCCGCGCTCTTCGCTGGGATCCCGCTGGCGTTCGGCACCGGCATCGGTTCTGAACTGCGCCGGCCACTGGGCATTGCTATGGTCGGCGGCCTGCTCGTCAGCCAGGTGCTCACTCTCTACACCACGCCCATCATCTACATCTTCTTCGACCGTATTGCCACCCGGTTTTCGCGCAGGCCGCACGCCACTATCGCCAGCGCCGATCCAAATTCCGGAGCTGCGGGCGCATGAATATTTCCGCTCCCTTCATCCGTCGGCCCGTGGCCACCACGCTGCTTACCATCGCCGTCGCACTCGCAGGCATGCTCGCTTTTTTCAACCTGCCTGTGTCCTCGCTTCCCCAGATTGATTTCGCAACCATTACCGTGGCCACTGCACTGCCTGGCGCCAGCCCTGAAGTGATGGCCTCCTCGGTAGCCACTCCGCTCGAGCGCCAATTCGGCCACATTGCCGGCGTCAGCCAGATGACCTCCTCCAGCACGCTCGGCGTTTGCTCGGTTACGCTGCAGTTCGACCTCAGCCGCGATGTCGATGGGGCCGCCCGCGATGTGGAAGCTGCCATCAATGCCGCACGCACGTACCTCCCCGCAAACCTTCCCGCCAATCCTGTCTATCGAAAGATCAACTCCGCCTTAGCCCCCGTGATGGTGCTCGACCTCACCTCCCCCATCCGCGGCAAGGCCGAGCTCTACGACACCGCCTCCTCTGTCATTCAGCAGAAGCTTTCCCAGGTCGAAGGTGTGGGTCAGGTCCAGGTTGTCGGCAGCTCCCTGCCCGCCGTGCGGATTGACGCCAATCCACAGCAGCTCAATAGCTACGGCCTCGGCCTGCAGGACCTCGCCCGCGTCATCAGCGAGCAAAACTCCAACCGCCCCAAGGGCCAGATCTCCGACGACGCTACCACCGCCGACATCACTGCCAACGACCAGATCTCGAAAGCCTCGGATTATGCCCCACTGGTCGTCGGCACCAATGGCAATGGGGGCGTCGTCCGCATGCGCGATGTCGCCAACGTCTACGATTCCGTGCAAACCCTGCGCGCCGCCGGCTTTGTCAATCAGCAGCCCGCCATCATCCTGCTCGTCTTCCGCCTTCCCGGCGCCAATGTAATCTCAACTGTCGATCGCATTAAGGCAACTCTACCTTCGGTGCGCGCCTCCATTCCCGCCGGCGACAACCTCGCCGTCGTCACCGACCTCACCACCACCATTCGCGCCTCAGTCAACGACGTTGAGCGGACCCTGGTCATCTCCGTCATCCTGGTCATCGCGGTGGTCTTCGCCTTCCTGCGCAGCCCGCGCGGGACTTTGATTCCGGGTGTAGCCGTCGCCGTCTCGCTCATCGGCACCTTTGGCGTCATGTACCTGGTCGGCTACAGCCTGGACAACTTATCGCTGATGGCGCTCACCATCTCCACTGGCTTCGTGGTCGACGACGCCATCGTGGTCATGGAAAACATCACCCGCCTCATCGAACTGGGTGTGCCCCCCATGGAAGCCTCCCTGCAGGGCGCGCAGGAAGTCGGCTTCACCGTCCTCTCCATGAGCCTTTCGCTCATCGCTGTTTTCGTCCCCATCCTCTTCATGGGGGGCGTCGTCGGGCGCATCTTCCACGAGTTCGCCTTTGTTCTCACCACTTCAATTGCGGTATCCATGCTGGTCTCGCTCACGGTAACGCCGATGATGTGCTCCCGGCTGCTCAAACCGATCGGAGCCGAAAAGCATAATCGCATCTATCGCGCCAGTGAACACGCCTTCGAACTGCTCCTCTCCGGCTATCGCCGTACCCTCGCCTGGTCACTCGAACACCCGGCCCTGATACTCGTAACCTTGCTTGCGACATTAGCCTTGAACGTCGTCCTCATTGGCCGCGTACCCAAGGGATTTTTCCCCCTCCAGGACACGGGCAGTATTCAGGGCGGCCTCCAGGGAGCGCAGGACGCCTCTTTTCAGTCCATGCGCGATTCTGTTCTGGCGGTCGAGAAAGTTGTGCAGGCCGATCCGGCGGTGCAGAACGTCCTCGGATTCACCGGAGGCCAGGGCGGCCCCGGTGGCGGCGCGATCAACAACGGTTTCAGTTTCATTATCCTCAAGCCGCTCGCGGAACGTGGCATCAGTGCCGCTGCCGTGGTCGATCGCCTTCGTCCCAAGCTACAAAAGCTTACCGGCGCTTCTACCTTCCTGCAGGCGTCGCAAGATCTTTCCGTCGGCGGGCGCCAGAGCAACGCCGCCTACCAGTACCAGCTCTCCGCCGACACGGTCGAAGACCTGAGCACCTGGGGTCCGCGTGTTTACAACGAAATGCTCAAGATTCCGCAGCTCAAGGATGTGACCACCGACCAGCAGAACCGCGGTCTGCAGATGATGCTGGACTACGATCGCCTCTCCGCCGCCCGCTTCGGCATCACGCCACAGCTCATCGATAATTCGCTCTACTTCGGTTTTGGGGAGTCGCAGGTGTCCACCATTTACACCTCGCTCAACCAGTACTACGTGGTTCTGCAGGCGGCCCCACAATTTCTGTTGAGCCCGCGCACCCTCAGGTCCACCTACGTCCACTCCCCCAATGGCGGCATCGTCCCGCTAAACGCTTTCACCCATGCCACCGCTTCCACCTCGCCCCTCGGTGTCAATCACTCTTCGTTCTTCCCCTCGGTGACCGTCGCCTTTAATGTCGCGCCCGGGGTTTCGCTGGGAGAAGCGACCAGGCTGATCGATCAAATGGAGCAGCGCATCGGTGTTCCTGCATCGGTGCGCGGCACCTTCGCCGGCACGGCCCAGGCCTTCCAGAAGTCACTCTCCACTGAGCCGCTGCTCATCATCACCGCGCTGCTCGCCATCTACATCGTGCTCGGCATGCTCTACGAGAGCCTGGTGCACCCTATCACCATTCTCACCACCTTGCCATCGGCCAGTGTCGGCGCCATTATCGCCCTCATCCTGTTCCACAGCGAACTCGACGTTATCTCTATCATTGGGATTTTTCTACTCATCGGCATCGTGAAGAAGAACGCGATCATGATGATCGATTTCGCCCTGATCGCCGAGCGGGAACACGGTAAGAACACGCGGGACGCCATCTTCGAAGCCTGCATGCTGCGCTTCCGACCGATCCTTATGACCACCATGGCGGCTCTGTTCGGCGCACTGCCTTTAGCCTTCGGCACTGGAACGGGTTCCGAACTACGCCGGCCGCTCGGCGTTGCCATTGCCGGGGGTCTGCTTTTCAGCCAGGTGCTCACCCTCTACACCACGCCCATCATTTATCTCTACTTCGATCGCATCAGCAATCATTTCAAACGCCGTCGCTCCGATGCGCCCCTCGCTTCGTCCGCTCCTGCCGGCGACTGAAACGCAACAATCGCACGGTTAGGCTTTGTCCGGGTGGGCTGGGAACAGGAACCTCAACATCGGACCAGCGCGCTGGGCCCAGGCAGATTCTGTGTGCTCCGCACCTTCCGCTTCGAAGTAAGCCAGGTCTTCGCCGAGCTGCCAGCCCTTTTTGATCAGTCCGTCCCGAAGCGCCCGCGCATCCGGCACCGCCCGGGTCGGTTCTTTCGTGCCGAGGTCCAACCAGATGCGCAGCTCAGGTTTTTTAGGAAGCGCCGCAACCGTCTTGAGGATTGTCCGATTCCGCCACCACACCGAGGGAGACATCACAGCCAACCTGGAGAACACCGTCGGATACCGCAAGCCCAGGTAGAGGGTGACCAAACCGCCCAGCGAGGAGCCGCCCATTCCGCAGTTCTCCGCTCCAGGCAGCGTCCGATACTGCGCGTCGATGTAGGGTCTCAGCTCTTCTACTAACATGCGGCCGTACGCATCCGCCTGTCCCCCGCCGAGACGCTTATCTTCGACCGGCGTGTACTCGTCAATCCGCTTGACCCCCGAGTTGTAAATGCCAACAATGATCAGCGGCTCAATCGCACCCGCCTCGATCAGCGCATCCGCCGTTTCCCCCATGCGCCAATAATTCCCTTTGATGAACGAGGTCTCGGGATCAAAGAGGTTCTGGCCATCCTGCATATACAGCACTGGGAACCGGCGTTCCCCTTCGCGCTCGTACATGGGCGGAATATAGACGACCAGGTCGTGGTGCTCCTCCACCAGCCTGGAAATAAATCGTTCGTGCTTCCGCAGGCGCGCCGCGAGGCCGCTCACAGCTACAGACGGTTGGCCATTCGGGGCAGAAGGCAGAGCTTGGTCGTTAGCTATAAGGGGTTCCGCCGGCGTTCTGTAGAATGGTGCAACCATGTTCAGCTATGGCTTCGCGCACCGTGGTTCTTTAGATTAGCAAAAGCAAAATCCTGGTCTTCAAAAAGCCCACGGCAAGGAGCAAAAATTGCAGCGCGAATACCATCGCTGGTGGTCAAACGATCTGGGCCGGGACATGGAACTGCTGTGTTTCGGCCACGGGGGGACCAAGGTGCTGGTCTTCCCTACTTCCGGGGGCCGATTCTTCGAGTATGAAGACAACGGTATGGTCGCCAGCGTGGCGGACCGCATCGACAACGGCCAGTTACAACTCTATTGCGTCGACAGCGTTGGTGGGGAGAGTTGGTACAACAAGCACGCCCACCCCTATTGGCGGGTGCAGCGGCATATGCAGTACGAGCGCTACATCGTAGGCGATGTGCTATCGCTGATGGGTAAGAAGAACCAGACGCCGCGGCTGATCGCGACTGGTTGCAGCTTCGGCGCCTACCATGCCGCAAACTTCGGCTTCCGCCACCCGGAAATGGTCACCGGCATCGTAACCATGGGCGGAGCCTTTGATATAAAGGACTTCGTTGACGGCTGGTATAGCGAAGACCTTTACTTCAACAACCCGCCCGACTATCTCGCCAATTCCACCGACCCCTGGAAGTACAACCATATCCGCACCGTGCTGGCTACTGGCGAGTGGGACTTTTGCTGGGAAAAGAACGAGCGTTTTGCGACGGTCTTGCGCAACAAGGGCATCCGCCACGAACTCTACGTCTGGGGTGATCGCAGCTTCCATGACTGGCCCTGGTGGCGGCCCATGGCCAGGATGTACCTGGAGTAAGAGGCGCATGACGTTCTGTACGTGAAAAAGGCTGGGACCTGAAACCCAGTCCCGAAGGGCGGCTAACTTTCAGAGATGCCCAAATTGGTAGCAACCAGTGCAGTCCCATCGGCGGCGCTGCGGTTGGAGCAATGAACGAAGCCCTCTTCCCTGGACGGGTGCCCCTCGATAAGGAAAAAGGCTTTGTCAAGGACGAAGATATCCTGAGCGGTGCGGAGCACCGCTTTTTTGGACATCAGAGAGAGTTTGGGACCGAAACTCTGGGATA
>Ga0182024_10006571_pt1 | contig 25454 bp, 16 predicted proteins | sample P32metaG_FD_120480 | JGI IMG/M metagenome (GOLD analysis project Ga0182024, IMG submission 120480) | Permafrost microbial communities from Stordalen Mire, Sweden - P3-2 metaG (Illumina Assembly) | ecosystem: Environmental > Terrestrial > Soil > Wetlands > Permafrost | place: Sweden: Stordalen...
ATCGTCAACGGATCCCGTCCGCCGGTCTTTACGGGCAATATCGCCTTCTACGGCTGGAATATCAGCGAATGCACCGAGGGCAGTTATTTCCATATCCGGCGGATGCCCCTGGTGGACGCGATCGGATTCCGCCATCAGTATCTCGCGGAGCATCCGGCGGAAAAAGCGATCGTGGTCGTGGTCACTGAGCCGCCCGACAACCGGGTCTCGCAAGCGCTGGCCGCCTACACCAAGGATGGCCGCCTGCGTCTGCACAGCGCGGCCCTGGGCGACTTTTCTCCGCGCGCGTTGTCGGTCGCCGACATCGATCGCCCGAAAGCGATTCAGGACTTCGTGGCGGCGATCCGCGATCGCTACCTGGGGCATGCCGTGTTCGACCTGAAGACCGCGGATCCTAACAACGTCATCGGGACGGCAAAAGGCGGCCGCCCGGTGGTGCGGGGCGTTTTGATCGCGAAGGCGGAGGAGACCGGGGACTATTCCAAGGTGCTGCTGCCGACCGGCCAGCCGATCTATAAGGGCTCGTCGGACGACATGCTGACCTCGGCGTTTTATTGGCTCAACAGCACCGATAAGGTCGGCTTGATCCCGGTTTCCCGCGCCAAAGTCATCTTGGGCGCGGCCGACGCCGGGACGCCGGGGGCGGTCCAGGCCAAGCCGGCGATCCGCGACTCCATCGTCTTCGACTGGGATCAAACGCACTATCTCTACAACGACGTCGATGGCACCCTGGCACTGCCGCTGCCGAGGAATCCGGTCACCGGGCTGCCGTACTTGGTGATGAAGAGTGGCGACGTGCTGGAGGCGATCTACTTTGCGGCCACCTTCGCCACGCTGCATCCGGAAGAGTCGGTCGCCTTCCTGCCGCCGACCGACGGCGCCCACGGCGCGGTGGCCTTCACCCTGAGCGGAAAATTGTGGCTGCTGAGCCCATATTTGGGCCGCTTCGCCCTGCCGCCGCGCTTTCACATCGAGCAAGTCGCCGAGCTGGCGAAGGTCCACGCGGCGCTGGTGCTGCGGGAGATGAAGAAATTGCCGACGGGTGCGACCGACCGGCCGCCCGGGGCCGTGGCGCAGGCGCTGGCGGGCGACAGCGGCGACGAACAGATCCGCCGCGCCTACCTGGCCTTCAAGGATGCCGGCGTGGAGGTTAAATTCGCCTCGAACGACCAGAAGCTGCCGGGGCTGCGCGTCAACTACCGCGGATCCGAGTACTCCTACTTCGCGCCGGCGGACTAGCGGCCCGCGGGTGCCTCCGGCCCCGCACCCCTTCAGCTGCCCGGCTTTTCGATCGGGATCCGAGCGAGCGCCTCCGGCACCGCGTCGGCCGGATAGGTGGGGAAACTGAGTTCGAGGAGCGAAACGGCGGGCACGGCAAAGCGGGTCGCCCCGGCGCTGCGGTCCACCAGCATGGCGACGCCGACGGCCCGCCCGCCGGCCTGGCGGACGATTTCGAGCGCTTCGAGCACGCGGCCGCCGCGCGTCACCACGTCCTCCACGACGAGCACCGCCTCGCCCGGTGCCAGCGTGAACCCGCGGCGCAGCACAAGGGCGTTCGCTTCCTTCTCCGCGAAAAGGTAGCGGGCATGCGCCTGGCGGGCGACCTCCTGGCCGATCACCAGCCCGCCCATCGCCGGTGCGAGGACCGTCGTGAAGGTCAGGCCCAGCGCCGACACCTTCTGCCGCAGCAGTTCGGCGAGCCGCTCGACGGCGTCCAGATGCTGGCACACCTGCGCGCATTGGAAATAGTGCCCGCTATGCAAGCCGGAGCGCAGCACAAAGTGCCCCTGCAGCAGCGCGCGGGTGCGCGTGAAGATGGCCAGGACCTCCGAATCGGTGGCGTTCATGGGTTCGACGCTGCCGGTTTCGCGCCGAAAAACAAGATCGACCGATTCCCCGGTTCCGGTTGGCAAAACGCCGCGCGGCGCTTACCGTTCGGGCGTGAACCCGCCCACGCTGACGCCGCTCGAAGACGAACTGGGCGACGTGCTGGAGAAGGCGCTGTGCCGGCTGGGGATGGAGGCGGAGGAACTGGGGCGGCGCGCGAATGTGCCCCTGGTGAAAATCCGCGATGCGATCGACTACCGCCCGGGACTGACAGGAGAGGAATTGCGGCGCCTGGCGGCGGTCTTGGGATTGAACGAGGTCGGCCTCTGCGCGCTGGGGTGCGGGCAGTATCCGCGCCCGGAAATCCCGGGCCTGCCCTTCTGCGTCTGGCCGCTCTCCATGACCCACGGAATCGGCGTGGTGAACGCCTACGTGGTCGCGGCGGCGCCGTCCAGCGCGGCGGTGCTCTTCGACACCGGGGCGGGGATCGACGCCTTGCGGGGCGTTTGGCCGGCGGGGGTGCAGGATCTGGCGGCGGTATTTTTGACCCATGTGGAGACCGAGCACGCGGGCGGTTTGTGCGCGGTGGTGGCCCGGTTTGGGGTCGCCGCCGCTTTTATTCCGGGGGGCGCCACCGCCGCCTGCGGCCAGCCGGCGAGCGAGGGCGAGGTGAAGCAATTGGGCGGACTGGAGACGACGGTGTTCGCGACGCCGGGACATTCGGCCGCCCACAACTGCTACCTGGTGCGCGCGCCGGGCGCGCGGACCGGGCGGGCACTGCTCGTTTCCGGCGACTTGATCTTTGCCGGCTCGGCCGGCGGCGGTTACTTCTGCCACCGCCAGCACCGCACGCACCTGCGCCGGGTGCTGGAGGCGGTTCCCCCCTCGACCGTCATCGCGCCCGGCCACGGCCCGATGACGACCGTGGAGCACGAACTGCGTTACAATCCGTTCCTGACGTGACGGGCTACTTCGCCTTGGCGATGCCGATGACTCCGGCGCCGACCCGGCCGCCGGCGTTGCCCGTGGGCTGACCGCCGTCGTCGGGCTTGGCGTGCACAATCACGGCGCGGCCGACGATGGGATTGGTCGGCCCCATCAGGGTCACGCCGGTGAGCGTCATTTCGAGATGGGCTTTGCCGGCTTCATCGGCCTCGAGGTTCCCCATGTCGCCCGCATGATGGGGGGTGTCGCCGGCGGCGGCGTCGACCAAGGCGTGATGATGGGTGCCGGAGGGATCGTAGTGGCCGCCCGTGCTCATCGCCTTCGCCATGTCGCTCACATCGCCGAATTCATGAATATGGAATCCATGCTTGCCGGGCGACAGGCCGGTCACGTCGGCCACGACCAGGACGCCGCCATCGGTCGCGGTGAAGGTGACGATGCCGGCCGCCTGATTGCCGTCGGTGGGGCGGATGACCGCAATGGCGGCGGTCACGGGAGCGGGATCGGCGGCGAGGATCGGGGCACTGCCGAGCAGGGCGGAGCCGGCGACGGCGAGCCCGAAAGCGAAAGCGAGGGGAGATTTCATCGCCTCATCCTAGCCCGATTATTTCATGAAGCACGGCGAATCTTGGCCAAAATGTCGGGCAGAGTGGACCTCGATCTCCCTCGATGACCTGAAAGGCCACCTTCGGTCGATCTCGGCCGGGTCCGGTTGTCTGCTGAAGGGGACCAGCGTTCCATCGGCTCCGCGCAGCATCCTGTCGGCGACGGTTTCCGATGACGGCCGCCTGGTTTCCGAATTGCCGCGGCGGGGGTGGCCTGGCATTCGAGAATGCGCATGCCGTCCCTGATTGCCGATGAGCCGGAACCCATCCGCGCGCAGATCCGGGAACCGAGGCCTGGGACTCGCGCCGGGTGGCTCGGCGCCTGCGTCCTGATCACCTTGGGGCTGGGCCTGCATTGGATTCTCCGCGCCAACACCGATCTGCCGCCGCTCGGCGAATTGATCCGGGAGGGCCGCGACCTGATTTTGCCGGCGGCCCAGCACCCGGGGGCAATGAGCCGCCTGCTGCGATCCGATTCCGCCCCGGGAGGCAAACTGTGGACTTTGGCTTGGGTGGCGGGCAACGGCCAATGGGACGGCCGGTTGCTCGCGATCGCCGGGCTCCCGCTGCAACTGATGGGACTTGCGCTGCTGCTCGCGCCGCTGGCGCGCGGCCGCCGGACTTCCGCCGGGGTGGCGATCGGCGGCGGAGCGCTGGCGATTTTGCTTTGGTCACCGGTCGCTCCGCGTCCGGCGGAGTCCGCGGCCGGCCCGAGCTTACTCCTGATTCTCTCGCTGCTGCACCTGGCCGGAATGACCCGGTCGCCGCCGGGAAAAGGAAGATGGTGGGCGGGATGGGTCTGCGGCGGGCTCAATCTCCTGGCGGCCAACTCCGGCATCGCCTCGGCGATGGCGTTGACCCTGTGGGGCCTGCTCTCCCCCCATCGGGGGCCTCCCGAATCCCGCGCGCGGCGGCCTACGGTACTGGCCAATGGCCTTCTCGTCGTCGTCGGAATGGCGCTCGCGCTGGTGCGCCGCGATGCGCCGGAGCGGGCGAGTTCATGGTTACAGGCCGTGGGGGCGAACGCCGCGTGGCCGTTCCTGCCGATGGGCTGGGCGGCGGTGGTGTGGGCGCCGGCGCTCGTATTTCTGGTTCGTTGGGTGCGCGCCCGATCCGTCCCACCGGCCTTGGCGCCGGTGGCGCTGTGGGCGGTCATGCAAGTGTTCGCCGGCTTTCCGCTCTCTTATCCCGGCGAACTCCGTTTGGCGGGGGTCGTCATCAATGCGGCCTGCCTGGTGTCCTGCCTGTGGCCGGTGTGGGGCTGGCCGGTCATCCGCGGGGCCGTGCTTGGCCTATGGCTGATCGCGGTCGGCAACGGCCTGCTATTTCCGGCTCCGGCGGAAATTCCGCAATTCTGCGGGCCGGATGCCGAAGCCAGCGTGACGGCGGTGCTGCGCCGGGCCAGTTTCACGGGCGAGACCCAAGCCATGCGCTCCGCTGCGGGATTGACCGGCGCGGAAACCGACGAATGGCAGCGGCTGCTGCGGGATCCCGATTTTCGCCGCCTCCTGCCGGGTTCGATCCGATTGCCGCTCGCCGTTGCGCCGGCGCCAGGGCAGGAGCGCTCGGTGTTCTCCGCGGCCGGCGTGCCGGCGCTTCCCGGCCGCGACGACCTGCCGGCGCTCGGCACCTGGTCCCGAGAGGGCGGGGCGACCGCCGGAGAATTTGTCAGCGCGCCGCTCGAGACGTCCGCGGGGATGCTGCAGATCCGGGTCGCGGGCGAATTGCAGGGGCCGGCGACCGGCTTGGTCTTACGGACGGCCCAGGGTCGGGACATTGGACCCCTCGAAAGCCCCGGGCCGGCCAAAGAGCGGTGGCGGCGGGTCAATTTTCCCGCGCCGACCGGTCCTTTTCAGATTGTAGCCCAGGCCGCCGTTCCGGGCCGTTGGCTCGCGTTTACGGAACCGGAGGAATTGGCCCGCGGATCGTGGATCGCGGGCAAGCTCGCGGCCTCTTGGTTGGCGTGGCTGGCCGGCGGCCTGATCTTGGGCGGCGGTCTGGGGGTGGCGGCCTTCGCGCGGTGGACACCCGCTCCGGCGGACGAATCGGCAGCACGCTGCCGGCGGCTGGCGCCTTGGCTCGCCCTGCTGGCCTACGCCGTTTTCTTCTCCCATCATATCGATGCGACCGCCGGACCGAACGACTCCGGCGGCTACCTGAACAGCGCCAAGATTCTGCTGAGCGGCCACCTGACCGGCGCGCCTCGCCTGCTCTTCGGGCCGGCCGCGGGAACAATGGATATTTCGCCGTATGTCCCGATCACCTTTCACGCGAACGGGGCCGGGCGCCTGGTGCCGGAGTATCCCGTCGGCGTTCCGTTGGAGATTTGGGCGGTCGCCCAATTCACCTCGCTGGCGCGGGCGGTGCCCGTCCTGATTCTGTTGCAGCTCGTGCTGGGCGTCGTGGCGACCCGGGGATTGGCCCGGGCCCTGGGATTGCCCCATGGCTGGGCATGGCTCGGCGCCGCGATCGTGGGATTGAGCCCGCTGTATCTTTTCCTGGCGCTGCAGCCGTTGAGCGACGGTCCGGCGTTGGTCTGGGTCACTGCCGCCGTGACTTGGGCGTGGATGAGCCGCACGCGGCCTTGGTTCGCGCTCTGGGCCGGCCTCGCCACCGGCATGGCCGTGTTGATCCGGCCCTCCGACCTGCTGGTCGTGATCCCGATTCTGATCTGCCTCGCCGGATCCTGGCGCCAGTTGGCGGGCTGGGTGCTCGGCTGCCTCCCCGGCGCGCTCTGGCTGCTATGGTACCACCATCAGCTGTACGGAAGCAGCTTTGTCACCGGCTATGGCGAAGTCGGCGACCTCTTCGCCGCGCATTTTGTGCTGCCGACCTTGCGGTCCTATCTCCACTGGCTGCCTGAACTATTGACCCCGGTGATTCTCTTCGCCGCGGCCGGACCCTGGCTGCGGTCGATACCGCTCCGGGCGCGTCTGGTGCTGACGAGTTGGGTCGCCGCCTTCGCGCTCTTCTACGCCTGTTATTGGTGCACCTTCGATCCATGGTTCAACATGCGGTTTGTCCTGCCGGCGGCGCCGCCCTTGGTGCTGCTGGGGCTCATGGGTTTGCGCCGGCTTTCCGAATGGGCCGGCTGGGCGCTCTTTGATTCGAGCCCGACCCGCCGATCGCTCCTCTCCTCGTCGGCGGTGACCGGCCTGCTCCTGGGTTTCCTTCTCTTTGACGGTCGGCGCGGACCGCGCCAGGTGCTTTACTGGATGCATTCCAATCGCCAGCACGCTATTGCCGCCGAGTGGGCGCAGGCTCATCTCCCGGCCAACGCGGTCGTTTTCGCCAAGCACGCGACCGGATCGCTGACGTACTACACGCCGCTCCTTTTCGTCCGCTCGGATCTCCCGCCCGATCAAACGCCGGAATTTTTGGCGGCGCTCGCCCGCACCGGCCGCCCCGTCTTTGCGCTGCTGTATCACTGGGAGGGCCGTGGTTACGATCCCATGGGCCACCCCGGCGATGGCCGACCGGATTTGCCGGGAGATTGGGAGCGGGTGGCCGCGCTCTGGGACAACGAGGTCTACGTTTGGGCGTGGCACCCGCCGGCCCCGGCCCGACCTTAGCCCAGCCGCGAGCGCGGGAACGGAGGCTCAGCCATCGTCGTCGTCATCATCATCGTCGTCGTCGGCCGGAATCGAGCGCACGAAGGCGGCATGGATCGGGGCGGGCATGACGCTGGATTCGCCCCGGACCGAGGCCCAGATGACGCGGTTGAACGCCTGGTCGTCGATGGCGTCCTCGTGCGAAAAATTGAATTGGGCGGAGAGGGCGGCGCCGCGGGTTCGTGGGGGATTGCGCTCGGTCAGGGCCACTTGATTGGGGACGGCCGTGTAGCTTTCGAGATTGGCTTCGGCCTGGAACGACGCGCGCATGGGATTGGCCTGGGCATCGAACTGGGACATCGGCCCCAGGCCGAGGATCAGCTCGATGGTCGTCAGCATGGAGCAGGTGGAATAGGCGGTGGAGTCCACCGCCTGGTGGCGCGTATACGGGCTGATGACCAGGGCCTCGGTGCGGTGCGCGTCGACGTGATCGGGGCCATTTTGGGCGTCGTCCTCCACTATGAAGATCGCGGTCTGCGCCCAGAATTTGGAGTGGCTCACCGCCTCGACCAATTCGCCGACCGCCAGATCGTTCTGGGCCACCATCGCCCGCGGCGTCAGGGCCCCCGCCTTGGCGGCCTCGGTGTGGTCATTCGGCAGGCGCACGATTTGCAGCCGGGGCATGTCGCCGGTCGTCTCGAACCGGTGCAGCTCCGCGATGAAGCGCGGCACCCGGCTAAGGTCGCTGATGGACAGCGCCCAGCCGCGGTACAGCGGGTCGATGTGGCCCTGCAGGACGGGCAGATTGGTTTTGGACGGGTCCTCGGGCGTCGCCCCGCCGTGGACGAATTCGCCGTAGCTGCGGTAGGTGACGCCCGCCGCCTGCGCGCGGTCCCAGAGATAACCCAGGGCGGGCACGGCCGCGGCGTAATCGCCTTCGCCGACGTAGGGCAGTTTTCCAGCTTTGTGCCCGTAGTCGATCGGCCAGTTGCGCTCCACGAACTCCGCGGAGTAGCCGCCCATGCTCCACTCATGGCCGCTCGCGCTGACCTCCGCGTTCGCATAGAAATTGTCGAGCAGGACGAACTCCCGCGCCAGGTGGTGGAGGTTCGGCGTCACCTTTTCGGGAAAGAGGCAGAGGTTCGGAGCGCCGTTGCCTTCGGGCATGTCCCCGAAGACCTGATCGTAGGTGCGGTTCTCCTTGATCACGTAGATCACGTACCGGATGGGTGAGGGGCCCCCGCGAACGGCCGGAATCGGGTTGCCGGGAAGCGCCGGCGGCGGCGGGGCGGGGCGGCACTGCTCGGCGATGGCGGTCCAGTGCTTCAAGGTGGCGGGGAAATCGGATTTGCGCGGCAGCGGCAGGACCGCCAGGGAGCCGTGGTAGAGCGTGCCGTCGTAGACAAACTCCTGCTCGGGTCCCGCCGGACTCGCCCGCAAGTCGATTTTCCGGCCGGGCGGCGGTTCGCCCGGTCCCGGCACCTGACTATTGGCGGCCGGAGTCAGTCCCCGCGAACTGACGATCAGCAAATGGCGGCCGTCCGGCGTGACGCGCGCCGACATGGGAAACCAGCCGGTGGGCACAAACCCCAGGGCTTGGCCCTGGCTGCGCCGGCTGACGTCGAACAGGGCCACATTGTTGTTATCGGCGTTGGCGACAAAGAGGGTGGCTCCGTCGGGCGAAAGCGAAAGGCTGTCGGGGGTCGAGCCGGGCAAGTCGGTCGCCGCGAACCAGGAGCGCAAAGTCTCGGTCGGCTGACCCGTGGCGGTGTCGAGCACCGTGATCGAATTGAGGCCGCCATTGGAGACGAAGAGCCGCTTCCCATCCCGGCTGAGCAGCACCTCGTTGGGGTGCAGTCCGGCCGGCCAGCGGGCCAGGATTCGCCCGTCGTTGGCGTCCAGGACCGCCACATCAGACTGGCCCCAGAGGCTGGCGTAGAGCCGGTGATGGCGGGCATCGAGAGCGAGGCCGAAGGGGTCCGATCCCACGTCGAGTTGGTGGGACACGGGGTAGTCGTTGGCCGGCTCATCCGGACCCAGGGGCGCCGCACTCTCCAGGGCGGCCATCCCGGGCGGATCAAACGGAGTGACCCAGACGACCGCCCCGGTGTCCAAGTTGACGCGGATGATTTTGCCAAAGTAGATCGTGGTGGCGAAGGCGGTGTGGCCATCGGGCGCGAGCGCGAGGCCGGCGACCACCGCGTGCGGTTCGCTGGTCGGAAGCTTGACCTTGGCGGCGAGGGTGAGATGGCCGTGGCCGAAATTGAACACGAGCAAGAGGCCATCGCTGCCGCCCGCGCAAACCAGCCGCCGGCCGTCGGCGGAAAACGCGAGGCCGGCAAACCCCTCGTGAATCGGCACGATCTCCTGCACCGCGTTCGTTTGGAGGTCGACGATCCATATTTGGTGCGGGCCGTAGCCCGCGTGCAAGACGGCCGCGTAACGGCTGGCCGGATCGACCACCATATTGACGGGAAACTCGCCTAGGGGAATCTGAAGCCCGACCGGGCGGATCGGCCATTGATTGTGCAGGAGCGTGCTCCCGTCCGGCTGCGGCCCGGGAGTCACGGGCGCGGCCCCGCAGGCGAGCGCCGTGGCGACGGCGGCGAGCGCGATCCGGAACGTGACTCCTTTCATCCCGGATAGTTAGCGGGCTTGCCCGCGGTAATCAAGCTGCGGGCCGCCTGCGCGGGCCGGGATTGCAACCGAAGGCAATCTTCGCCTGAGTGCCGCGGCAACCCCCCATGAACCCAATTGCAAGAGCGTGGCGAATACGCCGTTGGGAACTGGCGGCGGGCGCGGCCATCCTTGGGTTTGCGGTGCTGGCGGCCCGATTCTGGCATCCCTTTTACGGGTTTACGAAATTCCTGCAGTTCGACTCGTCCGACGAGGTGCTGGCGATCCACGAAGTGCGCGGCCAGCCGATTTATTTCTACGCCGGCAACAACGGCTACGACGGCTTCTCGTACGCTGAAATCGCGTTTCATCCGCTCCTCGATTCGCCGGAATTGCAGCGCGCGATCGGCAACGTGCCATACCGGGCGCGGCGGATTCTGGGCAGCGCGCTCGCCTGGATCTTGGCGCGGGGGCGCCCGGATGAAATCGCCAACGTCTATGCCGGTCTCAATCTGGGCATCTGGCCGCTGCTGGCGTGGCTGGTGTGGCGGCTGCTGGCCGTCAGCGACTGGCGCGGATGGATGGCCTGGGCCGGGTTGCTGTTCTCGGCCGGCGCACTGCACTCGGTGCGCTTGGCGCTGACCGATCTGCCGGGCGTAACGCTGTTTGCGGCGACGATGCTGCTGCTGGAGCGGCGGCGGCCGCGCGCCGCCTGCGGCGCGCTCGCTCTGGCGGGTCTTGCCCGCGAAACGGCGTTATCCGGGGCGGTGGTTTTTTGGCGCGGCCCGTGGAATTCGCCGCGGGCGTGGCTGGCCAACGCGGTCCGCACGCTGGGCGTGGCGGCGCCGCTGATCGCCTGGCTTCTCTATGTGCGTTGGAAGGCGGGAGCCGCTCCCCAGGGCGTGGGCAATTTCACCTGGCCGGTCGTCGGATGGATGGAAAAATGGGCGGCCGTCTGGAAGGGCTTTCAGCTTCAGCCCGATTTTCTTTGGCTGAATACGACGACGTTGCTGGCCACGATCGCCCTCACCGTGCAGGCCGCTTATCTCGTGTGCCGCCCGCGGTGGGAGGATCCCTGGTGGCGGGCGGGCGCGGTCGGGGTCGCGATGCTGGCCTGTTTCGGCCCATCGGTGTGGGAGGGCCATCCGGGCGCGGCGACGCGGGTCCTGCTGCCGATGAGCCTATGCTTTGCGGTGCGGGCGGTGCGGCAACGCGCCGGCGTGGCCTGGCTGATCGCCGGCAATCTCTCGGTCTGCAGCGGAGTGCTCGCCCTGTGGAATGTGCCGCGCGACGCGTCGGAGCTGGCGGCCGGCCGGGCGGACGGAATGGCCTATCTCGTCCGTTTGGAATCGGGCTGGTACGGCTGCGAACAGGGACCCCACCATCAATGGGCGTGGACCGCTGGCGAGGGTCGGCTCGCCCTGCGGACCGCGCCCGAAGCGGCGGCTTCCCGGCGGGGCCGACTTGGCTTGCGGGCGCTGAGTCCACGCATGGTCGAGATTCGACAGGGCGGCGAGTTGTTGTGGCGCGGCCCGGTGGGAACGAAATTGCAATGGGTGGACTTGGCGCGCGTGGCGGGCGGCCGATCCGAATTGGAGTTCAGTTCGGATCAGCCCGGCGTGCCGGAGAATGACGCCCCCGGCGCCCGCCGCCTGGGTTTTGCCGTTTACGATGTGCAGTTCGAATGAGCGCACTCGCGCGCGGCGCCAATGATGTTTTGGTTTAGATCCCTGTGACGTCGCCGCCGGATTCGATGCGAACCAAACTTTCAGGCGCTTGGCGCGCTGCGACCCTGGGATTGGTCGCGCTCATGGCGCTTTTCAACCTGTTTTTTACGGCGCAAACAACGCCGCCGCCGGAGGTGGCCTCTCCCGCCGGCCCATCCGACCCGACGCTGCGGCAAGAGCGGCGGTTTGCCGGGATCCGAGCGGCGATCCGGGACCGGGGACTCAAGGGCACGATCGGCTACGTCGGGAGCGTGCCGCCCTCTCAGTTGCTGGCGGACGCGGGCGCAGTGGAGGCCTATTACCGGGCGCAATTTGCCCTGGCCCCGGTCGTGCTGGATCCGGCGGCCGAGCGCGAGGACTGGATCGTCGCTGATTTTACCCGGGCAATTCCGGCCTGGAAAATGCCCCGCGGCTGGCGCGTGGAGCAGGACTTTGGCGCTGGCGTGAAGCTGCTCCGAAAGGAGGCGCCGTGATCGTGAGTGCAGCGACCCCGGTGATCGGCTCCTGGTTGCTGGGAACTCTGGTGGTGTGCGCCTGCTGGCCCCGGCGCGTCGCGGTGGGGTCGGATCTGGCCCTGATCCTGCCGCTGGGGTTGGGCATCGGCCTGGGCTTGAGTTCGGCGCTCTTCTTTGCGGCGACCTTGGTTTCCCCGCGGCCTGCCCCGATTTCGGCCGGACTCGAACTAGCCGTGGCGGCCGTGGTGGGTTGGCGGCTGTGGCGTTGGCCAGCGCCCACGGGTGGCGAGGGGCCGACGGGCGTCCGCCGATTCCCGGTGGGCACGGCGCTCCTGGCATCGCTTTTTGGGCAGGCCGGTCTCCTCGCGATCGTGATAACGGTGCGGGCCGCCGGGCGGGAGCCCTACGGCAGCTGGGATGGCTGGGCGATTTGGAACCTGCACGCCCGGTTTCTTTTCCGCGCGGGGCCGGCGTGGCCCGCCCTCCTGAACACGCCGCAACTGGGGTGGTCCCATCCGGATTATCCCCTCCTCGTGCCGGCGAGTGTCGCGCGGATGTGGGCTTTCGCCGGTTCGGATGCGGCTGCGCTGTCGGCCCTGGTGTCGACACTGTTTGGCGTGGGCACGGTGGGGTTGTTGGTCGCCGCGACAGCTCTTTTGCGCGGTCGCATTGCGGCCTTGGTGGGAGGGCTGGTGCTGCTCGGCACGCCGTTTTTTGTCACGTTTGCTTCGAATGAACACGCGGATATCCCGTTGAGCTTCTTCGTGCTCGCGGCCGCGGTGACCTTGGCGATCAGTCCGCGCTGGCCGCGGGCATTGGGGCTGCCGGCGATGGCGGGAATCTGCGCGGGCCTGGCCGCCTGGACCAAGAACGAAGGCCTCCTCTTGGCGGTGATCGCGGGCTTGGCTTGGGCTTTCGGGCATTGGCCCCGGCGGTCGTGGCGCCCAATGCTCGCATACTTGGGCGGTTTGGCGGTCGCGCTGCTGCCGGTGGTCTATTTCAAGTTCGCAATCGCCCCGGCCAACGACCTGGTCTCCAGCCATCCGGCGGACCATCTGGCCCGGCTGGCCGATCTCGCGCGCCACCGATTAATCTGGTCCGCATTCTGGCGCGACGGGGTCCGCTTTGGCGAATGGCGGGTGGCGCCTTTCTTCGTTTTGGCGTTGCCGCTGATCGGCCCCTTTTGGCGCCGGCTGAACCGCGCGGAAGGCGCGGTGGCGGTGCTGATTGGCCTGACCCTGGCCGGCTACTACGGCGTTTATCTTCTGACCCCTTGGGATCTGAGCTGGCATTTGGAGTATTCGCTGGTGCGTCTGCTGCTGCAGCTTTGGCCGGCGACGATTTTTCTTTGGGCGCTGGCCACGACGGCTCCGATTGAGGGGGTCAACTATTCGGGTCGTCTGCCGGGGAGGGCATGGAAGGGATTGATCGCTTTGGGTCTGGTAAATCTCGCGGTTGCGGGTGGGGTGCTGACCTTGCTCAATCGGCAGCTGCCGGACAATGAGCTGGCTGTCGTCCAGGCTGGGGGCGTCAAGGTTGCGGTCATTGTCGGCGATGGCTGGTTTGAACGGGAGACTGGCGGCGGCGAGACCTGGCGATGGAGCAAGGGCGCTTCGACTCTTTGGTTGGACCCCGCGGACCGGAATCCTCCTCCATTTACCCTCCGCTTCGGCATCCGCAGTCTCGGACGCCGCACGGTGACTGCCCGCCTCGGGGGCCGCGTGGTCTGGCACGGGCAGGTCGGTGAGGCCCGAGAGGAGATCCAGATCGGTCCGCTTGAACTGCCGGCGGGATTGACGCCCTTGGCGTTTTCGACCGACGAACCGGCCGTGCTCGAATCGGCCAGTCCGGGCGCTCGGGCGCTCGCCTTCGCCCTTTACGGAGTCGGACGCAAGTAAAAGCGGGACGTTTCCCGCCACCGCGCGGCGCGCGGCCGGATGGGGCGGCGCTGGGTAGGGTCGGCGGGCAGGGCAACACCCCATAGGCTAAAGTCGCATTCCAGCGCATGATTGGATGGCCAGGAACACCGGACGCTTTCCGCGCGAGGTGATGAAGGCGATTCCGAACAGCCCAATGATGCGGAGAAAATCAAGACGATGAGCGCAACCGCCACCGGCACGCCGCCTCCGCCCGCTGCGCCGCAAGGCCTTGAAGCGCTGACCGAACTGGCCATGGACTTACGCTGGACATGGAATCATAGCGGCGACGAATTGTGGCGGAAACTCGATCCCGAACTCTGGGCGCTTACCTATCACCCCAGCGTGGTACTCCAAACCATGTCGCGGGAAAAACTCGCGCAGGCTCTGGCCGACCCCGATTTTTGCCGAATGCTTGACGGCCTGATCCAAGCCAAACGGCAGGCGGCGGCGATCCCGCGCTGGTTTCAGCAGAAGCACCCTCAGGCGTCACTCAGCTGCGTCGCCTACTTTTGCATGGAATACATGCTGAGCGAAGCCCTGCCGATTTATTCCGGCGGCCTCGGAAATGTTGCCGGGGATCAGCTCAAGGCCGCGAGCAATTTGGGGGTGCCGGTGGTCGGCGTGGGGCTGCTCTACCAGCGGGGGTATTTTCGGCAGGTGATCGACCGGAACGGAGCGCAACAGGCGCTCTATCCCGACAATGATCCCGGGAAAATGCCGGTCACGCCGGTGCGCAGGGCGAACGGCGACTGGCTGCGCCTGGAAATACCGCTGCTGGGAAACTCCCTCTGGCTGCGGGCCTGGGAGGTTCAGGTCGGCCGGACCAAGCTTTATCTTCTCGACTCGAACGACACGGCCAATGCCCCGATTCACCGGGGTATCACCAGCGAACTGTATGGGGGTGACCAGGAATTGCGCCTGCAGCAGGAAATGGCGCTGGGGATTGGCGGTTGGCGGTTGTTGACCGCGCTCGGGCTCAAACCCGACGTCTGCCACCTCAATGAAGGACATGCCGCCTTCGCCCTACTGGAGCGCGCCCTGTGCTTCATGGCCGAGGCCGGGCAGCCCTTCCCCGTGGCGCTGGCGGCCACGCGCGCCGGAAATCTTTTTACGACCCATACGGCGGTCGCCGCGGGCTTTGATCTTTTTACTCCCGCCCTCATGGAGCAATACCTGGGCCGGTATGCCCAGGAGAAACTCGGCCTGGGGTGGCGCGAATTCCTGGCGTTGGGACGCCAGAATCCCGACGACGATGACGAGCCGTTCAACATGGCTTATCTGGCCCTGCGCGGGAGTGGAGCCGTCAATGGCGTGAGCCGGCTGCATGGCCGGGTCAGCCGCCATATCTTCGCGCCGCTCTTTCCGCGGTGGCCGGAAGACGAAGTGCCGGTTGGCCATGTGACCAACGGCGTGCACATGCCAACCTGGGATTCGGCGGCGGCGGATGACCTTTGGACGGAGGCCTGCGGCAAAGGACGATGGCTGGGGACTTCGGCCACCCTCGAGGCTGACCTCCGTCGGGTCCCGGATGAAAAACTCTGGGCCCTGCGCACCGTCAGTCGAAAATCCCTGGTGGACTATGCTCGGGCCAGGATTGGCCAGCAGATGGGCGCCGCCGGCTTGGATCCGGCCGTGATCGCCCAGACCCAGTCGCGGCTCGATCCCGGGGTATTGACCCTCGGTTTCGCCCGCCGTTTTGCGACCTACAAGCGGCCCAATCTGCTGCTGCACGATCCCGAGCGGCTGATTCGAATACTCAAAAATTCCCAGCGCCCGGCGCAGCTCCTTCTCGCGGGCAAAGCGCATCCGGCCGACCAAGCCGGCCAGGCGCTAATCCAGGAATGGACGCGTTTTATTCGGCGCACGGATGCGAACCCGCCGGTGGTCTTCTTAGCCGACTACGACATGCTTCTGGCCGAACACCTGGTGCAGGGAGTCGACGTCTGGATCAACACGCCGCGGCGGCCGTGGGAAGCCTGTGGCACCAGCGGCATGAAGGTGCTCGTCAACGGGGGCCTCAACCTCTCCGAAATCGACGGCTGGTGGGCCGAAGGCTATCGGCCGGACATCGGCTGGGCCTTGGGTGACGGCCAAGAACACGGCGCCGACCCCGCTTGGGACGCCGCCGAGGCCGCGGCCCTATATGATCGGCTCGAGCACGAAGTCATACCCGAATTTTATGCCCGTAATGCCAAGGGCATCCCCGCCGCCTGGGTAATGCGAATCCGGGAGAGCATGGCGCGGCTGACTCCCCGGTTTGACGCCGGCCGCGCGGTGCGCGAATACACCGAGCAGCACTATTTGCCGGCCGCTGCCGCCTACCACGAACGCGCGGCCAACCAGGGCGCGGTCGGCAAACAAGTGGCCGAGTGGCAGCAGGCAGCGGATCGGAAGTGGGGTTCAGTGCGCTTCGGAGACTTGCGGGTCACAACCGACGCGGGTCAACACGCGTTTGCGGTCGAAATCTTTTTGCATGATCTCGAACCCAGTTCGGTGCGGGTCGAGCTTTTTGCGAACCGGATCAATGGAGGCGATCCCTTGCGGGAGGAAATGAAGTGCGCGGACGTGCCAGGCGACTCATCTGGCCGCAGGGTCTACCAGGCGACAGTGTCCACGGCGCGTCCAGTGAGCGACTACACGGTGCGAGCCATGCCTCAGCGCCCAGGGGCGGCGGTCCCGCTGGAGTCGTCCCGAATCCTGTGGCAACGATAATGAAAAGAGCGCTCTCCATCACGACCTGGTTTCTGGACATCGGCGGTGTGCTGCTCACCGACGGCTGGGGCCGCCAGGCCGGCCAGCGAGCGGCCACGCGCATCAGGCTCAAGTCTGCCGAGATGGAGGAGCGGCAGCACCTGACCTTCGACGCTTACGAGGAGAAAAAGCCCAGGCCGGCGTGAATGGCGTTGCCCTGGCCGCGCGGCTTCAGGACGAGGGGGCAAAGTCGTTCGCGAAATCCTGGAACGAACTCATGGCGGTGATCGCGACCAAGAGTGCTGCGCTCAAGGGTTCGCCGATGTGACTTAACCGAAATATATGAAAACCCACCCAACGCCACTCGCTCCGGAATTGCTGCAGCGCATCAACGCCTACTGGCGCGCCGCCAACTATCTGTCCGTCGGCCAGATTTACCTCTACAACAATCCGCTGCTGAAGCGGCCGCTGACGCTCGCGGACGTGAAGCCGCTAGTGGTCGGACACTGGGGCACGACGCCGGGCCAGAACTTCATTTATGTGCACCTGAACCGGGTGATCAAAAAGTACAATCTGGACATGTTCTACATTGCCGGTCCCGGTCACGGCGGCCCGGCGGTCGTCGGCAACGTTTACCTCGAAGGCACTTGGAGCGAGGTTTATCCGGACGTCACCCAGGACGAAGCCGGGATGAAAAAGCTGTTTAAGCAATTTTCCTTCCCCGGCGGAATTTCCAGCCATGTCGCACCGACGACACCGGGTTCGATTCACGAAGGCGGCGAACTGGGCTACTCGCTAAGCCATGCCTTCGGGGCCGCCTTCGACAATCCCGGGTTGATCGTCGCCTGTGTTGTCGGCGATGGGGAGGCGGAAACGGGTCCCTTAGCCACCGCCTGGCAGTCCAACAAGCTGCTGAACCCGATTTCCGACGGGGCTGTGCTGCCCATCCTGCATCTCAATGGCTACAAGATCAGCAATCCAACTGTCCTCTCGCGCATCGAGCCCGAGGAATTGGAGCAATTTTTACGCGGCTGCGGCTGGACGCCCTACTTTGTGGAGGGTGATGACCCGGAGACGATGCACCAGCTGATGGCCGCGACCTTGGAGGAAGCGGTCGGGGACATCCGGCGGATCCAAAGCAATGCCCGGGACCAGCACGACGCCACCCGGCCGCGCTGGCCGATGATTGTCCTCAGGTCGCCGAAGGGTTGGACCGGGCCGAAAGTCGTGGATGGCCTGCAAATCGAGGGAACGTTTCGCGCGCATCAGGTGCCGCTCCTGGTCGATTCCGAGCATCCCGAACATGTCGGGCAGCTCGAAAGCTGGATGAAAAGCTACAAGGCCGAAGAACTGTTCGATGAGAATGGCCGCCTCCGGCCCGAGTTGGCCGAGCTGGCGCCAGCGGGAGACCGGCGGATGGGCTCCAATCCGCACGCGAATGGCGGTAGGCTATTGCGGGATCTGCGCATGCCGGACTTCCACAACCACGCGGTCGCGGTGCCTGCACCCGGCGCCGTGGCGGCTCAGGACACGCTCGTTTTGGGCATGTTTCTGCGCGATGTGGCGAAGCTGAATTTGGACCGCCGCAACTTCCGGATCTTTGGTCCCGACGAAACGCTCTCGAACCTTCTCGGGGCGGTCTTTGAGGTCACCAATCGGCAGTGGGACGCCCGGGAAGTGAAAAATGACGAATTCCTCGCCCCGGCCGGGTGCGTGTTGGATTCCATGCTCAGCGAGCACCAGTGCGAGGGCTGGTTGGAGGGTTACCTGCTGACCGGACGGCACGGGCTGTTCAACAGCTATGAAGCCTTCATCCGCATCGTCGACTCGATGTTCAGCCAGCATGCCAAGTGGCTGAAGGTCTGCTTGGAGCTGCCCTGGCGCCGGAAGATCTCATCGCTGAACTATCTGCTGGCCTCCCATGTCTGGCAGCAGGACCACAACGGCTTCACCCACCAGGATCCCGGCTTTCTCGATCACGTGATCAACAAGAAGGCCGACGTGGTGCGGGTCTATCTGCCGCCGGATGCCAATTGCCTCCTCTCGGTCTTCGATCACTGCCTGCGCAGCCGCAATTACGTCAACGTGGTGGTCGCCGGCAAGCACGCCCTTCCGCAATGGCTGACGATGGACGCCGCCGTGACGCATTGCACGGAAGGAATTGGCATTTGGCAGTGGGCCAGCAACGATCAGGAGGCCGAACCGGACGTCGTGATGGCCTGCTGCGGGGACACCCCCACGCTGGAGATTCTGGCCGCCGTTTCGATTCTTCGCCGGCATCTGCCCGACTTGAAGATCCGCGTGATCAACGTGGTGGATCTGATGAAGCTGCAATCCGCCAGCGAGCACCCGCACGGGCTGAACGAAACGGATTACGATTCGCTGTTCACCACGGATAAGCACATTGTCTTCGGCTTCCACGGCTATCCGTGGCTGGTCCATCGGCTGACCTACCGGCGGACCAACCGCCGCCTTCATGTCCGGGGCTACAAGGAAGAAGGCACCATCACGACGGCCTTCGACATGCGGGTGCAGAATGACCTGGATCGGTTTCACCTCGTTCAGGACGTGGTCGATCGCGTGCCGAATTTGGGGACCAAGGGCGTCTATCTGAAGCAGCAGATGCAGGACAAGCTCATCGAGCACAAGCGTTACATCGAAAAGCACGGGGAGGACCTGCCGGAGATCCGGAACTGGAAGTGGAGTCCGGTCGGCCCATCGGCCGATCCCCGGCCCGAAGCGAACGCGCTCGTCGCGCAAGCGCACTAAGATCGGCGCCGCCCACCCAGATCCGCGGGACGAAAAAAAAGGACACTCCTTTGACGACAAATACCGACCAGGCCAAGATGCCGGCACCACCTCCGGAGAAATCCGCGGCCGCGCAGCCCAGGGTTCCCGAGGCCAAGCCGGGATCAAAATCCGCTCCCAAGCCCGAGGCGGCGGATGAGCTCAAATCGCTGCCTTTGGCGGAGGTCGAGAAAAAATTAGCGTCATCGCCCGACGGCCTCACGCAAGCGGAGGCTCAAAAACGGCTGGCGCAATACGGTCCGAACGAAATCGAGGAGAAGAAGACCAATCCCCTCCTGAAATTTCTCAGCTATTTTTGGGGTCCCATTCCATGGATGATCGAGGTGGCGGTGATTCTGTCGGGCGTCGTCCGGCATTGGCCGGATTTTGGCATCATCCTCCTGCTCCTGGTGGCGAACGCCGTCGTGGGATATTGGGAAGAACGGCAGGCGAGCGATGCCATCGCGGCCCTCAAGGCCCGGCTCGCCATCAAGGCCCGGGTGAAGCGGGACGGCAAGTGGACCGATCCCGCGGCGCGCGAGCTCGTGCCCGGCGATGTCATTCGCCTGCGCTTGGGCGACATTGTGCCGGCGGACGCGCGCCTGTTCGAGGGCGACCCGGTGGAAGTGGACCAATCCGCGCTTACCGGGGAATCTTTGCCCGCCGAGCGCAAGCCCGGGGAGGCGGTGTTCTCGGGCTCGATCATTCGCCGGGGTGAAATCGGCGCGCTGGTTTATGCCACGGGCGCGAACACCTATTTCGGCAAGACGGCGCAACTGGTGCAGGAGGCCCACACGGTAAGCCACTTTCAGAAGGCGGTTTTGAAGATCGGCAATTACCTCATCATCCTCGCGGTGGCGCTGGTGGCGGTCATCATCACGGTCGCAATCATCCGGGGCGACCCGATCCTCACGACCTTGCAATTCGCCTTGGTGCTGACGGTGGCCGCGATTCCGGTGGCCATGCCCACCGTGCTGTCCGTCACGATGGCGGTTGGCGCGCGCCAGCTCGCCAAGAAAAAGGCTATTGTCAGCAAGCTGGTGGCCATCGAAGAGCTGGCGGGGGTCGACGTTTTGTGCGCGGACAAGACTGGCACCCTGACCCAGAACAAGCTGACCCTGGGCGATCCGTTCTGTGTCGGAAATGTCCCGCCCGAGCAAGTTATCCTCAATGGCGCGCTGGCCTCGCGCGGCGACAACAACGACACCATCGATCTCGCTGTCCTGGGCGGCCTGAAAGACAAGGATGCCCTGAAGACCTACGAGGTCGTTCACTTCCAGCCTTTCGACCCGGTGCACAAACGCACCGAAGCGACCGTCAAAGGCAAAGACGGCAAGACGTTCAAGACGACGAAGGGCGCGCCCCAGGTCATTTTGGCCCTGTCAGCCAACGCCGGGCAGGTGCAGGCCTCCGTGGACCAGGCCGTCGATGAATTTGCCTCGCGCGGCTTTCGGGCTTTGGGCATCGCCCGAGCAGACCAAGAGGGCAAGTGGCAATTCCTCGGCGTACTGCCGCTGTCCGACCCCCCGCGGGACGATGCCAAGGAAACGATTGCCACCGCGCTGGCCATGGGAGTCAAGGTCAAGATGGTAACGGGCGATGCCCTAGCCATCGCCCGAGAAACCGCCAAAAGACTGCACCTGGGCACGAATATCCTCGATGCCGCCAGCCTGGGCGATTCCCAGAGGCAGGAGACCGCGGCCGTGGCCGAATCCATCGAGCAGGCCGACGGCTTCGCCCAGGTTTTTCCCGAACACAAGTTTCACATCGTGGATGTGCTGCAAAAGCGTGGCCATATCGTCGGCATGACCGGCGACGGGGTGAATGACGCTCCGGCACTGAAGAAGGCCGACTGCGGCATCGCCGTGTCCGGTGCGACGGACGCCGCCCGGGCGGCGGCCGCCATCGTGCTGACCACGCCGGGCCTGTCGGTGATCATTGACGCGATCAAAGAGAGCCGCCGCATCTTCCAGCGGATGAACAGCTATGCGATCTACCGCATTGCCGAGACGCTGCGCGTGCTGTTTTTCATGACGTTGGCGATCCTGCTCTTCAATTTTTATCCGCTCACCGCCGTCATGATCGTGATGCTGGCGCTGCTCAACGACGGCGCCATTCTGTCCATCGCTTATGATAATGTTCATTACAAGCATAAGCCTGAGGCCTGGAACATGCGCGTGGTCTTGGGGATTTCCACGGTGCTCGGGATCATCGGAGTCATTTCCGCGTTCGGCCTGTTTTGGCTCGGTTTGCGCGTCTTCCATCTCGACCGCGCGCACATCCAGACCATGATGTATCTCAAGCTGTCCGTGGCGGGGCACCTGACTATTTTCCTGACCCGCACGCGCGGGCCATTCTGGTCCATTCGGCCGTCGAGAGCCCTCTGGGGAGCGGTGGTCGGGACGCAAATCGTGGCGACGCTGATCGCGGTCTATGGGCTCTTCATGACGCCGCTCGGCTGGGGCTGGGCGCTGTTTGTTTGGGGTTATGCGCTGGTCTGGTTCCTCTTGAACGACCGCGTGAAACTCCTCGCTTATCGGATTTTCGATCGCGGCAAAGGGGACGTGAAACCGGAAGCCAAAGCCAATGGGTCCTCCGATCTAGGGCCGCAAATCGCCAAGCGGGCCTATGAGCTTTATGAGCAGCACGGGCGCCGCGACGGCCACGCGGCCGAAGACTGGGCGCAGGCGGAGCGGGGGTTGCGCCAGGTTGAAACCAAGGCTGAGCCCGCGGCCGAAGCCACCGTTGGATCGAAGCCCGACGCAAAGGCTTTGATCGACCGAAGTGTCACCAACCGATAAGTTTCACATGAAATCACGAACGGTTGAATGAAACCCAATATCGGCCAGCCTAAGCCTTCTGTACCGAGGGCAAGCGACTCCGCCGAATCGAAGCCCGAGGATAAGCCGGCGAAGAAAATAGCAGTCAAGCCTGACGCCAAAGCCGAACCAAAGCCTCTGGTCCAAATCGACCCACCGTCCGATTTGGCACCACGGATCGCCAAGCGAGCCTATGAACTATATGAGAAGGAAGGCCGCCGCGAAGGCCATGCGGTTGAGGACTGGGATCAGGCGGAACGGGGGATTCGGAACGGCGGCAATGGCCAGCCTGTCGCGGTATCCGGCGCGCCGGGTTTGACCAAGAGCAATCCATCCGAAACCATTCTGGCTGGAGGATCGTCCGACGGCTTGACGGGCAAGGAAGCGGAGAGCCAGTTTGCGCAGGTCGGGCCGAATACCATGCCCGATGCCGCGCTCCACCCCCTCCGCCAGGCGGTCGCCAAGTTGTGGGCTCCCGTGCCGTGGATGCTTGAAGCCGCAATCGTGCTTGAACTGGCGCTGCACAAGCTCACCGAGGCGGCGATTATCGCCGGGCTATTAATATTCAATGCGGCATTGGCTTTCCTCCAAGAAGGGAAAGCTCAAGCAACGCTGGCGGCCTTGAAAGCGCGGCTCGCTTTGAATGCATCAGTGAAACGGGATGGCGCGTGGAAGATTGTGCCATCTGCGGGTCTGGTGCCCGGCGATCTGGTGAAGTTGTCCCTGGGATCGGTAGTCGCCGCGGACGTAAAGATCGTGGAGGGATCTGTTCTCCTCGACCAATCCATGCTGACCGGCGAATCGGTGCCTGCCGAAATGGGTGCCGGGGCGCAGACCTACGCTGGTGCGCTCGTGCGGCGCGGCGAAGCCACCGCGAAAGTGATTCAGACCGGCGCGCGCACCAAATTCGGACACACGGCCGAGCTGGTGCGCACCGCGCACGTGGTGAGTTCTCAACAGAAGGCGGTTCTCCACGTCGTGCGCAACCTCGCACTTTGCAACGGCGTCATTATCATTGGTCTGGTGGCCTACGCGAAGGGTCACGGCGTGGCTTGGGGCGAAACCATCGCACTTTTGCTCACGGCGGTGCTCGCGGCCATCCCAGTGGCTTTGCCGGCGACCTTCACGCTCGCCACTGCGCTTGGAGCCAGATCGCTTGCAAAGCTGGGAGTCCTTTCGACCCGGCTCTCCGCCGTCGATGAAGCGGCGACCATGGACGTGCTCTGCTCCGACAAGACCGGGACTTTGACCAAGAATGAATTGTCGGTGAGCCATGTGCGGCCGCTGTCCGGTTTCGATGCAGCGCACGTTTTGGCGTTAGCGGCCCTCGCCAGCGCGGACGGAGGCCAAGACCCGGTGGACGCCGCCATTCGCACCGCGGCCCAGCTCAAAACGGAGCCAAATCCACCTAAGCTGATCAAATTCATCCCCTTCGATCCCGCGAAAAAGATGTCGGAGGCGAGCGTCACGGACAAGGATGGCCGGAGCGTGCGGGTGGTGAAAGGGGCGTTTGGCACGATCATCGCCCTGTCCCAACCGTCGGCGGCCGGATCGGCCGCCGTCGTTGAATTGGAAAAGCAGGGCTTCAGGGTCCTGGCGGTCGCCGTGGGCCAGGATTCCAAGCCACTCCAGCTCGTCGGACTCGTTTCGCTCAGTGATCCTCCCCGCTCCGACGCCACCGCTCTCATCACGGAGTTAAAGGCCCTCGGCGTGGAGACGGTCATGGTGACGGGAGATGCGCCGGCCACTGCGGCCATCGTCGCCCATGCCGTTGGACTGGACGGGCCGCTCTGCCCTCCCGGGCCGCTGCCGAAGGATTTACACCCGGAGCAGTTCGCGGTCTTCGCTGGCATCTTTCCCGAGGGTAAATATGACCTCGTGAAGGCGTTTCAGCAGGGCGGCCACACAGTCGGGATGTGCGGGGACGGCGCAAACGATGCTCCCGCGTTGCGCCAGGCACAAATGGGAGTCGCCGTGTCCACAGCCACGGATGTTGCGAAATCCGCCGCCGGTCTCGTGCTCACCACTGCAGGGCTGGGCGGCATTGTCGCCGCGGTTAAGGAAGGGCGGTCTGCATTCGAACGCATTCTCACTTATACCCTGAATTCGGTCACCAAGAAGATTGTCAACGTCCTTTTTCTCGCCATCGGGCTGATGGTCACGGGACACGCGATACTGACGCCCATGCTCATGGTGATCATTATGATCACCGGTGACTTTCTCGGAATGTCGGTGACGGTCGATAACGTGCGGCAATCGGCGAAGCCCAACCGATGGCAAATCGGCAAGTTGACCCTAGTGGGCTGCGCCCTGGGTCCGTGCCTGCTGGGATTCTGCACCGGGGCGCTGTTCCTGGGCAAGTACCGGCTGGGTCTCGACCTCGGAGGGCTCCAGACCCTCGCGATGGTCACACTTGTATTCGGGGGCGAGGCCACCCTGTACTGCCTTCGCGAACGCCAGCGCCTGTGGAGCTCGCGTCCGGGCACCTGGGTCATCGTCGCATCACTCGCCGATGTCTTGATCATCTCCATCTTGGCTATTCGGGGCATCGCGGTTCGCCCTCTGCCCGTCACTGTCGTCGTCGGAGTATTATCTGCCGCCATCGTTTTCGCGTTCCTTTTGGATCTGGTCAAGGTGCCTGTGTTCCGGCGGTTGCAGTTTGCCTAACGTCGCCTCAGCCGGACGTGGGACGATAGGCTGGAGTAAGTGGGAACCGGCATGACCATTTTTTGGGGTTCTTGACATTCGAGATGGTAATACATAGTTTGACGTCATGCGAAAAACGATTTCAAAGGTCGGCAATTCTCAGGGCATCATTTTTGACACGGCGCTGATGGAGCTCGCCCATCTAAGAACCGGCGACGAAGTGAACGTCGAGGTCCACGAAGGTGGGACTATCACCATCACTCCTCTCCGTAAGGAGCCGTCACGTGAGGAAATCTCGAAGGCCATCAAGGGTACCATGAAGGACTATGCGCGCACGATGCGCCGGTTGGCGTGAGCAAAAAGTCCGCTAACCCATTTTACCATCTTACGGTCGAGGTCGTGCAGGAGATTCACGCCGTAGCAATCGGCCAGTTCGGCGGTTCAGCTGGGATTCGCGAACTGGCGTTGCTTGAATCTGCCGTGGCCGCGCCCCAGGCAAGCTTTGGCGGAGAGACTGTCTACACCGATATCGCCGAAGTTGCCGCTGCCTATCTTTTTTTCCTTTGCCGCAACCACCCTTTCGTGGACGGGAACAAGAGGGCGGCCTTGGGCTCCTGCATTGTTTTTCTGCGATTGAACGGCGTCGAACCTCAGTCGGACAGCCAGGCCTGGGAAGACCTTACGCTCGACCTCGCCGCCTCAAGAATAGACCGCGAACAAGCGACCAAACGGCTACGCGCCCTTCTGACCTGACGCAGCCGAACTGAGCCATTGCCGATGAGAGTCTGGGCATCCAAAAAGGAACCCAGACATGCCAAAAGGAAAGAAACACAGCCCGGAGCAAATCGTCGGGATATTGCGCCGGA
>Ga0182024_10006572_pt1 | contig 25452 bp, 23 predicted proteins | sample P32metaG_FD_120480 | JGI IMG/M metagenome (GOLD analysis project Ga0182024, IMG submission 120480) | Permafrost microbial communities from Stordalen Mire, Sweden - P3-2 metaG (Illumina Assembly) | ecosystem: Environmental > Terrestrial > Soil > Wetlands > Permafrost | place: Sweden: Stordalen...
AAAAACGTATAGAAAACGCGCCAAGCGCGGCGACGCCGTATAAAGGTCGGGCCAGACGAGACCTCGGCGGGCGAGCCGCCGTATACGTTCATCAGTGGCGGCATCGAGGAAGCGGTCGCCCAAGCCCGAAGGGCTGCCAAGGGGAAAGATGTGAGCCTCATGGGGACACTATCGTGCAGCAGTGCCTGCGGGCGGGCCTCCTCGACGAGCTGACGATCTCGCTCGTGCCTGTGCTGCTCGGGCGGGGCGCTCGCCTGATCGACGGGATCGAGGCTGGGACGTGGAACTGGAACTTGCCGGCGTCGTAGACGCTCCGGGCGTCACCCACCTGACCTACCGGGTCGTCAAGTGGCGGCGCCTAGCTACGGGGGGTCAGGGGTGTTCTTCGAGCACCGGGCTAGTCTGGGCTGTTGACGCCCGCTGAGGGAGGTGAAGACCGGGATGTGGAGACACAAGTCACAGAACGCTGCCCCCGAACTTGTGCATTGCTCTTTCTGCGGAAAATCGCAAAACGAGGTCAAGAAGATCCTTGCCGGCCCTGACGTGTTCATCTGCGACGAATGCATAGGACTGGCGGTCGAGGCCCTCGAGGAAGAAGGTCTCCCGCTCGGGTCTGCCGACCCCGACAGGCATGTCTACGTCCAGATCCCGGTGCCGGCGCAAAGGTCAGCGGTGCCGACGGACGCACTACCTTGACACGCTTGGATAGGTACTTTGGGTAAAACCTCCTCTGTGTAGTAGACCGGCAGACACGACGGTCAGATGGTTCTTGTGAGGACTCCGATCGTCGGCTGTTACCGGGCTCTTGGGTAATGGCTGTCCGCCTCTGGGGATTAACGTCCCGAAAGGCCCTCTAAGGAAATCCGCGAAATTACGAGCGCCGGGAACCGAAGTAGAGGTGAAATACCGGAACTCCAACCCGTGTGGATTTGCTCGACGCAGGTTCGCAAGGTCGACACGCACGATCGGCCGTCCAGGGGCGCTCGGCGCCATGGCGGCCTCCCTGCAGACTTCACCGACGTCCGCCTACAACGCGCCCGGTAACCCGCCAGGGGCGGTCCTAACCCCCCAGGCTGTTGGATCTAGTATTCGGCGCACTACTCAGGCAAGCCCGAGGAACCAACAAGAGGAGGAACGATGAGGAGTTATCACCGTGACGTGGCTGGGAAGCACCGGCGCAGCGTCTGGCTTCGGCCTGCTGCGATGCTGTCAGCGGTCGCCATGACAGCCACTTTGAGCATTGTTGCTGGCGCCACGAGCGTTGGAGCAAGCACCGTGAGGGCGGATGCGAGCACCGGCTTCCTGGCCTGCGAGGTAACAGACACCGGCGGGATCAACGACCGCTCCTTCAATGCTTCGGCCTATGCCGGCCTGAAGGTTGCGGCCGCCGCGATCCCGGGCCTGACTTACAAGTACCTCGGGTCCACCTCGACCAGCGACTACACGCCGAACATCAACACGTTCATTGGCGAGAACTGCGGGATCATCGTGACGGTCGGCTTCGACATGGCAGCTGCCACCCAGACGGCCGCCCAGAAGCACCCGACCCAGAAATTCACGATCGTCGACTACACCTACTCGCCCTCGATGAGCAACGTCCTGGGCCTTTACTACGCCACCAACCAGGACGCGTTCATGGGTGGCTACCTGGCCGCGGCGATGTCCAAGTCCGGCATCGTAGGCACCTTCGGCGGACAGAACATCCCGCCCGTCACCATCTACATGGACGGATGGGTGGCCGGCGTGCGGTACTACGACCAGAAGAACCATGCCCGCGTGACGGTGCTCGGATGGACCCCCCAACCGGGCCGCCCTGCCAGCAGCCTCGCCGGGCACGGTCTGTTCACCAACGACTTCACCAACGTCGCGCTGGGCAAGACCGACACCCAGACCCTCCTCGGCGAGGGCGCGGACATCATCTTCCCGGTGGCCGGTTCGGTCGGCCTGGGTGCCGCCTCAGCCGTCAAGGAGGCCGGCGCGGGTAACTACATGGAGTGGGTCGACACTGACGGCTGCGTCTCGGCGCCGAGTTACTGCTCGCTGTTTATTACCAGCGTGACCAAGGGCATCACCGCCTCCGTCTCGGCGGCGGTCGAAGAAGCGGCCAAGGGGACATTGAAGGGCGGCAACTACACCGGGGACCTTGCCGACAACGGAGTCGCGATCGCCCCGTTCCACGACTTCGCCAGCAGGATCCCTATGGGCGTCCAAAACGAGCTCAACACGATCAAAGCCGGGATCATCGCCGGCAAGATCTCGGTCAACCCCAACTCGTACCCGGTCAGCTAGTGCAACGCTCTTTCCCCGTCCCGGACGTCCCGGCCATGGGCCGGCCGGGACGGGGAGGGCGCGCCCAACAGGACCACGGGAACGTGGTCGGGTAACAACTCAGGGAGCGAAGAGGCGCCATGAGGCTCGAGCTGGCTGGCATTACCAAAGCGTTCGGGCCGCTGGTGGCCAACGACGGCGTGGACCTCACCCTGGTGGAGGGAGAGGTCCATTGCCTCCTCGGGGAGAACGGCGCCGGTAAGACGACGCTCATGAACATCCTGTTCGGCCTGCTGCATGCCGACTCCGGGGAAATCCGCATCGACGGCCAGCCGGTGCGCTTCGCCGACCCCGGAGAAGCCGTACGGCGCGGCATCGGCATGGTCCACCAGCACTTCATGCTCGTCCCCGTCTTCACGGTCGCAGAGAACATCGTTCTCGGCTTCGAACCGACCCGGCGCCTGGGTTTCCTTGATCGTCGCAAGGCTCGCGCCGATATCCTCCGGCTCTCGCGCGAGTTTGGCCTCGTAGTGGACCCCGACGCTCTCGTGGAGAACATTCCCGTCGGTGCCCAGCAGCGGGTCGAGATCGTCAAGGCGCTGATGCGCGACGCTCAAGTACTGATCTTGGACGAACCCACCGCCGTGCTCACCCCCCAGGAGTCCGAGGGGCTTTTCACGGTCATCCGGTCGCTTGCCAAGTCGGGACGCTCGGTCCTGTTCATCACCCACAAGCTGAAAGAGGTGTTCGCCGTAGCCGACCGGATCACGGTCATGCGCCTCGGCAAGGTGGTGGGCCAAACCACACCCAAGGAGACCAACGAAGCCGAGCTCGCGACAATGATGGTCGGCCGCTCGGTGGAACTGGTTGTGAACAAACGTGAAGCCAACCCGGGGCAGCCGGTGCTCGAGTTGGACGACCTTACCCTCACCGACGATCGCGGCCTGACGGTGGTCGACCATGTCTCGCTCACCGTGCGCTCAGGTGAGGTCGTCGCCGTGGCCGGCGTCCAAGGCAACGGCCAGACCGAGCTGGCGGAGGCGATCACGGGGTTGCACCACGGCAACGTCACGCAAGGCTCGATCCGGCTCGCCGGCCAGGACGTGACCCGCGCCTCGCCTCGCCAGGCACTACGGTCCGGCATCGCCAACATCCCGGAGGACCGCCAGGTCGACGGGCTCGTACTGTCGATGTCGATCGCCGACAACCTCGTGCTCGACGTTTTCAACCAGCAGCCGAACGCCCGCTTCGGTGCCCGGGACCTCGGCAGGGTGAGGCGGGACGGCGAGCGCAAGCTGAAAGAGTTCGACATCCGGGCGTCCTCCGCCGAGGTCCCCGTAGCTACATTGTCAGGAGGCAACCAGCAAAAAGTCGTGGTGGCGCGCGAGTTGTCCAGGCCGGTGACCCTGCTGGTCGCTTCGCAGCCGACACGCGGGCTCGACGTCGGCTCGATCGAGTACGTCCACCGCAGAATTATCGACGAGCGCGACCGGGGGGCTGGGGTGCTCCTCGTGTCGTCCGAGCTCGACGAGGTTATGGCACTGGCAGACCGGATCGCAGTCATGTGCCGCGGGCGGATCGTCGGCGTGGTCCCGCACGGCACATCGCGCGAACAGATCGGCCTCCTGATGGCCGGCGTCGAGCAGAGCGGGCAGGGGCAAGCTTGACCGCTGCAGACGTGCCCCCTGAAGACCAAGTCGTGCCCGATGCCTCCCCCGCTCCTTCGACTGCCCCGTCATCGCCGTGGCGGCGCGCCTTTGGGTGGATAGCAGAAGGCAACCTGGCTCTGGTCACCTTCCTGGCCGTGGTCGTCGGCCTCTTCGTAGGCGCCATACTCATCATCGTCACTACGACGGCCACGCTGCACGCCTGGGGCAACGTGTTTTCCGCGCCGGGCCACGCTTTCGGCGTCACCTTCTCGACGCTCGGCCACGCCTACGGGGCTCTCTTCACTGGTTCGATATTCAGCCCGTCCGCTGTCAGCCATGCGATCTCAACCGGGTCGGGTTGGACCACGGTCTTTACCCCGATATCGGAAACCCTGGTGTCGGCGACCCCGCTCATGCTGGCAGGCACAGGCGTCGCGCTCGGCTTTTCGACCGGCGTGTTCAACATTGGAGGCCAAGGCCAGTACATCTGCGGGGCCATGGCGGCTACCTATGTAGGTTTCGCCGTGCACCTACCTCTTCTGCTCCACCTCCCGCTGGTGGTGATCGCCGGTGCCGCCGGCGGGGCCGTCGCCGGCTTTATCCCCGGCATCTTGAAAGCGACGACCGGGGCCCACGAGGTGATCGTGACGATCATGCTCAACTACGTCTTCCTCTACTTGCTGGACTACCTGCTAACTACCCCTCCTTTCCAACAACCGGGGCAGAGCAACGCCATCTCGCGCACCGTCCCCCAATCGGCCCAACTGCCGCACCTGTTGGGCAGCGGCCTTCGGGTCAACTTCGGGCTTATCATCGCTCTTGCCGTTGCCGCCGCTATGTCCTGGTTCATGCGCAGGAGCACTCTCGGCTTCCAGTTCAAAGTGATCGGCTCCAACCCCGCGGCGGGACGGACGGCCGGGATGGACGCCCGCCTGGCGACGGTGCTTGTGCTCACGATCTCAGGCGCGCTGGTCGGCTTGGCCGGGATGACGACATTGTCGGGCACGGACTTTTTCATGTCGAGCAACTATGGCGGCAGCAACGGTTTCAACGGGATCACGGTCGCCCTCCTCGGCCGGAACCGGCCGCTCGGCGTCGTGCTCGGGTCGCTCCTGTTTGCCGCCCTCAGCACCGGCGGACGTTACATGCAGGCGACGACCGGTATCCCTATCGACCTGACGACGGTGATCCAGGCAGTGATCGTGTTCATGGTGGCGACCCCGGCGCTGGTGCGTGAGATCTTCCATCTCCGTCAGGGCCGGACAGGCAAGATCCTGCTCTTTACGAAGGGGTGGGCCGGGTGAGCGTCCTCGCCATGACGCCCGAAGCCGCCCAACTGGCGACACCCGATGGCCGGGTCGTTTCGGTCGCCCGAGTGCGCGGCATGGGGATCTTCCTCCTCCTGCTCGGGCTGGTAATGGTCGGTCCCCTCGGCTTGAGCGTCCCCGATCACGTCGAGGCCACGTTCTTGCTAAACGCTCCTCCCGCTTTCCACGTCGCGCCGCTTGTTATGCCGGTGCGTTGGATTGGTTTCTCGCTAGCCCTCATCTGTGGAGGCCTCGGCGTGACCCTTTGCATCAGGACGCGTGGGCGAGGAAGCTATGTCTTGCTGAGCCTGGGTGTACTGGTGTTCCTTTGGGCGTTCCTCGTATGGGTGGCGCGCGGCGCAGACTTGAACCTTGTCGACCTAATTGCGGAGTCGCTCGCGTACTCGACGCCACTTCTTTACGGGTCGATGTCGGGGATGATGTGCGAGCGCTCTGGAGTCGTCAACATCGCGATAGAGGGCCAGTTCCTCTCGGGGGCCTTCCTGGCGGAGATGGTAAGCAGCGCCACGAACAACCTGTGGCTCGGCGTGGCAGCCGGCGCCGTGGCCGGCGCTCTATTTGGCTGGCTGCTGGCCTTTCTAGCCCTGCGCTACGGCGCCGACCAGATCATCGTCGGCGTGGTGATCGTCGCCTTCTGCACGGGCTTGACCAATTTCTTGACCGAGCAGGTGCTCAGCCCGGATCAAAACCTGAATGCCGGGCTCGGTTTTTCCTCGTTCGGGATCCCGTTGCTTGACAAGATCCCGGTCATCGGGCCAGCCCTTTTCAACCAGAACGAGTTCTTTTACGGCGCCATCATCCTTCTGGTGCTGATGCATATCGGGTTGTTCAAGACGCGCTGGGGCCTTCGGTCGAGGGCCGTGAGCGAGCACCCCAGGGCCGCCGAAACCGTTGGTATCCACGTACTTTCAGTGCGTTACCGCAATGTGATATTGGGCGGGGTGATCGCCGGGATCGGCGGTGCATGGTTCACGGTCGGCAGCGGCGAGGAGTTCTCGGCAGGGATGACCGCCGGGCTCGGCTACGTCGCCCTGGCAGTGATGATCTTCGGGCGCTGGCGTCCCTTCAGGGCGCTCTCTGCAGCGCTGCTGTTCGGCTTCTCCACGGCTCTGCCGAGCTACCTGGAAGTGCTGAACGTGAGCATCCCGGCCCCGTTCTTGTCGATGGCGCCCTACCTGATCACGATCGCTGTCGTCGCCGGCCTCGTAGGGCGAGTGCGCCCGCCCGCGGCGGACGGCGTCCCCTACAGCCGCGGGTAACGGGCCGCGAGTAAACGGGCCGCGAGTACGCGGAGCGGTGGCCCGCCCTCAGCTCCAGGAGCGCGCGCCGGGCTCGGCCACCACGCGGGCAGCGGCGGCGAGGCCAGCCCTTAACGCTTGCTCGGGCCCGTTGCCACTTAGGCGCCGAGCGAGGAACGTCCCTGTGAAGGCGTCCCCGGCGCCGGTCGTATCGGCGACCTCGACGTGGTCCGCAGAGCAATAAAGGCGCTCGGTCCCCGGCCCTGACAACAGCGCTCCCTCGGCCCCGAGGGTGACGACCGCCTCGTGGTAGTAAGGCCGCAAAGCAACCAGGACATCGTCGGGGTGCCTGGCGCCGGTCAACGCCCTGCCCTCGTCGAGGTTGGCGCAGCACCACTCGATGCCTCCGGTCCACGACAGGAACGCATCAGCGCCGACGGCAGCGAGCGGTCCGGCCGAGCAGGGGTCGACCGAGCGTGTCATCCCTGCGGCGGCGGCAAGTTCCAGGGCTGCCAGCCCGACAGGCCGGGTTGCCTCGTCGAGCAGCACGTAACCCGAGAGGTGGAGGTGCCTCCCCGCCCCAAATAGAGCGGGGTCGAGCGCGTCGGTGCCGAGCCTGAGGTTCGCACCCCGATCGGTGAGCATCGAGCGCTCCCCCGAGGCGTCGATGAGCGCCACCACCACACCGGTGCGCTGCCCTGGGCACACCTGGAGGTGGGCCTGCACCGCAGTCGCAGCCAACGCCGTGGCGGCTGCGCGACCGAACTCGTCGTCACCGACCGCGGCCACAAGGTGGGCTACGGCGCCCGCAGCGGCGAACGCCACGGCCTGGTTGGCAGCCGACCCGCCGGGGGAAACGACCACCCTGGACGGTGTATCGCTGCCCCGGTTGAAGGGCCCAAGAGGGACTACGACGACGTCGACCATGACGTCGCCGATAACCACGACCACTGGTTGTTGCACCGGGGGCGCCATCGTTGGGCAGCGTAGTCACGGGCGACGATGAGTAGTGTCACCAACGTGCCAGCTCGAGGAGACCGAACGCGGGCCGAAGATCCCGGCCAAGGTGCTGACTGGGGCGTGCTCCGTCAGGCCGCCGACGCGGCAGCGGCCCATGCCTACGCGCCTTACTCGGGGCTGCGGGTCGGCGCGGCCGGGCTGGGCGAGGACGGTGCCGTGGTGAGTGGGTGCAATATCGAGAACGCCTCGTTTGGCCTTACCCTCTGCGCAGAATGCGGGCTCGTCTCAGCCCTGGTCGGCGGCGGGCACGGTCGGCTTGTGGCCGTGAGCGTGACGGCTGGGGACGGGCGCCCTCTGGCGCCGTGCGGCCGCTGCAGGCAGCTGTTGATGGAGCACGGGGGCCCGGGCCTGCTGGTCGACGGGGGGCCGTCAGCGCCGCCGCAGCGGCTCAGCGAACTGCTCCCGGGTGCGTTCGACGCTGCCGATATCGTCTCCCGCGGGGGCCTGGGCCATGACGTCGGATAGACCGGCGCCGGGTAGCACGCCGCTAGGTAGCTCGCCAGCCCGCTTCGACGCGGTCGACCTCGTGCGCGCCAAGCGCGACGGCGGCGAGCTCACCGATGAGGAGATCCGCTGGCTGATCGATGCCTACGTCGCTGGCACCGTCCCGGACGAGCAGGTCGCCGCCTTGTTGATGGCTATCTACTGGCGGGGGATGTCACCTAGAGAACGGGACAGTCTCACACTCGCCATCGTCGCTTCCGGCGAGGTCATGGACCTGTCAGGGCTTTCCCGCCCAAGCGTGGACAAGCACTCCACCGGGGGTGTTGGCGACAAAGTCTCGCTCGTCCTGGCGCCGCTGGTGGCGTCCCTCGGGGCGGCGGTCCCCCAGCTGTCGGGCCGCGGGCTCGGCCATACGGGGGGCACCCTTGACAAGCTCGAGGCGATCCCGGGATGGCGCTCTCAGCTCACGACGACCGAGATCCTCGACCAGCTCGAGTCTGTGGGCTGCGTGATATGCGCGGCCGGCGCTTCGTTGGCACCTGCTGACCGCAAGCTCTACGCCCTGCGCGACGTCACCGGCACGATCGAGTCTGTCCCCTTGATCGCCTCGTCGATCATGTCCAAAAAGATCGCCGAGGGGACCTCCGGCCTGGTGCTCGACGTGAAGGTGGGTTCTGGCGCGTTCATGACCGAACGCGGCCGAGCTGCGGAGCTTGCCGCGGCCATGGTCGAGATAGGCAGGAGCGCCAACATGAAGGTGTCGGCGTTGCTCACAGCGATGAACGTCCCCCTTGGCCGGGCTGTCGGCAACGCAGTGGAGGTCGCGGAGGCGGTCGAGACGCTCGAGGGCAATGGCCCTGACGACCTGGTCGCCGTGACGGTGGCACTGGCGGAAGTGATGCTCGAACTGGCCAACCTACCCGGGGACCCGAGGCGGGCTCTCCAGGACGGCTCGGCCCTGGCGGTCTGGCGAGCGATGGTCCGCGCCCAGGGCGGCGACCCCGATGCACCACTTCCTCGAGCGGGCGTGGTCGAGCCCGTCCGTGCCGAGCGCGACGGGTTCGTCGCTCGCATGGAGGCCCGCTCGGTCGGCGTGGCGGCTTGGCGCCTCGGGGCGGGCAGGGCCAAGAAGGAAGACCCGGTACTGGCCAGCGCAGGGGTCCGCTGCCTGGTCAAGCCCGGGGAGCCCGTGACGAAGGGCCAGACGCTCCTCGAACTGCACACCGACGACCCGGCCCGTCTGGAGCGCGCGAGGGAGGCGCTGCGCGGCGCGCTCGAAGTCTCCCCGGAGGCACCCGGCGGCGCGGCTCTCCCGCTCGTGATCGAGCGAGTTGGCTAAACCCCGCCCCTGGTGCGGTTGGTAGCGTACGCGTATGCCGGAGACCCACCTGACGCTCGAACAGATCCGCCGCGCACCCAAGGTGCTCCTTCACGACCATCTCGACGGCGGGCTCAGGCCGGCGACAGTCGTGGAACTGGCGGACGCCGTAGGCTACGAGGATCTCCCGGCCAAGGACCCAGACGAGCTCAGCCGTTGGTTCGTAACCGAGACGCCACGCCGGAACCTGGTCCGCTACCTCGAGGGCTTCAAGCACACGGTAGCCGTTATGCAGACGGCAGAGGCGCTCGAGCGTGTCGCTCGCGAGTGCGTGGAGGACCTGGCCGACGACGGCGTGGTCTATGCCGAGGTCCGCTTCGCCCCTGAGCTCCACACTGAGGAAGGCCTCCGCCTGGAGGCGGTCGCCGAGGCGGTGCTGGCCGGCTTTGCCGCAGGCATGGAGAACGCCCGCGACGCTGGGGCCCCCATCGTGGTGCGGGCGCTGTTCACGGCGATGCGCACGGCGGCCCGCTCGCTTGAGATCGCCGAACTCGCGGTGCGCTACCGCGACGTCGGGGTTGGCGGCTTCGACGTGGCCGGGCCCGAGGTGGGGTACCCTCCCACGCTCCACCTCGAGGCGTTCAACCTTGTCCAGCGGGAGAGCTTTCATGCGACAGTGCATGCAGGCGAGGCCTTCGGGCTCCCGTCGATCTGGCAAGCCCTGCAATGGTGCGGGGCCGAGCGGTTGGGCCACGGTGTGCGCCTCGTCGACGACATCACGGTCCACGACGACGGCTCGATAACTCTCGGCCGGCTGGCGAGCTACGTCCGGGACTGCCGGGTCGCCCTCGAGCTTTGCCCGACTTCCAACGTCCACACCGGCGCTGTCGCCAGCCTGGCCGAACACCCGATCAGGATGTTCCGGCGGCTTGGTTTCCGAGCCACCATCAACACCGACAACCGGCTCATGAGCGGCGTGAGCCTGTCGTCGGAAATGGCCCGTTGCGCCGAGGTTTTCGGCTGGGACTGGGCCGACCTGCGCTGGCTTTCGATCAACGCCATGAAGAGCTCATTTTTCGACTTCGATGAGCGCCTGGCCCTTATCAACGGCGTGATCAAACCCGGTTACGACGCCCTGGCCGCCGAGTCCGCTTTCCGGGTTTCCGCCCCCGGCATCGCCGGCGTGGCACAACGGTGAGCCAAGTGCGAAGGCGCTGAGAGCCCACTGGGCCACCAGTTCCTGCGGCAGTAGCATGACGGCGTGGACCATCCTGAGTTGCTCGAGCGCCATCGGAAGGTCCTCCCCTCCTGGCTAGCGCTCTACTACGAAGATCCGCTCGAACTTGTCTCTGGTAAGGGCTGCGTGGTGACCGACGCGGAGGGAAGGGATTATCTCGACTTCTTCGGCGGGATCCTTACGACTATGACCGGCCACTCGGTGCCGGAGGTCGTGGAAGCGATCCGGGAACAGGCCGGCAGGATGCTCCATACTTCGACTCTCTACCTCATCCGCCCGATGGTCGAGCTGGCGGAGAAGATCGCCGCCTTGTCCACCGTGCCGGACGCCAAGGTCTTCTTTGTCAGCTCCGGGACCGAGGCCAACGAGGCCGCTCTCTTGTTCTGCTGTACGGCGCGCCGCTCCAACCAAGTGCTGGCATTGCGCAACAGCTACCACGGCCGTTCGTTCACGGCGATGTCGGTGACCGGCAACCGCTCGTGGTCCGCCTCCAGCCTGAGCCCCCTGCAGGTGAGCTACCTCCACAACGGGGACCGCCAGCGCAGCCCGTTCGCCCACCTCGGCGACGAGGACTTCAATGCCGCCTGTGCTGCAGACCTGCGCCAGGTCATCGACACGACGACCGCCGGGGACGTCGCCTGCATGATCGCCGAGCCGATCCAGGGGGTTGGCGGCTTCATTATCCCACCCGATGGGTTCTTCGCCGCATTGAAGCAAGTGCTCGACGAGTACGGCATCCCGTTCATCTCCGACGAGGTGCAAACGGGTTGGGGCCGCACCGGCTCGCACTTCTGGGGTTTCCAGGCCCACGGGATAACTCCTGACCTTCTGACCTTCGCCAAAGGCGTAGGCAATGGCATGGCTATTGCCGGGGTGGTGGGCCGGGGCGACCTGGTCGACTCGCTCCAGGCAGCCTCCATATCGACCTTCGGTGGCAACCCTCTAGCGACCACCGCCGCCTTGGCCAACCTGGACTACCTGCTCTCCCACGACCTGCAGGCCAATGCCAAGGTGGTCGGTGACTTCCTGCTGGAAGGGCTCCGCCGGCTAGCGGAGCGTTCCAACATGGTCGGGGAAGTCCGCGGCAAAGGCCTCATGATCGGCGTGGAACTCGTGGAACCCGGGACGGCGATGCCGTCGGCGCAAGCCGCCGGGCGAGTCCTCGAAGAGACCAAGGCGCGGGGCCTGCTGGTCGGCAAGGGCGGCCTCTACGGGAACGTGCTGCGTATCGCACCACCCCTGTCGGTGAGCATGCAGCAAGCTGAAGAGGCGCTGTCCTTACTGGGCGACGCCCTTCAGGCTGCCGAGATCTGAACTTCAGAGAGGAGCACAACCGATGTCTGAGATCGTGCGAGCGGCGCTTGTCCAAAGCAGTTGGACCGGCGACAAGAAATCGATGATCGAAGCCAACGTAGAGCTCGCCCGGGAAGCTGCTGCGCAGGGCGCCCAGGTGCTCTGCTTCCAGGAGCTGTTCTACGGCCCGTACTTCTGCCAGGTCCAGGACTCCCAATACTTCTCTTACACCGAGGCGGTCCCCGGCGGGCCGACCACCGAGCTGATGTGCTCGCTCGCCCGCGAGTTGCACATGGTGCTCGTGGTGCCAGTCTTCGAAGAGGAGCAGCCCGGCGTGTACTACAACACCGCCGCCGTCATAGACGCCGACGGCACCTACCTCGGGAAGTACCGCAAGACGCATATCCCACAGGTCCAAGGTTTCTTTGAGAAGTACTACTTCCGCCCCGGCAACCTCGGGTACCCGGTCTTCCAGACTGCCGTAGGGCCGGTCGGCGTCTACATCTGTTACGACCGCCATTTCCCCGAGGGCTGGCGAGCTCTCGGGCTCGCCGGGGCCCGCGTCGTGTTCAACCCCTCGGCCACGAGCCGTAGCCTTTCCCAGTACTTGTGGCGCCTCGAGCAACCGGCGTCCGCGGTCGCCAACGAGTATTTCGTCGGCGCCATCAACCGGGTTGGCGTGGAGCCGCTCGGCGATGACGACTTCTATGGGAGCTCGTACTTCGTTAACCCTCGGGGTCAGCTCGTCGGCGAGGCGGCGCCGGACGACAAAAGCGCCGTCGTGGTGCGCGACCTGGATATGGACCTGCTGGCCGAGGTCCGGCAAACCTGGGCCTTCTACCGTGACCGCAACCCGGCCGCTTATGCAACCCTCGTCCAACCTTGAGCCGGGGGGCCGCCACCACGGGGCCGCCCGCAAGGCACTCGTGGGGGTGGCACAGCGGTGACCAGCTAACCGAAAGGAGCCGCTCGTGCGCATTCTGATCTCCGGGGGGACCGTTGTCAGCCCTACCGGTACGCAGGCAGCAGAGGTCCTTGTGGACGGCGAACGCATCGTTGCGCTTGCCGCGCCTGGATCCGACCTCGCGAATAGCTTCGCCGAAGGGGGGCGCCGCGTGGACGCGTCCGGGCGTCTCGTCATCCCAGGGGCAGTCGACGTCCACACCCACATGGAAATGCCCTTTGGCGGTACCAGATCTGCAGATACGTTCGCGACGGGGACCCGGGCAGCAGCCTGGGGAGGCACCACTACCATCGTGGACTTCGCAATCCAGCGCAAAGGGGAAACGCTCCGCTCAGGGCTCGACGCGTGGCATCAAAAGGCCGAAGGTCAGTGTGCCATCGACTACGGGTTCCACATGATCGTTTCGGACGTTAACGAGCAAACGTGCAAGGAAATGGACCAGCTGGTCGGTGAGGGGGTAACGAGCTTCAAGCTCTTCATGGCTTACCCCGGGGTCTTCTACTCGACCGACGGGGAAATTCTTAAAGCCATGCAACAGGCCAGAGATTCGGCGGCCACCGTGATGATGCACGCCGAGAACGGGATCGCGATCGACGTCCTAGTCGCTCAGGCGCTCTCCCGCGGGGAGACCGCTCCCCGCTTCCACGGGATAACCCGGCCTGATCGGCTCGAGGCCGAAGCGACCGGGCGTGCGATCGCTCTCGCCAAAGTGGCGGGTGCCCCGGTTTATATCGTGCACCTGTCCACGACCGGTGCCCTCGAGGCGGTAGCCGAGGCACGCGACCAAGGCCAGAACGCTTTCGCCGAAACCTGCCCGCAGTACCTGTTCCTTTCGGCGGACGACCTCGCCCGCGAAGGCTTCGAAGGAGCGAAGTACGTCTGCTCCCCGCCACTGCGGGCCAGGGAACACCAGGCAAACCTTTGGCGCGGGCTCCGCACGAACGACCTGTCGGTCGTGTCCACCGACCACTGCCCGTTTTGCTTCAAAGAGCAGAAGGAACTTGGGACCGGGGACTTCTCCAAGATCCCGAACGGCATCCCTGGGGTCGAGCACCGCGTCGACCTCACCTTCCAAGGTGTGCTCGCCGGAGAGATCACCATGGCACGCTGGGTCGAGGTCAACTCCACCACCCCCGCCCGGATGTTCGGCCTTTATCCCCACAAGGGAGTGCTCGCACCGGGGTCGGACGCTGACATCGTGGTTTACGACCCGGCGGCCAAGCAAAGGATCTCGGCAGCGACGCACCACATGAGCGTCGACTACTCGGCCTACGAGGGCAAAGAAGTCACTGGCCGGGTCGACACCGTGCTTTCGCGTGGCCAGTTCGTGATCGACGCGGGCCAGTACTTGGGCAGCGAAGGGCACGGCAAGTTCCTCATCAGAGGGGTTAACGACTACCTGGTCTGACGCACAGAGCTACCGCGAGGCAACAGGCATGGCGGGCCGGAGAGGCCCGCCCGACTAGAAGGGCGAGCGATTTGAAATTTGGCGTGGTCCTGCAGACCGATCCTCCTGCTCGGCACGTGGTCGAACTGGCCCAGCTCTCGGAGTCGCTCGGCTTCGAGTATGTCTGGACGTTCGACTCGCCCGTGCTATGGCAGGAACCGTTCGTTATCTACTCGCAGATCCTCGCCACCACGAAGTCGGTGATCGTTGGGCCGATGGTCACCAACCCGTTGTCTCGGGACTGGGCGGTAACAGCCTCGCTGTTCGCGACGCTGAACGAGATGTACGGCAACCGGACCATCTGCGGGATCGGCCGGGGCGATTCCGCTGTGCGCTTCATCGGGCGCGCGCCCGCCAGTTTGGCCACCCTCGGCCAGGCGATAACCGCCATCAGGGATATGGCCGAAGGCCGCTCGGCCCAGCTGGGCGAAGCCTCTGTGACGATCCCATGGGTGCAAAACGGTCGTCTGGAGGTGCTGATGGCGGCCTACGGGCCCCGCGCCCTGGAGCTTGCAGGCCAGTGCGCCGACGGCGTTATCCTCCAGATCGCGGACCCCTTCGTCGTCGGATGGGCGGCCGGCGTAGCGCGCGCCGCCGCCGCCGCGGTCGGGCGCGACCCCGCTGCGTTCAAAGTCTGCGTCGCCGCTCCGGCCTACGTCGGTGACAACCTAAAAGCCCAGCGGGACCAGCTGCGCTGGTTCGGAGGGATGGTCGGGAACCATGTCGCCGACATCGTGGAACGCTACGGCTCCGCTTCGGGGGCGGTGCCTGAGGCACTGACGGCCTACATCGCCGGGCGCAAGGGCTACGACTACAGCCACCACGGCAAGCCCGGGAACCCCTCAACCGAGTTCGTACCCGACGAGATCGTCGACCGTTTCTGCATCCTTGGGCCCCTGGCTGCCCACGTCCAGCGGATGAACGAGCTCAAAGCCATCGGGGTCGACCAGTTTGCCATCTACCTGATGCACGACCAGAAGGAAGCGACGCTGCGCGCTTACGCGAGCGAGCTCCTGCCGGCCTTCGCTCGGTAGATCCAGGCCCCGTCGTGCTACCGGGCGACCTCGGGCTGCCCAGCGACCTCGGGCTGCCCAGCGACCTCGTGGCCTGGGCCGAAGCTTGGATAGCCGAGGATCCAGACCCGCAGACGCGCGCTGAGCTGGCGGATCTACTGGAGAGGTCAGACGAGGCGGGGCTGCGGGAGCGTTTCGGGCATCCGTTGGAGTTCGGTACGGCGGGCCTGCGCGGCCAGCTCGGAGCTGGCCCGGCCCGCATGAACCGGGTGGTCGTCCGTCGGACGACCGCCGGCCTGGCTCGCTACCTCCTGGACCAGTCCCTCCTGCATCCGCCCGACCACCCGGCTGGGACCGGGCTTGGAGCCGTCGTCGGCCATGACGCCCGGCACCGGTCGGCGGACTTTGCCGATGACACCGCTCGGGTACTCGCAGCGGCCGGCCTGCAAGTGCGGCGGTTCGAGCGCGCGCTGCCGACGCCCATAACCGCCTTCGCCGTGCTCCACCTCCGCGCTGCAGCGGGAGTCGTGGTCACGGCCAGCCACAACCCGGCTCCCGACAACGGCTACAAGGTCTACGTCGGAGACGGTGCGCAAGCACTGCCAGATGGTGCCGCCGCGATCACGGCTGCGGCTGCGGCAAGTGCGTTCCCCGATGACGCGGCCATTTCCGGCGAGCTCGGTGGGCGGCTCGCTGACGTCGACGAGGCCGAGCTGCTCGCCGCCTACCGTCGCGCCGTCCTGTCGGCCATCGGGCCCTCAGGGCCGCGCCGGCTGCGCACCGTCTATACCCCCCTTCACGGGGTTGGCGCCGCCGTGCTGCCGGGCCTCTTCGAGGAGGCGGGTTTCGACCCGCCGGCGCTCGTCGCCGCGCAGGCTCGACCAGATCCGGACTTCCCTACCACGCCGTTCCCTAACCCCGAAGAGCCAGGGGTACTCAACCTCGCCCTGGCCGACGCCGAGCAGGCGCGGGCGGATCTCGTTCTCGCCAACGACCCCGACGCGGACCGCCTGGCCGTCGCCGTGCCGGCTCCCGGGCGTACCGGGTTCCGGGTGCTTACGGGCGACGAGCTCGGGGTTCTTATCGCCGATCACCTGATCTCGACCACCACGGGAGCGGACCGTCTTGTGGCGACCACGGTCGTCTCTTCCTCGATGCTGTCGGCCCTGGCCGAGTCCTGCGGGGTCGCCTATGTCGAGACGCTGACGGGCTTCAAGTGGATCGCCCGGGCGGCTCGGCTGCGGCCAGGCCATCGCTTGCTGTTCGGCTACGAAGAGGCTCTTGGGTATGCCGTCACCACCGCCGTAGCTGACAAGGACGGCCTCTCCGCCGCTGTGGTTGTGGCCGACATGGCGGCCAGGGCCAAGCACGAGGGCACCTCGTTGCTGGCGCGGCTGGACGCTCTCGAAGCGCTCGTTGGTGTGCACTCCACCGCACAGTGGTCGCTCCGCCTGCCAGGTAGCGGTGCGATGGACGTCATGACATCGCTGATGGCACGTTGGCGCTCGGCACCGCCGGGACACTTGGCGGGCCTAGAGGTGACCGAAGTTCGCGACCTGGCTCAGGGAGACGGCGACCTTCCGGCGTCGGACGTGGTTGTCCTAAGGCTGAGCGGGCTCGGCCGCGTGGTCCTGCGCCCGAGCGGCACCGAGCCCAAGCTCAAGGTCTACCTGGAGGCGACGACCGGCCCGTGCGCCCTGGAGGATCTCCCCGAGGCCCGGCGATCGGCCCGCGCCAGGCTGGAGGAGCTCCGCCTCGAGGTCGCCGGCTACATTAGGGCCCGATGAGCGCACCTACCGGCGCCGACGCGGCCCGCCAGCAAAGTTCGGAGGTCGCCCAAGCACAACACGACGGGAAGCCCATTGTTGCTCTGGAGTCCACCATCATCGCTCACGGGCTCCCCCGGCCACGCAACCTCGAGGTTGCCCGGGAGCTCGAAGCCATTGTCCGGGACCAGGGGGCATGCCCGGCGACAATCGCCGTCCTCGACGGCGCCCCCCACATCGGCCTCGAGGATGACGAGCTCGTGCGGGTGGCCGGGAGCACGGACCTGCGCAAACTTGGCCGCCGTGACCTACCTGTGGCAATGGCCCTGGGAGCGAGCGGGGCGACGACAGTTTCCGCCACGGCATGGCTGGCCGCGGCGGCTGGCGTCCGGGTCTTTGCGACTGGCGGGCTCGGCGGCGTGCACAGGGGCTTCGTGGAGTCCTTCGACGAGTCGGCGGATCTCGACGTGTTGAGCCGCACTTGCATCACTGTTGTCTCGGCCGGCGTGAAGTCGATCCTCGATGTCCAGGCGACTCTCGAACGCCTGGAAACACTGAGCGTGACGGTCGTCGGCTTCGCAACGGGCTCGTTCCCGGGGTTCTACCTCCACAGCTCGGGGCGCCCGCTCGATTGGACCGTCAGCTCAGCGGCCGAGGTGGCAACTATCATGCGGCGCCAGGACGCACTGGGCATCGCTTCGGCCGTCCTGGTGGCCAACCCAGTTCCTGAAGCGGACCAGCTCGACCCGGAGCTACACGACCGTGCCCTAGCCCAAGCCCTTGCTGCGGCCCGCGAGGAGGGTGTCACGGGCCAGCGACTGACGCCGTATCTGCTGGCAGCTCTGGCGGCCGCCACGGAGGGTGCCTCACTGGAGGCCAACCTGGCAGCCGTCAGGGGCAACGTGCGGCTCGGGGCAGAGATCGCAATTGCGTTCTCTTCGGGGGCCTAACGCTTTCAGGTACTTTCAGACCCCGAGCGGGTGCCAAACGGTCTTGATCTCGACGAAAAAGAGCATCCGTTCCGGCCCCGGCTCCGCAGCCCAATCAGGGGCCGGTTGCTCTCGCCGCAGCACGCGCTTCACGTTGTCTGCGGCTGCCTCCTCGAGCCGAGCGTCGAGCCCCTCGGGTGCTCCCGCCAGGTCGATCGCCTCGACGTCGCGATGTGCCGCCAGCACAGGCGCCAGCTCAGCGCTACGCCCGCTCAGTATGTTGACCACTCCGCCTGGGAGGTCGGAGGTCGCCATCACTTCGGCCAGGTCGAGGGCTGGTAGAGGGTGGTCTTCGCTGGCGACGACGACGGCCGCGTTGCCGCTCGTGATCACCGGGACGACCACGCTTACGAGGCCGAGGAGCGAGGATGCCTGAGGAGCGAGAACGCCCACAACACCGGTGGGCTCGGGGATGGAGAAATTGAAGTACGGACCGGCCACCGGGTTTGCCGAACCAGCCACCTGTGCCAGCTTGTCCGCCCACCCGGCGTACCAGACAACGCGGTCGACCGAGGCGTCCACTGATGACGAGGCAGCCTCCGCTGTGAGCCCCTCGCCCGCCACGAGCGCTTCGATGAACTGGGCGCGACGACCTTCGAGCATCTCGGCTACCCGATAGAGCACCTGGCCCCGCAGGTAAGCCGTGGCCGCCGCCCAGCCGGGCTGTGCCTTGCGCGCCGCTACGACGGCGTCACGCAGGTCCTTCCGCGAGGCGAGGGCGGCGTTGGCGAGGGGATTGCCGTGCGGGCTGGAGACGATGTAAGAACGCCCGGACTCCGAGCGCGGGAAGGATCCCCCGATATAAAGCTTGTAGGTCTTGCGGACGGCGACCCGGGCAGGCAGGCGGCTCTCAGGGGCCCGGCTCTCAGGCACGATCGCTCCCGAAGGCGCCCTTCAAATAGGCCGCTAGCCCGTGGCGGCCGCCCTCCCTGCCAAAACCGGATTCGCGATAGCCACCGAAGGGGCTGGAAGGGTCGAACCGGTTGAAAGTGTTCGCCCAGACGACGCCGGCCCGCAACCGGGAGGCCATATAAAGGATGCGGCTGCCTTTTTCTGTCCAGACCCCGGCTGACAGCCCGTACGTGGTGTTGTTGGCCTTTTCGATGGCTTCGTCGGGCGTGCGGAACGTCAGCACCGAGAGCACAGGCCCGAAGATCTCCTCCCGGGCGATCCTGTGCGCGGGGACCACGTCGGTGAACACCGTCGGAGGGAACCAGTACCCGCGCTCGGGCAGCGAGCAGGAGGGGGACCAACGCTGTGCACCTTCGACCTCGCCAGACGCCGCGAGCTCGCGGATCTTGTCCAGCTGCTGCATGGAGTTGATGGCACCGATATCGGTGTTCTTGTCGAGCGGGTCGCCCAGGCGCAGCGTCTCGAGCCGCCGCTTCAGTGCTTCCACCAGGCCCTCGGCAATGCTCTCTTGGACCAGGAGGCGTGACCCGGCGCAACAGACCTGGCCCTGGTTGAAAAAGATGCCGTTGACGATCCCCTCGACTGCCTGCGACAGCGGAGCGTCGTCGAACACGACGTTGGCCGCCTTGCCTCCAAGCTCCAAGGTGAGGCGCTTACCCGTGCCGGCAAGGATGCGCTGGATTTGCTTACCGACCTCCGTGGACCCCGTGAAGGCCACCTTGTCGATGCCGGGATGGGCCACCAGGGCTGCGCCGGTGCCCCCCGCTCCGGTGATGATGTTCACGACCCCGGGCGGGAGCTCGGCCTGCTGGAGGATTTCGGCGAGCAAGAGAGCCGAAAGTGGGGTCGTCTCGGCGGGCTTCAGGACGCAGGTGTTACCCGTCGCAAGCGCCGGCGCAAGCTTCCAAGCCGCCATCAGGAGCGGGAAGTTCCAGGGTATTACCTGCCCGACAACCCCGAGAGGCCGAGGATCGGGCCCAAGGCCGGCATACGAGAGCTTGTCGGCCCAACCGGCGTGGTAAAAGAAGTGCGCAGCAGCCAACGGGATGTCTACGTCACGGGACTCCCTGATCGGCTTGCCGTTGTCGAGGGTCTCGAGGACCGCCAGCTCCCGTGACCGCTCCTGGAGGATGCGAGCAACACGGAAGAGGTACTTAGCCCTCTCCCTGCCGGGCATGGGCCCCCAGACCTGCTCCTGAGCTCGTCGCGCCGCCGCAACTGCCAGGTCGACGTCCCCCGGGCCCGCCGCGCCGACCTCTGCCAGCACCTCCTGCGAGGAGGGGTTCTCGGTTTTGAAGTGGTCTCCGTCGACAGGCTCGACGAACTCGCCGTCGATGAACAGCCCATAGGAGGGCTTCAGGTCGACGACGGCGCGGGACTCGGGTGCAGGTGCGTAGGTGAAACGGGCCATGGGAGCTCGGTCTACTCGATGCTGAAATCCTGAGAGCCGGCGTAGGCACCGCGCTGTTGTTTGTACCGCTGCATCAAGAGGTCGTTGAGCAGGCTGGACGCGCCGATGCGGAACCGCTCCGGCTCCAACCACGCCTCACCTGCAACCTCGTTGACGAGGACTAAGTACCTGATCGCGTCCTTGGTGGCCCGGATGCCGCCGGCCACTTTGACCCCGACGGAGCGGCCCGACGCGTCCGCGAAGTCCCGGACGGCCTCGAGCATCACGAGGGCGACCGGCAAAGTGGACGCGGGGCTGACTTTCCCGGTCGAGGTCTTTACGAAGTCGGCCCCGCCGATCATGGCCGTCCAGCACGCGCGCCGGACGTTGTCGTAGGTCACGAGCTCGCCTGTCTCGAGGATCACCTTCAGATGCGCTCGTCCGCAGGCGGCTTTCACTGCCCGTACCTCGTCGAGCACCAAACCGTAATGGCCGGCCAAAAAGGCGCCCCGGTCGATGACCATGTCCACCTCATCGGCCCCAGCAGCGACAGCGTCGGCAACGTCGGCGAGCTTGACCGGCAACGAAGCTCGGCCCGAAGGGAAAGCTGTGGCCACCGAGGCGACCTTGACAGGGCTGCCAGCAAGAGCAACCTTGGCGTAAGGGACGAGGTCCGGGTACACGCACACGGCCGCTACAGGGGGGACACTCGGGTCGTCTGGGCTCGGTCGCCGGGCTTTGCCGCAGAGGGCTCTCACTTTCCCCGGAGTGTCAGCGCCTTCCAACGTGGTGAGGTCGACCATCGAAATAGCGGTGTCGATTGCCCACAACTTGGCCCCGGCTTTTATCGACCGGGTTGCCAAGCTGGCAGCCCGTGCCTCGGCCCCGACCTGGTCGACGCCCGGCAGGCCGTGTAGGAAGCGGCGCAACGAGATCTCCGAGCGGGCGAGGTCGGCCAGGTCGGAACCGCTGGCCCGTTCGGGCATGCCTCCGGGCTCTTCGTATTGCCGCCTCTCGACGACCCTCACCTGGTCCCCAGCTCGAGCGCTCATTTGCACCGGTCACTCTAGGCGTTCAGCCGCCCCGGAGCAGTCGCTCGGCCTCCTCCGGGGTAGGGAACGAGGACTGCGTGCCCCTGCGGCTCACACTGAAAGAAGCACACCGCAACGCCAGGGCTATGGCCCCGGCGGGGCCCAGCCCGCTGGCCAGCCCGAAGCCGAACGATCCCACAAACGCGTCACCAGCTCCTGTTGTGTCCACGACCTGGCTAAGTAGAGCGGGCAACCTCATTGCCTCGCCGTCCTCCACCATCAGGGCGCCCGCCTCACCGAGCGTCACGAGCAGACGCGGTGAGATGCTCGAGGCGAGGGCCACCACGTCGTCGTCTGCAACCGAGCCGACCTCGGTGCTCAGCAGCGATGACACGAGGGCCACGAACTCGGTCTCGTTCGGGATGAGCCAGTCCGTTACCGCCAGGAGCTCCGGGGCGATCTCGGCCGCCGGGGCAGGGTTGAGTATCGTCACCGAACCGGCGCCGCGGGCCGCGCCGAAGGCAGCCAGCGTCACGGGTTGGGGGACCTCGAGTTGGCCGATCACGACCTCGGAAGGCTGGGCGAGGACGGTCTTGGCCACCTGCTCGGGATCCATGTCATCGTTCGCCCCCGGGATGACGGCGATCCGGTTTGTCCCGTCCGCTTCAACCCAGATCGGGGCGACACCCGTGGCTGCGCCCGAGCGGTAAACGGACTGCGCGTCTATACCCTGGGCCACCAGGTTTTCGACCGCCTGGTCGCCAAACGCGTCAGTCCCTACGCAGGCGATCATCCGCACTGATGCCCCGAGCCTCCGGGCCATCACGGCCTGGTTGGCGCCCTTTCCGCCAAAGCCGATCTCGAAACGGCCCCCGATGAGAGTTTCGCCGGGCCCCGGCAGGCGCGGCACGTAGCTGATCATGTCGGTCATGATGCTGCCGACAACGGTGATCGTCGGCTGCCTGGTCATCGGCCAAACGCTATCGCGTCAAGTGCCCGCGGCTAGCGCCCTTGCTGGCCTCCTCAGGGCCGGAGTGCCCGGAGGGCCCGCCCCTAACGATCGATCTTGGTGAACTTGTACTCGTTCAGTTCGGGAAAACCGTCGACCAGGTCCAGCACCCGGTCGATAGTCGACTCGGCGACCTTGGCGTCGCCGTCGGGCCGGTGCATCAACCTCACAAAAACTGCCCTGTCGCCGGTGATAAAGGTCGGGACACCGAAGACCTCCCACCGCTGCACGGCCTCTTCATGTTCGGCCCGGGCGCGCTCTGCCGCCCAACCGCTCAGTGCCTCCTCGACCACCGCGGCGCCGTCCACGCCGACGCCATCTAGAACATCGACGATGACTTGCCTGTCACGTAAGTCGAGGCTCTGGTCGTGACGTGCCCGAAATAGGGCGACGTGAGCATCGAGGAAGCGGTCGGGTTGCTGCTCCCTGAGGACGATGCCCGCCAAACCGGCGAGCACGCCCGAGTGGTCGGCGGGTGAGCCCCACACCTCACCGTCGCTCTGGTGGGCCTGGCTCAACGAGAAAAAGCGAAAATGCACGTCCCAGTCGGCTCCGGCCTGCAGACCGACGGCAAGATGCTCGTGGGCGTTGCGCGCGAACGGGCAGAGATAATCCCAGGTGACCTCGAAAGAGCTGCTCATAAGAGGTACAACCCAAGCGGTCGGCCAGTTGTTCCGCGGACCTACCAAGGCCTGACCTTCCCGAGCCCGCTAACGCCAAAAAGTATGGCAAATGCCAAGGCGAGTTGGACGAGCGCCAAGACCATCGCTTGCTCGTGCGAGCCATAGAAGACGGCTTCGTAGAGCGCTATCGGCATCGTTGTCGCCAAGGGCACAGATCCCGCGACGATCATGGTCGCTCCAAAGTCACCCAAGGCCCGGCCAAATGCCATCGCGACACCTGCGACCAGCCCGCGCCGCGCTAGCGGCACCGTCACGAGCAACGCAGTCCGCCATCGAGACAGCCCCATAGCGCGAGCGGCTTGCTCGAAGCGCGGGTCGACACCGGCGATCGCTGCTCGTGAGAAGCGCAGGCAGTACGGGAAAGATTCGATGATCTGTGCGACGACGATCCCGTTGAACGTAAAGGTCAGCGGGTGGCCGAAGAGGCGCAGCTCTGCGTTGCGGATGGGCCCGGGCCCTCCCATTTGGGTAAGGAGGTACCACCCCACGACGGTGGGCGGGAGCGCCATAGGCAGGCTGCACACAGTCTCGATCGCGTCGCGCCCAGGAAAGCGGCCTTTCGCGAGAAGAAACCCGAGCGCGCTCCCGACGAGGGCGACGACGATCGTCGCCTCGAAGGCCGCGTGCAGGGAAACCGACAGCGGGCTCCAGACCCAGGGCGGTATACCGAGCGCGTTCAGCCACGAGCGTGGGACCAGCCCGATCACACTGGTCCGGTGCTCTCCGGGCCCCCCGGCGGAGGCGCTGGGCATTCGGGTCGCTCGACGACGCGCCTCCCGGTCACCCGCCCGTGGTTGTAGGCGATTATGACGTCACCGAGCTCCTCCGCTTCCTCGGGGTCGTGGGTCACCAGCACCGCGGGGACACCCGACGAGACGATCACCCCTCGGATCAGGCTTCTCAGCTCACGCCGCACTGCGGAGTCGAGCGCTGAGAGCGGCTCGTCGAGCAAGACAAGTGCCGGGTCCCCGGCAAGTCCACGCGCCAGCGCCACTCGCTGGCGCTGGCCACCCGAGAGGGAACCCGGTCGGCGGTCCGCGAACCCCTCTGCTCCGACCCGTTCGAGCCAAGCGCGGGCGAGCGCGCGCCGCGCCCGGCGCCCACTGGCCTGCCGGACGGCGAGTGCGACGTTGTCGAGAGCAGAGCGGTGCGGCAACAGGAGGCCGTCCTGGAAGACCATGCCGATGCGACGCTTTTGGGTGGTTACGTAGGTACCGCGGGAACAGTCCGTTACGACATGGCCGTTTATCGCGATGGTGCCGGCATCGGGACGCATGAGGCCTGCGATGAGCGCGAGGGTCAATGACTTCCCAGCACCTGACGGGCCGAACAGTACCGACACCCCCGACTCAACCGTGAACGCAACGTCGAGTTCGAACTCGCCAATCTGGCGAGCGACCGCAAGCTCGAGCGCGGGTGTCATGCCCGGCTCCGACCAAGCAGGCCGACGCCGGTCATTGCGATGATGGCCATCAAGACCAGGATCAGCAGGATCGTGTCCCGCTCGGGTGTGGTGAACGAGTCGAGGACCGCTAGCGACAGCGTGCGCGTTTTGCCGTTGATGTCCCCACCTACCATGAGCGTGGCCCCGTATTCGCCGAGCGCACGCGCGGACCCGATCGTGAGCCCGGCCGCGATCCCGCGTCGAGCAAGCGGGAGCGTGACCTGTAGCGCGACTCGCCAATTGGGCAGGCCCATCGCCCGCGCAGCCTGCTCGAGCAAAGGGTCGACCCCTTCTATGGCAGTACGCGCCGCCCTCATGCAGAACGGGTACGCGGCCACCGCCGCGGCAATTGTGCACCCCGACGCGTTGTAGACGAACACATGGCCGGTCACACGGGTCAAGAACCCCCCCGGACGGGTGCCCGCTGAGAGCACCTCGAGCAGGTAGTAGCCGAGGACCGTGGGCGGGAGGATGATCGGGAGGCTCCCGACCGTTTCGAGCAGGTCCCGGCCCGGGAAGCGGCCCTTGGCAAGGACATACCCAGAGGCGATGCCAGTGGTCCCTGCGATTATCGCCGCCGCAAACGTAACGCGCAACGAAAGCAGGAACGGGCCAGAAACGATATCCCAATAGGCGATGTACCCGGCCAGGAGGTGGGCGGCAGCGAACCCGAGCGCAAAACCCACCAGCACGACGACCGAGATGACGGCAGCCTTTTGCCTGTTGTCGAGGCGTTGCGCGGTCTTGTGCTCCCGCTTCACTCGCCGAGGTAGTGCGTCACCTAGCTGATCGGGTCATATCCGAAGGCGGCTAACACGGCCTGTCCCTTGACGGAGAGCAAGTACTGAATGAACGCAAGTGCAGATTTACCATCCGCGCTGGTGAGGTCGGTTGCCGCGCTCTGAGCTTGGTCGTCGTTTTCGACGACGACCCACTGCCTGATCGGCTGGTAATAACCGTGCTCACCTACAAGGGTCTTCGGGCTATCTATGCCGTCTTTCCCGAAGTT
>Ga0182024_10006573_pt1 | contig 25452 bp, 21 predicted proteins | sample P32metaG_FD_120480 | JGI IMG/M metagenome (GOLD analysis project Ga0182024, IMG submission 120480) | Permafrost microbial communities from Stordalen Mire, Sweden - P3-2 metaG (Illumina Assembly) | ecosystem: Environmental > Terrestrial > Soil > Wetlands > Permafrost | place: Sweden: Stordalen...
CCGTGGTCAATACCGCGGCGGACGGTCCCGGACGGCAGACGCTGCATGTCGCACTGGGAGCCTGAACCCTCTGCTTCTTTCAACCGATCCAGCCAGCTACGTGCGAGCGTTGGAGTGGGCGGGACGCGCGCCGCACAAGAGCGCGGAGAGCTTGCCTGCGGAGCGATTGATCAGCGCCATCCGCACCGGCATTCGTCACGATGCAAACAATCGCCACTTGCGCGCGACATTGGTCCGAACCCTGGCGTTCTTCCCCTTCGCCAGCGCCTATTGGGCGCTGCTGCCTCTGGTTGCGCGCGGCCAATTGACCCAAGGTCCGCAGCTTTACGGCGTTCTTTTGGGCGCGATCGGCGGCTCGTTTGTTCTTGGTTGGCTGAGGGCCAAGCTCGGACCCGATCGGCTCGTGGCGTTTGGCACGCTCGCCACCACGCTTGCGCTCATTCTCTTTGGGCTTGCGCGTGACCGGGCGACCGTTTTCTGCGCCTGCCTCATCGCCGGCGCTGCATGGACCGTGATCCTGACGAGCCTCTACGTATCGGCCCAGGTCGCCTTGCCCGACTGGGTGCGCGGCCACGGGCTCGCCATCCTCCTCACCGCAATCTTCGGGGCGATGACGGCCGGCAGCATTGTGTGGGGCCAGATCGCCGGGGTGGCGGGCCTGCCCATCGCGCTTTTGGCGGCGGCGGCCGGCGCCGCGCTCGCCATTCCGCTAACGTGGCGCTGGAAACTGCAGACCGCGATTGGAATCGATCTCACCCCTTCCATGCACTGGCTCACCCCCGTCGCCCGGCAGAAAGTCGAGAACGATGCAGGACCAGTCCTGGTGACGGTCGAATATCGAAGAGTCGCGGCGTCCGCGCTTTCACCCGTTCGGAGCCGCGGGATTGCAACTGCTCAATAGACCGGCAGCGGGCCAAAAGTCAGAAACGCTAGTTGCAGCGAATTCACCCCTCGGTCCTATTGTTTTTCGGATTGCGCCTGCCCGGCGGCCGGTGTCGGCTCGGGCGTATCGATCCTTACGCCTTCGATTGTGCGAAGATCTTGAGCGGCCAGGGTCGACGCCGAATTCTCCGCGGCTGCCAGCAGAAACGCGACACGACGCACGTGTTCGATTGCGGCCTCACCCCCGATGTTGAGTGTTAGACTGTTCGTAGGCGCTGGCGGAGGGGCCGCATCGGCATAGATTCCGAGCGCTTTGCACAATTTTTCAAGCGCCGGTTGCGGATCGTGAAGCTCAACCCTCAATTCCCCGGACTTGGTAAATACTGACTTCACCGTCGCTGCCGCGTCATGAGTTAGCTTGTGGCTCGGCATAATGGTCAATTCATCAAAAATCCCCACAACGTCGCATTTCGTCGACAGCTTGGCTTTGCGGTCCCATGTCGCCACGCCGCGGACGTCGCCAAATGCGATCCTCTCTAGGCGCTTCAGGACGCGCAAGCGAAGGTCGGTCTCTTTTTTTTCTGGCCGGAATTCGCGCGCGCTGTGTCGCTGCACTCGATCATTCAGCAGCCATTCGATCCTTGCCATGACCTCCGGCGCGTTGCGAACCTCCCAACGCGCGCGATCTCCACCCCCGAAACCGACCAGCTTATAAGCTTCCGTGACCTTCATCCCGTTCGCGACGTGTTGCGAGAAAAGCTCCCGCTTGGCATTCTTGAGGGGTTGCGACTGGTTTATCGAAGGCTTGCGACGTTGAGGTGGCGCTTTGGGGTTGCGTTCTTTCAGGGCCGCCGCCGCTTGGGCTCGCATTTCAAATCACCTACATGAAGGCGTGATCGCTGAGGCGCAGGACATACCATGGAACGGCGCAATCGCCATCAAGCGCTGAAGGGCGAGCATCTGATCCAGCGCCAGAAGGACGACAATTGCCCGACCCGTCGCGATAGGGTCCCCGATGCTGCAACACATCACAGCTTGCACAGCACCTGAGCTCCAAGTGCAATTCCCCAAATGTGATCGCTTCTCGCTGTCCAGATATTGGCTCTGGGCGCGATCCCTCGATCAAAGCATCAATCGATTTGCGTACGATCAATCACCGTAAAGATGGGAAAATCGGAGGCACGATCATGGTGGCTCCGTCCACTTCTCGTTCATGACGTACGTGCGCCCACGCCGCCTTCATACCGCAAATGAAACTGGGAGGCGCCGTCGTCTGACGTGCCTGGTGGCGAAGGCAATATTGATCATCGCTTATCTCCCCGCTTGAGGATGTTTTCGACCTTGGCCCAATTCTCTGAGGCAGCGTCCAGCAGGACGCGATTCGCGTCCTCCTGAGCCTTGGCAGCATTCCAATTCTTGGCATCGATGAGCCCTTCGACTTCGGTCCGGATCAGGTCGGCGATGACTGTCGGATCGAGGGCGTCGAGCTCCCAACTTTTTTCGCCAAATTGCTCGACGTAGGCTGCGTATCGCGAGTCCGTCTCCTTCGCAAAGTTGGGTGGTGGCCGATATCGCTCGACCTGATCCATGTTCAGCGCAAGGCGACGGATCTCGATGCTCTCTCGCGCGAACATCGTAAGCCGATCCCTGTTGTCGCGGGTCATGTCGAGGCCATTCGGGTCGTGGTCGCCAAGGTGCAGGACGACCGGTGTTCTGCCGGCCGCACGGGCGGCTGCGAAGCGCTTTCCGGCCTTGTATTGTTCCGGCTCGCTGTTGTTACCGCGACAGGCGAAATAGGGCAGGCGAAAATCGTCGCAAACGTCCTCAACGACGCCGAGCAGGGCATCCTTTTCAATCCAGCATTCGACGTAACAGTCTTGGTCTCGCCAAAGGTCTTCGCGGTATTGTTGCGCGACCGCTGCCACGATATCCTCCGGCCCGTCCCAAGAGGCGGACTTGCGCAAGCTCCGGGTGCGGTCCTCAATCGCAGACCAGTCAATCATCCCGGCTCGGCGAGCGTCTACGATGATGCTACCGAGCCGCTTGTACTCCGACTGGGTGTTGGCGATCAGCGCGCGGGCAACGAACTGGTAAAAGAGCTGGCGCAGCGTCAGGACAAACCCGCGCGCCATATAGTCGCCGATGATCGCGTTTGCGCGTTCGATCAGCGCAAAGGTCTTCGCCTGGAATTTCCGCGTCTCAAACAGTTCCCGGCTCATGGAAGCCCGGTTCGCGGGTGAAGTGGGGTTCGCGCGGTATGTGATTTTGGGTCAATTACCCCTTTCACCGCCGGTGCCGGGATCGTCTTAGGGATGAGCTCTGAGGTCGGGCGCAGAACCCGTGTCACGCGGCGCGATATCATGATGCGCCGCCGACCCTTCAATGCATCCGCCGCCTCACAAAACAGTTCCGCTGCGCGGGAGCAGCCTTCGAGTGCGGCGCGCAGCAACATCAGCGGCGGTCGGCCGCCGCTGTCGCTAGCGTGATCCCATTGTTTCGCCAGGTAACTCGCAAGGCGGGCGGGATCATTGACTGGTGCAGCGAGGACGGTGCGTTCTGTGACTACGCCTCCTGCGCGGACGATGGCGTTTTCGTATCTGACCTTTAGGGCTTGAGCGCACGCAGTAGCGCACCGAGGTGATCTAGCGAAAATGATCGCGTGCAAATGCGCGTTCCAACCATTCGTGCTCCAAACGACTTCGAGAACCGTGATCGCACCAATCAATCCGTTCTCTTGCGACAGACGTTTGTACGGGCTTCCCGAACGAGCGCAGCGCCAAAAATCAATGATCGCCTTGATGCTCGCAAGCAGCGGCGTTCCGCTCCCATGGGATAGCGTTAGCGTAATGTGTTGCATCCCATAACCAGCTTCTTTCACTGAAACGAATAGCCATTCCAATTTTCGTCGAAGATGTGATTGGCGTTCTGCGTTGCACTGCGGGCATAAGGCGTGCATGCATCGGTTCAGCCCGGTTACTTTCTGTCCAGCGCTGCGACGAGCGGGGCAGGTGACGAACGCCGGTAACGGGCCAATCGCTCGATGCTGCGTCCAGAGCGCCTCAATGGGGTCACTTGAGACTTGCCCTTTATGACCAAGAAAGGAATCTGCACCCTGCAGCGATGCGCTCTCGACGCTCATTTTTGCACGCCTGCGTCGAGGCCAAGTTTTTCACGCCAGGGTGCAGTTACGATTCGGATCGTTTTTCCTAATCTAACGTGAGCGATCTCACCTCTTTTGATGGCGTCGTAGGCTGAATTTTTTGAGCAGGGAAAGATCTCAGTTCGGAATTCTTCGACGCTGCATGTTGGCTGAGCCAAGACGGTGGCCGCCCCCCTGTTGTCCTGTTTCATGCTCGCTGACCTTGTAATCGGGAGGTCTATCCTTTACCGCCTAGCCCTTGACAGGTCGATACGTAATTGGCAGCGTCAACGCTAATTTTCCGTAACAAGAGCTATCAAGGCGCAAAAATGCGAACCGTTCCGGATCACAAGGTCTTTCGATTCGAGTGGCCCGTCGATCAGTCGGGATACGATATCAAAGAGCGACGTGGTGACGGCGCCACGTTGGCTGGCCAGTTCAAATATGACGAAATCCTACCGCGAGGGGGCCCGCCCAAATTCTATCGCCCCATGGACGATCACGCCGGCCTCTGGCGAGAGTTTGCAGACACCTGCGTCACAACTGAAGGCGCTTTGGCATTCTCACATGAGTTTGGGCTACTTGCGGGGCCGAGGTTTCCCCTGAACGAAGTCTTCGACCTAGCGGAACATCTTCGAAATTTGATGAATGCAATGGATGCGTCTGATTGGCACGCAGCCGCTAGCATATTCAGCTTTGGCCCGAGGCCGCGATTAACCGCCACGATGAAGGGGCCGAACCAAAGGGGTAGATTTGAATTTGTCATCGCGCCTCTCGATTTGGGTGGTGCTTTGCTCCTTCAGGCAGGACAGGCGATCACCGGAAACCAAGAATTCCGTCGCTGCAAGAATTGCTCGACCTGGATGAGGATTGGCGACGGCGCACTCACGCGGCGCCGGAAGTATTGTTCCACCAGGTGCCGGGTCGCGTGGGCTCGTCGTTCAAACGGAGAAAAGCAATGAAAGGGCATCTTGTTGAGCGGTCACCGGGTCATTGGGCCATTGTTCTGGATGTCCGCGACCCCGAGAACGGCATGCGCAAGCGCAAATGGCACTCGTTCGCTGGGAGCAAGCGCGAGGCGCAAAACGAGTGCTCGCGTCTAATTAGTGCAATGAACTCAGGATCATACCTTGCGCCGTCGAAATTGACGGTGGCAAGCTTCCTAGACCAATGGCTCGACCACATGAGGTCTCAGGTCGCCCCCCGAACAATCGAGCGCTACGAGGAAATTGCCCGCAAGAATTTGGCGCCGATCCTCGGCAGCGCACTGCTTCTCAAGCTCCGGGCCGAGCAAATTTCTGCGGCGTATGCGAAAGCTCTTCAGAACGGGCGCCGCGATGGCTCAGGTGGACTTTCGCCGCGAACGGTTCACCACATGCATCGCGTCCTCAAGCAGGCTCTGCGCCAAGCGGTGAACTGGAACCTTCTCCTCCGCAATCCCGCCGACGCCGTGAGGCCTCCCAAAGTCGAACGCGCGCAGATGAAAGCGCTCGATGCTAACGAGACAGCTCTATTAATTGAGCACTTCCGGCCAACCAGGATGTTCATCCCGATAATTCTGGCAGTGATGTGCGGCCTTCGACGCGGTGAAATCGCTGCGTTGAAGTGGCGGTCGGTTGATCTTGCCTCTGCGCAGCTTTCTGTCTCCGAGAGCGTCGAGCAAACGAGCAACGGCGTGCGAAATAAAGAGACGAAGAGCGGCCGATCACGCACCGTCGCTCTGCCGTCGATCGTCGTCGACGAGCTTCTGGCCCATCGCTTGCGTCAAGCCGAGGAGCTATTCAAGCTAGGCGTGCGCGCAAACGAACAATCAGCCGTCGTCTCGCAAGTGACCGGAGAATCTTTGCGGCCAAACAGCCTGACCCATGAGTTCGTGCGCATTCTCTCAAAGTCCTCTGCATTGCCGCGATTCCGGTTCCATGATTTGCGACATACGCACGCGACACATCTGCTCTCGAATGGAGTGCACCCAAAGATAGCTCAGGAGCGGCTAGGGCACTCCTCAATCAGCATCACACTGGATTTGTATTCCCACGTCATGCCGGGAATGCAGGAAGACGCTGCCTCTAAGGTTGACGCAGCCATTCGAGCCGCCATAGACAGGGGATCTCAGCGCGTTCGGTAGCAAGGCGGTAGCAAATGGAACGAAGCGCCAGCGGGGCGGTCTCTCAAATATAAGCGTTATCAAATAGTTGGAAGGGTGGCCGAGTGGATTAAGGCAGCGGTCTTGAAAACCGCCGTGGGTGCAAGCCCACCGTGAGTTCGAATCTCACCCCTTCCGCCATTAGACCACGGTCATCCTGGAGTGCGCGTCAAGCCACGCGCACCGGTCAAAAGGCGCCGTGGCTAGATCGGGATGGACGACGAACCTCCCAATGATTGAGCGCGCCTATAACGACTACGGCCGGAGGGCAACGCATATGCTTAGGTCAATCGTCTTGAGCGCAGCGCTGGCTGTTGGTCTCGCGACCGCCGCCGACGCAGCGATTTTTCTTTTGCCGGTCGGCGGCGACAAAGTAGGAATCGTGATCGTGAGAGTTTCGGAAGGGTGCGGAACTGGATGGTGGCGCGGGCCGACCGGCCATTGTCATCCGTTTAACAGTGCGGGCGGTTGGCCCCGCGGCTCCCACGTCGCATGCCCTCCCGGAATGCATGTGGGCGCAGGCGGTCATGAGTGCTGGCAAAATTGATGGCGGCGCTGGCGCGAGGTTGCTGAAGGGAAAATGGGCGATGCCTGGCAGCGGCGCCATGATCCTATCCGACCTCGAAAGCGACGTCCTGCGCGTTGTGTGCACGGCCTGCCCGCGGTCCGGTCGCTATTCAGTTCGGCATGACCGACCCGCGGGCGGCGCGCGATTCAAGCTGCCGACAACGGACGGTGCAGCGCCGCCAGGCCGAGCGCCGAACGACGGGTGAGACAATGGACGCGGACGTAAAAGCCAGACTCAATCAACTTATGGCCCCCAGCTTGGCTCAGGAGGCCATGATTCAGACGTTGCTTGGAATGTTCGCGGATAAGACCGCGGACTGGGGAGACACACTCGACAATCTTCGCTTGACGGCAGAGGGGAACTTAAAAAGTCTTAGATGCGACGGACCGGGGGGCGACGCCATTCGCAGCGAGGCCCTGGACTGCTTGAAGGCGAGCCTTGACGATCTTCACGATGGTCTGTTGCGCGGCCTGGATCCAAAGCAACCTTTGATGAGCGTTCTTCGCGTAAGATCGATTGACTACAAGGGGATTGCCCACGTCTACGTCAAGAAAGATCGCGATCCTGAAAAGTACATGCTACCCGCCGTGTCGCGGGAACTCGCGGACGAGGCCGAGGCGCGCGATGATCTCGAGTTCGCGAGGCGACTTCGGTTTGCCGCCCATCTCTCGTTGAAGCGTGATTATCGCGACGTCGAATGACAGCAGCCGGTCGCGCGCGCCGCCTGATTGTCGCGCCGCCCGTACCGCGAAAATTCAACGCGCCGCGGCGCAACCACGAAAGCGCCGGCGCTACCGAGCAATTCGATGACATTACAAGGCTCGCCGTTCGCTACATCGGCCAGCCGCAATAGCAACCCGAGCCGCCGGGCCATGCCCATTCCCAATGTCGCTAAGATCACCATCGAGAACAGGACGGTTGAAATCGCCCGTTGGCGACAGCGGCGAATGGAAGTAGCGTGCGCTCATGCTGCAAGCTTGAATATTCACCAACTTCAAAGGCGCCGACACCCTCCTCGTGTGGGGCGAAGCTGATGACATCAACCATCTTCATACAAGCCTGAGAGCGCTTCGCGATGACCCAGAACGGGTAATAATTGTGCCTGGATGCACCGCCGACAGCCACCTCTCGATCATTGCCGTTAACGACAGACACCGGATTTCCGAGCTTACGCGAACCAACGAAGGGTTGTTCTGGACCTGCTCTCGCCCTGTTATCGACGAGGCCGAGGCTCTGGTCGGCGCTTTACGTGATGCAACCGCCGGGCATCAATTCGTTGACGTATCTGGTCCACTCGCGACAACAGCTATGGTCGCCGAGGGAGAATATCCGCAGACCCTGCGACCCTGAGGACCATTGATACGACCAGACGCGCGAAGTCTGCAAAAAGCCAGAAGACTGACCCTATATTCCGCCGAAACGGCAAACGATATTCCTGTGCGCATACGCCAGACTCGCGCTTTCCAAGCAAGGCAGGAATCCTCTAAAAGGATTCAAATGTCAGATTTGATCCCCTAGTCGCTCTTGATTCCGACCGAGAAAATCGCGACGCCGCTCGCCATGTGGCAGAGCGCGACACCCGCCAGATTCTGAAGGCGCTCGTCGAACGGGAGAGCGCGCGACGACTGGCGCGCCTGGGCGGCAGCGAGCCTGAACTGGCGATCACGGCGCGGCGACGATCTGAACCAGCCTGATTCTTGTCGACACATCGCCGCAGCCGGCGATTTCAGAAGAGAGCCTTTGCTACCCCGGCGCTCTAAAAATCCGCCCTCGCCACGCGCCCGGTCCGCGGCTCGATCGGCGCCTTGGCGAGGTCGCTGAGGCGCGTGCGGTAGACCTGCAAATTCTCGGAGACGCGCTGCACATAGTCGCGCGTCTCGTCGAACGGTATGCTCTCCACCCAGTCGACGGGATCGACATTGGGCGCGCGCGGATCGCCATAGGCGTCGATCCATTGCTGCACGCGGCCGGCGCCGGCATTATAGGCGGCAAGGGCGAGCACATAGGAGCCGCCCTCGTCATTGAGCAATTGCCCCAAAAAGGCTGCCCCCAATTGCGTGTTATAGGCGGGATCGGCGACGAGGCGCGTCGGATCGAAGGCGACGCCCATGTGCTTGGCGGTGTCGCGGGCGGTCGAGGGCAGGATTTGCATGAGCCCCTTGGCGCCGGCGCCCGAGGCGGCCAGATCGGCAAATTCGCTCTCCTGCCGCGCCACCGAATAGACGGCGGCCAGATCGGCCGAATTGGCGAGCGGCGCAAAGCCCGGCACGCCAAAGGTCGGAAAGGCGCTCTCCTCGAGCGCAAAGCCGCGCTCGGTCGCCTGCTTGCCGATCTCGACGCTAGCGAGGCCGTCGCGTCTGGAGGTGGCGACTTCGGCCAGCGCGGCCAATTGCGCTTCGTCGCGATAGGTCCGCGCGGCGTCGAAGGCGAGGGATCGCGCGAATCCGTCGAGCCTGGCGCCGTAGAGAAGGTCGATGATGCGCGTCGCCTCGTCCCGATCCTCGCCGGTCGCGATGGCGGAGGGAGCGGAAAAATCCGGCGCCGGTCTATGAAGCTTTTGCGCGGCAAGCTGGCCGTAATAGGCAATCGGATGGGCGGCGGCGCGCTCGTAATAGCCGCGCGCCTCCTCGTCGCGATGCGCCTCTTCGGCGGCGCGCCCCTGCCAATAGGCGGTGCGGGCGATCGCCAGCGGGGTTTGCGCGGCGGCGGCCGCCGCGGCGAAGTGAATCGCAGCGGATTGCGCGTCGTCCAAGAAGCGCAGCGCGATCCAGCCGGCGTGAAATTCCGCGTCGATGCGCGATGGAATGGAGACGGCGGAATGTTCGGCGCAAAGCGCAAGGGCGTCCCTGGCCAGCCCGCCGTCCAGCAGTCGACGCGCGATCATTCTGCGCTCGTCCCACCAGCGGTCGCCATCGATAAGAGCGGCGTTGCGCGGCATATTGCGCAGCAGCAGGGCCGCTTCCAGAACGCGGTCGGCGCGGCGCAGCGCCTGCACATGGACATAGAGGAGACCGGGATTTGCCTTCATCGAGGCGGGAAGCCCATCCCAGCCGGCGTCGATCAGCGGCTTGGCGACGGCGGCCGCCCAGACCTTGGCGAGGGCAAGTTCGTCCGCGCCGGCCAAGGTCGCCGCGCGCAGCGCGGGCGCGATCTTTTCCTCGTAAAGCAACCGCTCGGCCCGGAACTTGTGATCGGCCGGCGTCAGCAAAGCGGCGAATTCGCCCAAAATGGCGCCTTCGGTCCAGCCGTCGAGATCGTCGTCGCGCCAGACGCCGCGCACCAGCGCGGCGGCCTGGTCGCCATGGCCGGCCTCCCGCGCGGCGCGCGCCAGGGCCAGCTTGCCGGCAGGCGTGCGCGGCGGATCGACCGCGAAAAACGCGCTGACGATTTGCGAGCGCGCGCGCTCGCTGTAAAGCGCCGCCTCCTGCCGATAGCGAATCCAGGTCTTGGCGGGCCATTCGGGATGGGCGGCGGCGAACGCCGCCAGCCTGGCATGGTCGGGATGCGGCGCCGATTTCAGCGCGATCCATTCGAGGGCGACGCGTTGCAAGGGATCCGACAAAGCCTCGGCCAAGGCGTCGCCGCCCGGCAAGTAGCCCTTTTGATAGATCGCCGCCGCCGCGGCGAGGCGCGACAAGTCGGCGCCGCGATCGGGCGCGCCGACATGCGTCCCGGCAAGATCGACGCCAGGCGGGGGCCCTTGCTCCTTGCCGATCCGCGAAACCGGCGCAAAATCGATCTTCGTCGCGCCCGCGCGCGGCTCGACCGACGCCAGGCGAGTGGGCGGACGGCGAGCGTGCTCTTTCGAGGACGCGGCCCAGCCAAGCGCGCAAAAGGCGATCAGGCAAATCGATGTGCGCGCGCCGACCATGGCTTTGCTCCAGGCTCGATCTTGCGCCTGCTTTGCTTATCAAGGGTTAACCGGGCCCCAATGCGGCCAAGCGGCGCCCGACCCCTTTCCCCTGCGAGCCGCAAGGTTTATGTGTGCGGGCACTTTGCTGGCGGGCGCCTCGGCTGCCGCTATTTTCACACGATCGACCGGGGTTGGATGGGCCAGATGGAGAAGAGGGCGAAGTTTCACGGGTCGATGCCGGCGCTCGTGACGCCTTTCAAGGACGGCAAGATCGACGAGCAATCGTTCCGCGCGCTGATCGACTGGCAGATCACGGCGGGCTCGCACGGCCTCGTGCCGGTGGGAACGACGGGCGAGAGCCCGACGCTCTCGCATGACGAGCATCGGCGCGCGATCGACATGTGCATCGATGAGACGCGCGGCCGCGTGCCGGTCATTGCCGGGGCCGGATCGAACAATACGCATGAGGCGATCGAGCTGGCGCGCCATGCCGAGAAGGCGGGCGCGGATGCGGTGCTGGTCGTCACGCCCTATTACAACAAGCCGACCCAGGAAGGGCTTTATCGCCATTTCAAGGCGATCAACGATTCCATCGACATCCCGATCCTCATCTACAACATCCCGCCGCGCTCGGTGATCGACATGTCGGTCGAGACGATGAAGCGGGTGTTCGAGCTCAAGAATGTCGTCGGCGTGAAGGACGCCACCGGCAATGTCGGGCGCATTTCTCTGCAGCGCCAAGCGATGGGACCGAGCTTCATCCAGCTTTCGGGCGACGACATTACGGCGCTCTCCTGCATGGCGGCGGGCGCGCATGGCTGCATTTCGGTCGTCGCCAATGTCGCGCCCACGCTCTGCGCCGAATTGATGGAGGCGGTGTTCAGGGGCGATTACAGCGAGGCTTTGCGCCTGCAGGACCGCCTGACGTTGTTGCATTCGGCGATATTCGTCGAGCCCGGCGTTTGCGGCGCCAAATATGCGCTCAGCATTCTGGGGCGCGCGCGCAATGAAATGCGTCTGCCGCTGACGCCGATCAGCGAGAGCGCCGAGGCGCTCATTCGCCGCGCCATGGTGCATGCCGGCGTGCTGAACGCGTGAAATCAAGGGACAGCATTTAAGTGGCCGAAAAGGAGAAGCCGAATTACAAGATCGTGTCCGACAATCGACGCGCCCGGTTCGATTACGAGATCGGCGAAGTGTTCGAGGCCGGCCTGATGCTGACCGGCACCGAAGTCAAATCGCTGCGCACCGGCAACGCGACCGTCGCCGAAAGCTATGCGGCGGCCGACCGCAACGGCGAGATGATCCTCTACAACGCCAATATACCGGAATATCTGCAGGCCAATCGCTTCAACCACGAGCCGCGGCGGCCGCGCAAACTGCTGCTGCACGCCAAGGAAATAGCCAAGCTCGCCAAAGGCGTCGAGCGCGAGGGCATGACGATCGTGCCGCTGCGCATCTATTTCAACGACAAGGGCCGCGCCAAGATCGCCATCGCGCTCGGGCGCGGCAAGAAGCTGCATGACAAGCGCGAGACCGACAAACTGCGCGACTGGAGCCGCGAGAAGTCGCGCGTGATGCGCGAGAAGGGTTGAGGCGGAAGGGCGTGGCAAATCGGGCTTGCGTCCACCAGGCGGGCGACGAAGCCGCCGCCCCGTCACCAGCCGCTGTAGCCGAGCAGGCCCCAGGCAAAGAGCGTCGCGCCGAGGCTCGCAAAAACGATCAGCGCCGCGCCCTGCTGGGTCCATCGCCACCAGCTCCAGCCCGCGGGGCGCAGGGGGCCGAGCGCGATGACGGCGGCGATCGGGGTCGCGAGCGTGGCGGCAAACAGGCCCCAGCAGGCGATCGGGAACAAACCGCCGGATAGGTGAAGATCGCCAAGTCCTGGTCGGCGAGCCATGGCCGCACCGCCGCGTAGAAGAGGGCGAAAGCCGCCAGCCACAGCAGGCCGAGGCCGGCGAGCGTCAGCGACGCGGCCCGCCCCTGACGTTCGCGCCGCACCGCCAGACGCACCGCGCGGGCGACGTTGCAGACGGAGAAGAAGGCGGTCAGGGCCGCGATCAACTCCAGCCAGCCAATGTCTTCAAAGAAGCCGATGCGGTCGGCCGGCGCCAGGCTGAAGGCGTCATAGACGCGCATGCGGCCGCCAGCCTCGTGGAAGGCGATGCGTCCGTGGCCTTCGGTCTGGGAGAAAACGCCCTCGCCGATCGGAAAGTAGCGGATCGGGCCGCCGCCGACGAGAATGTCGCCGCTGGGAAGCGCGGCGACCTTGAAGGAGGCCATAAGGCTCATCACCGGCCGCTCGCTGCGAAAACTCGGCAGCCGCAATGTGCGGTAGGTTCCCACGACCTTGGCCGCCTCGGCCTGGGCATCCGCGACCCTGCCCGGAGTCGGCGCCGCGGGCCCCGCGAAAGCATCGAGGAGGATGTTCGGCAGGGCGCTGAGCAGCGGAACGCCGTTCGGAGTATTGACCGACACGAAAATCGCCAGCCCCTCATCCGGAAAAATTTCCATCGTCGAGTGCTGGAAGATCACGTCGCCGCCATGGCCGAAGGCCTCGCGGCCCCGCACGACGCTGTAATCCATGAAGCCATGCCGCCAGGCGCTCAGCTCGAGCGTATTGGCAGACAGGCCCTTGCGCATGGCGAGCGCCGTCTCGGCGCGCAACACGCCGGCCTTTTCCAGCAGCGTCGGATCGAGCAGGGCGCGCATATAGAGCGCCATTTCGTTAGCGCTGGCCGACATCGCGCCAGCGGGCGAAAAATCGCTGACATATTCGAAGGGATGCGCGTGGAAGGCGCCCGCCGAATAGGCAAAGCCGGTGGTGACCTCGGCGGCGACGCTCGCCGGCATCGGCTCGGCCAGTCCATGCGCCTTTGCGAGATCGGCGGAATAGGGTTCGCGATAGGTGGCGCTCGCAATGCCGAGCGGGCGCAGCACGTGTTGCTCGGCGTAGTCCTGCCACGGTTGCTCGCTGACATGCGCGATCAAGGCGCCGGCGAGGGCCGCGCCATAGTTGGAATAGACGGCGAGCGTTCCGGGTTCGCGCACCCGGTGGACGCGATGGGCGGCCAGATAATCGTCCAGCGGCAGCAGGCGCGCCGGATCGAGCACGAACAATCCTTCCAGCACGCTGTCCTCGAACCCGGCCGAATGGGTCATCAGATGGCGCACCCGGATCGGTTCGCGAAATCCCTCGTCGGGAATGCGCAAGGCTGGCGGCAGGTGATCGTTGATCGGGTCGTCGAGGCTGAGCTTGCCTTGCTCGACCAATTGCATCAGCGAGATCCAAACCGCCGTCTTGGAGATCGAGCCGACGCGGAACAATGTGTCGGCGTCGACGGCCTTGCGCGGGGATAACGCTGCAATGCCATACCCGCGGGCCATCGCCACGCCCGAGCGATCGACGATGGCGACCGTAACGCCCGCGATATGTCGGCTGCGCATCGCCTCATGCACGGCCCCGTCGACAAACGCCTCAAGCCGCGGCCGGTCCAGCGCCGGCGTCTCGGCGCGCGCCGCCTCGAAACTGGCCATTGCCGCCAGGGCAAAGCCCATTCTCAAAAATTGCCGCAGCATGCCGCCCCCTCGCTGAGCACCAAACGTTTTCAAGGATGCGCCGTGGCGACGCAAGGCAAAATTCGGTCTCGCGCGGGCCGCACGGATCGCGCCCCGACAACGATGAAATCGAGAATTCCCGCGCCTTGGTTTATGCTGGTTTGCGCGGCCGCATCGTCACGTGTCTGGCCCGCCACAAGGCCGATCTCGCCGACGCCTGCCGCAAGGTGTTGGAAGCCCACGGCAAGTGAACGGCTTGAAATGGGGCGCTCGACGATTGAACCGGCTTCGCAGATGTCCGAAAAGCGATTGCATTGAGAGGGCGATCCGGAACCAGTTGGGGGCTGCGGCATTATACGCGCGGACCCTTGATGAACGCTGGAATTGCCCATGGACCGCCCGACCTTCGCCTTTGCGGCCTTTATCCTTCTGGCTTGCGGCGCCTTCGCCGCGGCGCCATGGCAAGCCATGCACACCTCTGCAATCGACGGATATTCGGATGCGCCGAGCGGCGTGGCGCTGGCGTCGAGCGCGAAAGGCGGCGCGCAGTTGGGAAATGATTCCTCATCGCCCTCTGTCAGCCCGTCGGCGCTCGTCGGGGCGGCGGGCGAAGTGATCGCGACAGCCTACAAATAGCCGGGCGATCTTGACCGTCTCGCGCGTTGGTGAGATTCACGGCGAGCCTTCGGTTCTTCGAAGCGCGAAAACGACCCCTTTGCGACGCCCCAACGCAATAATTTCATGAGCCTCCAGGCGCCGAGGAACGATCATGCAAACGGTAAAGATGCGATACCAGGAACGCGGCTTACGACCGCGGCGGACCAAGCTCGAAATTCCCGGTTGGGGCGGCGAACGCCAGCCGCGCGCCGATGGTTCTCACGAGCAAGTCTGGCACTGCATGCCGTTTTCGGAAGGCGCACAATACGGAATTGAGCTGTTTTACCCTTACGCCAACGAATTGAGCGTCGTCATGCAACAAGGACGCCTCACTCTGGACGGCGATTTCGGCCCCGATCCAGGGACCGGCGTGCAATGGCCGCCCTTTCGTAACTTCGGCGACCAATTCTACACCTACCAGATATTGCTCGACATCAATCCCGGCGAGGGCTGGGCCGTCCGCACCGAACCGCACCCACGCTTTTACACCGACCGGACGGACTCCGTTCCGATCGCCGTGCCCGCGCTTGTGCGAAACTGGTGGCCGATGTTGTTCTTTATTGTCTTCAAATCGCCGGCCGAGGGAGGAATCCATATTTTCCGGCCCGGCGAACCTTTCGCGCAGGTCATCGTGATCCCCGAGGAGGCCAATTTCGCGCTGGCCGAAATGACGGAGGAGGAACAGGCCGACCGCGAATTGCGCGCGCGACGCATTCACGCAGCTCGCTCCACCTTATCGGCGGAGACGCATTGGACGTCTTCGACCAACATTGCCTTCGACGGCACTTATCGCCACATGCTGCGCGCCGCTAAGTCGCCCGCCCATAACCCGACGGCGTCCTAAGACCAAGAATCTCGGTCCATCAACGCCGACGGAGCGCCAATCTTGCTTGCCTGCAAGCGTTCGCGCCCCGTCGGATCAATCCCGTCACCCGCTATAATGGTGATGGTGATGATGGTGACGGCGGGGATACCAGTGGTGGTGATGATGGTGGTGATGATGTTGCGCCACTTGCATGTCGCCGGCGGCGGGCGGGTTGACCTGCGCGTCGTCCACCACTTTCAATATGGCGGCGGCGTTGGGAATAGGTTGCAAAAGCTCCTGAAACGAACTGGCGGTCATCACTTGGTCAACCTCGGCGGCTGACGCCTGGACTTGCGCCGCGCCGAGCGGACCGAGCACGCTGACGGCCGCAATTAAACCGGCAATCTTCTTATCCATCTGTCTGGTCTCCTTATCTAGAGGCCAGGACAAAACGCCGCGGCGGACTTTAAGTTCCGGCTGGTCGGCAAAATCGTCGGTTGCCGGGTCGCCTTGAAATTTGCCCAATGTCGCCGCACAAGACGCCACTATCAGCAGTACAGGCGCAATTTTGGGCAAGTAAACGACGCCTTTCTCATGCCATTATTCCCCTTCCCGGACGAAATGCGCTCGTCATTTGGAGGGGTTCGATGGACGGCCCGCCCGATCGCGTCGATGAGGTTCTGCCGCTGCCAAGATTGGCCGCGCTCGGCCTGCAGCATGTGCTTGTCATGTATGCGAACGCGGTCGCGGTGCCGCTGATCCTGGGCGGCGCGCTGCATCTGCCCAAAGAGCAGATTGCGATGCTGATCAACGCCGATCTGTTCGCCTGCGGCATTGCCACGCTCGTCCAGACGGTCGGCATCGGCATGTTCGGCATTCGCCTGCCGATCATCATGGGCGTGACCGCCGTGTCGATCTCGCCGATGCTGGCAATGGCGGCGATGCCGGGCGTGGGGCTCAACGGAATTTATGGCGCGGTCATCGTTGGCGGCCTGTTCGGGCTCGCGGTCGCGCCCTTCGTCCGATATGTGCTGCGTCTGTTTCCCGCGGTCGTTACGGGAACGATCATTACGATGATCGGCATCGCGCTGATGCGGGTCGGCGTCAGTTGGGCGGGCGGCGGCGCCGCGGCGGCCGATTTCGGCGCCGCTGGCTATCTTGCGATCGCCGCTTTGGTTCTCGCCATCATTCTCGTCGTGATCAAGTTTACCAGCGGGTTCATCGCCAATATGGCGGTGCTGATCGGCATCGCCTGCGGCTATGTCGTCACCATCGCGTTGGGCTGGACCGATTTCAGCGGGCTCCAGAACGAGCCTTGGATTCGCATCGTGCTGCCGCTGCAGTTCGGCCTGCCGACCTTCTATCTCGTGCCCTGCCTGACGATGTGCCTTGTCGTGACGATCGTCTTCATCGAGGCGACAGGCATGTTTCTGGCGCTGGGCGCCATGACCGGCCGCAAGGTCGGCGCGACCGACATCACGCGCGGACTTCGCGCCGATGCGCTGGGCACGCTGATCGGCGGCATATTCAACACGTTTCCCTATGTGTCCTATTCCCAGAATATCGGGCTCGTCGGCGTCACCGGCGTCTTCAGCCGCTGGGTCTGCGTGGCGGGCGGCTGCATCATGCTGGTGATCGGCCTCGTGCCCAAGCTCGCCTATATCGTCGCTTCCGTGCCGCCATGCGTGCTGGGCGGCGCCGGCTTCATCATGTTCGGCATGGTCGCGGCGACCGGCATCAAGATTCTGGCGACGGTCGATTACGTCAAACAGCGCAACAATGTCCTCATCGTCGCGATCGCGATCGGCTTTGGCCTCATCCCGATCGTTTCACCGACCTTCTTTCACATCATGCCCGATGTCCTGAAGCCGATTTTCGGCGACGCCATCATCCTCACCTCGATCAGCGCGGTCCTGCTGAACGCTTATTTCAACCGCACGACGAACGAGGAGGCGCAACAGGAGGCGATGCTCGCCGCGCAGGGAGCGGAGGCGATCTGACGCAGATGAGATGCCCTAACTGGCGAGCGCGATCTTGGGACGCGCCGCCGTCTGCCGCAGGCTCACTTCCCAAAGCTTCTCCTGGACCGCGACGTCGGTGCTAAGCTTGGAGGAAGCAATCGGCTTGCATTTGGCGAAATATTTGCCGCTCACATCGGCGACGTCCGGCGAGGAGGCCAGATAGATCGAGGTCGCCGCGCCTTTTTCCGGCGTGATGAGAAACGGTCGCAACAAGCTGACCAGCGTTTTGACGAGGCCCGGCGTATTATGGCCAAACCCGGTCGCTACCACGCCGGGATGCAAGCAATTGGCGGTAACGCCCTTGCCGGCGAGGCGCCGCGACAAAGCGAAAGTGAACAGGATATTGGCGAGCTTGGCCTGGGCGTAAGCGCCCATGCCGCTGAATTTCTTCTCGCCCTGCAAATCGTCGAAATTCATTTTCCCGGCCATATGCGCGCCGGAGGCGACATTGACGATGCGGGAAGGCGCGCTCGCCTCCAACTGGTCGAGCAGCAATTGGGTCAGCAGGAATTCGGCGAGATGATCGAGCGCCCAGGTTCGCTCGATGCCGTCGACGGTCACCTCGCGCTTGGTAAAGATCGCCCCCGCATTGTTGAGGAGAACGTCGAGCCGCGCATATTTGCTCTTAAATTCTTCGGCCAGGCGCCGCACTTTTGCCTGGGATGAGAGGTCGGCGACGAGAAAGTCGACCTGCGCGTTGCCCGATTCCCGCACGATCCACGCCTGCGTCTCGCGCGTGCGCGCCTCGTCGCGCCCGACGATCACCACATGCGCGCCTTTTCGCGCGAGGCCGAGCGCGGTTTCCTTGCCGATGCCGAGCGTCGCGCCGGTCACCAGACAGATTTTGCCCTGCATTTCCTGCGACATGTTGATTTTCCCTCGCGCTTCCCCAAAATTGCGTCGCAATCGCGCCGATACAGGCGGACGACGCGTCAGGCCACATAGGGATTACGCAGCCGAACAACCAGAGGCGCCGGCCAACCGCGCCCATCGCGTACGGCCCGCCGGCTTTTGCCGCTTTCCCCTCGCGCCTTTTTCCGATACGCACCCGGCTCTGCCCAACAAACGAGAAATCCGGGGACCATGCATCGCTACCGCACGCATCATTGTGGAGACCTGCGCGAGACCGACCGGGGCCGAGCGGTCCGGCTTTCCGGCTGGTGCCACCGCATCCGCGACCATGGCGGCGTGCTGTTCATCGATCTGCGCGACCATTACGGCCTGACCCAATGCGTCGTCGATCCGGATTCGCCGGCCTTCGGGCAGGCCGAAAAGCTGCGCCATGAATTCGTCGTGCGCATCGACGGCGACGTGCGCAAGCGCCCGCCGGGCACGGAAAACGCCGAAATGCCGACCGGGCTCATCGAGGTCTATGTGCGCGAGATCGAAGTTTTGGGGCCGGCGGGCGAATTGCCGCTGCCGGTGTTCGGCGACCAGCCCTATCCCGAGGAGACGCGCCTCAAATATCGCTTCCTCGACCTGCGCCGCGAAAAGCTGCACCAGAACATCATGCTGCGCGGCCGCATCATCGACTCGTTGCGCCAGCGCATGAAGGGCCAAGGATTCTTCGAATTCCAGACGCCGATCCTCACCGCCTCCAGCCCCGAGGGCGCGCGCGACTATCTCGTGCCCTCGCGCGTGCATCCCGGCAAATTCTACGCTCTTCCGCAGGCGCCCCAGCAGTTCAAACAGCTCATCATGGTGGCCGGCTTCGACCGCTATTTCCAGATCGCGCCCTGTTTTCGCGACGAGGATGCGCGCGCCGACCGCAGCCCGGGCGAATTCTATCAGCTCGATATCGAAATGAGCTTCGTGACGCAGGAAGACGTGTTCGAGGCGGTCGAGCCGGTGCTGCGGGACGTTTTCGAGGAATTTGGCGGCGGCAAGCCGGTCACGCCGAAATTCCCGATGATCCCCTATCGCGAGTCGATGCTGAAATACGGCGTCGATAAGCCGGATTTGCGCAATCCGATCGTCATCGCCGATGTGACGGCGGAATTCTCGCGCGACGACGTGACGTTCAACGCGTTCAAGAACGTCATTAAGTCCGGCGGCGTCGTGCGCGCCATTCCCGCTCCAGGCGCCGGCAAGCAGCCGCGCTCCTTCTTCGACAAGCTCAACGATTGGGCGCGCGGCGAGGGCGCGCCGGGTTTGGGTTATGTGATATTCGAAGGCGAGGGCGACGCGTTGACCGGCAAGGGGCCGATCGCCAAATTCCTGCCCGCCGCCGCGCAGCAGGCGATTGTCGCCAAGGCTGGCCTGAAACCCGGCGATGCGGTGTTCTTTGCCTGCGACAAACCCGACAAAGCCGCCAAGCTCGCCGGCGCCGCGCGCATCCGCATCGGCAACGAACTCGGCATTTGCGAAAAAGACGTGTTCAAGTTCTGCTGGGTCGTCGACTTCCCGATGTATGAATTCAACGAGGATGAGAAGAAAATCGACTTCTCGCACAATCCATTTTCGATGCCGCAGGGCGGCCTCGAAGCGCTGGAGAGCAAGGACCCGCTCGACATCCTCGCCTATCAATATGACATCGTGTGCAACGGCGTCGAATTGTCCTCGGGCGCGATCCGCAACCATCGCCCCGACATCATGCGCAAGGCCTTCGCCATCGCCGGCTATGGCGAAGAAGTGCTGGAGGAAAAGTTCGGCGGCATGTATCGCGCCTTCCAATATGGCGCGCCGCCCCATGGCGGCATCGCGCCTGGCGTCGACCGCATCGTCATGTTGCTGGCGGGCGAGGAGAATTTGCGCGAAATCGTGCTGTTCCCGATGAACCAGCGCGCCGAGGACCTATTGATGGGCGCGCCCGCGCCGGTGAGCGCCAAGCAATTGCGCGAATTGCACATAAGGCTGAACCTGCCCGAGCCGAAATAGGGGGGCGCTACTGGCCGATCGCGGCGAGGTAGCGGGGCAGGGCGGCCTGCCACGTGAAGCCGCGCGCGAGGTCGGCCGCCGCCGCGCCGAAATGCCTGCGCAGCGCCTCGTCGGCGAGCAGCCTCGTCAGCGCGCCGAGCACTTCGGCGTCGTTGGCGCCGTCGCATAACAGGCCGGTCTTGCCGTCCAGCACCGCGTCGGCGCTGCCGCCGTCGTCGCCCGCGATCGACGGGACGCCGTACCAGGCCGCCTCGACATAGGAAATGCCGAAACCCTCGACGGAATTTCCGACCCGGCGCGAGGGCATCGCATAGACGTCGCTGCGCGTCAGCAGCGCGGCCTTGGTCTGGGGATTGTTGACTTGCCCTAGGAAAACGACACTGTCCGCGACGCCGAGTTGCGCGGCCACGCTCTGCAAACGGGCGAGATCCGCGCCCGCGCCCGCGACGAGATAGACCAGACTTGGATGCTTCTTGCGCAAGGCGGGCAGGGCGCGCAGCACGGCGTCGACGCCCTTGCGCGGCTCGAGGCGCGCCAGCGTGGCGATGACCGGCCCGCGGCCGGCTATCGCCGCGTCGATCCTGGCGAGCGCTTCGGGATGGGCTGCGGGCAGCGTTGGGATGGGCGGGTTGATGACGACGATCCGCGCCTCGACGCCGGCCATGAAATTGGCGACGAGCCCTGCGGTATAATGGGAGCTCGCGATGATCGAGCGCGCGCGCCGCAAAGCCATATTGATGCGCCGCGCTTTGGCCGGCGACGCGCCGGGTGGGAATTCCGTCCCATGCGCGAGCACGGCGATCGGCGCGCCATTGGCCGGCGCGGCGGCGACGCTTTTCCAGGAATCGGCAAATATCGCCGAAACGCCTTCGCCGAGCGCCGCCCGCGCGAGGGCGCGCCGTTTCATCCAGCGGCGAAACGGCCGGAACGATCCGAAGCGGTGGATGGGGTAGGGGCGCTGGAAATCGGCGGCCTGCCTCGAGCGTACATGATCGGCGAAGACTTCGACATCGAGGCCGGCGAGCGCCAAATGGTCGGCGAGGCCCGTCATCAGCATTTCAATGCCGCCAAGATCGGGGCCGAAACATTGGGTGGCGATGGCGATCAACCGCGGAATCTTCCCTCATCGGCGCTGGCCGCTCGGCGCCATTGTCCCCTCTACACGAGGAGGCCGCGCCGCGATAGGCGGCCGCCTTTCGGCTTGTTGAACGGGCGCGGGCGTTCTGCGATAGGTCTCCAGCCTAGAAGCGCGCCGATAGAAGGATATGTCGGGAGGCTGCCCTGGTTCCGGAGCTATGATGTTCTCGCGGTTGAAAAACGCGTCCCAGCGAAGTTTCGATCTCAGCGCCCTGGATTTGCGCCGCCTTGCCGCGCCGCTCGCCGTGCTGTCGCCGATCGCCTTGGTCGTCGGCTGCCAGGAAGTCGTGATGACGCTGGTCGCGCTGCTGTTCGTCTGGCAGAGCTGGCGCGAGCGAGACTTTTCCTGGATCCGGCAGGGCTGGTTTGCGGCTCTGCTGGCGCTATGGGCCTATGCTTTGGTGCGGACCGCCGTCAGTGATCCGACGACGACCGGCGTTCTCTTCGCCCTGCAATGGCTCCATTTTCCGATCTATGCGGCGGCTCTCGCCCATTGGATTCTGCCCGAGGAAAGATCGAGAAACCGCCTGCTGATGGCTACCGCCGCCGCGCTGACCTTCTACGGGCTGGATTGCCTGGTCCAATATGCGTTCGGCGTGGACATTATCGGCAGGCCGGCCTGGCAGAACCGCTTGACGAGCGTGTCCCGCAAACCCGGCGTCGGCATTGAGATCGCCTGGCTGATGGCGCCGCCCGTTGTCGGACTTTGGCAAAATGGACGGCGGGCTTTCGCCATATTCCTCGGCGCTCTATGCGCCGTCGCCGTGCTATTGAGCGGCGACCGGATGGGGCTGCTGATCATGCTGGCGACGCCGATCCTGATCGGGCTCCTCGCGCCCCGCCTGCGCAAGCCGATGGGAATCGCGCTGCCGGCAGTCGCCGCTCTCTTGGGCTTGATCCTCTATTTCAGTCCGACGATGTATCATCGCCAGATTGACACGACGGCGGAGACGATTGCTCATCTCGATCAATCGCCCTATGGAATCGTCTTCAAAAGCGGTCTCGAAATCGCGCGCGACCGCCCGATCTTCGGCGTCGGCATCCATAATTACCAGGCGGCGTGTTTGGAGCCGCAATATGGACCGGAAAAAGTGGGCGCGGAACAAACGCCGCGCTGCCTCGGCCATCCCCATAACGCCTATCTGCAATGGCTCGCCGAATCCGGCCTGGTCGGGCTCGGCCTCTATCTGGCGTTCGTCGTTCTATCCCTAGTCAAGCTGATCCGATGGATGCCGGCCAATCGCGACAATCTGATTTTTTACGCTCTGGCCGCCTCGCTCGCCTTGCGGTTCTGGCCGCTGGCCGCCGGGACCAGTTTTTTTTCGAGTTGGTCGGCCGAGCCGTTGTTTCTCATCCTGGGCTGGAGCCTTGCCTATTGCGAGCCGGGACGCGGCGTTGCGGAGCCGGCGGGGTTGTCGAGGCCGGTCGCCCATGTTAGCCACGCGTCGTCAGTCGGGGTATAGCGCAGCCCGGTAGCGCGGAAGTTTTGGGTACTTCAGGTCGCAGGTTCGAATCCTGCTGCCCCGACCAGGCGGCCTATTTCCCAAATATTGTAGAATTTCGTTGATATAACCGTGCGACGAAACGACAATTGGCGTTTTTCACCCGCGAGCGAGATCAAACCTATGACCGCACGAATCTATCGCCCCACCCGCAACGCCATGCAATCGGGCCACGCCAAGGACAAGTGGCTATTGGAATACGAGCCGGAAACGGCGCGCCAGACCGAGCCGCTGATGGGCTGGACCAGCTCGACCGACATGAAATCGCAAATAAAATTGCGTTTCGACACAAGAGACGAAGCGATCGCCTACGCGCAGCGCAATGGAATCGCCTATCGTGTCGAGGAACCCAAGGAAGCCATCCGCAAGGTCGTTTCCTATTCCGATAATTTCAAGACCAATCGCGCCGTTCCCTGGTCGCACTAGGCCGGTTGGCCGGCGACCTGTCAAAGGACTCCGTAGCTCAGCTGGATAGAGCAGCCGCCTTCTAAGCGGCAGGTCGCAGGTTCGAGCCCTGCCGGAGTCGCCAGTAAAATCCCAAAGAAAATCAACGAAAAATCGAGAATTTATACAGGATAACCAAACACGCGTGTCTCATTGATACTTGCTCAATCCAGTTCGTCGTGAGACACCCCCGTTCACGGTTTTTGTGTCTCGCAGCGTGCCTCGAAAGCAGCCAATGGCGAACGTCGAGAGAGAGCTACCGAAGACCGACAAGGGCCTGCAGGCTTATATGTCGAACGTCCGAGCGCCCTCAGATCGGACTTGGCTGGCGCTGGGCGCTGGTCTGACGATTTGCCTTGAGCCGAGCGGAGCGAAGACTTTTCAGGCCCGAATTCGACGTCAGGGCGAGACCAATCCGCGCCGGGTCCGAATTGGCAGTTTTCCGGCGCTCTCGGTCGCCGATGCCCGCCGCAAGCTTGCAGAGATGAAATCAGCCGCACGCGAAGGCCGCGATCCGGCCCTAGAACAGCGGCGGGCGCGCGCCGGCGTCGTCAAGCTTCGAACGCTCAGCGATCTTATCGCGGAATATCTGGACCGGCGCGCAGGCCAGATCGCGAACCTGTCTCAGCGGCCTGATCGAGCTTGGCCACGATTCTATCGCTGAACGGATTGCCGGCCATATGCCGCGCAGCGTGATGGGGAGGCACTACGACAGGGCGTCAAGGACAGAATCGATGCGAACTGCGTTGGAGGCGTGGGCCGCCACCATCGACGCGGCTTGCGCTCGATTTTCGGCGGCGGCGCAATGAGCGACGATAGACGGCTGCCGGCTCAGCTGGTCGCCATCGTTACCGATGCCCTCGCGCTTTTGGACAAGATTCACCTGCATTCGCGCCGGAGCACCACTATCCGCACCTGTCGCCGAATTATATTACGTCGCCGATACGATTCGGGCCGCGCTCCCTGCGCTAGGGATTGTGGACAAGTCGAACGTGACAGCGCTCAAGGCTGCTTTGAAAGCATAATGAACGCGCGGGGATAGGATGGCGATCCGAAAAGCCGAGAATGCATCGCACGGCTTCCGAGTGCTTGTTTCGATGCTCGCGGATGCACGCCATGCCCCCAAGAATTGTAATCGCTTCCACAGTTGAAGAATTGCCGTCGTCCCATGTCGGCAGGTTCGCAAAGCTTCTGTTCGACAGGCTTCATCAAGAGGTGCTGGCTAGACCCAAACTTTCTCCGCGAGAGCGCAATTGGTTTGAAGGTGAAGCTAAATCTTTTGATCATCATTTCAAGGAAATTCTCCGCAACAAAGACAGGCGACAACGGGATTTCGCGCTTCGAGCCGTCGCTTCGGCGTTGTGTCTCAGTTTCTATCACGCTGGCGGCACACAAATTTTGAAAGAGTTCCGGCACCAGCAAATTGCTCCCGCAACAGCGGGACGCCGATGAGAAGATGTTCAGGAAATCATAGAGGGAGAGGCACGAAAGCTGTGGAACAAGAATCGAAATTTCGCAACCCATCGCAGCGGCACGGCGCACAATATATACAAGGAAGTCGCCGTCAAAATTGACTCACTTCCAAACCCGCCTAAATGGTGGAAACCACGTAAGGGTGAAACAATTGAAGCAACAGAAGCGCGACGTATCGAGGTCATTAGGAAGCGCGTCGCTCGTGATCCTCGATCGGACGAATGACGTTTGTCCGAGAAGATACATGGACGAATGACGATCGTCCGGAAACTCTTAGAGTCTGACTCAAAACGATCCCACTGATTTCAAAGCCTTGCGAGTTTGCGCGTAAGGACTCGGATATGGGCGATGAAGAGCCATGCTACGGCGCTTGCGATCGTTGCCTCGAAGTCC
>Ga0182024_10006574_pt1 | contig 25451 bp, 19 predicted proteins | sample P32metaG_FD_120480 | JGI IMG/M metagenome (GOLD analysis project Ga0182024, IMG submission 120480) | Permafrost microbial communities from Stordalen Mire, Sweden - P3-2 metaG (Illumina Assembly) | ecosystem: Environmental > Terrestrial > Soil > Wetlands > Permafrost | place: Sweden: Stordalen...
CACAATCTAGGCGGCGCGAATTTCGAAGATGCCACTTTCACTGCGGGGCTGGGCGCGCACACGCAATATTTGGGTTGGGGCTGCGGATTCTTCGACATGGACAACGATGGCTGGGCGGATATTCTGATTTGCAACGGCCATGTCTACCCCGAGGTCGAGCAACTGAAGACGGAAGCTGGTTATGCGCAGCGCAAGTTGCTTTATCAGAACTTGCACAACGGCCATTTCGCGGACGTTTCGCTGCAAGCTGGGCCCGGAATCTCGGAGCCGAGCCCGTCGCGGGGCGCGGCTTTTGGCGATTTCGATAACGACGGAGATATCGACGTTGTCGTTAACACCGTAAATGATTACCCGCAACTGCTCCGCTGCGATTCGAAACTCGACCTTAACTGGATCAAGATTCGAACGATCGGAACGAAATCGAATCGCAGCGGAATTGGCGCGCGGCTGATCTGTGTGACGCATCCGCCGGGGGAAACGAAGGCGCATCAGCAGATTGATGAAGTGCGCAGCGGCGGCGGTTACTTCTCGCAGAATGATCTGCGGGTTCACTTCGGGCTGGGGAAGGCCGAGAAGGTAGAGGTGCTTGAGATTCGCTGGCCCAGCGGGCAGGTCGATACGCTGAAAGATATCAAGACGAACCAAGTAATCTTCGTCAAGGAAGGCGCAGGGATCACGCGCGCGATGCAGTTCCCGAAAAATCCCAAGGCTGGCAAATAACTACTGCGGCTTTTTGGGTTTACCTTCGACCGCAACGCCAGAGCCCTCTTGGACAGTGTGAATTCGGTCCACGGGCAGATTCGCAAAGCGCTCGGTCAGGCCGCTTGGCCAACGGATTTCAACCCAGTCGATCTTTGCCGCTGCGCCCAGGCCGAAGTGCACCCGCATATCGCTATTAGAGATGTAACTGGACCCGCTGCGAACTTCGTCCACGAGGATGCGCGTCGCTGTTTTCACCCGCACTCGCGCTCCGATGCCATCGCGATTGGATTTCGTGCCGACGGTATGAATCGCGATCCAGTGATTCGCATTGCGAATCTGATTCACCAGCAGACTGGACTCCGCATTCATGTTGCTAACCACAATCGAGATCTTGCCGTCGTTCCACAAGTCGCCCACCGCGAGCCCGCGCGAAGAGGCCGCTGTGGTAATGCCCGGGCCCGCTGAGGCGGAGATGTCGCTGAATGTGCCGTCGCCGTTGTTGCGATAAAGGATTCTGGGTTCTTTGTAGCTGCTGCCAAGATGCTGGCTGTCTACTTCGGGATAAACGTGGCCGTTCACCAGAATCAGGTCGGGCCAGCCGTCGTTGTCCATGTCGAAGAACATGGTTCCCCATCCAAGATATTGGGTGTAGAGGCCAAGGCCCGCGGCGGCGGTGGCGTCGGTGAAGGTGCCGTCGCCATCATTTTTGTAGAGCGTGGAGGTGTCGTCGGAAAAATTGGTCTTGAAAATGTCGAGGTGGCCGTCTCCGTTATAGTCGGCGACAGTTGAGCCCATGCCCGCCTGCTCCCGGCCGTCTTCGTTGAAAGCTGCGCCGGAGGTGACGGCTATGTCGGTGAACGTTCCGTCATGATTGTTGCGGTAGAGAATGCTGGGCGTGCTGTCGCAGGCGATGAAAATGTCGGGCCATCCGTCTTCATCGAAATCGAGGGTGGATACGCTGAAAGCGTAGTGGCCGTCGGTGCGGTCGATGTGGGCTTTGGCGGTGACGTCTTCAAACGTTCCGTCGCCGCGGTTGTGGTAGAGGATGTTCTTCGCTCCGGCCAGACCGCGCGGTCCGCACATGACGGGAACTCCCTTCCAGATGCAGGTCGGGCGTTCGCCGGGCGCGGGTGCTGTAGTCAGATCGAAGTCGACGTAATTCGCTACGACCAGATCGAGACGGCCGTCGCGATCATAGTCGACGAAGGCGCAACCCGTGCCCCACGCCTTACCCGATCCGGCGACACCGGCTTTTTCGGCGACTTCGGTGAAGACTCCGTTCTGATTGTGGTAGAGGCGGTTCTTCCCGTAGTAGGTGATGTAGATGTCTTCCCATCCGTCGTTGTCGTAGTCGCCGACGCAAACGCCCTGGCCCCAGCCGGTCGCGGTTAGACCTGATCTGGCGGTGACGTCGGTGAAGGTGCCGTCATGATTGTTGCGATACAGGCGATTGCTGGGTCCTTGACCGGCAGGAAATCCTTCGAGCTTCGTGCCATTCACCAAAAAGATATCGGGCCATCCGTCGTTGTCGTAGTCGAAGATCGCGACGCCGGTTCCGGTGGTTTCGATGATGTATTTTTTTGTGTCGAGGCCGCCAAAAATGTTCTGCGCGGTAAGGCCTGCTTTTTCGGCGATGTCGGTAAAGGTCGCAATTGGAGCGTGCGGAGGCGCGGACAGCGTGGGTGGCGTAGCCTGCTGTGCGCTTAGCGTTGACGCTAGAAGCAGGAAACAGCCGCTGGTCAGCGCGCGGCAGAATCGATCGATCGCAAAGAGGGAGGGGATCTGGACTGGCATGGGCCCTAGGCGATGTTAGGGTCGGCCTTGGCAGAGGTCAAGCAGGGTTTACGTCAGTGCGTGGCGACGGCAAAAGCGGCAGACGTTACCTCTTGGCAACAGCCGTGAGTCGAATCGAAGTGCGAGCGAACAACCGGTTGTGAGTGTAATGGCCTGCGTACGGCCAATACGAAGAAGATTTATACATCTTGAATCTTAAAAGCGTATTATCTCGACTGGATCGCCACTTGGGGGTGCTGAATGAGCGACGAGTGGATTAAAGTGCTTGCAGATCGCAGAAGAGTGAAATTCACCACCCAAGAACTGGACGAAAAGGCGTTTCTCACGGCTCAGGTAGAAGGCAACAAAGTCGTCTATTCCATCATATTGACCAACGCGAAAAACCCGCTCAGTCGTGAAGAAGTTGAAACTCATTTCGAGGGGGAGCTCTCAAAGCGGCCGCCGAAAGCGAATTGAGCCTACGTCGAGCACCGTTACTGATGAAACAGCGCCCTAGCGCTCATCGACCGTGTTCGGACTGCGAGCACCTGATTTCAATACCTTGTTTCTGACCTGTGGATGGCGCCGCGTTCTAAGATGAAATGAACGCATGAACTGTCTTTCTTGGTCTGAGCTGCGGTCGTGGTTCTCGGCATTTCGGAGATCACATTTTTTGGGAATTCATCGCAAAGAACGCGAAGACCTTCCCGAAGTACGCTAAGAAGAGAAGGTTGGACGGAACTTATGCGCCCTTACCTACTGATTGGTTGAGTTGGCGCTTCGGCCACGCCCACGTTTGTATCGGCGCCGCCGTAGTAAAACAGATAGCGATTAGGTTGTTGCACCATGCCTTCCACGAAAACTACGTTGGGCACCTGGCCCACTTCTTCCCAATCTTTCTCGGGAGAGAATACCGGGGCATCACTTCGCCAGAGCAGTTTCCGTGGATCCTTGCGGTCAAAGATCGCAATGCCGGTGCGATACACCAACTTGTCGTCCGCGCCATTGTAGATCAGAACGATTCCGTTGGGCGTGACGATGGGCGGCGGGCCCGGTTCGGCAACCCGCGAATCGAAGCGACCTGGCCTGACGGGTAATGCCGGAACCTGAGTGGCCTCGGTCCAATGAAGAAGATCAGTGGAGGATGCCAAGCCGGCCTGATCTTTGTTGTCGGGAGTCGTGCCGAGGAAATACATCCAGTATTTTCCTGCGATCTTCTCCGGGACGATAGAGCCCGATTTCGTCCACTTCACATTCCAGCTTCCTTTGTAGGCTGGAATGATGATGCCCTTGCGGTCCCAATGAATCAGGTCGGTTGAAGTCGCCAGGCAGAGTTGCGCGTCTTTTTTGTTGTAGCCCGTATAGGTCAGATAGTACGTGTCGCCGAATTGAACGAGTCGCGGATCTTCGACGCCGCCGTCTTTCTCGTATTCTTCGGTGGGGCTTAAGACCGGATCTTCTCGGCGTGTGAAATGGACTCCGTCGGCACTCTCGGCATACCCCAACCGCGACGTGCCTTGCTTGTCCTGCGCGCGGTAGAGCATGACGATCTTGTCGCCACGCATTACGACTGCCGGGTTGAACGTCCCGGCCGACTCCCACCCCTTGCCACGCGGCGCAATCACGGGCGTGTCCGACACGCGGTGCCACGCACCGAAGGGCACCCGAAGGCTTTCTTGCGCCGCCAAAACGGTCAGCAATGCAAGCAGCGCCATCATTCTTGAGGGAATGAAACGGATCATTTGCATAACTCCTAGGGAGGACCGGGATTAAAACCCATCAGCAGCAAAAAACGGCAGGGCCGACCCCCTGCCGTTTTTGCGATCTGACGATCTTGCGTTCTCGTTTCCTGAATTATTTCTTGTTTACAGCTTTCTTGAGTTCGGCCCCAGGGCTGAACTTCGCGACTTTGCGGGCGGCGATTTTGATCGTGGCGCCGGTTTGTGGGTTGCGCCCGTTGCGCGCTTTTCTCTGCGACACCGAGAAGGTGCCGAAGCCTATCAAAGCCACCCGATCTCCTTTGCGGAGGGCAGATGTAATGCTGTCCACGGCGGTATCAATGGCAGTCGTGGCCTGCGCTTTGCTGATTTCACACGCGCCTGAGATCTTGTCAACCAGATCGGCCTTATTCATGAGATTCTCCTCGCAGGTCTCTTTTCATGCCCAGCCTAGACCGGCAGAACAACAGGCTCTGGCTGAGTGGGAAACCTGACGGCTCGTATTCTCCTCCCTCTGCGGCGAAAGTCAACTGTGAAAATCCGCGCCGGAAGCCTGTTTTGCACTCCCACGGCCCGAATCGGGGCTACCCAAGCGGCTTTTCAGGCTAGGTAGAGGGTTTTCCTACGCCCTCCACAGGGCACAGCCCAGGTTCACAGGATGTACACAGGCAGACAGGGCTTTCCGGCTTGCGCGGAACCCGCCCTCGGGTGCAAAGTCGAGAGAGGAGAATTCGTTTGAAGATGATCGGCTCGAAAGTGGAAGGCTCCCAGGTGGTCAAGGCGCCCGCGGAACTTTGCCCACTGTGTGAGGGCGCAGGATGGAAGACCGCCGGCTCCAGTTCTGGCAGCAGCACCAACGATCGCCGCGTTACGCGATGCGACTGCCAGTTGCGGGGGCGGGGACAATCCCTGCTGAGTGCCGCCCGCATTCCGCGCCGCTATGAGCACTGTGAACTCTCCAACTACGATACAGATTTTCCCGGCGCCCATCCGTCGTTGGAGGAAGGTCACTTTATCGCGTCCGGCTTTGCGAAAAAATGCGATCCACGCGGCGACAAAGGGCTGCTGATAATTGGCAAGATCGGAACTGGCAAGACCCATCTGGCCGTGGGAATCATCAAGGAATTGATCGTCAACCGAGGTTTCCCTTGCCTTTTTTACGACTATCGCGAACTGCTGAAGGAAATTCAGAATTCCTACAACTCGACTGTTCAGACTACGGAACTGGACGTGCTACGGCCGGTGTTCGAAACCGACGTCCTGGTCCTCGACGAGCTGGGAGCGGTGAAACCGACGGAGTGGGTGTGGGACACGGTCAGCTTAATTTTGAACACGCGTTATAACGATAACCGCACCACGATTATCACCACGAACTTTGACGATCAACCGGCGGCGGGCGCTGCGAGTTCCATCTCACCCGCAAGAGCTGCGACCCGTAGCGAAACGCTGGGTGACCGTATCGGCGAGCGCATGCGGTCGCGGCTGCACGAGATGTGCCGCATCGTCACGCTGGAAGGCAGCGACTTCCGCCAGAAATTCCGCAGCGCCAATTTCAGGTAAGAACCCGCCACGAGGGAGCGAAGAAGACGGGTGATTCGCTTAGCCGTGGGAATCCGCGCAAATCCGTGGCAAAAGAAGTTCTCTGTCTCCCCGAGCAGAGTAGGTACTTTCTTTTTCTGCGAACTGCCCGCTGGTCTGTATTGCTCAGAAAGCCTGCCGCCTTTGCGCTACGCTGTTTGTGACCGTCCGAAGGAGGCATTATGGGTGGTCAACCCGTCCCAGGGATATCCTGCATTCTTTGCAGCAAGCCCGTAGATTTGCAGACCGATTTGTGTAGCGACGAACACGGCAAGGCCGTTCACGAGGATTGCTACGTTCAGCACATTACACACCAACCCGCGGGCGCTGCGATTGTCAATTAAATGAACGTGCATCACTACCCGTGTTGCTTACAATGACCTGGTGCTGACTGAGGGCCTGGAATTCGCGCCTGAGCGAGATGCGGAAGTCTTCGCCGCAGTTCCCGCCGCCCCGGCTGTCTTTCTTCTGCGGGGAGCAGATCCGCAGGCTGAGCCCTACGTAACCAAAACGGCGAATCTGCGACGGCGCCTGCAGCGGCTGCTCGGACCTGTTGAAGAGCGGACGAAGAAGCTCAACCTTCGCGATCGGGTGCGCATGATCGAGTACGCGCCCACCGGATCCGACTTCGAATCAGGCTTCCTGCTCTACGGTGTCCTGCGAGCTACTTTCCCGAGAACTTATCAGGACCGACTGCGCTTTCGCTTTGCGCCCTTAGTCAAGCTGCATCTCGAAAACGAATACCCGCGCGCCTCCATTACTACGCGGCTTGGTCGCCTGGGCGGGCGTTCTCTCTACTACGGACCATTTATTTCGCGGGTGGCTGCCGAGAAGTTCATGAATGATTCGCTCGACTTCTTCAAGATGCGGCGTTGCGTCGACGATCTGCATCCCGACCCCAAATTTCCCGGCTGCATTTATTCCGAGATGAAAATGTGCCTGGCACCGTGTTTCAAGGGCTGCAGCGACGAGGAGTATTCCGCGGAAGTGCAGCGGGTGCAGGCCTATTTTGATTCCGCCGGAGATTCTCTGACCCGCGAACTCTCAGCCGAGCGCGAAGCCGCTTCAGGCAGACTTGCATTTGAAGACGCAGCCGCGACTCACGCACGCGCGGAAAAACTCAAGCCCATTGTGACGCAACTCCCCGAAATCGTACGGCGGCTCGACCAACTCTCCGCGCTGATGATTCAGTCTAGCCATGTTGCGGGCTCGGTCGCGTTCTTTCGGATCGAAGCGGGAAAAATCTTGGGGCCGAATTCGTTTTGCATTCAGTCTGCGGAGCACGCAAGGTCGCAGTCGATGGAGTCGCGAGTGCAGGCGGCACTGGATTCATATCCGCCCGCGAAAGCGGGAGCTGCTTTGGAAACCATGGAGCATCTGGCTCTGCTCAAGCGCTGGTACTATCGCGGGAGCCGGATTGGCGAAATCTTTTTCGCCGACGACAGAGGCGAATTGCCCATGCGGCGCATCGTGCGCGGAATCTCGCGCGTGTATCGAGGAGAGAAGGCGGAGGCCAACAATTCCCCGGAGAGACTGGAGCCTCGCCCGTCGTGAAGCGGAGCGCAGAAGCTTGAACCGCAGAGATTGCGGAGGAGGCGCGGAGGACGCTGAGGGCATCACCTCCGAAGATCTTGTTCCTGAGGACGAATCCGGCCCTATTCAATGGATCGACAGGGCTAGACGTTGGTTGCTCAACGCAGCGAACAAACGGACGACCCGCCGGCCGTCCGCAACATTTTGTTTCTTATCCGTGCTAATCCGTGAAGATCCGTGGCAAAGAAGTTCTAAATATCAAGGTTCTTCACGTCCAGGGCATTCTCTTCGATGAACTTGCGGCGCGCTTCCACGTCTTCGCCCATCAGCGTGGTGAAGATAGTCTCGCACTCGGCGATGTCTTCGAGGCGCACCGACAGCAAGGTGCGCCGCTCGGGATCCATGGTCGTCTCCCAAAGTTGCGGCGCGGTCATCTCGCCGAGCCCTTTGTAGCGCTGGATGGTGAAGTCCTTTCGGCCTTCGTTGATGACATAGTCGCGCAGGTCGCGGACGTTGCTTTTCTCCACCACTTCGATTTCGGCCTTGCGCTTGGCGGGTTTGGCCGTCTTCTTCTCGGTCTTGTCTTCATCGGATACAGCTTCGCTGTCGGCGCCGGCGCCATTACCGCCTGCGGGCGCGGCCTTGGCCAGCGTCTCGACCACGAACGGCGGCTCCATGTAGGGTTCGATCTGCTTGTACTTCGAGATCAGCTGGCGGCATTCCGCGCTGGAGGCCAGGACCCAATTGATGACGTGTTCGGCGCCGTGCTTGTTGACGAACATCACTTCCCATAGGTTATGCTCTTCGTCGAAGCGCGACTCCACGCTCTTGAAACCTTCTTCCTTCTGGAGCTTCTTCAGTTCCTTTTCCAGGTGCTCGATTTTCTTCGGAGGCGTTTTCTTGTCGCCTTCAAAATCGGCGCGCTTCGCGAGATCAAGTTTGGGAACGAGTTCGGTAACGCGCTCGTTGCGTACGCGTTTGTCCAGTTTTTCGAAGAAGCCCAGATATTCGTCGAGTACGGTCATGAACCGCGCCAGGTCTTTGCCTTCGATTTTCGCGGCGCCCTCGCCGTACCGTACACTTAGGCCATCGGACGCGCGCTTCACCATCACTTTTACGAATTCGCGCTCGTCCTTGATGTACTGCTGCGACTTGCCTTTTTTCAGCGAGAACAGCGGCGGCTGCGCGATATACACGTTCCCGCGCTTGATCAGTTCCTGCATGTGGCGAAAGAAGAACGTGAGTAGCAGCGTGCGGATGTGGCTTCCGTCCACGTCGGCGTCGGTCATCAGGATGATCTTGCCGTAGCGCACTTTCGTGGGATCGAAATCTTCCTTCGAAATGCCGGTGCCCAGAGCGGTGATCATGGCGCGAATTTCCTCGTGCGCCAGCATCTTGTCGTAGCGCGCCTTCTCCACATTCAGAATTTTGCCCTTCAGCGGAAGGATCGCCTGGAAGCGGCGGTCCCGGCCCTGTTTCGCGGTACCACCGGCCGATTCGCCTTCGACCAGAAATAGTTCGCAGCGGTTGGGATCGCGCTCCGAACAATCCGCCAGCTTGCCCGGCAGTCCGCCGGAATCGAGTGCGCCTTTACGGCGTGTCAAATCGCGCGCTTTGCGGGCGGCCTCGCGGGCGCGAGCTGCGTCGACCGCCTTGTTGATGATCTTGCGTCCTACAGTCGCGTTCTGCTCGAAAAACGCGCCCAGCCGTTCGTTTACAAACTGCGTAACTGTGCCGGCGATGTCGGAATTCAGCTTGCCCTTGGTCTGACCTTCAAACTGCGGCTGGGGCAGCTTCACGCTGATTACGGCAACCAGGCCTTCGCGCACGTCGTCGCCAGTCAGATTTTCTTTGACGTCTTTGAACAGTCCCATCTGCTGCCCGGCATAGTTGATGGTGCGGGTCAGGGCGGTGCGGAACCCGGAAAGATGCGTGCCGCCGTCGACGGTATTGATGTTGTTGGCGAAGCTGAAGACCGATTCGGAGTACGCGTCGTTGTACTGCAGTCCAATCTCGATGTGTACGCCGTTGCGGTCGTCTTCCATGTAGATCGGCTTGTCGTGAAGCACCTGTTTGCCGCGATTAAGATGCTTGATGAACTCGGCGATGCCGCCGTTGTACTTGAAGTCGGTGTGCTTGGCCTCGCCGGTCTTCGAATCTGTATTGCGCTCATCGGTCAGCGTGATCAGCAATCCCTTGTTGAGAAATGCGAGTTCGCGCAGACGCTGTGCCAGCGTGTCGTAGTTATATTGAGTCTCGGTAAAAATTGACCGGTCCGGCAGGAAGTGAACTCTGGTTCCTGTCTTCACTTTGGCAACACCGGTCTTGTGCAGCTTGTTGGTGGGATCGCCCTTGGAATAATTCTGCTGCCAGGTGGTGCCGTCGCGCCAGATTTCGAGTTCCAAGTCTTCACTCAACGCGTTCACGCAGGAAACACCGACGCCATGCAGTCCGCCGGAAACTTTGTAGGTGGACGAATCAAATTTTCCGCCCGCGTGAAGCGTGGTCATCACCACTTGCGCCGCGGAAACTTTCTCGCCGTCGATCACCATGTCGTCGACCGGAATACCGCGGCCGTCGTCGATGACTGTGATCGAGTTGTCGAGATGGATGGTGACTTCAATCTTAGTGGCGAATCCGGCGAGAGCTTCGTCGACGGAATTGTCGACCACTTCGTACACGAGATGATGCAGGCCGAGTTCACCCGTCGATCCGATGTACATGGCGGGACGCTTGCGAACTGCTTCCATGCCACCCAACACTTTGATGGAGTCGGCGTTGTAGGCGCTGTTGTCGCCATTGCCTCCGCCGTTCGGGGAGGCGATCGGAGTTGCGATTCCGTTTTTTGTCTTGGTGTCAGCGATGGGAGTATGGATCTCTTTAGTGGCCATTCCGCTCCGCGAAAATGTCCCGATTTTTTCTCTTAAACTAGGTCTTGCGAATCTCTGGAATTCAGCTGGAAAGTACGCCCCGCCTCGAGCACTCTGAAGCCCCCTGCAAAAGACTTCAAGTTATTGAAATTCCTAATACTTAGGGTTGAATTACAACTACTGAAATTATACCACAAATATACTTTTTTTGACCCTTGGAAAAGGCGTCGAATCGACTGAGTAACACCTACTCCCCGAGGCGCAAAAAAAGTAGCGCCGCCGTCCCGGCGGCGCTCCGGCGGCGTCCTCTCCCGCCGCGGCGAGGGCGAGATGCCGGCGCTACAAAAATCAAGGGCGGCCGCGAGGCCGCCCTAACTACTAATCGGAAACTGACAACCGCAACTACTTACGCCGTCGCTGGTCGCTCCCCGCCCTTAGCGCGTCCCGGTTGGAGCTCCGGTTTAATAACGTGCTGCACGCCATCGTCCTTAGATGTGGGCGGAGGCTGAACCGGCGGGAGTTGCCGCCCCTCCACGAGCATCTTGATCTCGTTGGCGTCGAGTACCTCCCGCTCAATGAGCGCCCGGGCAATCCGCTCGAGCACATCGCGATTGTCGGAGAGAATCTGTTTGGCCGTGGTGTAGCCCTTGTTGACCAGCTTGCGCACTTCCTGATCAATCTTGATCGCGGTGTCCTCACTGTAATCGCGGTGCTGAGCAATCTCGCGGCCCAGGAAGATCTGTTCTTCCTTCTTGCCGAAGGTCATCGGGCCCAGGTCGCTCATGCCCCATTCGCAGACCATCTTGCGCGCCATTTCCGTGGCTCGCTCGATGTCATTGCCTGCGCCGGTGCTCATACAGTTGAGGAACAGCTCCTCCGCGATGCGCCCGCCCATCAGAATGGCGATCTCGGTCTCCAGATAGTTCTTGTAGTAGTTGTGGCGGTCATCGATCGGTAATTGCATCGTGACGCCCAACGCCATGCCGCGAGGAATAATCGTAACCTTGTGCAGAGGATCGGAGTTCGGCATCTTGGCCGCCACGAGCGCGTGTCCCGCCTCGTGGTAGGCCGTGTTCTTTTTTTCGTCGTCGGTGAGCAGCAGCGACTTGCGCTCCACGCCCATCAGGACTTTGTCTTTGGCCAGATCGAAGTCGTAATGCAAAACCGCCTTGCGATTCTGCCGGGCGGCCGCCAGGGCGGCTTCGTTCACCATGTTAGCCAAGTCGGCGCCGGAGAAGCCCGGAGTGCCGCGAGCCAATACGGAAAGATCGACATCTTCCGCAAGAGGAATCTTGCGGGTGTGTACGCGAAGGATTTCCTCACGACCGCGCACGTCCGGACGGCTGACTACGACGCGCCGGTCAAAACGCCCGGGCCGCAGCAACGCAGGATCCAACACGTCAGGACGGTTGGTCGCCGCCATCAGAATGACGCCCTCGTTGGATTCGAAGCCGTCCATCTCCACCAGCAATTGATTTAAAGTCTGTTCGCGTTCGTCGTGTCCGCCGCCCAGCCCAGCGCCGCGATGGCGACCCACAGCATCGATTTCGTCGATGAAGATGATGCAGGGAGCGTTCTTCTTGCCCTGCTCGAAAAGATCGCGCACACGGCTGGCACCGACGCCGACGAACATTTCAACAAAGTCCGAGCCCGAAATCGAGAAAAAGGGAACATTCGCCTCGCCCGCAACCGCGCGGGCGAGCAGGGTCTTGCCGGTTCCCGGAGGCCCCACGAGCAGCACCCCCTTTGGAATACGCCCGCCGAGCTTCTGGAACTTCTGCGCTTCGCGCAGGAACTCGATAATCTCGCGCAGCTCTTCTTTGGCCTCTTCCACTCCCGCTACGTCTTTGAACGTGACTTTTTTCTGCTGCATGGAGAGCAGCCGCGCCCGGCTCTTGCCGAATGAGAGTGCTTTATTGCCTCCGGTCTGCATCTGGCGGATCATGAAGAACCAGAGCGCACCCAGCAGAATGAGCGGAGCCCACGTGCCCAGCAGTTGCAATGGCAAGCTTCCGCTATTGATGTCGCGGAACCCATATTGCACATTCTTATCGTGCAAGCTCTTGAGCACTTCGGGAGTGAAATAATTCCCCGGAAGAGTGGTGTGGAAGGCTGAACCATCGCGATACTTGCCGCGCACTTCCATCCCGTTAACCGTGAGTTCGCGAACGTTGTTCTGGTCCACGTCAGTCATGAACTGCGTGGCGTTGACTTCCTTATCTTTCTGGCCATCACGGGCTCCCTTGACGACTTCCCAGAGGAGCAATGCAGATATCCCGATTAACAACCAGAACAATACGGTCTTTACAGTTGAGTTCACCTAGAAAACTCCTCAGTTCGCTAGGGGTGGCTACCTACACCAACCCCGAGGCTTCTACAGCGATTAGATGCCCTTCGGCGATTTTCGATTGTCGAAATCGTTTATGAACTTATATTCTACCTTTTCCCGGGCAAAAAGGCCCGATCTTCCGGGTGCGATTTAAGTGACTGGGGCGCTTAGGTTTGCCCGAACTAGGGTTCTCATCGCAGCGGGGCAGAACTCCCTCGCGGACCTTCTGAGCGCGGGGTGTTGGTTCTGCGCTGCATTTGCCGGATCATGAAAAACCAGAGCGCCGCAAGCAGGATCAGCGGAGCCCATGTTCCCAGCAGTTGAAGGGGTACCGATGCGCTGGCGGAATCTTTGAACCTGATCTCGACTCCGTTGTCGCGGAGTACGCCCAGAAAGAGGCCGGGATTACTGGGACCCGTCAGTTGGAATGTCCCTTTTCCCTCGCGATACTGACCGCGTATGCGACCGCCCTCGATGTTCACGCTGGCGATACTTCCAGCTTCCGCTTCCGAAACGAATTGCGAATAGCTGATCTCGGGAACTGGTTCCTTCCCGGGAGCGGGATGTATGACCTGAAAAAGCAATAACGCAGAAATGCCAAGGACGAACCAAAACATAACGGTTTTGATCGTACGGTTCAGAAAATCGCCTTTCGCTCGGACAACAATTCAAAGATATTGGACCTACCGTGCCGCCGCCAGATAGGGCAGATTGCGGTTGGTCTGCTCCACCGCTCCCAAGCCATAGCCCACCAGAAAAGTCTCGTCGACCAGGAAACCGAAATAATCCGGCTGCAAGGGTACACGGCGCGCCGACTGGCGGTCGGCCAGCGTCACCAGCTTCACCGACGCTGCCCCGCGAGACCGCAGGTCGCTCATCAGAAACTCACTGGTCACGCCGGAATGCACCAACCCTTCCACCAATAGGATGTGCTGCCCCCGAATGTCAGGCTCATGGCTGAAAAAAATTTCCATGACATCGCCGGCGGAGCCGCCCTGAGTCCGGCTGTACTTGGGCTTGATGAACTGACACACGACCGGCACGTCAAGAGCGCGCACCAGGTCGGCCAGAAACATGAAGGCATTCTCCAGAACCGCCAGCATCTGGATGGTCTGCCCCTTATAGTCGTCGGAGATTTGCCGGCCCAGTTCCTTGACTCGCTTCTGGATCTGCTCGGTAGTGATGACCGTTCGCAGGGGCTCGACGCGCGCAGCGTTCATGAAATTTGCGTGCCTCCCGGCACATTGCTGCTCAATTTTCCGTCGTCGGCTGGCTGGCCAGGGGCTCGTCGACAATCAGGATCGCGGCTCGCCCCGCCTTCGCGCGGAGTTTAGCCGGCGATAAACATCCTCGCACCCACACGATCTCATCCCCACTGACGACTACCGGCCAAGACCTGCGCTCCGGCTGTGCTACATGACGCTCATGCAGCAGTTCCTTGATCTTCTTGGGGGACTTTGTATGAGCCGGCCAGAATCGGTCTCCCGGACGCCAGTTCCGCACCCTTAACGTTCCGGGCAAAGACACGGCGTCCAAGAGGTGATCAGGATTATACCCCGCCTCAGCGCCCGCGAGGACGAGTCGCGCTTCGATAGCAGAGCCTGCTTCGTAAACATTGACTCGTCCCGGGAGAGGAAGTTCATACTCGTAGTCCCGTGGCGGCGCAGGATCCCGCAGATCAGGAGTGACGAATATTAACTCCTCAGGCTCGCGCACCAGATTCCACCCCAGGGGCAACGACAACTCCTTGCCGGATAGTTCGTCCTCTGCCGCCACGCGCAGGATTTCTTCCACATGTTTGAACTCCAGTGGAATGCGAGTGTTCTCGCCGATCGCCTTTACCAGCCTGCGTTGCACGGCGATGGGCTCGCCGAGGAACCACATTCGGTTCACGGACGCGTTCATGACGAGCCACGGGGCGTTATCGATTTTCGACCGTAAATCGGGATCCTGCGAAGAACTCGACGACTTGTTACCAAGCGGCGCGATCTGAACCAGGCTCATCTCTCCAGAAACGGCGCGCGCCCAGTCCGGCTGCGACCACTGCACTGTGGTTCCCAGCCATCCGGAGATTTCGTTCTCCCAGTAGTCTTCTTCGCCGCGCGCGATCTCCGCCAATTCGGCAAGATTCTCCGCGACCGCAGGATTGAACTCCTGCTCCAGCAGCGGGACTACCAGCTTTCGAACGCGGTTGCGAGTGAACCGGGAATCCGCGTTGGTCGAATCTTCGCGCCATGGTTGCCCGATGTCCCTGAGATACTGCTCCAGTTCGCGGCGACGAATTGCAAGCAGTGGACGCACGATCTCGCCGGAAACTTCTCCGTCCTCGTCCTCGACCAAAATCCGCGGATGGATGCCGCCCAGGCCACGCAGACCCGCGCCGCGAATGATTCGCATGAGCACGGTTTCGGCTTGATCATCAAGCGTGTGGCCGGTCGCAATCTTATTCAGAAAGTGGGTCGGCGTTGGGTTCGGGAAGGGCACGGCTTCAGCCGTGCCGCTAGGACCCACAAGAGGATCGGGCTTTAGCCCCTGAGGGTCCGCCGTTCCATCTTCGCCGAGCAAGTGACGGAAGAATCCATACCGCAACTCCCTTGCGGCTGTTTCCACGCTGACGCGTTCCTCTGCCGAGTGCTGGGCAACATCTTCGCCGTTGACATGAAACTCCAAGTCGTACTCGCGAGCCAGGCCCGCAACGAATTCCTGATCGTCATCGGATTCCGTTCCGCGCAAATTGTGATTGAAATGAACGGCGGATAGGACAAGGCCCAGCTCGTGCCGCAACTCCAGCAGCAGCCGCAAGAGCGCAATGGAATCAATCCCCCCTGAAACGGCGACGCCAACGCGATCCCCGGCCCTCAGCAACTCCTGCCGCCGAATCAGGGAAAGCACGCGTTCCGCCAGTGACTGCACGGAAACATGGTACCGCACAGCTCATGTAGAGACAGGCGCCTCGGCTGTCCAGCGGAGCGAAGCGCCGCGGCCATGCGCCACTTGGCGAACTGGCGCTCGTGGGACAGCCGAGGCGGCTGTCCCTACGTGGCCACTTACACTCCCGGGCTTTTCTCCGCAATCAGCTTCTTGATCTTCTCGACGAACTCGCCCGCCGCCATGTCCTCAGTCTTCTCTTTGCCGCGCGACCGCACATTCACTTTCCCTACCTCTGCCTCTTTGTCCCCGACGACGAGTAAGAACGGCACTTTCTGCATCGCATGCTCGCGGATCTTGGCGTTCATCTTTTCGTTGCGCGCGTCTACCTCCACGCGCACACCAATGGCCTTGAGTTGATCCGCGACTTTGTTCGCGTATTCCGCGTGGCGCTCGCTGATGGGAATCATCGCCACCTGCACCGGCGACAGCCACACCGGGAACGCGCCCGCGTAGTGCTCGATCAGCACTCCGAAGAAACGCTCCACCGAGCCGTAGAGCGCGCGATGCACCATGACCGGCTGCTTGCGCGAGCCGTCTTCGGCCACGTATTCCAGCCCGAAGCGCTGCGGCAGGTTGAAGTCGAACTGCACCGTCGAGAGCTGCCACAGCCGCCCGATCGCATCCACCAGCTTGATGTCGATCTTCGGACCGTAGAACGCAGCCTCGCCCGGAATCGTTTTGTATTCAATACCCCGTTGTTTCAGCACCTTTTCGAGCGATTGGGTTGCGTTGATCCACTGTTCTTCGCTTCCGACGAAATTCTTGCGGTCGTCGGGATTCCAGGTGGAAAGCTCGGTCTGGAATTTGTCGAACCCAAAATCCTTCAGCACGTCCAGGGCGAACTCAAGGCAGCTGGCAATCTCTCCTTCGATCTGCTCCGGCGTGCAGAAAATATGCGCATCGTCCTGCGTAAATCCGCGCACGCGCAACAGGCCGTGCATCACGCCCGAGCGCTCATAGCGATACACCGTACCCAGTTCGCCCAGCCGCACCGGCAGGTCGCGATACGACTTCAGCGAATCCCGGTAAATCAGAATATGCCCCGGGCAATTCATCGGCTTCAGGCGATATTCGGCGTCGTCGAGTTCCATGGCGTCGAACATATTCTGCGAGTAATAACCCTCGTGCCCCGAGGTGAAGAACAACTGCCGCCGCGCGACGTGCGGCGTATACACCAGCGCATAGCCGCGCTTGATATATTGCTCGCGCATCCAGTCTTCCATTTCTTTGCGGATGATGCCGCCCTTGGCATGCCAGAAAATCAGCCCCGGCCCGGCCAACTCCTGAATGGAAAACAAGTCCAGCTGCTTGCCCAGCACCCGGTGATCGCGCTTCTTGGCCTCTTCGATCTGCTTGAGATGTTCGTCGAGATCTTTCTTGGAGAAAAACGACGTCCCATAAATGCGCTGCAGTTGCTGATTCTTCTCGTCTCCCAGCCAGTAAGCGCCGGCGATGTTGAACAGCTTGAACGCCTTGATCTTTCCGGTCGACGGGATGTGCGGACCGCGGCAGAAATCCGTAAACTTTCCAGTTCGGTAAATAGAAATCTTTTCATCGGGCTTGGTGAATTGCTCGATGAAATGGCACTTCATGAAGTCGCCGTCTTTTTTGAACTCGGCCAGCCCCTGGTCACGCGGCAGAAACTCGCGCGCATAGGGAATGTTCTGCTGAACAAGTTCCTGCATTTTCTTTTCGATCTTTTCCAGATCCTCGGGCGTGAACGGCGTTGGGCGATAAAAGTCGTAGAAAAATCCGCTTTCGGTCGCGGGCCCGTGGCCAAGCTTGGTCTCAGGAAACAACTCGAGCACCGCAGCCGCCAGCAGGTGCGCCGACGAATGCCGGTATATCTCCAGCGCCTCAGGATCCCGATCGGTCAACAGACGAAGATCGGTGTCTTCTTCCAGCGGCCGCGTCAGGTCGATGAGGTCGCCGTTGGTTTTCGCTGCGAGCGAGGCATCGGCCAGCCGGGGGCTGATCGACTTCGCGATGTCGAGCGCCGTCGTGCCTTTGGGAACTTCCTTCACGCTCCCGTCGGGGAGCTTTACATGAATGCTGTCTGCCATAACGTTGGGACCTGCAGGGGTTCTGAATCTTTCAGTCTATTGAAGGGATTCGGGAGGGTCAAACTAGCGTGTCAAACTGAGCGGCAAGCCAGTAATGGTGCAGTTTGGATCTTTGGGGCGCTTTCTTTTGAAGGCGTCATCCCGATTCCGGTGCTTTTCAGCCGGGAGAGGGATCTCGCGCGGGAGCTTCCACGGACGCATTGTGGGTCTACAGGCAAGATCCTTCTCTGCGCCTGAAAAACGGCCCCGGTCAGGATGACTCCCACGAGGAATTGTGCCTACACCTCAGTGAGCGACATCCTTGGTGTGCGTGGCGATCCACCACTGATTGCCGAAGATATCGGTCACGGCGCCGACGCGATCACCGTAGGACTGATCCGCGGGCTCCTTCATCGACGTGGCCCCGGCCGCGATTGCCCTTCGATATACCGCATCTACGTCCGGCACGTAAAGGTAGAACATCGACTTCATGGGCTGATACGGGCCCTGGGCCTCACCCATCTCCAGATGCGCGTCGCCGATCTTAATCGTGGTGTGATGAACTACACCATCCGGCGCTGTGTATCGGCCCATCTCCTCCGCTCCGAAAGCGCGCTTCAGGAAGCTGATCACCGGCTCCGCCCGCAGCGGATGCATGTACGGCTGAACGGTCGGCGCGTCCGCCGATTTGTAGCCCGTCTCGATAAACGTAGCGATGTACCAGTGATTGCCGGCGGCATCGACCACGCTCGCCGTACGCTCGCCGTATTCCTGATCGGACGGCTCAGCGAGCGATTTGGCGCCCGCCTGCAGCGCGCGCTGATACGCGGCATCGCAATCCCGAACATAGACGTGAAAGGCGCCCAGCACTGCATCCCCTTTCCACGACAATCCTGCGCCGCCGCCGCCGATCATCAGCATGGAGTCTTCCACCCGAACTTCGCAGTGGTAGCCGCCGGCTGATCCAACGGCGCGGAATATCTCTTCGCCACCGAACGTGTTCTTCACAAAGTCGATTACGGCCTGAGCGTCCTGCGCGACCAGATACGGCGTGACCGTGCTGTATCCGCGCGGAATCGGGTTCACCGCGGGCGCTTTTCCTTTTTGCGCCGGAAGTTGACCACCTTCCGGTCCCGTTGTCATTCCCTTCATCCGGCGATGCATTTCCTCGACCGACATCTCTTCCTTCACGGTGAAGACACTCCAGGTGTATCCGAAGGGATCGGTCAAAAGCACATCCCGGTGCCCGTAGAACTGATCCTGAATTGACCGCTTCACTGTGAGCCCGGCAGACACTGCCCGCTTCGCAAACGCATCCACGTCCTCGACGCGGATCACCATTTGCACCGGCGAGGAACCCAGCGTCTCGGCGCTGAACCGGCCGCCCTCCGGCCATTCATCCGCTAGCATGATGACGGAGTCGCCGATTGCCATCTCCGCATGTGCGACGCGTCCTCCGGCTTCGAAGCGGAAAGTTTCGCGCGCCCCGAGTGCGTTTTTGTAGAACTCGATCGCCTTGGCCGCATCCTTGAACGACAAGCTGGGTGACGCTGTAGTGTGGAACGCTGCAACTGGCTCGGCAACGCTAGACATATTTTTTCCTCCTACTAATTCGGATTTCAAGCGACCCTTGAAACTCCCGCGCGGCAGATCGCGCAAATCGGCGGCAATGCGCACCAGCGGTTCGATTCCGGCCTCGACCTTCGGAGGCTTGCCGTCCGTGCGAGCCAGTATCGTCTCGACGGCTTTATTGAGCTGCTCGATCTTCCTCGTGTCGTTATTTTCCGAGTTCAGAGAGCGCTTAGGCATCGGCACCCTCCATTCGCGCACGCAGACTGCTGAGCGCGCGGAACTGCAGTTGCTTCACCGCACCCTCGGTCTTTCGGATCTCCCGCGCCACTTCCTTGATGCTTTTCTGCTCGACAAAGCGCAGCACCACCACACGCCGTTGCTCGGCTGGCAAAATACCTACCAGGCGAAACAATGTGGCCCGACGTTCTACCTCTTCGATCTCTACCGGATTGACCTGTGCCGCGTCGATCTGTCCCGAGTCGTCGGGGACTTCCCGGCCCGAGCGCTGCCAACGGTCCGCAATCAGGTTGGCTGCAATGCGGAACAACCACGCCGCAAACGGAATGCCGCGCCATTCAAATCGCTTCAGGTTCGCCAGTGCCTGGTGAAACACTTCCGATGTCAGGTCTTCGGTTTCAGTCCGATTTCCTACCCGCTTCACCACATAGGCATACACGCGCTCGAAGTTGATTTCGTAAAGCTCGGCAAAGCAGGCGGGATCTTGCTGCGCAGCTTCGATCAAAAGCCGCTCGTCCGCTTCTTTCTTCCGAGCCTTCAACGAATTCTCCGGGGATTGGCCTTACATTAAGAGTAACGCCCTGGGCACGGGAAAGGTCACGCGACGATGAAAATAGAACTCGGATATTTTCAAGGTAACTCTGCACGCTGTTTTTTGCATCTCAGTCCTGGCATCCGTGTGCACGGCGCTATGTTCGCCGCGAATTCAAGACGTAACTCTGTCGCAGTCGAGACGTTGACGAGGTGACTTATGGAAGCGATCAGTGGAGTGTTTAAAACCCGAAGCAGCGCAGAACGCGCCGTGCAGGAGGCGTCCCGGGGGGGCATCCCGGCGGACAAAATCACGTTGCTGACGCCCGGGAGCGTGGATCAGGTCGATAAGGAAATGAAATCTGTTCCCACGGACACGGCCGAGCAGCCGGGCATGGGGAAAGCCATTGGCGCGCTGCTGGGCGGCGGCGTTGGAATTACAGGCGGTTCGCTGCTGATCGCCCTGGTGCCCGGAGTCGGGCCTATTACGGCACTCGGGTTACTGGGAGCGGCGATTGTGGGAGCAGCAGGCGCCACGGTCGGAGCGGCCGTCGGGGACCGGGCAGAGAAATCCACGACTGAGGGTCTCCCCGAAGATGAGATCTACGTATATGAGGACGCTCTGCGCAGTGGCCGAAGTGTGGTGGTTGCGCTGGCAGAGAATGCAGATTCGGCGTCGCAACTTCGTGAGCTGATGAAAAGAGAGGGAGCGGAATCGGTGGACGCGGCCCGCGAGCAATGGTGGATTGGCCTGCGCAGCGCCGAAGAGAGCCATTATTCAAAATCTGGCAAGAAGTTTGACGATGACGAAAAGTTTTATCGCCTCGGCTTCCAGGCCGCGCTGCATGCGAAAACGCGGTGCATGGAATTTGACCAAGTCTCGGGGGAGATGAATGCCGCTCTCGAAGACGTTCAGCGCCAGCATCCGGGAATGGAAGTCGAAGAAGCGTTTACCCGTGGCTACCAGCGCGGGCGCGACCACTATCAACAACTCTGCGATGAAAACAAGAAAGCCGCGTAGCGGAGATTGGGGTGGGTGGAAGGACTGGGAGTGCGGCCTTAATTTTTGTAGTACAAATTTTCGACGGCCTTTTGCACCTGAGCCGAAAGGGCTCGCAAATCGCGCGCCTTCAATCCACTCGTTGAGATGGGCGCGCCCACTCGCATTTCCAGCGGGCGGCTCTTGATGTGATAAGTGTTCATCGGCAGCAGCTCGTAGGTTCCCAGCAGCGCCACGGGAACAATATCCACCTGCGCCTTGATCGCAAGAAAGAAAGCCCCGGGGAGAAACGGCTTGATCTCACCGTCGGGCGTGCGCCCACCTTCGGGAAAAATCACCAGCGGCAGCCCGCCTTTCAGACCCTTCAGAGCCGCGCGGATGCTGCTAACCGAGTGGGACGGATTCTGCTGATCGATGCAGACTTGCCCTGACCGTTTCAGTTGCCAGCCCACCACGGGATAAGACAGCAGTTCTTTCTTGAAGGCAATGCGAAACTGAAACGGCAGATTCGCGTAGAGCACAGGAATGTCGAGCGCCGATCCATGATTGACCGCATAGACGTGCGGCTTCGACGTGTCGATCTGGTCGAGGCCCGTCACCGTCACGGGCGAAACGATCGTCTTCATGATCAGCCCCGACCATGTCGTGGAAAACCAGTGCAGGCGCCTTCCGCTGCGGTCGAAGAGACCGCCCGGCAGGGCCAGCAGTCCCATCACCAGCGTGTAGAGCCAAATCAGCGGATCGAAGATGAAGTACGACCGCAGGCGGCTGGGCCAGCCGTGCTCTAAGCCGGGAATGGCGTGGGGGCTGTGTCGCGGAGACGCAGCCGGAACCGGCCCAGGCGCGCCGCTTTCCGACTGGCCGCTCTCCACCTGATCGACTGATGTATTCACTTCCTGCACACTTCCATTCTAGGCGAAACGCCTCGCATAGGGACAGCCGCCTCGGCTGTCCCTACGAGGAGACCAAAGGATTTCCACAGTGTTCCCGCAGGAATGTACATATTTAGCCGGCAGGGTGAGCCTCAGATCCTCACTCCCAGCAGACGCATCGCTTCCCCGACGAGATAAATCGAACCCGTCACTACCATGACCGTGTCCGGTCCCGCGGCGCCGCGAGCTCGCTCGAGAGCCGCCCCAATCTCGGCGACCGCCTCAATCTCAGTTCCCGTGCGGCTCCCGGCCTGCTGAATCTCTTCCGCGGACGCCGACCTTGGATTCTTCGGCCGCGTGGCGATCACCTTATAGGCCAGAGGAAACAGAATTTCGGTCATCTCTGAGATTGCCTTGTCGCGCATGGCCCCGAAAACATAAATCAGCGGACGGTTGTCATAGAGCTCCGAAAGGGCGGAGCGGAGGGCCCACGCCCCCGCCGGATTGTGCGCCACATCGAGCACAATTTCCGGCCAATCCCTCCGGGCAGAGAGTACTTGGAAGCGCCCTGGCCAGCGCGTCTCGCGAATTCCACGCTCCATCGTGGTCGCTGTGATCGCTGCGAATCCGTGCTTGCTTAACTCCTCGGCTGCAGAAACGGCGAGGGCCACGTTCCGCAACTGATGCCGTCCCACGAGAGGAGTTTCGACCAGAATCTGCCTCCCCATGACCTGAAGCGGATACCGGTAAAAGCAAGCGGCACTTTCCTTCTCGGCGTTCTCAGCGGGCTCGGCAGTTAAATGCTTTTTCTCGATACTCGGTACCAGGTACTGGGTGCTCCCGGGCGACACCGGCGGCACATACTGCACAGCACTGACTCCGCGCGCTCCCAAATCGAGAATCGTATTGCCGATCACGTCATTCGCCTCGGGCTGCTGCGGCAGGGTCACGACCACACCGGCGGGCCGGATGATTCCTACCTTTTCGCGCGCGATCTCAGTCACGTTGTTGCCGAGAAACTTCTGATGGTCGAGCGAGATGTCGGCAATCACGCTCACAAGAGGCTCGACAACATTGGTCGCATCCAACCGGCCGCCCATACCGACTTCGAGCACCGCAATCTTCACGCGCTCGCGCGCGAAATAGGCGAATGCAATCGCCGTCATCATCTCGAAGAAGCTGGGATGCCAGGGCAGAGCTCCCTGCTCGAGCAGTCGATCAGCGACGCGATCGACGTTGCCATGCAGCCCAGCAAAGTCATCATCACTGATTTCCTCTCCGTTCACCCGAATGCGTTCGTTGATCCGCACGAGATGGGGCGAGGTATAGAGCCCCGTCCTCAACCTGGATGCCCGCAGGATCGACGCCAGAGTCGCCGCCGTAGAGCCTTTGCCATTGGTGCCCGCGATCAGCACGCTGGGAAACGTCCGTTCGGGATGATCCATGGCCTTCAGCAGTACGCGCATGTGCGCCAGGTCGAACTTGTTCGACGGCGTATGGGCCAACTCGTGCCCAAGCGCGAACATGCTCGCCACTGCGGTTTCGTAGGACATGGAGAAGCTCTTGGCTCTTGGCTCTGGGCACGAGCCGGAGTTGTTCCCCTTTTTCAGACTAACAAATTGCATGGGGAGAAACTCTGATGCCTCGTTGGGTGACTCGCGCGAAAAGGAAGCGGAGTGGGTCGCACGCCCGACTTACAGGGTTTTAGCTAAAGGCCAAGAGCCAAGAGCTAAGGGCTTCCATCCATAAACTCCAGAGCCCTCGCGATGTACGGCTTGAGCTGTTTGCGAGAAACCACTGCATCCAGCATGCCGTGTTCGAGCAGGAACTCGCTGCGCTGGAAACCGGGTGGCAGCTTTTGGCGGATCGTCTGTTCAATCACGCGCGGGCCGGCAAATCCAATCAGAGCTCCGGGTTCGGCGATATTCAAATCTCCGAGCATGGCAAACGATGCAGTGACGCCGCCTGTAGTGGGGTCAGTGAGCAGGGAAATAAAAGGAACCTTCGCCTGGTCAAGCCGCGCCAGTGCTGCTGAAATCTTCGCCAGTTGCATCAGGCTGATCACGCCTTCCATCATGCGGGCGCCGCCCGATGCGGACACAATAATCAGAGGCATGCGCGTATTGGCCGCGCGCTCGACGGCTCGCGTAATGGCTTCGCCCACCACTGCGCCCATGCTGCCGCCGATGAAGGCATACTCCATCACGCTGGCGATCACGGGCCGCCCCAGCAGCTTGCCCTGAGCGTTAATGATGGCGTCTTTCAAGCCGGTATCCTTCTGCGCGTGTTTCAGTCGCGACGAGTAGGGTTTCAGGTCCACGAACTTCAGAGGGTCTGTGGATGAAATGTTATCGTCGAAGGTCTCGTACAGGTTGTCGTCGAGCAATTGGGCCAGCCGAGTCCGGGCATCGATGCGAAAGTGCTTGTCGCACTTGGGACAGACGTTCATGTTCTCTTCCAGATCTTTTTTCCAGATGATCTGGCGGCAGCCCTCACACTTCACCCACAAGCCTTCGGTGCGGACCTTCTTCTCGCCCGAGGTGTCGAGCTCGCCGGATTCGCGCTTAAACCAAGCCATAGGAAGAAATTGTTGCTTGCTGATTGTTGATTGCGGATTGAGAAGCCCTGAGCGAGCGGTTTTTTCAATCAGCAATCATCCATCTTCAATTGTTCAGTACTCGATTCCTCTCTGCGCCATCACGCCCTTTTCATACGCGTGCTTGACCTGGCGCATCTCGGTCACCGTGTCGGCGGCCTCGACAATTGTGGGGTGTGCGTTCCTGCCCGTCAAGATGACGTGGACCATTTCCGGCTTTTTCTTAAGGCTCTCGACCACCTTGGCCGGATCGAGCATAGCGTAACTGATGGCATAGTTGATCTCATCGAGCACGACCAGGTCCCACTCCCCGGATTGAATCGCCTTGTCAGCCTCGTTCCACGCCTCTTCCACCATGCGCACATCTTCCGGGTCAGGCTTCTCCGCTCCCACTTTCACGAAGCCTCGGCCCATCTGCTTCATGACAAACTTGTCGCCGAAGGCCTGCACGGCATCGAGTTCGCCGTAGTGCCACGAGCCCTTCAGGAACTGCAGCATCAGAACCCGCATCCCCTGGCCAACGGCTCGCAAGGCAGTGCCCATGGCTGCGGTAGTTTTGCCTTTGCCCGGTCCAGTATTCACGATGATGAGACCACGACGGATGTCGGCCATGCCTTGATTGGAGGTTTGATTCTACTAGATGCCGCCCCTTGCCTGTCCGCGCCGACCCTTCACCGCCGATCAGTGCAAGAGACAAAGGATTAATTGCAAAGATTCCTGTCCGATACTGGACAGTCCAGTTCCGGAGTGGACAAACAGTTTCGGGTGCCGAGAGCGGTCGAGTCCATCTTGTCAAGGATTTGGGGGGTACTCTGCATGGAAGGGGAGTTGCAGTGAATTGTCAATAGGTCTGCGCTGGATCCTTGTAGGTGTCGGCTGCGGGACAGCCTGCCAGCAGACGCGAGTTCGCTCGGGTATTTTCAAAAAATGCAAATGATAAAGGCTGCGGCACGGTCTGGGTTAGGAAGAGAGTTTCCAGCATGACTATGGGAATGCTCGCAGGTTATAGATGTCGACCTAAATGTTGCGGTCGTGAACTTTTTTACGGAACTTCAGCATCCAAGATTGCGTAGCTCGGTCAGGCGGATCTCTGTCCCCTCGCAAACTGCGGAGGTCTCATGGTGATCAACAAGTGTGCGGTGTTTTTGTGGTCTGTGCTTGTGACGC
>Ga0182024_10006575_pt1 | contig 25451 bp, 20 predicted proteins | sample P32metaG_FD_120480 | JGI IMG/M metagenome (GOLD analysis project Ga0182024, IMG submission 120480) | Permafrost microbial communities from Stordalen Mire, Sweden - P3-2 metaG (Illumina Assembly) | ecosystem: Environmental > Terrestrial > Soil > Wetlands > Permafrost | place: Sweden: Stordalen...
ATTCCCATTCGGATCCTGTACTCCACCGCTACCCCCGGCAACCGTGGCACTATAGGCCGTTGCGTAAGCCAATGGTTGCGAGGGTACGAGTGTCGCTGTCAGCGTAGAGCTGTTGTAACTCACTGTGGCGGGCACCTGAACACTTCCTTCACCGCCTTGTTGAATCGATAACTGGAAGGTGCTGGTGTTAATGGTCGAAGCGTTCATCGACTCGTTGAAAGTGGCGGTGACACTGGTCCCTATAGATATGCTATTGGCTCCGTTGGCCGGGGACACAGTGGCAACCACGGGCCCCGAGAGAGTAAATGTAGTGACGAAGGCGACATCTACCCAGTAATTGGTCGCGTTGAAACTGGATGTTGGGAAGGCGCTCGTCGAGCTGTAAGTGAAAACCCCGTTGGGGCTTACACTGTTGGCGAGGAAACTAAGTGGTGGGTTAGTGACGCCCGCCGTGCTGAAGAAGTCCTTGGTGTCGGAATAGTGACCCGCCGGAGCATAGTAGGAAGCTACATAAATCGTGTTGGCGGTGATTGCAACCGGGCTGCTGAAGTTCATCTGCTGCCACCCTGAGGCGCTCTCGCCCGTAAAGACTGCGCTCGCCAGCCGTGTGCCACTGCTCGTCCACAGGTTTCCTACATGCGTGCCGGTATTGGCGGCGCTCTTGTAAAAGCGAATCCCGCTGATGAAGCCATTTTGGCTCGAGGTGAACTTCACGCCCAGTTCGGTTGCACTTCCGTCGCCGCTGTCCACCGTTTCAGGTGTCGTCGTAGAACTCCACATGTCGGTCTGACCCTTTACGGTCACGCTGACGCCCGTCCCAAGGGTTTCGAGGTTTCCGCTATCATCGACGGCACGGCTCTTGATAGTGGCCGTTCCAGGGGTATCGGGTCCCCAAACGAAGCTCCAGTTCCCGCGTCCAGTGGCGGGGTGCCATGTGTTTCCGCCGTCGAGCGAAACTTCTACGCCGGCCACCACACCGCCGCCAGCGTCGACCGCTGTGCCGGTAATCGTCACCAGGGTCCCAACTTGCAGGGTGGAACTAGGCGTGGGCGAAGTGATGGTCGAAGTCGGGGCAGTCGTGTCGGTGGAAGCTGTGGCAGGAACCAAGCCAGGCTGCGGAGTCGCTGGCTGAGCACCCATGTCACCAAAAAGGTTAACAGTGGCCTGCTGCATTCTGATATCTGCTGGCGTATCCACCCCAACAGGGTCGTCATGAGTGGTATCAAGCCCAAAGGACCACTGAACCGTGCCAGCACCGAACACCAAAGCTCCGCTTGGCGCACGGTACATGGTCATGTGATGTGTGCCCGTGCCCCCTCCATACGTTTCGCCAAAATCGAGGAGCAAATCAGTCGTCAGCGTATAGGTCGCCGTAGCCACGTCGAACAGGCCGGCGGGGCGAAAACCGTTGTCGAGATCCTCGTCCCACTCAAAACCCAGTGTTCCCGCAGGTAGAGTTGCGGTCTGCCCAGGAGCAAGGCTAGCGATGCTTGTGTTGCGCCAGAACCGCATTTGGCCGTCGGCCTGTGGAACCTGGATGGACAGATTCAGGTTGTCAGAACCAAAACCGTTGACCATGAAGATCGTGCCGTCTAGCGCGTTCTCCGGTTGGCCTCCATCTGCGGGAGGACTGAAGCGTTGATCGCGCCAGGTTCCAGTCCAAGTCGGCGGATCGGCGGGGTCTATGACCTCATTGGCATACGTTTCTTTGTAACAGACCAGAGTACGGTAGGGCGTGCCCGAGCCGTCGATGCTGTTCTCCCATCGCGTCTTCCAGAAACCCTCATTACCGCTGAAGAAGGCGAGGTTAACCCCCGCGGCCAGCGCGGCTTGCACGTTGGCGCGCTTGGGCCCGGACCAGTACTCGTCATGGCCGACGGAAAGATAGATCGTGTGGTTGGTGATCAGATTCCCGTTACGTGCAGCGTCTACACTGGTAAAGTAGCTGACGTCGTAACCGTTTGCCTCCAGCCAGCGCACCATGGCATACTCGGGACCGAACAGGAAGGATAAGGCCTCGAATGTGAAATCGCGTGTGTGAAATGGGCGATTGTAACTTACCTTATACGCACGGTTGGTGATATCAAAAACCCCGGTCGGACCGTAAAAGCTGTAGCCGAAGGTCGTGGGGTCCGGCGTGGCATCCGAAGATGGTTGCCACTCGTTGTAGGCTTGCCACGTCTCGTCTGAGGTCTGGAACAACAGCTTTGAATTACTCGCGTCATTGCGGACGATAAAAACGACGTGGTTGTCCCCCTGGGTATCGGTTCGAGTCAGAAGGACGAAATAAATCCCCGACGTAGCCGTCGCCGGGACTTGCCATGATGCCGAAACTGCCCAGTTACCACAATCGACGAGTTTGGTGGTTGGATCCGTGGTGCAGGCCGGCTGCGTCTGTGGAAGTGGCACTGAGGGCGTAATGCTGGCTACTAGGCGGGCTCCCATTCCACCGTAGTAGCCCATCCGGTAGATATCCATCGTGTAAGCTGTGGCACTGGTGTTGACCTTAAAATTGATGGTATGCCCCACATTCACGCTGATGTCGTCGGCGAAGCCGACGATGCTGGGGTCAGTGCCACCGATACCTGGATCCCACTCGCTCGAGGGATTGCCGGTAAGGCAGTTCTCGGCCACAATCGCGTTCGCTGGGCTTGTACAGCTGCCCTGACCAAAAGCGGCCGCAGGCAGGCCGACGTACAACAGAACACCGCACAGAAAAGCCAAAGAACGGGCGGGGGGGTTCATAGTCTTTCTCCTACCAGATGTGACCAGCAGAGCCCAAAGAGATTCGCACGCAAAGTATTTAGTACTATCGGGCACTCTAATCAGCCGCCGCAACGGTTGAAGTTGTGGAGATTCCCTTCATCCACAGTGGCTCTCGACCCAGGAAAATAAGCCGGCCATTTTCTTCGATGGATCGTTGAGCGGCCTCGAGCAACCGCACGACTCGATATCCCGCCTGCGCGTCGCTTAAAGGCTGCCTCTTCTCCACAATCGAAGCCACGAACTCACGTGCCATCAGGCGCAGAGCTTCGCCTGTCTCCAGTTGGGGTGCCAGCATGTCACCGTTACGATATCCGGTTAGCATTTTTTCCCGGCGCTCCGGATCGTGGTTTTGGACGATTCCTTTGTCATACACCTTAACCTTCTCGGTGTTTTCCATGTCGTCGTAAACGATCATCTTCTTGCTGCCGCCTACGAGAGTTCGGCGGACCTTGACCGGGGCCAACCAGTTGAGATGAAAGTGTGCGATGAAATTGCCTTCGAACTTCACGGTGACATAGGCAACGTTTTCATACGGAGTATTCAGGTGCTTAACGCCGGTTGCTGAGATCGCTACCGGCACCTGATCGCACAGGTAGTCCATGATCGCAAGGTCGTGCGGGCCGAGGTCCCAAAGGACATTGATATCGCTTTGCACCAGGCCGAGACTGATGCGGACCGAATCGAAGTACAGAAGCTGTCCGATATCTCCGGAGTCAACAAGGGCCTTCATCCGGCGAACGGCGCCCGTATACAAGAACGTGTGATCCACCATCAGAGTTTTGCCCCGCCGGTCAGCCAGATCGATTAAATCGAGAACCTGAGTTGTAGTCTGAGCTAATGGCTTTTCCACGAGGACATGTTTGTCGGCCTGCAGCGCCTGTTTCGCAAACGGATAATGCGTCGACACCGGCGTGGCTAGCACGACTGCATCGACCTTCGGGTCGGCAAGAACTTCTGCATAGTTCTGAGTTACCTCGATGGTCGGATAGCGGCGCTTCGCTCTGGCCAAAGCCCTGGAATCGAAGTCGCAGACTCTGACGACTTCTGCCTCTTCCAGTTCGCAGAAGTTCCGCAACAGGTTTTGTCCCCAATAACCGCAGCCGATGATCGCTACTCGTAAGTTACGCATAACTAATCCTATCCTTCTGTCGTTTTTGACTGTTGATCCGCTAGGAGAAATTCAGTGTTCGTTTGCGTTCGGAGCTCTAGCGCAAATTAGTGGCTATATTTCGCTAGAGACCATGAGCGGGGGAAGGGGGAGACGAGAATCGAGCTGATTTGCCTTCAGCCGTTTATTCTTTTGCTTGTTCAGCTGAATACGAACTGTACCGTTGATAGTAATCACTGTGGGCGGTGTTGGCGCTGCTGTTCACTAAGGCTCCCAAGAGCTTTGACTTTTCAACGGCCTCGAGGCCGCGCTGCAGCTGTTGCTTTTCTGTAGTACCTTTTCGCGTGACCAGTACAATTCCGTCGGCTAAGCGGGACCAGAGACTTGTGTCCGCCAGTGGCAGGACGGGTGGGGAGTCGATGACGATCCAGTCGAACCAGGCCTCCAACTGCTGCATCAAAACGGATAACTTTCCTGACTGCATCAACTCCAGAGGATTTTGTGGTGCGGCGCCAGCAGGCAGGATCCAGAGTCCGAGGCCTTGCAACTTGTAAATATTGATGCTCTCCGATTGCCCATTGAGGTACTCGCACAAACCGGGAATCCTTCCTATCCCTAATTGGTTCGTAATATTCGGCCGTCGGAGATCACCTTCCAGCAGCAATGTCTTCTGCTGTCTTCTGCGAGCGAGTGTGCAAGCCAGATTGGCTGCGACCGTACTCTTGCCTTCCTGCGGAATGGTGCTGGTAATCAGAATCTTTTTTAAAGGACGATTCTGCCGAAGCTGTCGCAGACGGACCGCGAGAAAACGAAATTTCTCTGCGCCCAAACTCCCTTCCTCTGCCACTGAGACTAACCGGCTCTCTTCACGGATCGAGATCGCCAGCACGGGGCAACGGTCGAGGTCTTCAGTTGACCCCGGCTCCGTGGGGTTGGTATCGAATGCATCGCAGGCTGGCTGCTGCTCAACATTCAGGGCGGCTCCGCGCATCTTTTGTTCGGCTGCCTGCAGCAGTTCTGTCGCCAGGCATAAGCTGGGACTATCGGCGCCTGCATTTTCCGCCTCCGCCCTCTGCAACGCATCAAATATATTGCTCATTGCCCGGAAACCCGCAACCGCACACGCGTTCTAACATCCTCTTCCCGCTTCCGTTCGGACTGCAATTGGGCATAGAGCTGGAGCAATGTCTGGGCTGCTTTCCGGGCTTCGAGCTCGCCAGAATTCTTTCTTTCCAGCGGGGGCGTTTGAATTCCGAGACGAAAATCGGTCGCGATATCGTCGATGATGTCAGGGCTCACGCTTCGCATCTGTTTTGCATAGGTTGCTATCAGCGCGTTCTCGCAGATCGTGTTGATCAATCTCGGGAGTCCTTGGGAGTGTTGGCACACCGCGGCGACAGTCTCCGGCGGGAACAGCGCCGACGGATAAGGACAGCCTGCAAGCTGAAGCCGACGCTCGATGTATCCCTTGGTCTCATCCGAATTCAGCGGTAGAAGATGCGAGCGAAGGGCAATTCTTTGCTTCAACTGCCGCAAACTAATGGAGTCGAGTTTTTCATCCAGTTCGGGCTGTCCGACAAGCAGAATTTGGAGCAACTTCTCCTGCGGAGTCTCCAGATTGCTCAGGAGTCGGATTTCTTCCAGGATTTCCGCAGAAAGGTGATGCGCCTCGTCGACCACGAGGGCAGTAGTCAGATTCCTCTGGCTGCGCCCGATGACATAATGGGCGATCTGAAGCAACAATTCACCTTTATTCTTGCTGCCGGCGGGAAGTCCAAGATCACTGGCAAAATATTGCAAGAACTCGACCGGCGTAAGCCGGCCATTAAAGATATATGCGTAGGCAACATCTTTACTCTGCTTGAACAATTGCAGCACATAGTGGAGCAGAACCGTTTTGCCAGTCCCCACCTCTCCAGTCAGGACCACAAACCCTTTGTGGCGTCGGACCCCGTAATAAAGAGCACTCAAAGCTTCGTTATGCCTGCTTGTAGGAAACAGGAACGAAGGATCGGGCGTGATGTCAAATGGATTGCGCTTCAGGTTGTAGAAGGACTTATACATTGACGATTTCGCTAACCGCGCAAGTAACTGATTGCGGACCCGACCAAAATGGTAACAGATACAAAAGCCGCCGTCGCCCATCCTATCCATTGTCGCCTGCGCTCACGTCGCTCGTCTGACGTGGCCACGATGACTGGGATTTCCGAGATCACTGCTACCGGTAGGAGTTCTTGCAGTTCCTTCTCGTCGTAGATCCGGTCATCCATCGCTTCGGAGGCTCCGACTACTACAGCACCCAAAGCCAGTCCGATCCCCAGCCCAATGCCACAGAACTTCATGCGATTGGGAAATTCGGGTTTTACGGGCAAGCTCGGTGGGTCGATGATCCGAAAGCGCTCGCCCTGCTGCAGCAATTCCATGCTGGTGGCCATCGCTGACTCATTCTTCTTCTTCAGGAGTTCATCGTAATTTGCTTTGGACTGCTCGTACCCTCGGGTCAAATCCGCAAGTTGCTGCTCGCGCACCGGTTCCTGATTCAGTCGTGCTTGATAGTCGATGACCTTCGCTTTTAAGTCGGTTACCGCACGCTCCCGACTCGCGATCTCCATGCGGTTGGACTGGAGTTGTCCTTGCAACTGTGCCATCGGCGATGACGGATCCCTCATCTCGGGGCCGTCGGGGGTCGCCGTGGCTGCATTCGGATCAGCGGGGGCTGACTCCTTGGCCTTCAGATCCGCGAGAATACGGTCCCTGGTCGCTTCGGTCTCGGCGATCTGCTGCTTGAGCTTGCGAACGTCAGGATGGCGGTCCGTGTAATGCGAACTGAGATCTGCCAGCTGCGCCCTAAGCTTCTCTAACTCTTCATTCACGGCCGGCAACCCTAAGGGTGCGCTACCGGCGGTCTTCGTACCTTGCAGCGAACGGTACTGGTTCACCAATGTTTCCAGGTAGGTACGCTGTTGTTTGGCCGCATTTAGGGAATCTTCCTCGCTTTGCAGCTGCGATTGCAGGCCAGCCAGAATCTGAAGATTGCTTCCCACCTGCGCCGGTAGCTCGCCGGGGTGCAGCGCCTTGAACTGGCGGATCTTATCTTCCTGGTCTGACAAGGTTTTCCGAGCACTCTCGAGTTGGCTTTCGAGAAACTTGGTGGTGTCTTCCGACTGCTGCTGGCGGACTTCCAGATTCTCGTTGATGAATAAATTGGTCAGTTCGCTAGTAACCCGTTGCGCCAGATGGGGATCACGCGACGAATAGGAGACGTTGAATGCCGTAATCTGGTTGCGAGCATCGCGCACGAGTTCAATGTCGATATCTTTGCGCATGCGGTCCACTTTTTGGTCGGGTGACGGCTGCGAGTGCGCGTCCGCATAAAGATCTAATTGGTCGATGATATGCAAAAGTCGTGTGCGACTGAGAATCTGCTGGCTGATGCTCTGCATTCGATCTTGCAGGTCATCGTTCACGTTGGGGGTGACGTAATCCCTTGGCATGGTGGGCTGCTCCACCAGGATCAGCGTAGTCGATCGATAGCTCGGCAGAAGGACCCAACTTGCACCCCATACCAGCGCCCACCCCATGAAAAACGGTATCAGAAACTGTAGGTGGCGACGCCGAACCATCCCCAGATAATGCTGGAGATCGAAGCCTTGAGAACTTTTCTCGTCGAGATCGTCAAGCATAGAATTCATCGTCCCAGCGGTCTGGAGAACTGATAAGAAATCGATACGGATTCGCGATTGGTGTCAGGAGTCGCCGCCAGAATGGCAACGTTGCCGTAAACCTGGTGGAGTCGCGTGTAGCCCAGTTGCAAGTTGATGTGTGGACCCAACTGCTGCTGCAAGAATGCAGTTCCTGACGCCGAGTGTCCGTTGCTGCCTGCGGCTAGTACCGTGGCCAAAACCTGGTTCTGTGCGTATCCGCCGGACACGGATCCACTTAGATAACGCGTGATCTGTTGCCGAAACGAAGCAGTCGCACTGTTGATCTGGACTGCCCCAATGAGTCCTCCGCCGCTCGAGATGACTCGGGAATAGCTGAACGCAACATTGTCCAGCCTGCCTTGCCAATTCAGACTTGCCCCGGCGGCAGGGGTCCATTGCAGTACTGTAGTTGCTTTCACCAGCAGTGGCGGCTGCGGCGGTTCGATCGTATCCGAGTGCTGCGGGCCGCCGAAGAAAGAAATCGAGAATCTCGAGCTCGCATACAGTGTGTAAAACAGAAGCAGCGCATGAGTTTGCGTTTCACTCTGGCCGAACGTGGGATGCGCAAGCAGCCTTTGATACTGATAGGTCGCCCCGATGTAATTCATTTTTGAAAAACGGAACGAATAAAACGCCGAGCCAGCTTGTGAGTTCGAATCAAACAGGCCTGGAACCTCGGCTGGGTTTGGATAGTGCAGATACGTAAACGATCCGGTAGCTCCGACCATTCCGTTCGCTGCGAATTGGTAATTGATGCCCACGTTGCCGGAATTGCTAAGAAGATCAGCCACCGGCGGAATCACGGAAAAATTAGGCTCCTGCGCGCCGCCGAAAACGCCTCCAGTCGTGGCGAAATTTTGCTGATTGAGTACGTTTGATGTCTTCAAAAATCCGTCTTGCGCGACAAAGCTCACGTGGGGGCTCAGGCGATACTGCAAACTGACCGACGCATCCTGATCCTGCTCGTCTCTGGAACTTGTGCGCTGATAGAAGGTGAAGCCAGGGGCGTAAGTTAATACGAAATGCAGGCGAGACCTGGTCTCGTCCAGTGCCAACGTTGGGCCCACCGAATAACTCACATCGCTCACCGGTTTGCCGCCTATCGAACCCAACGCATTATCCGTATATGCAGTTGTAAAGGCTAATCCGCCGCGCAGATAGTTCGACCGCTCCTCGGAAGTAACCTGGGTGGGATACGATTGACCACTTACTGGAGGCGGAGTCTTCATTTGATCGTCAGTGCTTGCCGGACCAAGAACGTCAAGCGCAGATGGCGTGGACGCGTTGTTCGCCTGCGACCAGAGCGGCGCTGCGGGCAGCAGCAGCAACCCCAGACAAATGTGTTCCAACAGTTTCATGTTAGGGTACGACGATGGTATCGCGGGGCTGGAGTTTAATGTTCTGAGCTGTCTGACCCTTGACAACTTCCTTGTAATTGAATGGAAGCCGTGTCTGGCTGCCGTCCGCATTTTGACGCAAAATGTAAATAGATTTCTGTTTGGCAAAGTCGCGAAATCCACCAGCCAGAGCAATCGCATCCAGCACCGTGGCCGAGTTATTGATCAAGTACGAGCCGGGCCGGTTCACCATTCCCAGGATATTGAACTTTTGACTGTTGATTTGCTGAACGATGACGGTGACTTCCGGTTCTGCGATATAACTCTTCAGCCTGGCGGCAATGTCTTGTTCCAATTTCAGCGGAGTCCGGCCTGTAGCCTGAACTTCCCCGACCAGCGGTAGCGAGATCTTTCCATCCGACCGCACGGGAATGGAGCGTGAGATATCTGGCTCTTTCCACACATTGATGGCCAACACATCGTCATTGCCGATCACGAAACTGTCATCGTGTGGCTTCGGCGTCGTGGAGGCGTCTGCATTTTGCGAGGGTTGTGCAGCGCTAGAGCTTTGAGCAGTTGCAGCACCTCCCGACCCAGTTTGGGCGCAGAGACCACTCGACAGAAGAAGACAAATGGGGGCCACAATCAGTCCGGTCCTCCAAGGTCTGTGGGGTGTCTTTGCCATGGCGACTTCTTGGCGCTTCTTGCGCATGCTGGCTGTTTGTAGACTCAACTTGGTTTTCCGCTTCCTTTGGCCTGATCGGAGCCTGCCAACCTCGCTTCCCGGAAGGGCGAAAGGAATGGCTCCGACGCGCTCATGTGGTACTGGTCAATTTTGTACAGCATCGTACGATAGCTTACTCCCAGCAAGCGGGCGGCTGCCTTCCGATTCCAACCAGTTTTCTCGAGGGCCGCAGCGATTGCGCCCTTCTCGGCTTCCCACTTAATGCCCTGGATCAGGGATTTGAGCGATCTCGGTACTGACAACGTCGCACCAACTGAGAGCGCTTCAGACGGAGTTGCAGTCAGGCTAAGGGTCCGCCCGTGAGGCCCGTGTCCGTTGCTACCCGAACCTGGCTCCGACCCGCTCATGGGGAATTCTCTGTCACCCGCCACCAGATAGCGTTTTACGAAGGTCTCCAATTCTTCCAGGTTCCCGGGCCAGGAGTGATTCAGGCACGCCTCCATTGCCGACGGGGCAAATTGTCTCGGAGGTAGGCCGTAATACCTCGCCAGCTTGTGCATGGAATAATGCAGAAGAGCATTGATTTCGTCCTTGCGTTGCCGCAAAGGGGGCACGTGGATGGTGAAGGCAGTCAGGCGATAATAGAGATTCTCTTGCAGGCGTTTTTCCGCAAGCGCGCGATCCAACCGGTCGCTGCTGGCTGCGAGAATGCGAACTCCAACCTCAACTGGTCTCTCGTCGCCGGACCGGGCAAATCGTTTGCCTTGCAGCACCTGGAGGAGCCTCGATTGCAACGCAATCGGCATCGCCGTGATCTCATCGAGTAGAAGCGTGCCTTTTTCGCCAATTTCCAGCTTGCCCTTGCTCGTCCTGCCAACAGCTTTCGAAGAACCATTCGAGGAGCCATTCTCTCGGCCGAACAGTTCGATTTCCAGCAGGTCTCCCGGCATTTCGGCGCAATTGACTCTCAGAAATTTGAATCCGGAGTGAACCGACAGCTTGTGAATCAGACGGGCAACAGTACCTTTTCCACTTCCGCGCTCTCCCAGAATGAGCACGGGAATGTCTGTCTGCGCGAGCAACTCCGCCTGTCTGCGGACCTTCTGCATGATGGGACTGACACTGAGGAAGAACTCGGCCTCGCCGAGTGATTCGATATCTTCGCTCGCCATTTCCGTTTCCACACGGTTGCTCGACGATTCAAGATGTTTGCGGATCATGGATTCGAGTTTTTCCTCGCTGAACGGGCGGACCAGGACGTCCTTGGCGCCCATGCGGGTTGCCTCTTTCTGCCTGCCCTCGTCCCCCGGATCGCAAAGCACCAAGATGGGAAGGTCAGGACGAAGCCTCCGCAGCCAAGGTAAGAGGTGAAGACCATCGCCGTCCCCGCGAGGAAGATCCAGCAATAGCAGATGGGGCGCGATATCGGATTGCACTCGCTCCATAGCATCCCAACCGCTGGCCGAAGTTTCCAGATGCCATGAGTTGGATTGCGCGGTAGAACCCAGCAGACGAAGGACCGAAACTTCGCTGCTTACGACTAGCAAGCGGAGGGTTTCAATTGGATGGGGCGTCATGGGAAGTGAATTTTCTACTGCTGGGAGGAAAACTGTTCGAAAACTAGGCGGCTTCGACTTCGTATCCTTCGATGCGCACGGCCAGCGATCTTTGGACTGCATCGATGGAGATAACAAGAGTTCGGTCTCCGTTGCGCGAGAGCAGGATGCCTTCCATACCATCAAGAGCACCGCTCCGGATTCGCACGCGTTGACCAATTTTCAGGAAGGGATGAGAGGACCACGGCAGTTCGGTATCTACTAAACTCCGAACCGCTTCGATTTGCGCATCTGGGATCGGCGTGCCTTCGCCTTTGGTGCCGACCAAACCGAATACTCCATCGACGCGAAGCACGCGTAAGCGTTCCGATCGATTCGGAGTGAATTTCGCAAACACATAGCAGCTGAATAGCGGCAATTGAACTGTCTTCTTACGATCGCTCCAGCGGTGTACTTCCTTGACCAGCGGCAGAAAGGCGGTCACACCTCTTTCCTCGAGTCGGTGGGCCACGATCTTCTCGTGCCGCGGCCGGGTGTGCAGTGCATACCAGCTCTCGACCTCGGCTTCGACTTGTGGAAGCGGCTGCGAAAAATCCAACGCCACGCTGCTGACGGCCATAGCTTCGCCCTCTGAGCCACGCCTCTCGGAATGACCCCAAAAAATAGATACAACTAGCCAGTTAGTCGAAATCTCAGCGGGAGATTTCCGGGGGGAGAAGTACCTACGGTCAGTAAGCCGGGGGAGTGATGGCTCGCTGTTTACCTCAAATATCTTTTCGTCTCAATGGATCGTTCTCAATCTACTCGATGCGGTGACTGTTTCCTATCCCACTTAAGTGCCATAATGCTGACCCGGGGCATAATCCCTGATTTCATTACAGGGGAAAGCCAAAGTCATATCCAATTGTGAAAGATGAAGACCGAGCGTTACACAAAATCCCTGCTCTGGGATTGCCGCGGCTCTAGACGCCTGCCTGGGGGAGGATTTACAGCAAAGGAAACGCTCTACCAGAACGCAATCACAAGGTACGCGGCGTTGCAGAGTGCTGCAATGGCTAGAAGTACCCGAGGGTCTTCTTCTCAATCCGCTTTATTCCGATCACCCCAAACAACGGTGCTAAAAGACCCTGAGAAATACGTCCTTGACCTCGAGTTTGTGATGAGCTAAAATTTCAGTGGAATGTTAGCTTATTGAATTTAATGCATTGATTTAAGCAAGATAGCTAGATAGGCGAACGTCAAATAGAGTTGCTCAGAAGATCCTCCCCCCTTGAGCCTCCCCCCGCGGTAGTAAAGACACTTTCCCAAAGCGGTGTGAAAAGCCTTGCATACATCGTCGACCTAGTCCGGGCCAACGAGAGGACCGACAAAGTTGAACAGCTGGGTCGTAAAGCCGGGGATCCAAGCCCATGACTAAGATCTCAAGCGATTCCAAGACTGGAAACTCCACAACCCGAGTTGTGGTTGCTGACAGTTCGCACATTCACACCAACCTGCTAGCGGAAGCCTTGAAGCGGGATGCCGAGTTCGAGGTCATTCCTTTTGATTCAGAATCCCGCCATTTGCTTCCGGCAGTCATTGCTCTGGATGCGGATATCCTTGTGGTCAACGCTAACTTGGATGAGCAGCCTTCTCGTGGTTTTGAGGTTGTCGCGGAATTGCGCGCTACAGGTCCTAACGTGCGCTCGGTGGTTCTCCTGGATTCCCTAAACGACGAAATGGTTTTACATGCATTTCGCGCTGGCGCCAGAGGTATCTTTGGTAAGAGCCAGCCTGTGGAGGAACTTCGCAAATGCATCCGCTGCGTACACCAGGGGCAGATCTGGGCGAACACTCGGGAGATGTCGTTAGCGGTCGAGGCGTTGGCCTGTGCTCCCAGCGTCCGGACCGTCGATGCGCGCGGTCTGAGCCTGCTTTCGAAACGTGAAGTTCAAGTGGTTCGTTCCGTAGCCCAGGGTCTGAGCAATCGCGAGATTGCCCAGCGCCTCGAATTGAGCCAACACACAGTCAAGAATCACATGTTTCGAATCTTCGAAAAGCTCGGCGTTTCCAGCCGCATCGAGCTTCTGCATATGACGCTAAGCCCGGCGGGTCCCGGTCAATTGAGTCTAGAGGATTCGACGAGTACCTCAGATCGCCTCGGGTTCCGCAATGAATTCGCCCTGCTTCAGAAGGCGGCGGATGCAGGTATGCCGGCCGCTCAACTGGCTCTGGCGCAGGTCTATCTCGCCCGGCGAAGCGGTCCGCAGGATGCAGTTCGGGCGTATACGTGGTATCTTGTTGCGCTCGAACGAGCATCCCAAGCAAAGAAGCTCCTCACCAAGATGCTGACTGCGGAGCAGATTAAGGAAGCTCACAAAGAAGCAAGTGCGAGGTTCTCCCAGCCAGAGCCAGAAATCAACAGCGATTCTGAATGGCCACAGACAGGCGGCACGCGCGACAATTAAGCACTCGTAGAGCGTTCCAATAAACAAAAGGCGTGCCAGGTTCGGCACGCCTTTTGTTTCCTGAATTAGGGAAGGGAGATTTTATCTAGGCAGCTGGAATCATGCCAATTTGCCGCCGCGATCGCAGGAACATGGCTCCGAAACAGAAAGTGCCGGCTAGTAGAAGATACGCCAACGCTGTTCCGCCTTCCGAAACCGTCGCGATGAACTCCTGGGCTGCGCAGCCTTTCTCAGCCGGACATATCGAATTTGAACTGTTTAGATCAGGTGAGATTACCTCTAAGTTGTATCCCCCGCTAGGAACGCTGGCGTTGTACGCAGTGGCGAGCAAACCGCCATCGGACATGGTCCAGCTACCGCTGCAACCCGCCGTCCCGAAAATGTCAGTGCAAAGCGCCGCAGTCGTAAGAACTCCGCTTGTGAGGGGATGACTCGTCAAGTAGCCCGCAACTCCAGACGGATCAAACACCGCCCAGTCCGCGAAGGTATTGATGGCTTGGCCTGTCGAACCCGGCATCTGATGCAGGATCTGCAGAGTGAGGTAAGCCACTGCGTTGTATTGCGCCAGGATGCCGCCTTCAAGTCCCCATGAGGTATTTGTCGGAGAGATAGCGGAAAATGCAACCACCGTCGCGTTCCAATTTGAAGGGAGCTTACTCTCGTCGGCAAAATCATCGCAGACGATCGGCGTATTCGGGGCGCCATTTACGGTGGCATAGTACGGGCTGACGTAGATGCCGTCATAAACGTCACCGCCCGCACTCGTCAAAGATACAGAGGTTTGAGCAAAGGTCCAAGGCGCAATAAACAGCGCCGCAATTCCCGCCCCAAGAAAAGCTCTAACGGCTTTTTTCATTGTCGTTCCTGTTTCCTAGTCTTTCGCAGGGGGGAACTGCTGGTGCGGTCTTAAGGCTCTGCAACCTTGCCACTTTAGCGCGAATTCCGCGTCTGTCAAGACTGATAATTTCTGCAACAAGTTGCAAACGCTTGCAACTGCCGGTCTCTTCTATGGCATCATCTGGCACGCAGTTCGGTTCCGGGCGAGTTTTGAGAGAACCTTGAGCAAAAGATTTGCTGTATCGGCTGGCGGCGACGGTTTTCGGTACCACTGGGAGGCAGAAAAGTTTGGGTACGACAGTTTCTTGTGACGATCAAATTGCTCCCTTATAGTGCTGAAAAGGCTATACACCAATACTGGTGGGTGCATCGGGAGGCTCCGTAGTGAGTATTTTTACCGTTCTCCGTTTGACATTACTCCTGGCTCTAATCGCCACTCTTTTCTCGGCATGCTCTCGTGATCCCAATGTGCGCAAGCAGGAATATTTTCGAAGCGGCCAAAATTATTTCGCAAAGGGGAAGTTTGAGGAGGCCGCGATTGAGTTCCGCAATGCCATAGGGGTCGATCCCGCATACGCAGATGCTCATTACCAATTGGGCCTGACTTATCTCAAGACTCGGCAGTGGCCGCGGGCAAACCAAGAACTCTCACGTACGATTGAGCTGCAACCCGAAAACTACGCGGCACATGCTGAGTTGGCCAAACTGTTGATTGCCGGCGGCAACCTTCAGCAGGCGCAGGAACAATCGGACTTCCTGCTCAAGGAACGTCCTGACGACGCGAAGTCGCGTTTCGTTGCTGCTAGTCTTCTGGCCGCGCAGGCTCGTTTCCCCGCCGCAATCCTGGAAATGCAGAAAGCGATCGCACTCGATCCGAGCGATTGGGATTTCTATCTGAACCTCGCCCTGATGCAATTGAGAACCAGTCAAGCCCAGGCGGCCGAGGCAAATTTCAAGAAGGCCATCCAGCTCAATCCCAATGCAATTGATGCGCGGTTGATGCTGGCGAACTACTATCAGGTGCGCAGCCGGTTCACCGAAGCGGAGCAGCAACTCCGTGATGGCATGCAAGCCGACTCCAAGAATCCGGAATCGGCAACCGCCCTGGCACGTTTGTACTTGGCTCAAGGCAAAAAGGTTGAGGCCGAAGACTTTCTAAAACAAGCTACCCACAATTTTCCCGACAATTCCGCCGGCTATCGCTTGCTGGGCGACTTCTATCTGGACGTCAATGACTTGGACAAAGCCACAGTGGAATATCGAACGCTACATCAACAGCATCCCAAAGATCTGCAAGTGAAGGAGAATTACATTGAACTTTTGATCCTTACGAACCAGCCGCAGCAGGCGCGTGAGCTGGACGAAGATATTCTGAAGGCATATCCCAACGACAACGAAGCTCTGATTTATCGTGGGCAATTGCAAACCCGGGCGGGAGAAGCCAACTCTGCCATTGGGACACTGCAAACTGTCATTAAGAACGACCCCAACAACGGCGTGGCTCACTACCACTTAGGCGTCGCATTCCAGAAGACGGGGAACTTGCAGGGGGCGGAGAGCGAATGGCGGGTCGCGGTGCGTCTGCGTCCCGATCTTGCAGATGCGCAACGCGACCTGGCCATATTGGCAATGCGGAGAGGGGACATGAGCACGCTCGAACAGACGGCCACGCAAATCATCAATCTGCGACCGACCTTGGCGGACGGATATGCTCTCCGCGCAATTTCTGAGATCAATCGAAAGCAGTTCATGGAGGCAGAGAAAGACGTACGCAAGTCTATTGAAGTGGCGCCCGGCAACTCCGCCGGATATGTTCAGCTGGGAAATTTGAACTTCGCTCAGAATCGATTCAAAGAGGGGGAGGCTGATTATCGCCAAGCGCTTGACCGGGATCCCAGATCGAATGATGCTCTACGAGGCCTGATGAATACTTATGTAGCTCAGAAGCAAACTGATTCGGCCATTGCCGCTGCGAACCTCCAGATCGCCAAGGTGCAAGGCAGCAGCGGTTTTTATGATCTGCTAGGAACAGTATTGTTCCAGCAAAAGAAGGACCTGAATGGGTCCACGGCCGCGCTGACCAAAGCCACACAGCTCGATAAGAACAACACCGATGCGCGGATTAAGCTTGGTCAAGTTCAAGCAGCCGACGGGCATGTCGACGACGCCATCGCCACGTATCAGCAAGGGCTTAAGGATAATCCACAGGAAGCTTCTTTCTATGTTCTCCTGGGCCAGCTCTTACAGTCCCGGCGGGATTGGAATGGTGCGACCGAGGCATATCAGAAGGCACTCGCAATCAAGCCGGAAAATCCCCTGGCATCGAATGATCTTGCCTCTGTCATGTTGCAATCCGGCGGCAACCTCGACGTCGCCCTCTCGCTGGCGCAAACCGCTCGACGTGGCATGCCAGATTCCCCCAGTGTCGCCGATACATTAGGGTGGATTTACTATCAGAAAGGCGCTTATCGGTCGGCAGTCGACTCGCTGCGGGAAGCGCTGAAGCTGGGCCAAGAGAGCAATTCACCAGACAATCCCACGTTTCACTACCACCTCGGAATGGCCTATGCGAGAAGCGGACAAGCGTCGCTCGCTCGACAGCAATTACAGCAGGTGTTGAAACTCGATCCCAATTCCAGCGACGCAAAAGATGCCAGGAAGCAGCTTGCTGAGTTGAAGTCTTAAACGTTCGCCTGCCCCCTCGTCGGCAGTCGCCAAGAACGTTAGCGCATATGGGTAATCAAAATTCAAGCTTTAGATTACTCAATTGCGACAAACGGACGTGTTCCCGACAAAAACGGCTTGCGGCAAGAGGTACGCCTCGCGCAACTCGAGTTAAAGGACGGACTCTTAAACAACTCCGGAATGTCCGCGTGAAAAGCATGGGCGGTCCTATTGTCTAGTGGAGGGTACAAAGAACGGATCGTCCGGAACTGGGTTTCTTGACGGTGACGCCATTTGGCGTTACCATAAGCGACATAATGGTAAACGAACTCAGAGCTGTAGTCCGAGAATTAGGCGGAGAGCACGCGCTCGGACGCGTCCTCTCCAGTGCCCACGATATGCGCGATGCGATCCGAGAAGGATTTGCTCCGGCCGTGGTGGAAGAGTTGATGCGAGCATCCGGTTTGACCTTGAAAGAACTCGCTCGCGCTCTTGACCTCTCGTCGCGAAGTTTGCAGCGCCGACGGCGCAGTGGAAGGCTTGCGCCTTACGAATCCGACCGGCTTTACCGCTTGGCTCGGATTGTCGCTATTGCTGATGAATATCTGGGCGACCACGAGCGCGCACTACGTTGGCTCAAACGTCCGAATCGCACCCTTGGCGGCCTCGCTCCCGTAGCCATGATCGACACGGAGTTGGGAGCGCGTCAGATAGAAAGCATTTTGGGTCGCATCGCCTACGGCGGAGTGAGTTGAGCCTCATCTATCGGATTCTGCGCCGAGCATTTGCCCGTGCCCCGTTTGATGGGGAGGGCGCTTACCGCTATGGCGGGCGCTGGTCGAGTCCGGGGACGCGCCTCAGCTATACTTCGGAACACCAATCCCTCGCCATGTTGGAATATTTCGTACATCTTGATAAGGAAGATCCCCCGGCTGATCTGGTTTTGGCTGTCGCGGAAGTTCCAGATGATTTGGCCCGAGAACGCGTTGAAGTCCGCGATATGCCCGCAAACTGGCGAGAAGCCGCTGCCCCTCCTGCACTTGCCCGACTGGGAGACGAATTTGCGCAGCGCGGGGAACGCTGCATTCTAATCGTGCCTGCTGTTCTCGCTCCCGCCGAAAATAACTGGCTGATCAACCCCGCGCATTCCGACTACGAACAGATTGACATACACAAAGTAGCTGCGCTGAATTACGATCTGCGCATGTTTGTGAATCGAACAGGCCACGGTAGGCGCAAGAGGTTTCAGAAATGATGCTGAGCCGCAAATGCGTGACTGAAAAACTTTACAATATTTACTGGCGGACTAGCACATGGTGCTGACCAGTTCGACCCGAGAATCAACTTCCAAATTGTCGCCACTCTCACGCTTTTCCGTTCTCGGCGCGATTTCTTTGCTGATTTGGTGGAGTCCTCTCATCTCTTCATTCGCGCTGGCCCTGCGCGACGAGCAATACACGCATATCTTGCTGATTCTGCCTGTCAGCATCTCGTTGATATACCTGGAGTGGAAATCGTCCGAATCTTCGGGGGAATCGCATTCAGGCATTGGCTTAATTTTGCTCGTCGCGGCTATTGTGGCAACAGTGATTGCAAGATTGCACCTTTCTTCCCTGCCACGCGACGAACAACTTTCGGTGAACATGCTGGCACTTGTTGTGTGGTGGATCGGCGCCTTTATCGTATCTTTTGGCACTCGCGCGTTTCAGCGTGCCCTCTTCCCCCTTTGCTTCTTGTTTTGGAGCGTTCCCTTGCCCGAAGTCATACTGCATTCAATCGTAAGGTTGCTGCAGGAAGGCTCGGTTGCCTCGGCCCGCCTGCTGTTTGCACTCTTTGGCGTGCCGTCGACTCAAGATGGAACACTGATCACCATTCCAGGATTGACCGTCGAGGTTGCTCCAGAATGCAGCAGCATCCGTTCGAGCCTGATGTTAGTGGTGACAACCATGGTTCTTGCGCAGGTGCTTTTGCGCTCAGTTTGGCGAAAGGCCCTGGTGATCGCAGTTGCGATCCCTCTCTCGGTGGCTAAGAATGGGCTTCGCATATTTGTCCTGGCAATTCTGACAACGCGCGTAGACCGGAGTTTCATAACCGGCAGACTTCATCATCAGGGAGGAATCATCTACTTTCTGATTGCTCTGGCAACCGTCATTCTTCTTATCAGGATTGCTCGCCGAGGTGACGCGCAGCCGAGAGACTTCGCACCGAGAGATGGGTAACAATGGCTGATACACGGCTTTGCTCGCAGCAACGTGAAACAATGCTTAGGAATCACCACAAGGTCAATGTGCGGCCGGTGCACTTCATTTCCTTTTTAGCGGTGAGTGTACTGGTATTGCTTGTTGTTTGCGCATTGCAATTGCTTGCTACCGCAGGACGGGTGAGTCCGAGCGCGACTCTGGTGTTGAGACAAACTTCCAACCATGAGAAAAAACGTTTGGCAGCAGCGCAACCTAACCTGCCCCCTTGTCCGACCACAACCACTCCCATCCTGCAACCGTCATCGCAGACCGGCCACCACAAAGTGACCCTTACGTGGAAAGCGAGCTCTCCGTCTTCCGACCGGCAGGCTGTGGGATATTGTTTGTATCGGAGCACTACGCCGAATCCGGCAAATGAGAAACCCCCATGCCGAGACTGTGAGTGGATTAACAAGAGACCAATCGCCGGCACCGCTTGCGTCGACGATCTGGTGCAAGATGGCGCACTTTACTACTATGTGGTAGAAGCGATTAATCTTGGAGGAGCCACTAGCGCATTTTCGAACCAGGCACCGGCACAAATCCCTCCAACCAGCGAGCCCACTGTTTCTGTAACGGTAGGCTCGTATCCACTCTGTCGGGCATCGAACGGGTCGCAGTAAAATCCGGCCTGAAGTCCCATCGAGACAATTGCTGTTCTCTTCCGCTCAGCCGGTGCCACTATGCGAGACCGCTCTGCCTCGCAAGTTTGAGCGCCTCTAACGCAGCGCCTCGCGCCCCGGCAGAATCGCCGTTAGGCATCACGTGAATTGGAATGTTGGCCTGCTCCTCCCGCTGGGTCGGCATGCCTGCGCGGATCTCTAACAGAAACCACTGCTGGAATTCTTTACTCGTTTCCAGCACACCGCCGCCGACGATCAACGCATCTGGGTCGAAAGTATTCACCATTTCGTCGAAAAAGAGTCCCAAGGCATGGGCCTGAACCCGGAAAATTTCTTTGCACATGGGATCGCCCCGATCCGCCAAACCGCGAACGAGTTTGGCCGCCTGGTGGGGATCCTGCTTCGCCAGGGCGTGGCCCGAATAGCGCTGCAGAAAATACGGTAAGAGAGTCCTCTCAATCGCGGTGAGAGAGCACAGCGACTCCAAGTCGCCGATTCGTCCGCAATTGCAGCGCGGCTTGATGCCGGCGATCCCCGCTATGCTTTGATAGGGAATCAGTACGTGGCCCAGCTCTCCGCCGAATCCGTTCTTGCCCTTCACAACGTTGCCGTCGAGGATGATGCCTCCTCCGTTGCCCGTACCGACGACGTCGGAAATCGATGTCTCGCGGCTGTTGGCTCCGAAGATCGCATAGTGTCCCCAGAGCGCGGCTGCGTTGGCATCGTTCAAGTACGACACGGGCTTGCCTAATTTGTGCGCCAGACCCTCGCGGATATCGAATCCCGCCCACTTGGGATGCACAAAGTTGGTGGAACCCCGCGCGCTGAGCTGGCCGGCGGCACTGGACGGACCGGGCGTATCGAGGCCGATGGCGACTACGTCGTCAAGAGCAACGCCCGCCAGGTCGGTGGCGATCTTGAGACCGGTTGCGATCTGCTGGAGGCAGACCTCGGGTCCCTGCTTCGAAAGTGCCGGATGCTCGCACAGCCCCTCGATGAGAAACTGTTCTTCCCGGTTCACTAACGTATAGTTGATGGCTGTTCCGCCAAGATCCACGCCGGCCACCACTTCCACGGTTGTGTCCTCTAGTCTCGATGTTGACGCTGCTCAGCTTAGCAGAATTGGAGCGACCGGCCCACTAGGCCTGGAGTTTGAGGGCGGCCGCAATCTCGACGTCGAAAGCTTTGCCGACGCCGAGAGACTCAGGGTTGGGGGTCAGAAAGCTGACCCACCAACATATGCCGCCTAAATATTCTCTGTTCTTTCGGCACGCCACGTATCCGGGATTTCCAGTCGCTCGATGAAACGCAGATGAAATAATTGCGCATTCAGCATCGAAGGCAGGAAAATAGCAGATGACTAACATGGTCACATTCGATATAATTGCAACATGAGAACCGTCAATATTGCCGAGCTGAAAGCGCACCTCAGCGCCCATATTCAGCTGGTCCGGGACGGCGAAGAGGTGCTTGTGTGCGACCGCAACAAGCCCGTGGCGCGGATCGTTCCCTGCCGTCTGGAAGGACGCTCCAAGCAGGAGCAGCGATTGGTGGCGGATGGCCTTCTGTCCCCACCCTTAAACCAACGGCCAGCGTCGGTCTCTTGGCCAGAGCCCCCGGGAAACGTCTCTGACAAGGTCATGGAACAGGTATGGCGGGAAGAACGGGAAGGCCGGTAACGCGGGTACCAGCTTTCTGGGACGCAAGTGCTCTCGTTCCTCTTTGCGTGCGGCAGAGCATGACGCCTTTGGCGATTTCCCTCTACAAGACCTATGACGTCGTCGTATGGTGGGCGACGCCAGTCGGGATTGCGATTGCGCTGGCCCGACTCTTGCGGATGAAGCAACTCGATTCCCGCGACTGGTCCAAGGCCAGTCATCTGGCCAAAAACCTTTCCGGTTTGTGGTCTGTGATTCAGCCGTCGGACAGTTTGCGGGCGACGTCGATGCAACTTGTGGATCGCTATGACCTGCGGGCTGCGGACTCGTTTCAGCTGGCGGCGGCCCTGGAGTGGTGTGAATACGCTCCTCAGGGCCGCGTTTTTCTGACCGCCGATCAAAAGTTGCGGGATGCAGCCCTACTCAGCGGCTTCGATGCCAAGCAGATGTGATTCAAGGGGTGAACTAGAAAGTCTTCCACGATAGAAGCCCTTGACTTTAGCGTATGCGTGATAGGGCGCGCATTGCGGGTAAGTATCGACGAACGTCAGCAGGGCGACCTGCTTCCCTTCCTCGGTGAGGCGCTGTGCCATTTCCAGAGCGATCAAGCCCCCGAATGAGTAACCGATCAGTATGTATGGGCCGAGTGGTTGAAACTCAGCGCGAATATCATTTCGCAACGCTGGCGTAGCCAAAAATGGTCTTCAACTCGAGGAATTCTTCCAGGCCGGCCTCACCCCATTCCCGGCCGTTGCCCGACTGTTTGTAGCCTCCAAAGCACCCAGAGAAGTCGACTCTGGCACCATTGATGTGCACATTCCCCGCTCGAATCCGCTTCGCAACCCGGCGTGCGCGTTCCAGGTTTCCTGCAGTCACAAAGCCTGACAAGCCATAGAGCGAGCCGTTGGCAATTCGAACTGCATCATCTTCGTCTTCATAGGGGATCATGCAAAGCACAGGTCCGAAGATCTCTTCCCGGGCAATAGTCATTTCATTGTCGACATCCGCGAACACCGTCGGCTTAACGAAGTAGCCCTTCGTCAGACCATCCGGATGGCCCGGCCCTCCCGCGACCAACTTCACCCCCTCTTCGATTCCCTTGTGGATGAGGCGCTGCACCTTTTCGAATTGGGCCTTGTTCGCCAGCGGTCCAACGTTGAAGTCTTCTGCAAATGGATCCCCGACTTTAGCAGCCTCAGCTGCCTGCTTCGCCGCCGCGACCGATGCAGCCGTCTTGGATCGAGGAATGAGCATGCGGGTCGGCGCGTTGCAGGATTGTCCGGTGTTGCGAAAGCATTCCTGTACGCCCTGCTTGACCGCTTTCTCGAGGTCAGCGTCATCCAGAATGATGTTGGCCGACTTGCCTCCTAGTTCCTGCGTCGCCCGCTTCACGGTGGGTGCGGCGACCTGGGCTACGGCGACACCAGCTCGCGTCGATCCAGTGAACGACACCATGGCCACATCCGGATGTGCTGAAATCGCAGCTCCGTCGGTAGGACCATCCCCACTCACCAAATTGAAAACGCCAGGTGGAACACCAGCTTCGTCAAGAATCTGCGCAAATAAATAAGAGTAAAGTGGAGCAAATTCGCTGGGCTTGAGAACCATGGTGCATCCCGCTGCGAGAGCGGGTGCTACTTTGGCCACAACCTGATTCATCGGCCAGTTCCACGGAGTGATCAAACCGCACACTCCAACCGGCTCTTTTCGCATAAGCGTCGAACCCTTCAACTCTTCGAACTTGAAATGCTCCATCACCTTTGCGATTTCCATCAGGTGTGCGAGACCGGCGGGAGCCTGAGCTTTTCGGGAAAGGGAGATGGGAGCCCCATTTCCTGCGAAATGGTCGTGGCCATTTCTTCCAACTTTGACTTGTAAACGTCTATGATGCGGCGCAACAGCGCCAGGCGCTGCTCAACGCTTACTTCCGAATACGCTTCGAACGCGCGCTTGGCCGCTGTCACCGCACGGTCAATATCCGCGGCGCTGCCGAACGAGATCGTTGCAACGGGCTCTTCGTTCGCTGGGTTAATGACGGTGAAGTCGTGGCTCTCCGCCGGTTCGACCCATTTTCCATCGATGTAAAACTTGCGTCAATCCTTCATGGTTTCCTATTTCGTTGCGGAGGATAATGCCGGCACTCTTGCTTTGCGACGACAAGGGACGTGCCCGCATGGCATTCCTGGCTCGCGCGGTTCGCTCCTCCATCTGGTCCGAACGATGATGCAACAACTTGATCGCAAACAGGGAGGAATGGGAAGAAGCAGCCAACGCCGAAACTCTTGCGCCCTTATACCTAACGTCGTACAGGGATTTAGTCTGAAGGCTCGCACAGAACTTGGACGATATTATTCGGAAGATAAGCGAGGAAATCTCATCCTGGGAAGTTCGTCCCTGGAAACGTTGACCTTGTATAGAGATTAATGGTGATGAACAACATCAAATGCCACAGCCGAAGCTGAGGATCCGATGTTCAGAATGGAAACCGCACGCTCGAGTTTGTGATGGCCGGTCTTGTGAAAGATGTAACTGAGTCCGACGACACCGACCGCCTCGCCGGCGAAATTCACAGCCAGTCCCGCTGTGCTTCCGGAGAATACGCGAGTCACGGGGTTGAGTTCCTGACCGCCATTGCGGAGGTTGTTTCGAGTTGCGATAAAGTCGGCTGTGCTGAACGCCGCACTGGTCGCGAACAGAAAGGTATTTTCACGGTCCCAAAATCGATGGCTCGGGGCCTCAGGCAGCGTCACTGGTTCCACAGACTTCACCATCGGGTTCGGTTCGATGGAAGCGGGCTGCAGAAGCGCAAAAGAAACTTGCTGCGCCAGCGCCGGTCCGCAAAGACCCGAAATTACAAGCAGAACGGCCGCTTTAGGTTTAAGAATCGCGCCAAGCCAGTTTGTCAGCATAACGTTAGTGAGTGCCCTACTTGGCCACCTGTACTAGTACTAACGCAATGCTGGGCCAGGGAGAATGGCCCCTCCGTGCTACTCAACAGTCGATGGAGCGAGAGGAGATTACGGAAGTTACTGAGCGGACGGCTGCTGTGATCGCGACCGTAGAATGGCGACTGGCGTTCGTCGCCTTAATCCGCGATTCGGAGTCGCTCAGGCCGAGCGCACAAGGATCGGCCAGCGCTTCGCTAGCTTCAAAGAATCCAGCTTCAAAGAATGATGAAGCTACGGAATCGAAGCCGCCACCGGCGGGGTCGAGCGCACGCTCTCTTGTCCCGCGGAATTTACGGCTGTGGCTTCGTAGTAGTAGGTCTGGCCAGCCACGACGCCACTATCGGTGTAAGCAGTGTTCGCATCCGGGGTGGAATTGATCCTGGCATACGTGCCGGTCGGGCTTGTGCTGCGGTAAATGTTGTAGCCTGCAACGATGCCCTCATCATTCAAAGGGCGCTGGATGAATCGAGAATCAGAGTGATCGCCGTTAAGGACAGGAAACTCGTTACGAAATTGCAGCGAGACTTTGGCCTCGGCCGGGGTGAAGCGGAAGCTATCGTCCTGGCTCTCGCGGACAAAGCTCGTATTTTGGGCATCGATGATAAGAATGGGATCAATGCGTGCAAGCTGCTTGGCGCTGTGTTTACGACGGCGATAGGCCTCCTGGTGCGAATGCGTGAGAAACGACTGCTTACGACGAACGAGTCCCTCGTTGACAAGTTGCCAACATATCCCTTCAACGCTGTGCTCACAGGTCCATCGTTCCCATATCGACCTCTGGTCATAGGAAACACCTCGTTGTTCAAAACGTTGAACTGTTTCCGATTCGCTTATCGAGTAGAAGAGAAGAAATCCGTGCGCTACTCCGACCTTCCAGC
>Ga0182024_10006576_pt1 | contig 25451 bp, 19 predicted proteins | sample P32metaG_FD_120480 | JGI IMG/M metagenome (GOLD analysis project Ga0182024, IMG submission 120480) | Permafrost microbial communities from Stordalen Mire, Sweden - P3-2 metaG (Illumina Assembly) | ecosystem: Environmental > Terrestrial > Soil > Wetlands > Permafrost | place: Sweden: Stordalen...
CGAAGCTCCGCGCTTTCCTTCTGCATATTTGCGAGAACGCTCTTCTAGGCCGCCTTGAGAACGTTCGTGAGCAACCCATCGGAACTCGCGTCTTCGGCCGCGCGCTCGATTACAATCTCAACGAGGACAACATCGTCCGGGTAGAGGCGCGCGAACTTCGAAAGCGCCTGGAGACTTATTTCGCCGGGGAAGGGCGCAGCGAGCCGCTGATGATCGAGGTTCCCAAGGGCGGTTACGTACCAGTTTTCAAGCTGCGCGAACAGCCGCCAGAGGTCCCGGAGACGGCGGCCCGAGCGCCCGTCGCGGCGGTTCTTCCAACGGAGCCAAAACCGAGAGCACCCGGCTGGTGGATGCGCGTGCTGCTCGGGAGCCTCCCGGCCCTGATCGCGGCCGTCTTGTGGCTGGGACTGGAAAACTGGCGGTTACTCCAGCGATTCGAGCCGCAGGTCAGTGCTCGCTCGGCCGCAGCCGCTGAGGACTATTCTTTCTACGGCGAACTCCTCGGCAAATTGGGTGCAACTCCCAACCGGGAAACCCTGCTGGTGCTAAGCAACCCCAAAGTGGTGCTCTACTACGGCGCGCCGTCGAACCAGCCCATCCCCACCATGCCCGGCCACACCATCCCGGCGCCGAAAGAACTCAAAAGCACTTTCGATGACGCCCTGAATAACATGGACCAGAACCAACCCTTCCAGTTCCTGCACACCACGCGCGAAGACTACACCGGAATGGGCGAGGCTGTAACTGCATTCCACGTGGGCCGGCTCATGCAGTCTTTGCAACGCCCGGTTCGTCTCACGCAAGGGCGCTTCCTGAACTGGGACCATGTCCAGAAAGGGGACCTGATTCTGCTCGGCGGGCCGCAGATCAACGACTGGGCCTATCACAACATCTTCAAGTCCAATTTCAATTTCGAAGATCGTGGAATCGAGAACGTGAAGCCGCTCTCCACTGAGCAGAAGCAGTATATGCCGCATGCCGGGCCGGGGTCATCCGTCACCGATTACGGCGTGATCCGGATGGCCACTTCACCGTACGGTTTCAACATGCTGCTGATGGCCGGCTGCTCCAGCGCGGGCTCCGCCGGCGTAGGTGAGTTCTTCTCGAACCCCGAAAAAATGAAGTCCGTTTACAACCGCATTCGCGCCGCGGCGCCCGGCAAGGCCTTCCCCATCAATTGGGAAGTCTTGGTCCAGGTTAACGTGCGCGACGCTCTTCCTGTCGAAACCGCGGCCATCGCGCTACGCCCGGAGCCCGCGGCGCAGTAACGTAAATTGGAGGCGAGATGCATGACTCGCCCTGCTAAGATGGCCATGAGACGGACCAATGAAGTTGACTTGCCTGGCATTCGCGGCTGCGTCGTGTGCCTTTGCCTCTGACTGTCTGCAAGTGGATCTCGATTCGCCGGAAACCCGCGACAGGTTCCACGAACTGGACAAAAAGGCTCAAGTCGAGTTCCGTCACGGCGAGTACGCCCAGTCCGCCGAAGACTTTCGTCAGGCGGCCTGCCTGGCCCCCGACGACCTGCGCAGCTATTACACGCTCTACGGCACCGCCATTGGCGCCCTGGCGGCAGGAGATCTCTCCAGCGCCATCGAGTTCCTGAAACAAGCCGATGGCCTCCGTCCCGATTACCCGCTGCCACTGGCCATGCTGGTCAAGGTCAGCTTGCAATCGCCGGATCCGGACCAGGTGAAGGAGTTCCTACGGTTGGCCGCGGAACGCTTTCCGCGCGCCGGTAAACTCCACGCCGAGTTTGTCAAAGATCTCCTGCATCAGAATCGGCTCGATCTGGCATTGGCCGAAGTTCTGCGATTCGAGCAAACGGGTGTCCAGGATCCCGAGTCGGCCCTGACGCTCGCGGTCATCGAGAACAATGCCGGCGCTTTTGGCGACGCCTGCCGGCACGCGCAAGCTATCGAACAGCAATCGGAACTGCCCGCCGCCGCGAGAGCTTCCGGTGCCACGGTGGCCGGCTTGGCTTACGAAAATCTGAATCAGTACACGGAAGCAATCCAGCATTTCAAGCGCGCCACCGAGCTTGCTCCGGAGCGCGAAGATCCATATCTGTACCTGGCGCGTGTGTACGGAAAGAAGCATAACTTCCCGGCCATGGTCGCAATCCTGGAACAGGTCAGGAAACAGATTACGGATTCGGTCAAGATCGAGCTCGCGCTCGGCAACGGCCTGGTTTCGGTGGAGCGCTACGCCGAGGCCATTCAGATCCTCACCGAAGTGGTGCGAAATTCGCCGGACGAACTGGAGGCCTATCCAAACCTCGCGGAGGCCTACCGCAATACGGGTGAGCCCAAGCTCGCCACCGATACCTTGCGGAAGCTCGCTCGGCGCAAGCCCGATTACCCCATGCTTCATCTGGTGATTGCGCGATCCATATCGCAGCAAGATCCGGTTGATTCCGCGGGCGTGTTGGAGGAACTTGATCTAGCCGAAAAGGCAGCGCCCGATGATTATGAGGTCTACTATCTGCGCGGAAAAGTCTACCTCGGCATGAAAAAGTTCACGGAGGCCATCGCCAGCTTGCTCCGCGCCATCGAATTGCGGCCAACCGATTCCAGCGCCCACTACCAGCTTGGCCTCGCATACACCAAGTCGGGACAGCCCGCCCTCGCCGGACGGCAGTTTGAGACCGTGAAATATCTGGAAAGCCAGTAGGCGTTCAACGCACCGTACAGTGTACCGGCGCGCAGTAATTCATTTCGTACCCGTCTTTACGCGCGGGGTCGCGTTTGATGGGTTGGCTGCCCGCGTCATCCGTGGCGCGGCTCATGAGCGCGTGCTCGCCTGGCGCCGCGCTCCACAAATACTTCCAGCGTACCCACGTGAACCGTTTGGGAGGCGCTTCGAACTCGGCCGGCGTCCAGGAGCCACCCGCATCCGCGCTCACATCCACACGGCGCACCATGCCCGCGCCCGTCCACGCGAAGCCGCGAATCACGTGCCGGCCGGTGAGGAGCTTGGAATGATCCGCCGGCCAAGCGATCGCGGACTTGACCAGGACGTCGGTTAGCCGCGTGACGTCCACCTCGCCGCCCGGGCGTTTGAGCAGGCGATTGTAGAGCCTGCTCATGCCGCTCTCTTCAAAATTCGGCGCGGCGTCCGTGGGACCGAGAACGACCATCCGCTGGAGCCACTTGACCGAATCCATACCGTACCAGCCTGGGAACAGCGCGCGTGCCGGAAAGCCGCTTTTCCGCGGCAAGAACTGCCCGTTCAAGCGGAAAGCTAACAGGCTCTCGGGTTGCAGACATTTTTCCAGGGCAACAACCTGGCAGTAGGGAAGCTCCGGCGAATTCTTCATCAGCCGCCCGGTATCCGCTCCCTCGAGCAGTACAGCTCGAGCGTCGCGCGCAACTCCAGCTTGTTCCAGAAGGCGGGCGAGCGGCACGCCTTCCCAGACCGCATTGCTGGCTGCCGAACCGTCGGGCGGGCTGCCGGCGCACTCCAGCACGGCTTCCAGTACCTTCGTGGGGGATTCGAGAATGTCGGACAAGGTCAGCTCGAGCGGACGCTCGACGCGCCCTTCAATCTTGAGCCGCCACGAACTCAACGACAGTTCGGGTTCGCGGAAATGATCGCGCACGAAGAATCGGTCCGCGGGAGTGATCGATCCGCCTACGCCTTCGAGCGGGAAGGTGAAGTTCAGCGGTTCGGTGGTCGAGAGCACCTGCGGTTCCGAGGAGGAGAGCTCCTGCCCAAACATTGAACAGACGCCAGGCAGCAGCAGCAATTCCCTGCGGGTCATAAGGTGCGGGGCGGGCACACACCCGCTCGGGTCTCATTATAAAGCCAGTTGATGCACGAGCGAAGCGATGCCTGTCCGACAGCATTCACGGCGTTGCTGTTTCGCCCACCCTGAACGCTATCAGTGCATCCGCCGGACGGCTCCCGAATTGCCCTCCGCCGCCGGCCGCGATCACGACATATTGTTTCCCATCGCGGGCCTGATAGGTCATCGGTGTTGCGTGGCCGCTGCCATCGATCTCTGCGGCCCAAAGCTCACGGCCGGTGCGAGAGTCGAAAGCGCGGAAGCGGTGGTCGTTCGTCGCCGCAATAAATACCAGGCCTCCCGCGGTTGCAATTCCGCCGCCAATGTTCGATGTTCCGGTATTATGTATACCCTTGGCTTCGAGTGCTTCCGTGATTCCGAGCGGAACTCGCCAGGCAATCTCTCCCGTGTTCACGTCGACGGCGGTTAGCAGTCCCCAGGGAGGCTTTACGCACGGCCAACGATTTGAGTCCCAGAAACGCGCGTATTCTCCTGAAGAACTGGTGCGCCCGTAACGGACCGGCGACCCCTTCGGGAGTTCCTCCATCCAGCCTACGGCTCCGGTCTCGTTCGTGTTCACGAAAATGTATCCGAGGGCCGGATCGAATGACACACCCGACCATGTCGCGCCTCCTAATGTGCCAGGGAATACCAGCGATGGTTTCAGCCCATAGGGCGTGTATCTCCCCCGATTTTCGAATTGCCCGAAAAGTTCGGCGCAGAAACGATGCGATTCCGGTGTGACCTCCGTAATGTCGTCGCGCGTCACGCTGCTACGCGATAGCTGCGGTGGTTTCAGCGGGATCGGCTGGGTGGGCCAAGTGGATTCGCCGGGAACATCGCTTTTGGGCGCAGGTTGTTCCTGCACCGGGTAAAGCGGTTTCCCGGTGACACGATTCAGGATGAAGACCAGTCCCATCTTGGTTACCTGGACCACGGCAGGAATGTCGCGCCCGGCACGGCGAACGGTGATCAATGCCGGCGGCGCTGGCGGATCGTAATCCCACACATCGTGATGTACGAACTGGTAATACCAAAGCAATTTGCCGCTGCGGGCATCCAGGGCAACCAGACAGTTGCCATAAAGGTTTTGTCCTTTGCGATCGCCCCCATAGAAATCGTAAGCGGGCGATCCGATGGGCAGAAAGACCATTCCGCGCTCTGTATCCACGGTCATGATGGACCACACGTTGACACCGGTGCGATCCTTCCAACTGTCGCCTTCCCATGTCTCGTGGCCTGGTTCCCCCGGCTGAGGAATGGTATGAAACTGCCATACCAGGTGGCCTGAGCGCACGTCCCACGCCCGTACGTCCCCGCTCGGTCCGCTGCCAGGACGCTCCGGTACTTCGGCGCCGGTGATCACCAGATCGCGATAGATGGCCGGCGGCGAGGTCACCGCATAAACCGCGTCGGGAAATCGATCCGCGACTCCGGCGCGCAGATTCACCTGGCCCTCTTTTCCGAAGCCGGGAACGGGCTGGCCGGTTTTGGCATTCAGCGCGATCAGCCGGCCGTCCGACGTCCCGAACAGAATTCGCGGCGGCGTGCGCCGGTCGCCTGGCCAGTACGCCACGCCGCGATGCGCGCGAGAACTTCGCCCGCCGCGCCACTTCGCCTGCGGATCGAAGGCCCAGATCTCGCGGCCGGTTTCCGGTTCGAGCGCGATCACCCGATTCGAGGGCGTGGAAAGGTACAGAGTGTTCCCAACCACCAGTGGCGTAGTTTCAAAGGCCACGGCGCGCGGGGACGCCCCCGCCGCTTCAGGCTCCAGCAGTTCACCCGTGTGATAGGTCCAAATGCGGTGAAGGGTGGAAACATTAGCGGTGTTGATCTGCTTCAGCGGCGAGTAACGCATGCCGCCCGCGTCATGGCCGTAAACCGGCCAATCCGTTTGAGGACATAGTGTGGCCGCCGCTAGCGCCGCCGTGAGCAGGATTCTAGATAGGAACATGATTCAAGTGAAAGCAATCCATCGAGGATAAACTATCAATAGCAGAAAGCGGATTTTCTAGTTCAGCGTGGCTCTTCGATCGAGACATACCGGTCGGCGGGCAAGTTCTCCAGAAGCTGCTTCGTTCCTGACGGCCATTCAATTTCCAGCCGCTTGACCCGTTCCGCGCTTCCCAATCCGAAGTGCACCGTGCGGTCGCTCGAGGACGCATATCCAACCGCGGTGGTCACACGATTCCATTGCTCGCCCCGATCCGTCACCAGATGCACACGCGCTCCAATCGCATCGCGATTACTCCGAGTCCCGCGAAGGCACAACGCGATCCAATGTCCCGTTCCAGCGGAAGTGTTCCACAAGATAAGGGGCGCTTCGTTGAGGCGCGTGACTACAATGTCGACGCGGCCGTCGCGGTCAAAATCCGCAAACGCCGCGCCGCGATGAAACGCCTCGCCCGGTAATTCCAGGCCTTGAAAGGTTCCGTCCCCGCGGCTGAGAAAGACGCTATTCGGCTGACGGGATTGGCGGCTGGAGTTAAGCTCGGCGTTGTCCATCACGTGACCGTTGGCCACGAACACATCCTTGAAACCGTCGTTGTTGAAATCGAACAGGCCCACGCTCCAGCCGGACCACGGCAAGCTGGCCGGGCCCATGCGGCTATGGTAGGTCATGTCAGCGAAGGCGCGGCCGTCCAGGTTTCTATAAAGAGGATATGTCTCGTTGGAGAGCGCGGTGACGACGATATCTTCCCGGCCATCGTTATCGTAATCGCGAAAGTCCACGCCCATGGAGGAGATGGCCTTGCCGTCGTCGTTATAGGCCACGCCAGCTTCGACAGCGCGCTCCTCAAACGCGCCATGACCGTTATTGCGAAACAGGAAATTCGGGACAGCATCGTTCGCCACAAATACATCCAGGTATCCGTCACCATCGTAGTCGCCGAACGCCAGCCCCAGGCCCTTGCCGGCGTGCGCGGCGATACCTGACTCGCGGGAAACATCGCGGAATGTTCCGTCCCCGAGGTTGCGATAAAGCAGATTCGGCAGCGGCTGGTAGTACTTGGGATGACAATACATGCGGTATCCCGGCTTCGGTTCGCCGCAGTATATTTCGGTGGCTGGATTCCAAGCCACGTAGCGCGTCACGAAGAGATCGAGCTGTCCGTCGTTGTTGTAGTCGAACCAGCCCGCGGACATCGACCAGCCATGATTTCCGCCCAGTCCAGCCCGATCGGTTACATCCTCGAAGGTCCCGTCACCTTTGTTGCGATAGAGGATGTTGTAGTCAAGGCCGGTGACGAACAGGTCCACGAAACCGTCGTTGTCAAAATCGCCGGCCGCCACGCCCATGGAGTAGCCGCGGCCGGCAACGCCAGCGGTCTCGGTCACGTCGGTGAAAGTTCCATCGCCATTATTGCGAAACAATCGATTCCAGAAGGACGGATCGGTTTTATTGCCGGAAGGCAATGCGGCCCCGTTCACGACATAAATATCCGGCCATCCGTCGTTGTTGTAATCGAAGGCTGCCACTCCACCGGTCATAGTCTCAGGAAGATATTTCGTCCCCATAGCGCCATTCTTCAAGACCATGGGTAGCGCTCTTGCCTCGAACCGGACTGGCGAAGGCGCGCTGACTGCAAGGTTCGCGGCGGGTGCATGCGACAGCGCCGCGGTCACCCGATCTAGCTCGGGGTGTGCGTTGGCGCGCCGCAGCATCTCGATGCTCTCCGTTCCGCGCCCGTGTTTATACAGAAACATGCCGTAGTCAATCAAGGCGCGTTGCTCTTTCAGCCGGATCGCTTCCTGGTAAGATCGTTCGGCTTCCGCATCCTTGCCCAGGGCTTCTAGCGCGAGAGCCATCCCGTTCTGAGTGCGGCCAGGCCGGCCGGCATTGCGCAATGCCGCCTGGAACGCGCCGGCCGCTTCTTCAAACCGGTTCAGACTGAAGCAGGTCCGGCCGAGGAAATAGCAGGCGTTCTCTTCGGCGGGACGGAGCTTGCAGGCGCGGCGCAGCGGATCTATCGCGGACTTGTAGTCCTCCTGCGCCGCATACGACATGCCAAGGTAGGTCAGCGCCCTGGTGTCGGAGGGGTGTTCCTCGATGGCTTTCAGAAAGGCTTGTACAGCTCCGGGAAAGTCTCTTCTCTGGAACCGCTCTACTCCTTCCTCCAACGCTGTTTTGCTGCTCTGTGCCGCGATCCAACCGGCGACCAGGAGGAGCAGGGTCGTGATCGCGAACCGGGCAGTCACGCGCATGGTGAACAATTCTACAACGCTTTCTGGCGCGATCACGACCTTTTGCTTTCGTGTGCAGTTCGCGCCGCCTGCATCCGCCTGGCTGGTATCCTGGTGGAGACTCTAGGCTACTCACCGCTATGCTATCCTTCCGGCCCGGCGCGATCCTCGGCTGTTCGCTCGCACTGGCCCTGGCTCTACTTGTATCCTGCCATCAGTCCGGAAGTACCCAGGCGGCCACGGCAGCCGCGCCTCCGCTACGGCCGCTGAATCTGGTGGTGGTCACGGTGGACACTCTGCGTCCCGATCATTTGCATTGTTACGGCTATTCGAAGATCGAAACACCGGCCATTGATAGCGTCGCTAAAGACGGAGTTCTTTTTGAAAATGCCGTCACCCAGACACCGCTGACCACGCCTTCCCATGCCAGCATCTTCACCGGCCTCAACCCCACCACGCATCACGTGCGGGACACGGGCGGCTTCATTCTGGAATCGTCATCCAAAACGCTGGCGACTATTCTTCAAAAACAGGGCTGGGATACCGCGGCGTTCATCAGTTCCGCTGTTTTGAAAAAGCTATTCGGGTTGAATCAGGGCTTTCGAGTGTACGACGATCAGATGCCCAAACCCGGCAAGGGCCACGAATACTTGGAAGACGCAGAGCGGCGCGCCGGCGACACCGTGGATCGAGCAATCCGATGGTTGGATATGCAATCCGGTAAGCCGTTTTTCCTTTGGGTCCACGTGTATGATCCGCATGCGCCCTACCAACCACCCGCTCCATTCCGGGAGAAATACAAAGGCCGCCCTTATGATGGCGAGATCGCCTACGCCGACCACGAGCTGGGGCGCTTGTTCGCTGCTGTTCGCAAGAAGTCGCCCCCCGCGAAGACGCTGATCGCGGTGCTCTCCGATCATGGCGAGAGCCTGGGAGAGCACGGCGAATACACCCATGGAGTTTTTCTCTACGACTCTACTTTGCGGATCGCATTCACCCTATCAGGCCCCGGTGTTCCGTCCGGCTTGCGAGTCAAACAACAGGCGCGAACCGTGGACTTCCTGCCGACAATTCTGGACTTAATGGGCGGCAAAATACCTGCGTCGGTTGAGGGCGCCAGCCTGACGCCGTTTTTTATGTCTAAGGATGCCGCCACTGCCGTCTCCTACGCCGAGACGCTGTACCCGAAGATCAACATGGGTTGGGTGGAGTTGCGGGCAATTCGCACCAATCGCTGGAAATATATCCGTGCGCCGCGGCCGGAACTATACGATCTTTCAGACGACCCGACTGAGACCAAAAACGTCATCCAAAGCCACGGTGCGGAGGTTCAGAAATTCGAAGCGCACTTGAAGACGCTAATCGGGACGGATGGAGCTGAGAAAGTCCAGACCGCAAGCGTTGACCAACGCACCATGGATCAATTGAAATCGCTCGGCTATCTCGCCGGGCCAGGACGCTCTTACAACCTGACTGGCCAGGGAGTGGATCCGAAAGATCGCGTGGAGGTCCTGAAGCTGCTGGAACAGGCACAGGCCCCCGAGTCCGGCCTCCCGGATTCGCGACGCATTGAGCTGTTACGGCAGGCGCTGAGCCAGGATCCGGGCGATCCGAATATCTACTATCAACTCGGCGCGAAGTTGGAGAAGCAAGGGCGTTACCCGGAGGCGATGGAACTTTACCGCACTGCGCTTCGAAACGGGATCGAGCATAGCAGGCTGCATTCGAGGATTGCGGATCTGGCGGTTCGAAGCGGTAACAAGGACGAAGCGATTCTGGAGTACGAAAAGGCCATGCGCCTGAATCCCTCCGACCTGGAGAGCCAGGCCAATTTGGCAACGGCATATCTGGAGAAGGGCCGGCTGGACGACGCCGAACGCGTCTACAAATGGATCACGACCACGGACCCCGAGTACGCGGCTGCTTACAACGGGTTGGGTGTGATTTCCATTCAGCGGCAGGATGCCGCCGCGGCGCGGGGATATTTCGAAAAGGCCATCGCGCTGGACGCCGATCTGGTGGACGCGCAATTGAATCTCGGCTTGATTTACAAAATGGCGGGCGATCGGGCCCGGGCACGCAGTTGCTTTCAGGCATTCCTGCGAATAGCGTCGCCCGCGGAATACCGAGAGGTGATTTTCAAAGTGCGCGAGGAGTTGACCGCGCTGCAGTAACGCCGGCGCGCACGCTTTGATGCATCGCACTAAAACCGCGAGCCTTCTTTTACTTGCATGCGCCGGTATATGCGCATGCCATCGCTCGGAAACGGATGGCAAAAAGGTCATCGTGCTGGGCGTGGATGGGATGGATCCCGCCTTCCTGGAACGTCATTGGAACGAGCTGCCCAATGTCCGCCATCTCCGTGACTCGGGCGGGTTCCGGCGGCTCGGCACCACCACTCCTCCCCAAAGCCCGGTAGCGTGGTCGACTTTCATTACTGGTCTCGACCCCTCCGGGCACGGTATCTTCGATTTCGTTCACCGCGATCCTGCCACTCTTCAGCTCTACTCCTCAATGAGCCGGACTGTGGAGCCGCGATTTAAAATTCCTCTGGGCCCTTACACCCTTCCGCTCTCATCCGCCGAGGTGCAGACGTTGCGCAAGGGGCAGCCATTCTGGCAGATCCTCTCGAAGCAACACATCCCGGTGGATGTAATCCATATGCCCACCAACTTTCCGCCAGTCGAAGACGGCTTAGCTTTGGCGGGAATGGGCACGCCAGATTTGCGGGGAACTCAAGGGACTTTCGCGTTTTACACTGACGATCCGGAGGAAATCACGCGCGATGTGCCGGGTGGCCGCATCGTGAAAGTCGTGCCGCAGGGCTCAAGTTTCAGACTGCCGGTGGAAGGTCCGCCCAACCCGCTACGCAAGGACCGGAGATATGTCACCCAAGATCTCATCGTGGATGTGGACCCCGATCAGAACGTCGCTCGTCTATCGATTGGCGGTTCACTGGCCATCGTCAAGCAGGGCGAATGGTCCCAGTGGCTGCCCGCCGATTTTCCGTTGCTTGGCTGGCTGGCCCATGCCAGAGGCATGTTCCGCGTCTACGCCAAGGAACTTCATCCCACGCTGGCGCTTTACACCACTCCGGTGAATATCGACCCGCGGTCGCCGGGCCTGCCGATATCGTTTCCTTCTTCTTACAGCCGCGCCGTTGCGCGCGACATCGGCCCGTTCTACACGCAAGGTATCGCCGAAGACACCGCCGCCTTTCGCCAGGGCGTTCTGACCATGCCAGAGTTCCTGGAGCAAGGCGCGCTGGTGCGAAACGACGAGCTGAAACTGTTGCGCTACTCGCTGGATCGTTTCCAGCGGGGTCTGTTGTTTTTCTACTTCTCTTCCATCGATCAGAACTCGCACATGCTTTGGGGAAAGCACGAGCGCGAACTTCTGGATGTTTATCGCAATGTGGACGCCGCCATTGGTGAAGCGGCCACGCGGTTTCCCAACGCCGACATCATCGTGATGTCCGACCACGGCTTCAATTCGTTCGACCGTGCCGTAAATCTAAACACCTGGCTCTGGCAACATGGCTTTCTCGCGCTGCGCGGAGCTGCCAGGCACGGCGATGAGGGCTTCGGGAACGTGGATTGGTCGAAGACACAGGCTTACGCTTTGGGGTTGAACGGACTCTACCTGAACATCGCCGGGCGCGAAGAGCATGGCATTGTGAAGCGCGGCCCGGAAGCGGATGCCATCGCGAATAAACTGCGTGAGGAACTGGTGCGCTTCATCGATCCGGAAAATTCCAAGCAGGTGGTGGAAACCCTGCCACCGTCCGGCGCCGAATCTGGACCGGACATGATCGTCGGCTACGCCCGCGGCTATCGCGGCTCCTGGCAGACAGCGCTGGGCGCGGTTCCGGAGTCAGTTCTGGAGGACAATACGGATGCCTGGATCGGCGACCACTGCATTAACGCGGCGGACGTGCCGGGAGTGCTGCTGAGCAATCGGACCATCCGGGCGGATCATCCAAGCTTGAAGGATCTGACGGTAACGATTCTGGGATTGTTTGGCGCCGGACCCGGCGCGGGGATGGACGGAAAGATCGTGTTTTGAGATGTGGCGCACGCACTCGTGCGTGCCGTGTTCGCACTTTTGCGAACACAAATCTGGCGGTCACACGAGTGTGAACGCGGCACGCACGAGTGCGTGCGCTACGTCACGCCGAAACGCCTGCGAAATACTAGCATGGCGATCAGGCAGACGATCGAAAACCAAAGCAACCAATACATGCCGAAGCCGAAAATATAGATCTTGGCATCCGGATAGGAAACCTCGATCCATTGAACGTCGCCCGCAGGCAAGCGGGACTCGGCAGGATAGCGCAGCCAATCGACGACAGAAGCCACGCGCCGAATGGAGAGGTATCTCAGCCCCGGGCCAACTTGTATGGTTTTGCTGGCGCTAGTTTTGGGAACATGCAGCAGCAGACTGCCGGACGCACCAGATGCCGCGCGAACGCGCCAGGAGACCTGGTGCTCCGACGCAATGCGTACAGGCAGGGTTTCCACCTCGACGCCGCGCCCTTCGAGCATAGGAGAAATCTGGCGCAGGTCTGCGGCGGTATCGAAGCGCGCGGTGACGATGGCCGATTCGCCGGCAGCCAGCGCCCGGCGCCCATACACTGCATCCAGCTGCATCAGTAAAGCAAATGTTGGGATGCCGATGATGATGGCGGGAACAAGCACTAGCGCCAGATAGCGTCCATTCCAAATCAGCAGCTGCTTTTGCGCCCGAAAGATCAGAGCGGGCTCGTCAACGAATAGCCGGAATGCATATAGATTCGCACGCACTTTGCGCTTGGCTATTTCAATCCGCTTCTGGTCGGAAAGCCGTGCGAAGACCCACAACGCAGCCAGACCGTAGGCCATAGCGATGGCCGTCAGGCTCAGGGAATGCGCCGCGGAGAGCATCAGTCGATATAGCCGAGCCCTTTGAGCCTGTTGACAATCTCCTGGTCCGTTTGGGCGTCTTCGAGTTTGGCGATCTCGCGCTCCAGCACGTGTTCGACGAATTCCTCCGGAGAGCTGTAGCCCGCGGCCATGGCCACTTTCTTGACCTTCGCCCAGAGGTCTTTATTTAATTTGATGCTCACAATAGCGGCTTGCCTTCCATCCAACCGGGAGGCTGCAGGCCAAACAGAGCGAGTGCGGTGGGCGCAAGAGCCTCAATGCCTGGGTTCGTGGCCTCGACCTTGCGATTGGAAAACAACACGCCGGGAACGAATGCCGGATCGACGCAGTGATCGCCGCTCCAGGCTTTTTGATTGTCCTCGAGCGTAAGGGTAGCAACTTTGCCGACCGCGCCATCCCATGAGCACCTATATCCCGGATTGTAGCCGACCACAAAATCCGGCGCGGCATCCAGATACAGACCCCGGTACAGCGATCGAGTGGCGTAAACGGCGTGGATCGGCGCATCGCCGTTCTCTTCACGTAGCGTGGAAAGTTTTCCGATAATTTCCTGTTTCAACTGCTCGGCCGATTGTTGCATGGAATCCTTTGTGCGTCCATTGTTTCCGCTTCGGTCGCAAAGACGGCGGTAATAAGGCACACGATAAACGAACCACTGATTGAAAATTCCGGAGCCAAACCAGGACACTGTTCCGGCCAGCGACCACAGACACAAGCTGCCCGCCGGTTACTGTGTTGTGAAGACGTCTGTGCTCGGCGGCCTACATCATGAGTATCGCCTGGTGAAGGAGGCCGCTTAACGACGACTACTATTCTTGCGGACCACACCCTACGCGATTCTCGCGTTCATCGGTGTTGGCGGCATGGGGGAGGTATATCGGGCTAAGGACAACTACCCGGCGCCGCGGTTACACAAGTTAGAGTACAATACTGAAGCCGAGCAGAAATGGACACATCCCGCATAAGAATGAGGAAGCAATCAGCGCAAGTGCGCGAAAGAGCGATGGTGAGCATTTTCGAGCCCAGCGTCAGCGGTCCTCAAGAGAGAACGAGCGGGAAGCCGATTATCTGAAAGCTCAAGGCATGCTCGAAAACCGCACCGGATGGCAAACCATCCCTCGCCGCGCATCGCCAAGTTCCACAGCCGGTGCGACGATAAAGCCTCGCTCGAAGAGCCCGAGAAGATCGGAATTTGAGACCGGCCGGCGGCTCCGATGACACGTCTCCTCGCACCATTAATCTTCGTCTTTTTCTGCCTGGTTCCCTCGGCTTGGTCCGCCGACTCGCTGGCTCGATTGGTGACCATCTACCGCGACAACTTTGGCGTCCCCCACATCGTCGGCGAGACCGAGCAGGCCGTGTTTTTCGGATACGGATATGCCCAGGCGGAGGACCATCTGGAGCGGATGATGCTGCAATACAGGGATGCCCAAGGACGCCGCGCGGAAGTGCTTGGAAAAGCGGCGCTGGGGGACCGGCTGGAATTTAACGATCACGATTACCGCTGGGGCGGAGATTACCTGCAGCGGCTGCTCCGAGCAAAGCAGGATGTCACGGAAAATAAGGAAAGTATCGATCCAAACACCTACCAGGTGCTGTCCGCCTTTGCCCGCGGTGTAAATGACTATATCTCCGAGCACCGCTCGCAGATTCCGGCCTGGATTGATTCCATCGTGCCGGAAGATATCGAAGCGCTGCAACGCAGCGACTATTTGCGCTTCTACAGCGCTCACGACGCGCTTCAGAAAATCCGGCGGCAAGCGTACAAGTTTCCCCAATTCGGCTCCAACCAGTGGGCGATTTCTCCCTTCCGGTCGGCCACCGGCCACGTGATCCACGTGGAGAGCACGCACATGCCGTGGGACAATCGTTTTCAAAATTATGAAGCTCACTTGATCGTTCCCGGCGTACTCAACGTCGGAGGCATCAGTTGGTTCGGCAGCCCGTTTCTCCTGGATGGTTTCAACGACCGAATCACGTGGTCGGCCACCTGGAATCGTCCTAACATTTCCGACGTCTACATCGAGAAGATCAATCCCGGCAGCCGGATGCAATACTTGTTTGATGGAACTTGGAATCCCATTCGCGTTGAAAGGGAAACATTCAGGGTAAAAACGGCAGCGGGCATGGAGAAAATCACGCTGCCCGTTTACTACACTCGTCACGGTCCGATTGTAGAATTCGATCCAAGAACAAACACGGCCTATTCCATCAAGCTGCCCAATGCGCACGGGGTGAACTACTCCACGGGAATGTATCTTCTGATGAAGGCTCGTAGTCTTTCGGAATTCCAAGCCGCCCTGAGCCGCCAACTGATCCTTCGCTGGAATTTCCTTGCTTCGGATGAGAACAATATTTTCTGGGTCCATAACGCGGTCGTCGCTCGCCGGCCGGAGGGGTACGATTGGACCAAACCGGTGCCTGGCTGGACCAGCGCCACCGATTGGGGACCCTATCTCCCTTTCAGCGACAATCCGCAGCTATTAAATCCACCCACCGGATTCCTGCAAAACTGCAACAATCCGCCGTGGCTGGCCACCAGGAATTCCGGTTTAAAGCCGCTGGGGCCCACGCCCTACTACTTGCAATCCACTTCCGAATCCGACGAAGGAGAAGCGGCCCTGAACATGAGGGGGGAACGGGTGTTTCAGGCGCTTTCGGGCAACACCAAATTCTCATTCAACGACATGCGGGCACTCGCCCTGGATACTTATGTCCTGCCCGCCGATGTCATTGTTCCTTTGCTCGACCGCGCATACTCGGGGATTTTTTCGTTGTGGCCTGCGCGCCGCGATCCGCGCGTCTCCCGCGCTCTCGACGCGCTGCACTCCTGGAACCGTCGCTCGGCAAAAGATTCCGTCGGGTTCACGTACCTGTACTTCTGGGGTGTGGCCTACAAGGATCTCTACTCGGCCACGAGTTTTGAACGATTCACTCAGTATTCCCGCCGGAACATCAAGATTGATTCCTGGCTGGAGCAGCACCGCGCCCGTCGAGCTCTGGAGGCGGCTCTGGACCGAATGCAAGAGCTTTTCGGAAGCACTGAAGTCCCCTGGGGCCGGGTGAATGTCACGATGCGCGGCGGAGCGTTTCCCATGGGCGGTAATGGCTCGTATGATGTTCTGCATCCCGATAGCGGGCCGGAGCAGAGCAATGGAAAGATTTTCGACAACGACGGATGGGGCCACTTGATGATCGTCATGGAAGGCGAGTCCAAGGAGATTTGGAGCCTGCTGCCTTATGGCGAGTCGGAGGACCCTGCGTCGCCGCACTACAACGATCAAACCAAACTGCACAGCCGCGGCGAACTCAAGCAATTCTGGTTCTCGCCGCAACAAATCATGGACCATACGGAATCCGTCTGGGGCGACCGCGATCGCCTCGGCAGACTTTTTCGGTTGCGCCAGGCGACGCGCCGGAAAGCCCGGTCCGGAAATCCCAAGGAGCACGTGATTTCGTCGGGTACACAAAAAAAGGGGGTGTAGCTATCCCGCCAATTGCCTTTAATCCTTACTCGCCATTCGCCTCATCGATCGAATCGCCCGCAGATTTCCCTTGATGTTTCTCCCAACCGAGCCCACGCGCATGATGGGTCATGTTAACTACAGGGTGGGCCTGTTCATTCGGGTCCCCGGCTGAATCGTCTGGCCCACCCACCAGTTAACAGCAGCTGTTTCGATCTAACCTTCTCCTCACTTCCGGCAGCCCGGCGCGCAATCTATACTATTTCTTAGTGCCTCGACGTGTCGTATTCGCAGTACTCGCTGCCCTCATTTTCCTCTCGTTAGCCTTCGCGCTTTACCCTCAGGGCGACACCGACCTTATCGCCGTCCTCAAGGACATGCGCAACACCCTTAAGGAATTCAACACCCGCCTCGCCCAGGTCGAGCAACTGGTCAAAGAACTTCCGAAAAAAGAGAGCAAGAGTGCCAGTAAAGGGCAAAAGGCATCCGCCCAGCCCTCGCCCGAAACTATCCCAGCCTCCACGATGGCCATGGCCCAAGACGCATACCAGCGCGGACACGCTGCAGAGGATCGCGGCTCTTATGATCCCGCTATCGTAGAGTATTCCAATGCCGTCCAGCTCGATCCCCACAACGACGCGGCCTTCCTGCATCGCGCCTATGCGTACTTCTACGCCGGCCGGCTCGACCTGGCGCTGGCCGATGTCAATCAGTCGCTCTCCATCCAGCCGAACAATTCTCAAGCCTACGAGTTTCGCTCGCGCGTTTACCGCGGCTTGCGCGATTACCCACATGCGCTCGCCGATCTCAACGAAGCTCTAAAACGCGACTACAACCCGAATCTTCTCCTTGCCCAGGCCGGCATCGAAGAGGAACGCGGCAATTTGAAAACCGCCATCGACATTTATGGCGCCACCCTTGTGCGCCAGCCCAATTCATCGGTCGCTCTTCTCAAGCGCGCTAGGGCATACGAGCAGCTCAAACAGACGGACCGCGCGCTAGCCGATTGCACGGCCGCGATTGCTGCGCACCCCGATCTGGCAGAGGCGTACGTCTGCCGTGCCGACGCTCACGTGCGCATGACCTTGCTACCTGCCGCCATCGCTGATTTGAATACAGCGCTCAAATTAAACCCAAGCTCAGTGGAGGCCTCCAGGATGATCGCCGCCGTGCGCGATCTGGTAGCGCTCAACGACGGATCAAAGCCGGAGCAAGCACCTCCGTCACCACCGCCCGTTGTGGCCGGTCCTTTTCCAGCTCCGCCCGCTACCGCAGTTGCTCCCCCTCCGTCAGCGCCCGCTACCGCAATTGCTGCTCCTACGCCCATTGCGCCTGCAACTCTCGCCGTCGCTCAATCGGCAAATACGGAACCGTCACCAGACGCCATGAAGGTGAAGCAGTTCCGCCATCTGATGTACGTCGGCCGCCAGAAGCTCGCAGAAGGAAAATTCGAAGACGCCATCCTCGACCTGACCCAGGCCATCCAGCTCGATCCCTCTTCCGCGCTTGCTTACAATTCCCGTGGTTACGCCGAGCTGCGCACCCTCAAATACCAGGACGCGCTCAAAGATTTCACCACGGCCATTCAATTGAATCCGGACTACGCCAACGCGCACCTGAACCTGGGTGCCACACTGCAGCTCTTGGGAGAAAAGGGTGGCCGCGAACACATGCAAAAGGCAGCTGAACTGGAAAAAGCAGCATCCGCTAGCGCCCTAGTCCGCAAACCCTAGGACCATTCGTGGAGCAACAACCCCGCTCGGGTTTTGCGCCGACATGAGAAAGTCGACAAGAGCGGTGCTGGTGATCTGCGCCATTGGGGCGCACTGTTAACTACAGGGTGGGCCTGTTCATTCGGGTCCCCAAACGGATAGGCTCGGTCCACCGGCCAGTTAACAGGCGGACAACCGGAGTTGAAACGCGTGCGAGCCATAGCATTCGTGTCGCAAAATTCTCGATGCGCTGATTCCAGAGGAGTTGCCCAGCATTATCGTCCGCATGTTCGGTGCCAAGAACACAGGCAGTCGGGTGCGGCGGCGTGTTAACTGGCGCGCGGAACTGCCGATTCGTCCGGGGACCCGGACGAACCGGCCCACCCGATAGTTAACACGACCCTTCATCCATGAATGGGCCAAAGCGGCGGAGCGTCCGAGCGCAGAACTACCAGCTTTTCAAGCGCGCGCGCCCGCCAAGAAAGTCCAGCCCGCGAAGAAGGCAGGCGAGGGGCCTGCGTTAGTTGGTTAGCAGCGCCATCTGGCGCGCCGCCAGTAAAAACGCACCCACGCCAAAGTCCTCTGTGGTGGTGGCTGTTGTTGGCCCCGGAGCGCTGCCCGTAGGCTGCACGTAACCTAACAGGCCTGAAGACTGAATCGCCGTGTTCGCGAAGAAGTTCCAGGCATTCTCGACGACCGGCAAATAGGTGGTCGGCAGGACGCCGTTGTTCAGACCCCAGGCAAATCCATACAGAAAGAAGGATGTACCACTGCTCTCGGGCCCGGCGTAGTCGGTCCCGCCAAGGTCGGCGTTCCAGTAGCCGCCGGGCTGCTGGCGCGCGGCCAGTGCCTGCGCCATGCCAATGAAGGTGCTGAGATATTCAGCATAGTGCGGATCCGATGTCGGAAGCACGGAGAGCACCTTCGCGTGGGCAGCAAAGACCCAACCGTTGCCGCGCGACCAGTAGGTGCTCGTGTTGGCGTAGGTGCTATTCTCCCACCACAGCCCGGTCGTTGGGTCAAAGAGCCCCAGCGTATACTTGGCGTAACTGTAGAACGAATACATCGCGGCGTAGTAGTTCGTGTTGTTGTCGATGGATCCCAGCTCGGCGAAGTCGGGCATGGACATGTTGATCGCGTCGATCCATGTCCACTCGTCGTCCACGCCGCTGCTGTTGAGGCTGGTGACCATTCCGTTTATGCTTTCCGTGATCCCCGCGATGTATGAAGCGACTGGGTTCAATTGATAGAGCCGGATGTAGACCTGCCCGGCCGCTTGGTAGTTGGCGTAGTTGGTCGTATTTCCGCTGTCCAGGCTGTAGTTGTTTTGGCTTGCCCAGGACTGCGCAAAGCTTAAGTAATTGGACTGTCCGGTGGCATCGTAAGCCGCCAGATCGCCGGTAAAATAAGTGGCTTGAGTCCAGTCGCTATTTCCCGGCGTTGGGTTGTTAGTGATCCAATAGTAGTTCACCTTTTCGATCGCCGCCAGGACCTGCGCGTTAGTTGGCAGAGAGGTCTGAAGGGGCAACACGGTGAAGTTGGAACCGTTGCTGGCCACCCCTCCGACCGTTACAACCACGTAGCCTGAAGTGGCTCCGACCGGAACCAGAGCCACAATGCTGGAGGCAGTCCAGCTCGTCACCGCTGCCGCAGTCCCGTTGAAGCTCACCGTGCTGCTTCCCTGAGGAGTTCCGAAGTTCGTCCCTGCTATCGTTACCGGGGTGCCTGCTGCGCCTGAAGCCGGAGATAGGCTGGTGATGCTGGGAGCCGCCAACGACGCCGTAAAGTTCGCGGTGCCGTTCGCGTTGGTGACGGTTACCATTTGGCTGGTGGGTGTAAAGGTATCGCCCGCCAGGGTGGGTGTCACCGTGTAATTGCCGTTGGCAAGCCCAGTGAAGCTATAATTTCCGGATGCGTTGGCCGTTGTTGTGACGCTGGCCGCTCCGCTCAGCGTCACGGTGGCCCCGCGACCAACCGACGAAGGGCTGATCGTTCCCGAAATGCTCCAAGTTTGCGTTCCGCTGGTGAGAGCTGGCAGAATTTCACAAATGCTGAGATTGTACCGGTCCGAGGTGGGCGCCGTGTCATTAATTGTTACCACTGTTCCACTGACCGGCGTGGAACTGGTTTGCCGTTGTACCCAATAGGTGTCGCCGGTCGGCGCCAGGTCTTGATGCACTAGGGTTTGATCTGGTCCGAGTGTCCGGCTCACGGCGTTGTCATAATCATTGCCTACCCCAAACACCCAGGAGTTGTTGCGCGTGGTAGTCAGCGAAGCGCTGGGCGCGCCGGGCTTGGCGTTTCCGGTTCCGGTTGTGCCGATGGCGTCCGAGCCATTGGTGCCCGTGGTATCCACGCCAGCGAAACTCATCACGGTCATCGAGGAAACCCCACTCTGCGAGAGCGTCGCGGTCACCGAGACATTGCTTAGCGGGACTGTGGCGAAAGCTCTCCAGATTTCAGCGCCGCCGCTCTGCACGTTGGTTCGGACCACCAGCACCCAGGTCAGACCGCCGCCGGACACTGTAGTGACGGTGGTATTCGCCCCGGACAAGTAATCGGTCGAGACAAACGCCAGCAGCAGTTCATTCCCGGAGACCGTCGAGAATGCGAGGCTTGAGATCGTGCTGCTCGCCGCGAAGCCATCTCTTGAGGTGGTAGTGTCGATGCTGATCGAACCCGGAGTCGCGGCCTGGGCGGTGAAGTTGATCCCAGGAAGGTCTGCGCCGTTGAGAGTGACGGTCTGGCTGCCTGGGGTGAATGTGTAGCCGCTCTCGCTTGGCGTTACCGTATAGCTACCGTTTGCCAGGCCGGTGAAGGTATAATTTCCGGAGCTGTTGGCCGTGGTTGTGGCGCTGGCCGCTCCGCTCAGGGTCACGGTGGTCCCGCTACCAGCCGGTGAAGGGCTGATTGTTCCCGAGATCGTAAACGTGGGCGTTGTTACTACGGCCGTCGCGGTGAACACTGGCACCGTGACGTTCGCGCTGCTGACGGTTACGCTTCGGCTAGTAGGACTGAACGTATAGCCGGTCAGGCTGGGCGTCACCGTGTAGCTACTGTTGGCCAAACCCGTAAAGCTGTAGGTCCCGGCGCTGCTGGCCACGCTGCTGGCGGAGGCGGCGCCGCTCAGCGCAACGGTCGCGCTCCCGATCCCGCTGATGGTTCCGGAGATCGTGTAGGTGGGCGTCGCCGTGGCGGGCGTGAAGAGCACGTCTACCCAATAATTGGTCGCTTCCCACGTGGATGAGGGGTAGGCTGGCGAGCTCCCGTACCCGTACACGCCTGCGTTGGCCGGCGCAGTTAGGTTGTTGCCGTTGGTGACCGCGGCGGTAAAGAACTCCGTATTCCAGGGGTACTCGGTCGTGTGGTAGCTGATCGTGTAGGTCGAGCCCGCCGTGACAGCGATAGAGCTCGCGAAGTTGACCGCCGTCCACCCGCTGCACGCGGGCAGTGTGGCGGTACCGAGTGAGGTCCCCGTCGAGTTCCACAGGTGCACGGTGTGGGTCCCGCTACTGTTGCTGGCACAGTAGATACGCGCGCCCGTGACGCTGCCGGCCACGTTGGACGAGAAGCGTAGGCCGAGCTCGACGGACGAGCTGTCGTTGCCGGTCGTGTTAGCAGGTACGGTTGAGGTTGTCCATAAGCTTTCCGTTTGTGCGTGGATTGACACCGCGAAGGACAAACACAGCACTAAAGCAACGGCACAACGTTGCATGCACAGTTATGACTCCCGTTTGGAAGGAGTCAATGGGACCAAAGGGCAATCACTTCAATGATTACGTTCCGAGCCAATCACTTTTCAGCTGGAGTGACCCGCGCGCAGTGGAGCGTCTGACAGGAGAGCTGATGGTCGAAGTTAGGACCCTGACGTGCTCGCGGTTGACATAGGAGAGCTAACATGGCAAAACTTACAGCAACGAAGAAGAACGCGGAGCCCGCAAAGGAATTTGGGCTGCCAGACAAGCGCAAGTATCCGATGCCGGACGCCAACCACGCCCGAAACGCAAAGGCTCGCGCCTCCCAAATGGAGCACCAAGGCAAACTGACCGCCGCTGACAAGAAGAAAATCGACGCCAAGGCAGATCTCATTTTGAAAAAGTAGGTCCGTCTCCGCGAATCCGTGATGGGCTTCTGCGAGACGCCGACGTCAATGTGAAACTTCGTCCAACCGGATGTGGAGGGCGGAGCATGCGCCGAGATCCGAATCACTTGGCTTCAGCGGACGCCGATCACCATCGAGTCAGGACCTACTAGGTGCTCGACACGCGTTTCGCGGAAGCCGGCTTCCCTCATCCAACCCTGGCAGTCGGCACCGGTATAGTCGAATCCGGCCTGCGATTCAATCAGCATGTTGAGGCTCATCATCAGGCCGAACGCGTTCTTTGAGCGGTCGTCGTCAATGATGCTTTCATAGACGATCAGCGCGCCGCCGTCGGGCACGGCATCGTACGCCTTCCGAATCAGCATACGCTTGTCTTCCATTCCCCAATCGTGCAGGATGTGGCCCATCAGAATCACGTCGGCTTGGGGCAGAGGTTGCTCGAAAAAACTCCCTGCGACAAAGCACAACCGGCCGGACACTCCGTTCTTCTCGACATACTCTTCGAAGATGGGTCCGACCTCGGCCAAGTCAAATCCGATCCCCGATAAGTGCGGATTGGCCAGGGCGATCTGCACCGCCAGATCGCCCTGCGCGGTGCCGGCGTCGGTGAAAGTCTTGTAGTTGGCCCATGGAAATTTCGAGGCAATGGTCACGTTTGCGCCGTGACTGACGCCCGTCATCGCGGCCAGAAACGATTTCAGGCGCGCGGGATCGGCATAAAGAGCCTCAAACAAAGGCACCCCACCGCCGCGTGCTTCGTTCTGGGGTAGTCCGGTCCGAAGAGCTTCGGTGAGGTGACTCCAGTGGCCGTAGAGGCGCTGGTTCGCCATTTCCAGCACGCCGCCGATGTAGGAAGGCTTGTGTTTGTCGAGGAAGGTATCGGTGGCCGGAGTGTTGGAATATTCCCCACCTGCGCGCAGCAGAAATCCCAGTGCGACCAAGGCGTCCAGAAAATCACGCCCGGAGCGTGGATGCAGGCCGTGCCGCCCCTGGATGCTTTCCAGCGATTGCGGCCCCTTCGCCAAATCGGTGAACAATTCCATCTCCACCGCGCTCAACAAAACCTTCGAGGGCCAAAATCCCAAGCCCACCTCCAAAATGGATTCCGGCGTCGAATGCTCGTTCATTGAGTCGTCCCTCGTTTTGCGCCTTTCGTACTCTGGAACTGCAGCAGCAACGAGTGTACCTCAATATTGCGTTTGCGTACGTTCGGATCGGATAGTAGCAGTCCGGAAGTTGGCGCTCAAAGGCGTTGGAGGAAGTGCCGATTCCACTTGGTCGTATCACTCGCAACTGTGCAAGTACGCGTCTTTGGAGATGACCTTCTATGACGGCCGCCAATTTCCGGCCGAATATCAGGGCGATATCTTCGCCGGCGAACATGGCTCGTGGAACAAGGCGGTGCGCACGGGCTACGAAGTAATCCGTGTCCCGATGAAAGAGGGTCATGCCACGGGCGAATATGAGGATTTCCTGACGGGCTTCGTGACTGCGGACGGCGAAGTCTGGGGCCGACCGGTAGGTGTCGCGGTAGCGCAGGACGGCTCACTCATTGTGACCGATGATGGCTCGAACAGTGTGTGGCGGGTCAGCTATTATAGGTTTGCTACTCGTGAATATCGTAGGGGTGGCCCTGCGCTGGATATAGCAGGAGCTCAATTCGCGGCCTGACACGGTCATCGAGGATATCATGCGCGAAGTCTCGGACGGTTCTACACATGTTCGGCGGCCGATCCGCGTCAGTGATTGGAGTAAGACAATGCACGGTACTTGCCGAGTGATTATCGCTGCGGCGTTTTTTATGGCCTCATTTGTAGCGGCGGCGGGTCAAGGTACGGAGGATATCCCACAGCACGGCGCGGCCATCGTCCTGTTTGATGGCTCTAGCCTCGACGCCTTCGACAGTTTCCTTAAGACCAAAGGGTTGAACTCAGATCCCGAGCATGTGTTCCGCCTGGAAAACGGACTGATTCACATCTCCGGCGCGGAGTTCGGCTACCTGATCACCAAGCGTGAGTTTGCGAACTATTACCTGCGCGCAGAGTTCAAGTGGGGTGAAGCCACTCACCCTCCGCGCGAGGGCATGGCGCGTGACAGCGGAATTCTGTATTACATTCAAGGGGAACAGAAGGTATGGCCGACGTCCATCGAATTTCAGATCTGTGAGGGACAAACCGGCGATTTCTATATGACGGACGGCGCGGGCCTGACCGGGGCTGATGGGAAGCGCGAGACCGGCCCTCCCGGTTCGGCCGCCCGGATCCGCCGGTTCGGCGAAGGGCCCTGGCAGAACGTGACCGGATACCGCGATCCAAACGGTGAGATCGAAAGACCTCACGGCGAGTGGAATCTCGTGGAACTGGTGGCGCAGGGTGGCCACGTGAAACAGTACCTGAATGGCAAGCTGGTGAACGAAGGCTCAGATGCGTATCCATCCAGCGGCAAGATACTGATCCAATCGGAAGGCGCGGAGGTCTTTTTCCGCGATATCCGACTATTTCCCTTAGAGTAATGATGGGACCTAGGTCCTAGGCTCTAGCTGATGCCGCCGGACGAGCGGGTTGCTCCTGTCCCGTGATGCCTCACCAGCTACGACACACCTACGCCAGCGAAATGATCCGCCTCGGCGTCAGTCTTCCCGCTTCTCATGCAACTGCTGGGGCACAAAGACATCCGCATGACTTTGCGCTACGTCCAGGTCACCCAACAGGACCTACAGCGCGAGTTCCACCTAGCCCGCCAAAATGCGGCACCACCGCACCGCCTGCCTACCCTTCCCACCCTCAGTCACACCACCACCGCCGACCTCCCTGGGATCCGTCAAGCGCTGGCCGCAACACGCCACCTCCTAGAAATGTACCGGCGCGGGCTCCCCGATCAGAAAACCTGGCGCCAGCTCCAACGCCTTGATCGGCGCCTGCTCGCTGTCGCTGATCACCTGGATCACTTCACCCCGGCAGCGAAATGAGGAAAGATTGGCCGGTCAATACCCGATGAAACTCGTTATTCCCTTACCTCGACCGGAGGAGTTCTCGTCAATGAGCCTTATGTGAACACTGCCAGAAGCTACGCCGATTGTCCCCACACGCGTTCGCCACGGCTACGAAGGTCTTCTGCGAACATGATGAGTAATTGATGCCGATACCGAACTTCAACAAATCCGTTTTCGTCGATGTCTCCTACTACGAGAGCCACCAGTGCGCTTGCAGGAATAGTAACCATGGTCCGCTGATCATCAGACAGAATTGCCAGGGTGGAAGTTTTCAGCTTGAAGGTGCG
>Ga0182024_10006577_pt1 | contig 25449 bp, 19 predicted proteins | sample P32metaG_FD_120480 | JGI IMG/M metagenome (GOLD analysis project Ga0182024, IMG submission 120480) | Permafrost microbial communities from Stordalen Mire, Sweden - P3-2 metaG (Illumina Assembly) | ecosystem: Environmental > Terrestrial > Soil > Wetlands > Permafrost | place: Sweden: Stordalen...
CATGCCTGGCGGCATCGTTCAACGGGTTGCACAAGAAAGAGAACATTCCCGTCGAATATACTAATTAACTTCTGACGTTCATTCATCCAAACTTTCTTCTGATGCGCTGCAGTTGGCGCAGCAACTGCAGGTGGAGAGCAAGTTGCGCGAAGTGGTGGCAGTCAGACAGTTGCGCCAAGCGAATGCGCCTGTGAGCGCTGATCGGTTGGAACAATATCGTGATTTTAAAGACGATGTTCTGGAAGCAATCGAACAGAGTCGCATGGAAATTGATTACGCCCAAGCTGAGTTGAGTCGTGAGGAAGCGGTATATAGCGAAATGCTGGGAGTGTACGTCTTTGACAGGGATCGCAAAGTGGCCCTGGCGAATGCCTGGGGTTACCGCACTAACGGGGTATTATGGGCGGTGGCAGAAGCTTTGGACATTCCCACTTACAAACAACCCAAATATTCCATTCCATCAGGTGCAATTGGAATAGTCGCCGGTCTAGTGCCAAGCGCGTTTTCGTTGTATGCACTGAGAAAGGAAGGAGGAGGCAAATTCGATCGAGTACCTCATCCCAACATGCTCTCCAAAGTCTTCGCCTATCCAGTCACGCCCGAAATCGATTATCCCGATTCTGTCTGGACATGGCTAAATTCTGCGCCCCCTACAGATGCTAGACACCTGACACGGATCAACTTTATCAAAGCTTGGTGGCTAAAAGACGCCAATCTGCGCACCCTGAATGGTCAAACTTCTAAGCCCAAATTGGATTTGCTTACGGGCAGCGTGCAGAACGATCTGACAATTCAACTGATAAATGACCGCCTGGCAATGTTGCGGCACATGCATGCTTTAATTCTGCAAATGGATCGACCGCTTCTGGAGTTGATGATGGCTGTGCGTGGCTATAAGAGCATGGACTAAGCCACGTCATCTAGCGAGCACTGACGGAGCACAGCGAGCACCAGCGCCCAGCACCGGATCTGAGCACGGGCACGGAAAGTGCGACCCAGTGAAAACCCCAGCGACAAGTTCGCCGGTCACTTATATATTAGAGATGCCGCTTTAGGCAAAATCGAGACCAACTTACCATCACCGGCGAATTGCTTATTACCGTAAGCAGTTCTTGGCACCCTTATTAGGCTGCGGAATGTTTGCATCCGTGCGCCGATTTCAATTGGAGTGAACTATGACTATTCAGAATTTGGAAAACGATCCTTGCACCAACGAATCGGATTCTGGCACGCACGCTCCCCCTTCGAAGACGTCGTGCCAGTGTTGCTCTGCACACACACAAGTGAGACTGCCCTGGCTAGATATTAACGCCAGGCTGCAAGTAGCAGCAAATCATCATGCCCATGATCCGCAAAAAGGAAGGAATGCAGGCAAAGAAGGCAAGCCGATTTTTAGTCTGCCCGGATTCAATCTGCGCAGCAAAAAGGGCCGCCAGCAAAAACATTCCGATCACAGTGGAAATGGCAACGGGAATGGCAATCGCAACGGTAATGGTAATGGTAAAGAAAATTCCGCTGCCGCCGGCTCCTCTGACATTGCTACAGCGCTAGACAACGAGTTATTTGGCACCGGCGGACTCGGCGGTGGTGGCAGTAACGGTGGTGGCAGTAACGGTGGAGGAAATGGAATCGGTAACGGCGACAAACCTCTTTCAGCTGAGGATTGGCAAGACCTTACTGTGCCCAAGAAAAAGAAAGTCTGGCAAAGTTGGACCGGGCTATCCGTAATGGCTGTTGGTGTCGTCATCCCCTGCGCGCTCATGCTTATGACAGTGGGCTCTTTGCCAAAACGTCTCACCCTGGTAGTGCTCAATCATCCGCTTGAGGCTCTGGCTGAGATTCTGCTCACTGCCAGTATTCCAATTGCAAATTACATTGTCTGGTCTGCAATTTGCAAAAACAATTTGAAATTCTCACTGGCCCGGGGAATATCTCTGGGTGCTGCTGCCGGCAGTTCGCTGATGATCGCTGCCATCTGTATGGCGGCCATCTTTGCCGGGCAGCAAGATTTGAATCCGGAACTGGGCATGGGATTCAACGCCGGGTTGAGCTGGCTGGCCCTTCTGTTTGCTGCATCTGCAGCCGTTTCCGTTTTCCTGGCTAATAAAGTGAGATTGACTAGAGATTTTGCCCGATCGCGTATGCAAGTTCTTATCTTCACCATAATCGGTGCTTTGCTTTCCGTCTTCACTTACATTTCGGCAGAAGCCAGACCTTTCGCCATTAGAATTGCAGAACGAGAAGCAACTTCCAAAAAACCTGAGGAGCGTATGGTTGGTATGGAGAAATTGCGCTCGTTGTATCCTGAGCGCGAACTCCTGATGGAGTGTTCAGACTCACGTGCAGCCGGCTTGCCGGGGCTATTTATACCCCTCAAGGCCAGCGCCCAACACGAACTCTATTTCGCGCTCACAGGAAAGCCATTTTCGTTTAAGGACATCACCAATACCGATCTGACTATGATGCCCGACGAGTATCTCTCTTTGCATGTTGTCGGCGATAAAGTACCTGGTCTGTCAATGCTTCGCTCCTACATGACTGGCATACTCCACTCGGACACGCTGAGCTCGACAATCGATTGGACATTCGTCTTCAAAAACGAAACCTCTCGAGATCAAGAAGTGAGGTCGGAAATCAGTCTGCCACCAGGGGCAGTGGTGACCGGGCTGAAATTATGGACCAAGGGTGAACCGGAAAAAGCAGTTTTCTCAGCCATCGGCAGCAAACACGCTGTCAGCGAAGCTGCATCTACAGACAGCCCGGCATGGGTGGTTGACCTTGGTCACAACAGAGTGCTCTTGCACTGTTATCCGGTCTCGCAAACAGAAGAAACAGAATGCAGCATAACCGTGGTCATGCCGATGAATCCGGACGGCTCCAACAAAGCTACGGTTTCCATGCCTAGATTTATCGCCACTAACTTCGACATGTCCGGAGAGCATCAAGTCAGGCTTCGTTCCGACAGCCAGCTTAGTTGCAGCGGTGACTGTCTCAAAGCCGGTTTCAGCCAGACGCATCAACGAACACTGACAGGTGAATTGACAGGTGACCAGCTCGAGAAAACAGGTTTGCTAATTACTGCTAATCGTCCTTCAGAAAACAAGCCGATAGCCATCCTCGATAAGATGGCCGTCAGTTTGAAGTACCATGAGGATGTTTTCCGAGCAAAAGAATTGGAGCGGCGCAAACTGCGCAGCCCTAAACAATCGCTAATGGTGCCCAATCAACTGATCGTGATGATTGATGGCAGCAAAGGAGTGCAACGCCAGCTCGAAGAGATGACTCATGCTTTGACACCGAAAACGAAATCGCACAAGGCACAGCCAATAAAGATTAAAGTGGTGAAGCCCTTGTATGTGGTGCAAAAGCTGGAGCACATTTCAGCTCCTGCCCCGAAAAGTCTGGTTGTAGTGGTCGATGGATCGCTCACCATGAACAAGTATGCACAGGAACTTTCCGGAGCATTGAAATCACTTCCGGGCAACGTGCCCACATCGATCATCGTGGCGTCAGATGATGCAAAAAGACTGGAGGCAATTAAGCTGGATCGCAATGCGGATCAACTGAGTAAAGTCAAATTTGTCGGAGGTCAAGACAATCTCAGAGCGGTCGTCAAAGCGTCTGAATTGGCCGGTGAAACCAAGGGTGGTGCTGTCCTCTGGATACACGGACCGCAACCAATCTTCAATGAAGAGAAGTACATCATGCCACCGTATGTAGCGGCGCCACAGTTCTACGATTTACCTCTGGGAAGCGGCGAAACAGATACGTTTGACTTTTTCAAGAATCATTCCGAAATTGGACCATTTGCTCAAGTGCCAAGAAATGCAAGCAGCGTCGGAAGAGATTTGACCGCCTTCTTCTCTAAGTGGCAACCGAACACTGATGGTTACGCCGTGAAACTATCTCTCACAGAAACCAAACCAAAAGATGCGGTTGTGCCATCGCTTGAACAGGCCCAAGAACTGCTGACATTGCAAGCCAACGATGTAGTGAAGGACTTGATCTCTAAACGACACATTCGCAGAGCCACCAATACTTCCATGGCCTATGGCTTAGTGACGCCGGTATGCTCGACTCTGATTCAGCACGAAGAGACCTACCAGAATGTCGAAGAGCCAATTGCCAATGAACAAGCGGCTGCTGCCAGTCCTCAACCTGCTGATGCTATGTACGCCAACACCAGGGCAACAGCATTTGAAGCACCAGCAAGTGACGGTGTACCTAGGTTGCAGGGTGCCACCAATGGCAGCATCGGACCTCAAGGTTCTGACGCCACCTATGTCACCGGTGTCAATACCGCCGGCACGGTGCGCGTGAACAATCTGGCTAATCTTGAGGCTCTCCTCAACATTCTCGCCAATCTTTGTGAAGCCGGATTCGGTCTTATTGGTGTCGTTGTTTTATTGAACTCGCTCGTAAGTAAAACGATGGTGCTTGAGATGTTCGGACAGGAACTGGAAATCTCACGTGCGGCTCGTGTTGCTGCAGGAATCGGTTTGATCATTATGGGATTAGCATTCCCTGGAGTAATCAACTGGTTCGTAGCCTCCGCTCGCGACGCAAACCTGTTCAGTTAATCCAACCAACAGCAAGTAGAGAACATATAGAAAGGTATAGAAAGGAGAAAACGTACAGGAAGAAACAAACACATACAAAACCTGCATCAAGAAAACAAAACCCAGGTAAACAAAAAAGAGATCGCAAACAACTGCGATCTCTTTTTCTTGTTCGCAATCGATTCGAGGCTGGTACCAAATTTGGTGCAGAAGAGGGGCTCGATGGGTTTTGGTACTTGGTTTCCTGCAGCCCTTGATGGTTCCTTTCTTATGCTGTGAATCCGATTATCTGATTCGTACTCCTTTAATTAAGACTAATAAAGGACAGTAGTAAAGAGTTTCAGGCGATGAATTTATCTTCCTTTTAACTTAACGATGCAGCTAATGCATAGCTTTCAGAATACAATGACAACGCTGGGCAGAGTTTATAGTCAAGTGCTATGGCTCTCGCATCTCTACACGCTCTCAGGAAGTAGGGCTTAAACAAGTCCCGCGTCCAAGTACACCCATCGGTTTGAAAAGCAAAACCATTACTAGTTGGATCGTTCGTTCCAAGACTGCCAGGAAGACATCGCCTCTTCTGACAACGGTGTTGGCCCTTGCCTGCGCCACCACCGTCGGTTCCACTCAGATTTGCGCCGTCTCTGCAGCACCGGCAAACCCGCCCCGCCCGCAGATGTTGGTCGCCGGCCTTCATCTATATGAATGGAATACGACCAACCCGAATCCACGTGGCACCGTGCTGGCTGTCCACGGCACCACTCAGCAAGCCGGGTGTTTTGAAACCCTTTCGCGCTATCTCAATCAGGCCGGATTTAACGTCGTGGCCATGGATTTGCGCGGGCACGGACGATCATATTTTGTCGCCGACAGCAGGAATCCAAGACACGACATCAGTTACACAAAAAGTGCCGACGACCTTGCTCGAGTGGCAAAGTTTCTCAAAGCGGCGCATCCCCGGATGCCGCTTTTCTGCATAGGCGAAAGCGTTGGTGCGGGAGTGACAGTTCGCGCCGCCAGCCTGCACCCCGAATTGTTTGAAGGGATCATATTGGCAAGTGCCGGTACTACGCCGCATATTTTTAGTCTGCCCATGGTGGCACACGATCTCGTCACCGGATTGCCCAACATCGACAAACCACTTGACGTATCGGAATACATACGACGGTACTCATCCGAGGATACGCGCATCACCCACGAGATGCTCAACGACCCCCTGTCGAGAACCATGCTCACCGGCAAAGAGATTCTGCAAACCGGCGCCTTTATACGCAAAACTCCGCATACGGCGCGCAGCTTAGCACCAAACATCTCTGTTCTAATGATCAATGGAGCAGATGACGCGATCGTCAAACCTGAGTCTAGTGAAGCGATTTTGAACAACATTCCATCTAGAGACAAGCGCATGGTTGTGGTTCCAGGGTGCGGTCATCTCTTGCTGGGCACCGCCTACTTGAAAAAATCAGTGGTGGGTTCGTTGACTGACTGGTTGATCTACCAGACAGACTCCAGCCAAACCGCAACCACAGGCGATAAACATATAAATTAGGGCACCACCGAATCCGGTTTGCCAAGTAGACAGGGCGCAGATCGACTGATGGCGGCATTATCGGTTGACATCCGGTGGTCTTCACTTCACTACCGACGGTGCCATTATCAGTTGACATCCAGTAGTCAGGCTTACACTACTGATGGTGGCAATTTATCAGTTGACATCAACGAAAAAGTGACCATTTTGTGAAATTGGCAGTATTATTGTAGAGGCAGCCCAATTACTAACTAAAATTCCATTCGTCATCTAGCAGGAGAACTGCCTTGCGTATTACGTCACGAAAACTAAAAACCTTCTTGGTACCACTTTTAGTGGCAGCGCTTTTTGCTAACTTCAGCGTATGTTGCAGTGCGCAGGACAATGCGCAGAGCACCAGAATTGATCCCGACACGATGCAGTTGAGCCAGGGCACCAAGACTGACGCCGACACGATGCAGTTGGCACAGGGCAACAGAATTGATGCCGGCTCGATGTCTTCAAGCCCAGATTCAGTCGACGGATTGACTAACTCGATATTCCAGAAGGAAATCCAGTTCGCCAAGATGACCACTACCTACCGCTTGAATAACTCGCATGAGACCAGAGTGCACAAATGGCTGACGGCAACAGTCAGTACTGGAGCATATTCCACCGCAGATGCCGGTAACATCATCACTTTCACAAATGCATTCAGATTTAGAAACCACCCTCAAGACCTTCACAGAGGCACGGCCGAACTTGGTCCGTTCTTGATTTTTCTGGGAGAGCTGATGTTTGTCGGCAGAACTATGGCCATCTGTACGATAGATGGGATCCATAATTCGCAAATTCGCCATGAAGGGTTTGACCGAGCCACCTTCGAGAAAAACTCCAACATTCTTGAATCAGACATTCATCATATGTTGGATCAGCGCCGCCAAATGATTGCCTCCAATCCAGACCCTTCATTGGTGCAGGAGCAGGCAGTTCTGCAGGACATTTCGAATAGTTTGACCAGAGAGTTTGTGCGCAATTATGCCAGGGCATCGCGAATTCGCGCCAATCACTTGACTGAAAATCTGGTCAATAACTACACAGCGGCAACGGGAGCGTTCGTTGGAGGCTTGTTGATTTATGCGGCAGCCAGAACCTCCAATCCTCGCCTTACCGGACCGGCCGGTATTGGATTCATCGCATCCGGATGCGGTTTCATCCTTAAGGATTTTCTTGCTCGTCGGGTCTCTCAACATGTTGAGAAGAAGACAACCGCGCGTCTTTTAGCTGAGCACAAAGCAACGGAAGATCCGCTCAAGAGTCTGGCAACTGACACTTCGGGAGTGACATCGAGACGCAAAGCAGGTTATGACCTGATGTTGAAGGCCTTGAATAGAGACGTTGCTCTATCAACTACTGAAAACAAAGAAGAGTGGCACAAGTATTTGCACGATCAAACCATCAATGGTCTGGAAGGTCTTGCCAATTTCGCCGCCGGTTCCATTCTTGCCGAAGGCGGATTTCATTACCAACCCGTGGTGAGCCCACTTGAAAAATTAGCCAGATCGAGAAATTTCTTGAGCAAATTCGGAGCGGCAGCGATCACTTTCACACCGACGGCGTCAGGCGGTATGGCCGACACTCCGTTGGAGGCGATCTATGGAGAGTACAAAACTCACAAGGATTGCCAGGATGGTCTTTGTCCAAAAGTGGGTCTGGCGGATCGGATGACTATGCTTGATCAGGCTGAGGCCACTGCTAAATAAGTGGCTACTGTCCGGGCTCCCAAATGCAAGAGCAGCTGTCCGAATCAAGTGTCAGGCTTCAGTCACGTCCAGGCTATTACGCTTTTACAAAAGCAGCTAATACAATTGGATATTTCGCACTGCTCTATCTGACCTGGCGCTTCTTTACGCATCAGCTGGACTGGAAACTGAGCACCGGCTGCCTTGTTTTGAGCGGTAGCTGGCTGATCTTGACACGTATAAAGTTAGACCACCTGCTGCAAACATACTTTGACGTTCTCTCTCGCATTGAATTGACACTGCCTGTAGTGTTCGGCTGCGTGCTCGCCGGAGTGGCTGCAATCGCGCCTTCCAGACTGCTTAGTCACGTCACTGCTTGTGTGGAGATCCTTGGATGGTTGTACATCTACTGGCTCTACAAACAAAATCAAGTCAAGTTCAAGAAGCAAGGCTACGGTCCGGTGCCCAAAGATGCCCTGGTCGATCCGCCGGTTTCCATTATGCGAGCGGGTGACTTGCTGTTGACCAGCGGCAACATCGCCAAGGAACTGCACGAAAGTGTCGGTCACGCTGAAACTGTGCTGAAGATGCCAGACGGCAAAATTATGCTATTTAGCTCCTACATGTATAAAGGTAGCCGTCTGCACCCTGTCGAAGATCTGACCGTGGATGACCAAAATAGATACTATATAGGATTGCATTTGGCGAAACCTTGGACTGCGGAGCAGGAGAAGCAGGCTGTCTCTATCGCTCAAGAGATGGAAGCCGCCAACAGGAAATGGGCAGAAGAAGAAAATGTTCGCATCGACAAACGCGTAGATTGGTTGCCACTACCTGTGAAGGCAAAGGAAAAACTGAAGAAGTTTTTTCACACAAGCGGCTACGATTGGTTGGGCATGTTTATGGGGCGAGTGGCTGACAACAGATGGACGTGCATTGGAGCTGCAGTCTTGCTCTACCAGCGTATGGGCGTGAAGCTGAATTATTACGGCACAGGATTGCTCGGACTGGGCACCACATTGTTCGATCCGATTATGCCGGTGAGATTTCTTGCCGATCCGGCCTTTGTGTTGATTACTCAAAGCGAAGGTGGCCCTCAGCAAAGATCGTCAGCTGCCAGTTGATTGGCAGCGCCGAAGCGAAGTTTAACAGCCTGGCAAGTTGTACCTTTCGGCTCGTTGGATGCGGGCGCGGCGAAATAGAGATTCAAGATCGGCGATTATGGGCAGACCGCATTAGCACCAGATTCGGTGCCGCCTTTCTTCCGCGAGTTCTTTGCCTACTTATTTGGTGATGGAGATCCAAATAAGCAATTGGAAGATCATCGATGGATTGCCATTGCGCACTCTATTACTGCCCATCAAGGGGTCATGACTGCCGAGGAGCTGGTTACTTCGACTTGGGTGGCACTTTCGTGGACTCGCCTTTCGCAGGCTCAGTTTTAGTGGGCTCGACTCTTGCAGGTTTTGTCTGTTCGGCGGTGGATAGATCTTGATTGAACTTCGTCTGGGTTTTGTCGAGACGGTCGATGTCTCCTTTGGGATATCCATTTTTTCCGGCTGCTGCTTCCTCAGCTTTCAAATCTTCCAATTGACTTCTAAACTTTGCTGCTTGATCAGCAGTCAACCATCCTTTAGTCTCGCCCAGAGTGATTTGTTCCGTATAGTTTCGGAAGCGCTCTTTGTACTTGAAGGCGAATCCTTTCACCTCTTCGACGCTTATTGTGGAAGAAGACGATGAATGCCCTCCCATACCTTGAGCGAATGAGCTGACAGAGAAAAATGGACTACTGAATAGTGATATCGCCAACAACAGCCTTGCCGTTCTTCTCATTATGTAATTCTCCGTTCCTGAGCCGATTGTATTGAGCGTTTCCTGTCGAGCTAGGCTTGACTTCTGCAGAGCTCATTATACGGCATGTGACTCAAAGTCTACAGTGGCTGGGCCTCGACCGTCCGCCTTTGATCTCAGGTACACTGAAGCGGATTTGAACTATAGCGAGCATTGAAGAATTATGAAACAAGCACGCCTTCTCTTGATCTTGTCTGTGATCTTGTGTGTGTTTTCGACACTCCTGTTGCCAGTGGGCTGCTTTGCCGCTGCTCCTCAACGACCAGAGACAGCCGGTCATCGCCAGCGGTTGCGCGATTTAGGTGTTCGGTTCGGATCACTGCCGACCGGCCCAAATAATGCCATTACCGATGTAGGTGGTGTGTTGGTTGGACAGACGACTCTAAACTCCGGTACAGGCGCTCTGCAACCGGGCAAGGGACCTGTGCGCACTGGCGTCACGGCGATCATTCCTCATCCAGGTGATCTGTGGAACGATCGGGTCACTGCTAATTGTTTTGTTCTCAATGGAAATGGTGCCATGACAGGGCTTGATTGGGTCAAGGAATCTGGTTTTCTTGAGGGTCCAATACTTCTGACCAACACTCTTTCGGTGGGCACTGTATACGATGCTACGGTTACCTGGATGCTGCGCAGGTATGCACAGATCGGCAATGAAGATACGTGTTTACCGGTCGTTGGCGAGTGCGACGATAGTACGTTAAATGATATCCGAGGCCGGCATGTAAAAGAGGAGCATGTTCTTGCCGCTCTGGATAGTGCCAGGGGCGGTGCCGTTGAGGAAGGTTCAGTTGGTGCTGGTACCGGCATGATCGGCTTTGAATTCAAAGGCGGGATTGGCTCGTCGTCAAGGATCGTGATGGAAGGCAAGACTAGTTTCACCGTCGGAGTACTGGTCAACTGTAATTGTGGGGATCGCCGGGAGTTGCTGATTGATGGGGTGCCGGTGGGCAAGTTTCTTCGGGATTATCATCCTTCAGCGCATGCAGAAGGTTCAATCGTTATCGTTGTGGCCACCGATGCGCCGCTCAATTCACTTGAGCTGGAAAGGTTGGCAAAGCGCGCAGCCCTGGGACTGGCGCGCACCGGCGCCATAGCCCATAACGGCAGCGGTGATATCATCATTGCCTTTTCCACGACAAGGCGTGTCCCGCGTGATCACAAGGCAACGACGATTGCACTTCCTGAGGTTAATATCGAACATATCGATCCACTTTTTCAAGCGGCTGTGGAAGCCACTGAAGAATCAGTCATCAATTCTATGTGTATGGCCGATACCATGGTCGGACGAGATGGCAACACCGCTCCGGCTCTGCCGACTGAGAAGTGCCTGGACATTCTTCGGCAGCATGGAATCAAGATCGAACACTAGGTCGGTGCGCAAATCCGTCGCAAGTGGCGATTTGAGTTGGGAAAACCGAAAACTGGCCGAAGCCGATGGCTGTGACGCGTTCTTACGACTAACGTTCGTGCGCGACTGCAGAAGGAATTATGCCATCATCAGCTGCCTGGTGCTCGTTGACATTGACGCTGTCAAGGAGTCAAGCTTCTCGGTTGCCGTCCTCGAAATCTGATCTGGTTACGTGTCTGAAAATGGAAATCGATCTTTCGCAGTTAAACGAAAATTCGGAGAGTGAAACTCTTGAGTTAAAGGAGTCATTTGATTCTAAGGCTTTAGAGACAATCGGCGCATTTGCCAATAGCCGCGGGGGAAGCATTTTAATCGGTGTGCGTGATGACGGTCGTGTAATTGGTATCACGCTTGGTAGCAATACCCTTGAAGAATGGGCTCAAAAAATGCAGTCGAAGATTCAGCCGCGCTTCTCCCCATCGCTGCGGAAGCTTGGTTTCCAGCAGCGCACCGTGGTTGAGATTAAGGTTGAACGCTCAGATACCCCCATTACTGTGGATGGTCGCTTTGTTAAACGAGTCGGCCGAACAAATCAAACTATGGGACCCGACGAAATAAAACAGCGGTTATTTGCGAGCAGCGGGACTAGCTGGGATTCACAAATAGTCAGCAACGCAAGTGTCGAAGATCTCAACCCGAAAACGGTTGCTGCGTTTATTTCGTTGGTCAAAGCGGCAGGTAGGCGCCCCCTGGGCGGACAAGATACGGACGAGATTTTGGGCAAGCTAGAGCTTGTGCAAAGTGGCAGGCCAACAAGGGCGTCCAATTGGGAAGATTTAGATCACCGACCCAAATTGTAGATAGCAAGCGCCTAGAGGGCAACGTGCTAGAGCAAATAGAGGAAGGAATGATCTGGTTCGCGCAGCGCCTTGAAACTGAGTTCATCATAACCGGCATGCCGACGAGGGAAGAGAAGTGGGAATATCCATTACCGGCTGTCCGAGAAGCTCTGATAAACGCAGTTTGTCACAGGGAATACGATGCCACAAGCAGCACGCAAGTTCGCCTTTATGATAATCGGTTGGAAATTTGGAACCCCGGTGCTTTGCCGATTTCGCTTACGCCCGATCGCCTGTTACAAGAACATCCTTCAATGCCACGGAATCGGCTTATAGCTAATTGCTTATTTTATTCAGGATTTATTGAGAGCTGGGGCGGCGGCACGCTCCGGATTGCTGAGCTTAGCAGGCAGGCTGGGTTAGAAATCCCTGAATTCGTTAGTTCCTCAGGAGAATTCAAGATAGTCCTGAGAAAGCGCATCATAACCGCATCAGCGTTGGAGAAGATGGGTTTGAATCAGAGACAAGTCTCTGCGGTTCTTTATACATTGGAAGCTGGTCGTATCACCAATCGAGAATATCAAGATCGTTGGTCAGTATCCAGAGCTACAGCAGGTAGAGAGCTTGATGAACTGGTAGATAAACGACTGTTGCTGAGGCATGTAGAGGCCGGAAAAAATATCTTTTATACGCACGGTGGCCTAAATGCCTCACAAATGCCTCACAAATGCCTCATGGATGCCACAAATGCCTCACAAATGCCACACGAATGCCTCACGAATGCCGCATGAATGCCTCATGAGTATCTCTGACTGGTCATCGAGCAAGTCTCGACGGTTGGCACAAGCGACGTGTTTACGCTCCCGGCCCGAGACTACTACGCACTTGCTTGGCTATGGCTAATTATTGCCCCGCCGCTTTGCGTTCAAATTCTTCAGGTTTGGCCAATCCGTGTTTTTGCATCGCGGTTTTGAGCGACTCGAGCCTGAACACAACCGCACCACCGAGAGTGCCAATTGCGGTTGCGTCGTGATAGGCTTCCTCACCGTGCGCATGACGATCCAATCCTTCCAACTCTTCCCTGAGCCCTGCTCTTATCGGCATGAACACCTTGACCAGAAGCACCAGTCCACCAGTGGCCACAGCCGTATAAGCAATAGTGGACAGCACTGCGATAGCTTGCAAACCTAAAAGACCAATATTACCTGCAACCAATCCGTCTGCACCTGCTGCATTTAATGCCTTCATGGCAAATACACCCGTCAGCAAGGCACCACATATGCCACCGACGCCATGACAGGCGAAAACATCGAGAGTATCATCAAGAGCAGTTTTGGATCGCAATTGCAATACGGAGAAACAGACAGCGGCGGTGATCATGCCGATCAGCAACGCCGCCCAGGGAGCAACGTAGCCTGCCGCTGGAGTGATGCCGACAAGACCGACGACAGCGCCGGTAGCGGCACCAACAGCCGTCGGTTTGCCGCTGCGATACCATTCCAGCACGAGCCAGCACAGCATAGCGCTTGACGCACCAATATTGGTGGTGACAAAAGCCAGGGCAGCCGTACCATTGGCCGCCAGGGCAGAACCGGCATTAAATCCGAACCAACCGAACCACAACAATCCTGCGCCGAGCAAGACGAATGGCACATTGTGGGGAATTAAGGGAGCCCGTTTATGATCGTGACGCGGTCCCAGCAGAATTGCGCACACCAACGCAGCTACACCGGCAGTGATATGCACCACTGTGCCACCAGCGAAGTCCAGGGCACCAAGATTATGAATCCATCCGCCTTCACCCCACACGCAGTGAGCAACTGGAGCGTATACCAGCACTGACCACAGGGCGAAAAAAGTCAAATAAGCGCGAAAACTCATGCGCTCGACCACAGCACCAGATATGATGGCAGGAGTGATCACGGCAAACATGCCCTGGAAGCTGGCAAACACCAATGCTGGAATGGTGGGAGCGTAGGCATTGGGCAGCTGTCCAACCTGATTCAGAAAGGCCGCGCTTAACCCTCCGATGATCGATGTGCCTGTAGAGAATGCCAATGAGTAGCCCAGAATCATCCACATTAACGAGCCAATCGACATGGCGACAAACGTCATCATCAAAGTATTCAAGGCATTCTTTCGCCGTACAAGACCGCTGTAAAAGAAGGCCAGACCTGGGCTCATCAAAAATACAAGGGCGGCGCTTATCAGCACCCATGCAGTATCGCCAGCTGAAATTTGCATCCTCTTCTCCTTGGCAGACTATTTGTTGCGAGCGATTTCGATTGAAACCCGCGGTTCAATCGGAGTCAGAGCCAGACTGTCTTCTTCGCCAGTTCTGATTCTTACTACGCGTTCTATGGGTTGCACAAATATTTTGCCGTCGCCTACAGTGCCTGTTTGGGCGGAGCGGACAATGGCATTGACGGTAGTATCCACCATGTTGTTGGGCACGGCTATTTCAATTTTTACTTTCTCGACAAATTCAAAAACCACGGCGCTGCCCCGGTAATGCTCCACAGTATTGAGTTCGCCACCATGACCAAGGACAGTGCTTAAAGACATTCCTGTTATGCCTTCCTGGAAAAGCGTCGCCTTGACGTCTGGCAGTCGTTCCGGTCTGATGATGGCAGTAATCATTTTCATAGGGTCACCAATTAGATGATGGAAAGCCATTGTTGATAGGCTTTTCGATATCATGTAGATGTGCGATCGACTTACTAAATATAGAGATCAAAATCAGAAACATACTCCAAATGGCATTCGGCCAGCCTTTTATCGATGTGCAGATAAACGGCTAGACCTCACAACTGCGATTATACGGAACATCGTCTCAAACGCAAGAGTTTGTTAAGCATTGACATTTTAAGACTGGGCGTGCTTTTCGATAGCATTTCGATATATGTGTGCGGATTTTAGCCGTGCTACTTCCTCTACGCAGGCGCAAGCATTGGCACGTACATGCGGTCAGTGAGCCATTATTGGAAGAGTGCAAAAGTGGACCATGGCACCACAGGTAGTGCCGCACAAGGAGCATGAGGTCGGATTAATGAGCATCCATCGGCTTGTTACAAAAGTGACAGATGATTACGAATGTTTCAGACGAGCCATCTGCTCTTGACCAAACTTGATCATTTCCGCTTTTTGGGGGAATTCTGGAGCGATCCTGGCGTTTTCCAGGGCCAACCTGTAATTCTCTTTTGCTCTGCGATAGTCCTGCACATTAAAGTAATAGGTCGCTACGTTAAAGTATGTGGCTGCCAGCTGCATCTTCAACTGCCCTGCAGCCTGTTCGGTCTGCGGAGCCATTGCTTTTGCCAGCATTCCCTTTTGTGGTTTCGCCAACTCCTCAGAGCATTTGTTGAGAATGTCCAAAGCTTTTTCATTCCAGGCATGTGATTGTTTGATATCGCCCAATCCCTGGCAGGCGATCCCTGCAGTGAAGCAGATGGTGCCCAAATGCTGGTATTGCTTTGGGTCCTTGGAGCTGCGATCCCACTCTGCCTGAGCGGCTGCAATTGCTTCTTTGTACAAACCTCTGTTGCAAACGCTTTGTACGTAAGCGGTGCTCAACCAGGAGGCGCCGCCCGGCAAGACGCGCTTCAGCTGCGGTGCTTTGCTGCCGATGGCTTCAACGGCTTTCCAGGCGCCAAATCGAGTTCCCAGCGCTACCGTGCCAAAGAAGCTCAAAGAGCCAATCGCGCGGGCGACCAAGATGCTGGCGGCAACCAGGAGAAAGTAGCCTAAACAGTCCCAATACAGGATTGGTGCATGAGTGAAACTGGTGTGGAACCCCATTATGCCGTAGTACATGCCGCCTACCAAAGTGGCAGCTGAGAGCACGAGCAGCCCGCCAAGCATCAACATGCACAATTGATCGCCCCTGGCGTTAGATGGTGTATCGCTTATCGGAATGCCGGGAGATTCTGGCCCGCGTTTGGTTCGCTTTACCTGGCCCTTGGTGGAATTTTTCATGATTATGGAAGTTGCAAAGTTGTACTTACTCTAATGTATCAAGCTTGGGGCAGAACTAACTGAACCGGGGGTAATGTGGCAGCCCATCCGTTTAGTGAATACCCTGAGCACCAGCACCTGCGCCATTGGAAGCCAACTGTTTGAAGACATTGTACTTGAAGGTGTACTGAATGGTTATGAAGTCAGGGGCGCCATTGGGAAGTGGGGCAAACGGGGCGGCAGTAACTACGGCTTTCAAAAGAGCTGTGTCGCATTGAGGTACTCCGGTGGGATGAACGAACCTCAATCCAGCCATATGAGTCACGGTAGACATTCATGTTCACCACTCCACACGTCGAGCTATTGCCCCTTGGTGGAAACCAATTCATTTTGATCTGGTGCTGCATGACTGTCATCCACGGTGCGAAATCGGGTGAAGCAACGGCATGCTGAGCAACTTTGGCTGGCATAGGGGATGATACCGCATCTGGTGCAGGCAAGTTAGGCTGAACCGGGCTGACGGAAGATGGCTGATCCGGCAACCTGTTTACCAGCTCTAAATTCTTTCTGGTCACAGCGCTGTAAGGGTTGAGAGACAATGATCGACGAAACAGCTCTGTAGCTTTTGCTTTATCAGTTTGGAAAATTTCGACGGCTCTATCGTTGTATGCAACTGCCAGATTGTCCATAGCCAGTCTATATTTTGGGTCTTTGAGGATGGCGCCTTTGAGGCATTGGATGGAAAGATCGAAATTCCCTTTCAATAATGCATGTACTCCCTGGTTGTTGATTTTGCCGTCTCTTACATATCTCCAATCTATTGTTCGTTCTGGTCACAGACTGGCCAAATTTTGGTCAGGGATGGGTCATGAGGCGATGGAATTGATCCCATTAAATTGATAAGATCATCAGTCCGGAAGCAGCGGTGCAGGTCAGTGTCCTGTGCGGAAGCTGCTCGGCTGGAACACCGCTGCGTATAGCGGGCAACGAGATTGCCTCAGACGTTGCCACATTACAAAAAGGAGCAGACTATGCCACTCGATCATTACGTCACTTTAGGAAAATCCGGATTGCGCGTTAGCCCCTTTTGTCTGGGCACAATGACTTTTGGCGAAGACTGGGGATGGGGCTCGACTGAAGAGGAATCGCACAAAATATTGAGCCGATTCTTCGAATTGGGCGGAAACTTCATCGACACGGCTAACTTTTACACGAAAGGACATTCCGAGCAAATCATCGGCGATTACCTGCACAAGAAAGCGCGGCGCCGCGATGAATTAGTGATTGCCACCAAATTTTTCAGCTCCCTGTACACCGGCGACCCCAATGCCGGCGGCGCCAATCGCAAGTCAATGATTGCTGCCTGTGAAAACTCTTTGCGCAGATTACAGACGGATTACATTGACCTGTACTGGATGCATTGCTGGGACAAATTTACGCCCATCGAAGAGACGATGAGCGCCTTGACTGATCTGGTCAGTCAGGGAAAGGTTCGCTACATAGGCTTCTCCGACACGCCGGCCTGGAAGTGCGCGCAAGCACAAATGATCGCTCACTTTCGCGGATGGGCACCCTTGGTTGCGTTGCAGATTGAATACTCTTTATTGGAACGCACTGTCGAAGGCGAATTGGTGCCCATGGCTCTGGAATTGGGGCTTGGGATTACACCATGGTCGCCACTAAAACAGGGTGCCTTGAGTGGAAAATACACCCGCGAAAATAAAGGTAAAGAGGTTGCTGGCCGTGGAGAATGGGTTGCCGCCGCCCTCACGGACACGGCCTATGACATAGTGGATGAGCTTGTGAAGATCAGCAAAGAGCTTAACTCATCACCGGCGCGGGTTGCTCTGGCCTGGGTGCAAGCGAAACCGGGGGTAACTTCGTCGATCTTCGGGGCTCGCACTCTCAAACAGTTGGACGACAATATCGCCGCCCTGGATGTGAAGCTGAGACCCGAGCATATCGCTAAATTGGATGAGCTTTCTGCTCCTAAACTGAACTTCCCCGCTGACTTTTTGAAAATGGCAGGACAGTTCGGCAGGGGCGGCACCACCGTCAACGGAGAGACTGCTGAAGCTAATCCGCTGGCGCCAAAGTCTGATGCTGAGCGCTTTGAAGTGGTGGGATCCAAGAAGTAGCAACCTGCTGGCAGTTCAAAAATGAGAGGCAGCTGTTCACTGCGCTTTGTGCGATGGACTATATAGCCTGCGCAGGGTGTTGAGATCCCTTTGGCTGAGGACTACTTTCGTAAACGTCGAAGTAATCGCGTGCTTTGCCGTTCCTCCTGCCCTCCTCTAAAGAGTGGCAAACGTTCATATACTTGCTTAAGACCGCAACCTGAGACCGGGATCTTGGGTATAGGACCTCAGCGGCTCGTTGTCAGTATAAACTGGTAATTGAACCAAGTCCGATCTCGCCGAGGGCTGAAATATGTTGATGGCTGACACAATGGCAATTTTCTTTACGGTAATGGGATTACTGATTGCCTGTCCAGGTTTGTGGCTGCTGTGCAGAGGGCTGTGGCCTAAAGCAGTCGAAAGTGCCCGAGCAGACTGTGCAAAGACACTCTGGAAACCCTTCCTCGTCGGCATTCCGGTCACTGGCGCGGCTATCTTTCTTGCTGCCATGTTGGGCAAGCTGCCTCAACCTTTTGGCGGTATTTCGGCGGTCGGTGACATTTGCCTTTTTATCATCTATGCCAGCGCCGGCGTTTCCGGGCTTGCCACCGTTGTCGGTGAGCGCTTGCCCTCTCCTGTCGACGCACAGTGTCCATGGAAAGCGACGATACGCGGAGGAGTAATTCTGGAGCTTTCATATCTGTTGCCGATTCTTGGCTGGTTTGTTCTGCTTCCAGCATCGATCATTATCGGAGCCGGATCGATAACCAGATCATTGCTAACAAAACACACCGAGCTTTCTCGCACCGAGGGTGGTGCCGACAAGCAACGAGACGAGAAGCAACGAGACGAAAAGCAGCGAGACGAAAACATTGTCGGCGGCCCTCTCAGCGCTCCTTCCTGACTCCTCATGAAGCAAGACGACACGATTTCCCGCAGAACGATCTTGAAGGGCGCCGCCCTGGTCGGTGGCGTCTCCATGCTGACGGGATGCGAGCGGGCCAGCAGTCTACTGACTGAGCGCATGGGTGAAGTTATCCCTGACTCTGTCGCAGAATCGACGTCCAAACAGATTGATCCCGCTTTCCATCTGCTTTCACGGGCTGGTTACGGTCCGTGGCCGGGGGATCTGGAGCATGTCAAATCAATAGGCACCATTGCCTGGATCAACGAGCAACTCGACCCTGACAAGATAGACGACAACGCAGCTAACTTCCGAGCCTCGCGTTTCGAAACAATTCACCTTGATGGTGGCACCTGTTTCGAATACAAAAAGGAAGTCCTTTTCAACGAGGTCGCCAGGCAATCTCTGATTCGCTCCATCTACAGCAAACGTCAGTTGTTGCAGGTGATGGTCGAATTCTGGAGCGATCACTTTAATATTGATATGAGCAAAGGCAATTGCGCTTATTTCAAAGGAAGTGATGATCGAACGGTAATCAGGAAATATGCTCTGGGAAATTTCCGGGATTTGCTCAAAGCATCTGCGGTATCACCGGCGATGCTGACCTATTTGGATGGCAACGAAAATAAGAAATCTCGCCCCGCGGATATTCCAAACGAAAACTACGCACGAGAGCTGATGGAGCTGCACACTCTTGGCGTTCATGGCGGATACACTCAGCAAGACGTGTCGGAGGTAGCCCGCTGTCTTACAGGTTGGAGGATTCAAGACAAGTGGCAGCGCGGCAAAGTGTATTTTGCACCAGAGCTGCACGATGATGGTGAAAAGGAAGTGCTGGGTCATCGCATTGCTGCTGGTGGCAAAGAAAAGGATTTGGATTCTGTTTTGGATATTGTCTGTGCTCATCCCAGCACGGCCAAGCATCTTAGCGAGAAGCTTGTGCGCAGATTTGTGGCTGAGAATCCGCCATCTGGTTTGGTGGCATCTGCGGCCAGCGAGTTTACTCGCACCAATGGCGATATCAAGTCTGTCGTGCGTCACATTCTTACCTCGGCAGAATTTGCCGGTGCAGCCGGCATGAAGATCAAACGGCCGTTTCAGTTCATTGTCAGCTCATTGCGCGCAGTAGGCGCCGACACGTATGCGCACAACGATGTGGTTGATTATTTGAAGAGCATGGGGCAATGCCCGTTCCAATATCCTACCCCTGACGGCTATCCTGACGAGAGCGCACCGTGGATGGCGGCACTGTTATGGCGTTGGAATTTTGCTCTGGCTCTGACTAACAATCAGATTCCTTCCGTCAAAGTGGATACGCGAAAATTGGTCACCGCCCTTGGTGCTAATGATTCGGCGCATCCAATGGCGCATCCATCTGACCAGCATGCACTGGCGCATGCATCGGTCCAGCATCCGCCTGACCAGCATCCATCTGACCAGCATCCATCTGACCAGCACGCACTGGCCCAGCATTTGATGCCGCACTTCCTTGGCAGAAAAGGCACGCGTCTTGAATTGGAAGCACTATCACCATCGGCGCCAGCTATTATTAGCGCTCCTTGCCTGATTGGATTAATCCTGTCTTCGCCGGCTTTCCAGAGGTGCTAAATGGCCAAGACTTCTAGACGAGATTTCTTGCGCCAACTGGCATTTGCGCCCAAGAAGAGTGCCGACAGGGCAGATGTTCTTGTCTGTGTGTTTCTGCGCGGCGGTGCCGATACGCTAAACATGCTCATCCCCACCAGTGATGATTTGTATTATTCGACCAGGCCGACGCTTGCCATTCCAGCACCTGGCAAAGGGAAAAAGGCTGCCGAATCGGGATTGAAGCTTGATGATTTTTACGCACTGCATCCGCGAATGGCACCACTATTGGATCTTTATCATGGTGGCAAATTAGCGTTTATCCAGGGTGTCGGTTCTGATAACCCAAGCGGATCGCATTTTGAAGCTCAAGATCAGATGGAGCACGGGCTGGCCTACGGACAAAAGGTAGGTGGAGGATGGCTCGGTCGGTTTTTGCAACAAGCAAACGGTCAACAGCACTCGCCGTTGTGCGCTGTGTGTATTGGACCCAGCGTCCCTGAATCATTGCGCGGTGCACCCTCGGCCAGCGCGCTAAGAACTGTCGATGATATTCAGTTGCATGCGACCTTGAAAGAGCAATCGGTGATTACCGCAGCTCTAGCCAAACTTTATGGTGCGGATACCACCCTCTTGAACCGATCCGGTCTGGACACCCTGGACCTAGTCAATAAATTGCACGACCTCAGATTAGTGAAGTATCAACCCGCAGGCGGCGCTGATTATCCCAAGGGCGATTTTGGTAACGGCTTGCGAGAAATCGCTCGCTTGATCAAAGCTAATGTCGGTCTAAGAGTGGCGTGTCTCGATATTGGCGGTTGGGATACGCATTTCTTTCAGGGTACCGCGCAAGGGATACAGGCCGAAAACATTGATGTCTTATCGAAGGGTTTGGCCGCTTTTCAAACGGATCTTGGCACTGATCCCGGCAAAGTCTGTACTCTGGTGATGACTGAATTTGGTCGCAGAACCTACGAAAACAGCTCACTCGGCACAGACCACGGAAAAGCCTTTGCCATGATCGCGATGGGTAGCCATATTCGTGGAGGCGCCGTGTATGGTGCCTATCCGGGTCTTAAACAGCAAGAGACGGATGTTCTCGGTCCAAGTGGATTGAAAATTGAAACTGATTATAGATCAGTCTTTTCAGAAATTTTGGAATCCATGGACTCAGGGCACCACGAAAGAGTCTTCCCTCAATTTCAATCAACCCGCATCGGGTTTGTTAACAGCTCTCGAACGTCTTAGCCCCTTATCCCCATCCGCCCTCATCATCCCTGCTCATCCCTCCGTTCTCACCATCTATCATTTACATCCTTTGCTCTTTGCTCCTTTGCTCCCACTAATTGCCGAAAATGATAGCCGGAGAACCAGGCATCAAACGACAGATTGGTTGAAAACAGTGGATTATTGCGTATAGACATAATTTTTGCGGAATTTTATGTCTATTGCAAATAATCTCCAGTTTTCAAGTCGATCTCTGATTCAGAGCTGTCCTTTCCCCATCATTTTCGGCAATGTGCTCCGATGTCACCCGTCCGATGCTGGGAAAGGGGGGAATGGGCATTGGCTGACTCATGAAAATCGTCCCAACTCACCAAAAATCGTACCCTGAATCACCGGAATGGTTGGTATGTGCAAAAATCCACCACCGCTGCCCAAATTAGTGGCAAAGGCTTGCCTTTTACGGGTTTGCGGGATTGCACGATTTTTTCACACCCATTTTCGTAACCTATGAGAGTTCCGAGACAGATGCAATCGGAATTACCAAAAGCCCCACCCTATACCCCCGATTCTGGCAGCGAGAGGTTCGCACCTATGTTTGATCGTGCAGACACGAAAATGGACGCCCCCAAGGTAACCGACTCCCACAGCGCTCTTATCGACCAGGTCTCTAACGAGCGAAATGCTCCCCACAAAGACGTCGAACAAAAGAAAGCCTCTGAAGAAAAGGCCAACGCCCTTTTTGGCACTGTCACCTTCTTCGACAGCGCTGCCAACACAAAGCCTTCCGATAACACAGTTGTGGCTGCCACATCCCCTGCAGCACAATCAGACGGCTCCGGCACTCAAGAAGCCCCGAAACCAAAAGATACGACCACGCCAGCAGATACTACACCGGCTGCTGCTCCAGTGGACAAGGATCAAATGGGCAAAGATGCAACTGCATTGCACGACGCCTGCGGCACCTTCAAAAACAACAACGAAGAGATCTACAAAGAACTCAGTGGCAAGACACCAGAGCAACTACAGGCTATGAACGATGCCTTCAAAGCGCAGTACGGAAAGAGCATCGAAGAGTACCTGCAAGATCAAATGAAACGGCATCCAGACGAGCTGAGCAAAGCTATGACAATGCTGGAGCCGTTGCACAAGAGCCAGCCTGCTAACGAAAAGCAACTGGAGCAAGACTCCGATAGCATCTACAAAGCTTGCGGCACCTTCGGCAACAACGACGCCGCCATATACAAAGCTCTGGAAGGAAAGACTCCGGCTGAACTGAAGGCAATGAATGAAGACTTCACTGCCAAGCATGGCGTGTCGATGGAAGCTTACCTTAATGACCAGATGAAAGATCATCAGCCTGAGCTCAGCAAAGCCATGGATTTCCTCCATAACGGAGCGGCATCAACCTCCGTGCCAGCTCCCGAATACCATGGTGAAGGAATCAAAAAAGACATTGAGCCCTCCAAAGTGATGTTCTGCTGCTCCGACAAGGTTGAGGACATAGCCAAACAAAAGCTTGGCGCCGGTGCCAGCAAAGAAGAAATCGACGCCTACACAAAGGAGATACGCAAGGTCAACCATATGGACGATCCAGGCGCCAAGACTTCCGGCTACCTCGACCTGCCTGGTGCCAACAAAGACGGTGCCATGATTACCAAGGATGCCGACGGCACAACCCACCTCGTCAATCAAGATGGCTCAATTGCTGTCACAAACAAGGACGGCACCGGCTATGAGATGAAGCCGATTGCCTCAGGCGGTTATGAATTCCACCATCATGGACCGACTGCTCAAGACAGCTACGACTACAGCCGCACTCCGGACGGTCATGGCGGCTATGTGGAAAAACATTCAGGAAAGGACCCCAAAGACAACTACGAAATTACGCGCACCCCTGACGGTCATTACAAGATCAAAGATGCTGCTGGAGAGAGAGACTATAACGAGCATAATCCTGATGCCCGCATTGAAAAGCAAAAATTGATCGACGACGCCGATGGCAAGATCACCGATCCTGAGAAGCGCGCCAAGTTCCACGCCGACATAGAGCGCTTTGAAGAGCGCGCTCGCCACGACGGTTTGAGTCCTGAGCAGCAAGCGAAGTTCTATCATCAGGTGGAGAAATTGTTTGAAGCCAGTGACAATCACGACACTACTGGCCTGTCAGACAAGGACAAAGAGGCCCTCAAGGACCTTCCCAAGGAAGCGGATCGCATCAAAATCGCCGAGCAAATCATGACCCACGCCTCCAACCCCCACGCTATCGATCAAGGCGACCACGGCAGCTGCGGAGCCGCTGCACTCGAGTCGCAAATGTTCACTAAGGACCCTGCAGACGCGGCTAAGCTCATAGCGGAAGTAGCAACCCAGGGATACTACACAACCAACGGTGGAAAAATTTACCCGGACAAAAGCCTGATCCAGCCGGACCTTGACGCGCAAATAGACGGCGTCAGAGACGGGCACCGCAGTTACGCCAGCCAGATCTTCCAGGATACAGCCATTTACACAATACACGACTCTTACCATCGCGATCTCAATGCCCAAAATCCTAATGCCAAGCCACCTGATAATGGAGACCGCTATAAAGAGAATGGTGTGGACAAGACAGACACCCCCGCGCTTACGGACGAAGACATTCAACGGATCAATCACAAGATCGCCAGTTCCGATAACAACAATGGGATCATCGGCATGGGGGACGTTAAAGACGAGGCAGACATGAAGAAGCAGCTTACCGAACTGAAAAGAAACCACCAGCTGCCAGCCGTCATCTACGTCAATGCCCAGCATCAGCCATTCTTGACCGACTCCGCTGGGGACACCGCTGCCCCTAAAGGCGGCGCTGGCGGCGGGCATTTCATTACCATCACCGATTACGACGAGAAAACAGGCAAGGTATCAATCGCCAACCAATGGGGACGAGATACGGACCACACGGACATCACCACTCAAGAGCTCTACCTGGCCAACCAAGGAACGCCCACTCCCGAGTCGATAAAGGAGCTGCAAAAGACAGTCGACCAAAATCGCAAGAACCACACGCAAGATCCCATGCTCGAATTGGAGCTGGCACGAGAGAAGAAAGCAGCCGGCATGTACAAGAGTGATGCTGAATTTGAAGCTGAGTTGGTCAAGATTATGGTCGATGAAAGAAAGCACTGGATCGACCAGGAGAAACACGGCATTCCTATCGACAAAGATGAGCAGAAGCGTGTGGAAAATGCCTGGAACAATCTAGCAAACCAGCTGCCGGAAGAGGAAGGCAACAAAATGACTCTAAAATATCTCAAGCAGACAGGATATCTTCTAAAGGCAGAGGACGAAGCTGCATAACACAGAGAAGCCATAGCAGCTGACGAAAAATGAGCAACCAAGGAGAAAATGTGATGGTAATTCCGCAGCCAAGCATCGAGGCGCCCAAGGAAATGACTGATTCGCAAGCCACACAAATCGAAGATCACGGACAAATCAGCACTATGTCCTTTGCACCGAAATGGAGCAAGGGTGAGCTTGGCACATTCGATGGGCAAGGTGGCAAATCGTGGCTGGAGGTAAGCGCCGAGGCAGACCCGCGAGCCAGCGTGTGCTTCTATTATCGAGGCTTGCGGGAATCCGAAAGCGTGGGTAAGAACTTCCGCATCATCCTTGATCGCCCGCCGCACATGCTCATGCCGGTGGAGATCAAATCACTTAGGGACCACTCAAAAATAACTTCCCATTTTAGCGAGGACGCAGAGTATAGTTTCGCTTGGGTTGAGTATCGTGTGGATGGAGGGAAAGTGCCTCCATCTGTTGGTCGGAAACTTTGACG
>Ga0182024_10006578_pt1 | contig 25449 bp, 27 predicted proteins | sample P32metaG_FD_120480 | JGI IMG/M metagenome (GOLD analysis project Ga0182024, IMG submission 120480) | Permafrost microbial communities from Stordalen Mire, Sweden - P3-2 metaG (Illumina Assembly) | ecosystem: Environmental > Terrestrial > Soil > Wetlands > Permafrost | place: Sweden: Stordalen...
ACGGAGAAGGACCGGCGTCATCTCTTGCTACGCGAAGGATTCAAGAGTCTTCTCGACGACGGCGCCAGGTTCGCACGGAGTCTGACGCTCCCTGGAGGGCCGGCGTTATGAAGCTCTGGCTGCCCCTCCTGCTGTTCACGTTTCCTCGGCTTGTATTGGCCCAGATCGATCTCGCTCCGGCGGAGCAGTTTGTGCGGCAATATGCAGGGCACTACTGTGTCTCACCTGAGTTGGTCGCCGCGCTGACCCGCATCCAAGCCAAGCTTGAGACGCAGATATCGAGTGCTGTACAGGCCCCCGTGGTAGCCGTGGTCGAAGGCGATGGAGAATGCACACTTGCGGTTCGGGCTGCTTGAATACGTCCGCATGACGGAAAAGGCCTCGAGCCTAGCTCGGAAATACGAGATCACCGGGGAGGGCGGAGACGAAGTCAAAGAGGCGCGGACGCTGCCCACCGTGGAAGAGGCTGTCAAGGGTTATCTGGCCGATGCCGAGGCGCGCGGTCTGGCTCCAGCAACAATCCAGAAGCTCGAACACATCTTCAAGAAGCAGCTCCTCGCTTTCTCCGAACAGCACAGGATCATCTCCCTGCGCGACGTGAATGTCCGCAACATGACCGAGTGGCGCTCGACATGGGCCGACAAGCCCTTGGCGAGAAAGAAGAAGTTCGAACGCGTTGTCGGGTTCTTCTGGTTCTGCGTTCGCCACGGCTGGCTCAAAGACAATCCCACGGCGACCATGGGCCGAGTGATCGCCAGGCATGTGCGACAGACTACTTCACCGCTGACGAATACAAGCGGATCGTCGGCGCTACCTATCGCCTTGGCGAGGACGCGGAGCGGTCCTGGGCTCCCGAGAAGCGCGGCATTCGCATCCGTGCTCTGACGGAGCTGATGCGCTGGAGCGGCCTGCGAATCCGTGATGCGGTCACGCTGGAGTGCTCAAGGGTCGATGGAAACAAGCTCTTGCTCTACCAAGCCAAGACTGGCATTCCAGTTTTTGTGCCGCTACCGCCGCACGTCGCCGATCTCCTGCGCTCGATCCCGCCCGGCCTCAAGCCGAACCCGAATTACTTCTTCTGGTCCGGGAACGGCCTGCCCAAGACGTTCGTCGCCAACTGGCAGCGCGCTTATCGCCGGCTCTTCAAAGTCGCCGATCTCAGTAAGCCTGACGGAACGCCAAAGCGTTGCCACTGCCATATGTTCCGCGACACCTTTGCCGTCGAAATGCTATTGGCCGGCGTTCCCATCGATCAAGTCTCGATCCTGTTGGGCCATGCCAGCGTGCGTGTCACTGAGAAGCACTACTCACCATGGGTGAGGGCGCGTCAGAATCAACTTGAGAAGAGCGTACAGTCGGCATGGCAACTTCCGCCCGGGCGCATTGACATGGAAAGCTGACTCCTCGAACAGGCGACATTGTGGGTGACGGACGCTCCGATTGGATTAGTTTGCATTGTCGTAGCCACGCTACGACAATGATGAAAAACCCAATAGAAAATCTGACGGGAAGGATTAGGGGCTAATACGCGAGGTCTGACGGATCACGATCAAGCGGGCAATTGGACGCTCGGCCTGCTTCCGATCCGCACACGGTTTAGATCGATAGTCATTGATTGTCTTAAGGGCCTTGCCAATGGGGCTCACAAGGATACCTCCGCATATTTCTTGGCGAACCACTCTGTGAGGATCCTAGAGAAGGCCGCGATTGGCGCGACCGCGGGCACCAGAGCGAAGATTAGCGATATCGCCGACTATTTTGGGTCGAAAGGGCATTTCGAATACAGGCGCTTTGCGCAAGCGCCATTCGACTGAGGTCGAAAATTCGAACCAAACGTGGCTTCGGTGGACGTGCTTCTGCGTCGGCACGGCCCTTGGCCAGTCTTCCCAATCGCATCTTAATTGCTGTTTTCGCTCGACCTCTGTCCGTCTACTTCGCACGGCTTGACTCATAAATAACTCGTATGAATGATTTATGACTCGTTAATGCTCCAATGGAGATTGACAATTAATCATAGATGGGTGAATATTATCCATACACGAGTCATATAGAGGACATATGACTCGTTAATAAGCCACGAGGCGCAAATGTCTAAGCCATTGAATCGCGCATACTCCCGCTACAGCCTCGAAGCGATCGCACTGCTGGGACAGATGATTCGCGCGGGACGGATCGAGCGCAAAATCACCGGAGAGGAAATGGCAACCCGCATGGGCATATCCCGTGCGCTGCTTCAGCGCATAGAAAAAGGCGATCCTGGATGCGGCATTGGAGCGGTGTTTGAGGCTGCCGCGATCGCGGGTGTGCCTCTTTTTGAGACAGACCGGGGGCAAGGGACTCTTGACATGGACCGAGAGCGGATCAGCGCTCATCGGACCGCTCTCGGAGAAATGCTAACGCTGCTGCCGAAAACGGCTCGCAAGACCAGAAGGGCAGTAAAAGATGACTTCTAGAAACGGTCACAGCGAGGCCTACGTCTGGATCTGGCTGCCGAATGAAACAGTCCCAGTTGTGGCGGGCTTATTGACCAGGGTTGGAAGACAACTGCTTTTCAACTATGGCAAAAGCTATCTGAAGCGGAAGAACGCCATCGCCATTTATGAGCCGGAACTACCACTTCAGCCCGGAGACATTTCCTTGCATGAAGGTTTGTCGATGCCAAGCTGCATTCGAGACGCATCCCCAGATGCGTGGGGGCGGCGTGTAATCATCAATCGCAAGTTCGGACTGAAGGGACAGGACGCGTCAAAAGAGGAACTGGACGAACTAACCTATCTGCTGGAATCGGGATCGGACCGGATTGGCGCTCTGGACTTTCAGTTGTCCGCAACCAAATACATTCCTCGGATGTCTGACCAGGCAGCGTTAGATGAACTGCTGCGATCTGCCGAACGCGTGGAAAAAGGAATACCGCTGCAGCCGGATCTGGATAAGGCATTGCAGCACGGCTCATCGCTGGGCGGCGCCAGACCCAAAGCATTGATCACCGCGGACGACAGGAAGTTCATCGCAAAGTTCTCGACCAGCACGGACCTCTATAACGTCGTGAAAGCGGAATTCATCGCAATGCGGCTTGCAGGGCTTGCCGGCCTGAATGTGGCATCGGTAAAGCTGACCAAGGCACTTGGCAAAGACGTGTTGCTGATTGAACGCTTTGATCGCGAGAAAGAGATGCAGGGATGGCTCAGAAAGCCCATCGTGTCGGCGCTCACGTTGTTTGGGCTGGATGAAATGATGGCGAAGTATGCTAGTTATCAGGACCTGGCGGAGATCATCCGTCACCGCTTTACGAATTCGGCCGACAACTTGCGCGAGCTATTTGGTCGCATCGTGTTTAACATTCTGTGCGGAAATACCGATGATCACGCGCGTAACCATGCGGCCTTCTGGGATGGGAAAAGCCTTACTCTGACGCCTGCCTATGATGTCTGTCCTCAGCCACGGACCGGTAATGAGGCAAGCCAGGCCATGTTGATTCTTGGCGACAATCGGATGAGCCAGTTGTCAGTCTGTCTGGCAGCAGCGCCGAACTTCCTGCTCGATGGAGATCGGTCCAAGGACATTATCAAGCATCAGGTTGAAGTTATCCGCAAAAACTGGAATGGGGTTTGCGATGAAGCGCAGCTAACGGAAGCTGACCGTCAACTATTCTGGCGTAGGCAGTTTCTAAATCCTTTTGCATTTTTCGGCGCTCCTGCCGAGATCAGCGGGGAATGAGATATTGGGAGACCATAGATGTCAACCATCTTGCATCGTTGAAGTTCCAATCTCCCTCTATGCGAAATTGTCGAAGATCTTCTCGGCAGGGACCGAAAAACCGACCGGGTGCGCCCTATCTAAACCTGTCGTAAGCGTGGTATTCAAGGTTTTCCGTCAGAGGCCGAAAGGCCACATTGGCGGGTTCGCGGATTCGCTCGCCTTGTAGACGATAGTAGTCCTTGCCGTTTTCGAATTCCTGCCGAATGCGGTTGCTGACGACCACGGTTCGATCAACCGGATCGATGGTCAAATAGCCGCCATCAAAGAGACGGTGCAAATCACTACGCATCAAAATTCCATTCGACAGCTCATGTCGTTGGCAGATTGAAAACGGCATAATATGCGCTGTATCCAGCACGGGAAGCGTGCGTTCGCCCGTTATGACACAGCGTCTCTCATAGGCGTCCGTTACCAAAATGCGGAAACTACCTTGACCAAGGCGTGGGTGCACGATCTGTGGCTTCCCGTAACCGTTGGACTCCAAGGCGGCGAGTGTTGCGGTCGCACTCTCAATGTGTGGTGGGGGCTGATAAGCAAATCGCTCGGAAACCGCAGCCCATAGCGCAGCACCCACGCCAGACTCCGCATCGAATCCCATTCCGACTTGATTGGAAAGGCTGAATTCTGGAGGCGATGGAATCCAAAGTTCGCGTGGCCAGAAAAACGTTTCGGCAAGCATGATGCAGCCAACGTTCGGATTATCATTCGGCGCAAACTCTACATGGCGATATCGCCCAACTCTTTTACGCATTTCGTCTATGGAAGTGACGCCATTCGCTTCTCCAAAGCTGTCCCATGCCAAGCTCAAGGGAAGGTGAAGAAACCTCGTGAAGAAGCCACCACCCGCAATGAAGTTCAATGGAGAATGCAATTTGAACAGCATCAACTCGCCCGGCTGGAGCGCCTTAAAATTGGCCGTTGGCGATGGACGCCAGAAATTGACTTCTTCTACCTGGGCGCGAGATGTGTGGAGGTCAAACCAGTCTTGGTCCGTTATGGCAACGAATATTCGCATAGCTGGTGTCGATCAAGAGTTTACAGCCACCAGACATACTTCGCAGAAAGAACAGCGTTTTGAGGCTCTTTAACTTTTTCCGATAAGTGCGGCGAAAAGTGCAACTGGAGAGTTGGCAGTTGGGTTTCTCAACTTGCTCGCTGCTGATAAACACGAAGCAAAACGCACTCTGGAATGCCAAGCGTAATGTAACCGCGCTTGCGGCGGATTTCAGGGGTGCCCCACTGCAGCACGCCGTCCTCCTCTTCAAACATGCGAGGGACAGTCTTTTCGCGCAATCCCCACATCTCCGCAATCTCCGCCACGGAACAATGCCGCTCTAACCCGAGTGCCGAGCCGGTGATGCTTTACATTCCACTCAAACGTGAATACCTCCCAATCCAACTCGCACCGTCCGAGATATTTTCCAATCAAATGGTCTGCTTGCACTTGCATTAACAATAGAGGCGTGGTATCTATTAATCGAAGGACTGAAAACCAATGCGCGTCATCTTAGTCAACTCCGATCGACTCTCATCGTTCAGCTATCAGCTGGTATGGGGAGGCTTCGTGCGCTGACGCCATTAGATTGGTCAGATTCGAAGCCCTCCGAGAAATCGGGGGGTTTTTAGTTTTTGCGGGATTGGCGAAATGGAAGCCGCGCTCGACTTAAGATCGAGTGTCTTCGGACGTGTAGGTTCGAGTCCTACATCCCGCACCACGGGCTTATATCTATGAGCTCGAAGCGGCGACTTACAAAGTCGTCTCAGGAGAGTTATGCCCTCAAGAGTTACGCCCGGATGGTGGAATGGGAGACCCGCAGCGTCGAGGTCGCTGTGCTCTTTTGAGCGTGAGGGTTCGAATCCCTCTTCGGGTACCACGCGGATGTGGTGGAACGGAAGACACGCATGCTTCAGGAGCATGTGCCGTAAATGGCGTAAGGGTTCAAATCCCTTCATCCGCACCAGAATTGTGATCGTAGGAGCGTGGCGAAAATGGAAGCCGCACTTGACTTAGAATCAAGCGCCTTCGGGCTTGGGGGTTCGACTCCCCTCGCTCCTACTAAAGATGTGCCGGCCTGGCGGAATGGGAAGACGCGCAGCATTCAAAACGCAGTGTCCTCGGACGTGGGGGTTCGATGCCCTCGGCCGGCACCAAGGTAATTGAATACGGAGAGTTGGCCGAGTGGTCTAAGGCGCCGCACTGCTAACGCGGAACACCTCTTGAGGTGTCATTCGTTCGAATCGAATACTCTCCGCCATTTTATTTCGTGGTGATGTGTGTGAGTGGCTTAAACAGCTGACCCGGAAAGTCAGTGGCCCGGTGAAGACCCGGGCTCAGAGTTTCGAATCCTCTCATCACCGCCGCTTTGATTTGGAAGCGCTGGGCATTTGGCGAGCCCACCCCGTTCGAAGCGGGCAATCCTTCGGGATGTGAGCGTTCGATTCGCTCCGCTTCCGCCAGTTTGGAGAGATGGCCGAGTCAGGTCTAAGGCACTCGCCCTGAAAGCGAGAGCACCTTATGGTGCCGCGGGTTCGAATCCACGCTCTCTCCGCCATGATGTGCATGTGAGGCAGATACGGTTAGCTGCAGCGGTCCGTAAAACCGCGACCTTTCGGGGTTTTGGAGGTTCAAATCCTCTCACATGCACCAAGCTTGTTTTGTGTTCTTTGCATCTGGGGTGGAGAAGTGGTCCATCTCGCTCGCCCTCATAAGGCAAGAGCTCGCACGTTCGAATCGTGCCCCCAGAACGGCTACGTCGTCTAATGATAGAACGCCTCCCTGTCGAGGAGTACGGTGCGAGTTTGAATCTCGTCGTAGCCGCCACATTTCGCCGGTGTACGCTAGGCTGGGTTGGCGGATGCTCTTTCAAGGCATTGATTCACGGGTTCGATTCCCGTCACCGGCGTCAGGATTGTGATCCGTGTTTCATGCGGATTTCAGAGGCTCTTATGCTCGGGTTTATGAAGTTAGAAATAATTGCGAGATGGCTGTTGACTTATGAAGTCGATCCGGGATAAGTTGTAAGTGCAATGATTAAACGAGTCAATCACGGCTTTACACCAGCGACCACCCAACCGCGGCATGGCGTACTTATGTGATTGCTCGGAGGACTCCGTAATCGGATTCCACTTACCCTCTGAGCCAATTGGCCAGAGGGTTTTTAGTTTTGTGGCGCTGATCTTAGATAGATCAGCGGTGGGCGGTTCTGTGTAAGTTTGCATTACTCCGAAATAGCTCAAAGGTAGAGCGGCTGCCTGTTAAGCAGCGAGATGTCAGTTCGATTCCGACTCTCGGAGCCGAAAGTATTTGAGTTGTTCCCGGTTCGTTCAATTGTGAGGACCGCACGCTCTGAACGTGCTGATGGGGGTTAAAATCCCTCGCCGGGAGCCAGCATTGCATTTGTTCTCGGATCGGCTAACGGCAAGCCAGGGGCCTTTGAAGCCTCCAATGGGTTGGGTTCGACTGCCCCTCCGAGAGCCAGCAGTTCGGGGTCCCCAACGATAGGCTTATATCGTCGTGGGGTCAAGCGGTGATCGTACAGCGGCAAGTACGGCGGTCTTCCAAACCGCACACGCGAGTTCGAGTCTCGCTCACCGCTCCATTTTTGAAGGGAAGAAATGCTTGACGCGACGCCCCATTAGCTCAACCGGAAGTGCGTGTGTTTCGTAATCACAAGATTGGCGTTCGAGGCGTCAATGGGGCTCCAGAGAAGTTCACAGGGAGGATGGCTATGAGTCTGATGCGAAGACCGGTACTACAACTGAATGCATCGTATGAGGCCCTTCGCATCATTCCGGCCATGCGGGCGCTGAAGCTTGTGACTACGGGGAAGGCCACGGTGGAGTTAGCCACAAGTAAGTTGATCTATCCGGGCATCCACTTACCGAGCGTCATTCGGTTGGTTCTGTTCAAACATGTTCCCATTCGGCTGCAGGTCACCACGCGCCGCAACATTCTTGTGAGGGACGCGTACCGCTGTCAGTACTGCGGACTGAAGTTTCATGGGAGTGACTTAACGCTCGACCATGTCATTCCCAAATCGCAGGGAGGAAAGAATTCCTGGGAGAATCTTGTGGCATGCTGCCGAAAGGACAACCACCGCAAGGCGGACAGGACGCCGGAAGAGGCAGGAATGCCACTGTTGCGCAGACCGTTGCCGGCAAGTGTTCACACCGGCAGGTTCATTCTGCGGTCGATGGGTCTTGAAGTAAATGAGTGGGGTCGGTACTTGTACGCCAACTCCGATGGCGATCGGCGCTTTGCCATTCGCGGATGAAGATGGGCCGGTATAGCTCAAGCGGCAGAGCGGCGGTTTTGTGAACCGCTGGTTTGGGGTTTCGAGTACCTCTACCGGCTCCATGACGTGAAGTAACTTCACGGGGATTGAAGCCAAACGGTGCGGCGCGTGATTGTGGATCACGTTTTAGAGGGTTCGACTCCCTCCTTTCCCTCCAAGTTTTACGTGGGCCTGTAGCTCAGTTGGCAGAACGCCGCACTTGCAATGCGGAGGTCGAGATCTCGACATTCTCCAGGTCCACCAGTTTCTGGCTTCGTAGCTCAGATGGTAGAGCGTCGCGTTGAAGGCGTGAGCGTCGCGGTCTCGAAATCCGCCGGAGCCACCAAGTTGTCTGCGCGTAGCCTAGCCTGGCTTGAGGCACTCGCCCTGGGAGCGAGTTCACGGGAGTTCGAATCTCTCCGCGCAGACCATACGTTGAGCACCTGTGGTGTGAACTGGATTACCTGCATTGGCCACCACCAGTGAATCGCCAGCGGAGGAACGAGCCCAGGCTACGAGCCTGCCGCGCAACCGAAAAGTGAATGTTCGATTCACCGTCGACCTTTACAACGAAGGCGTCGACATTCCCGAGGCTGATTGCGTGCTCTTTCTCCGGCCGACCGAGAGCTCGACGGTCTTTCTCCAGCAACTGGGGCGCGGGCTTAGGTTGGATACGGGCAAGACCAGCTGTCTTGTACTGGATTTCATCGGCAACCAAAGACGTGAGTTCCGCTTCGATCAGAGGTTCCTTGCATTATTCGGCGGAACAAGGCAGCAAGTGATTCGGGAAATCGAGACCGGAATCACGCGTCTGCCGGGAAATTGCTATTTCAGGCTCGATAAAGAATCCCGGAAAGTCGTCCTGGAGAATCTTAAAGCACAGTTGCAGGCGAGCCGCGCAAGGATGGTCACGGAGCTCAGAGCGCTTGCGAGCCAACTCGGGCGGCGCCCCACTCTGATCGAGTATCTTGCCGAAACGCGCTATGAGCTTTCGGATGTTTACAAGCAGTCGATTGGGGGCTGGTATGCACTCATCAACGAAGCACAATTCCTGACAGAGCCTCCGACGGAACCTGACATAAAGTTGATTAAGCAATTTCGGCACTTATTACATATCGATTCGATCCAGCGGCTGCGACTGTACCTAGTTTTGCTGAGCGGAACGAGAGTTGGAGCCGAAACTCTCACTGCTTACGAGAAGCGCATGGTGCAGATGCTGACCTTTCGCTTGCTTCAGGCTGAGGCTAAACAGCAACGGGACGAATGGGAAGCTGGATTGACGAGGCTCAGACAGCACGGCGGAGCAAAAGCAGAGTTCAAAGAACTTTGTTACGCATTGCTTGATTCACTGAAACTGCATAGCGACGAGAACCCAACGATGGGTGACTGCCCGCTCTTTCTCCACCGGCAATATACCCGCGATGAAATTCTCGTTGGATTGGGTCTGGCGAAGGTTGTCGGAGCATTCAATACGCAAACCGGCCGATTTTGGATCGAAGCATTGAATACCGAAGTTTTCTTTGTGACTCTGAACAAATCAGAGAAGACATTTTCACCATCGACTCGTTACGAGGACTTCGCACTGAGTCCGACCCGATTCCATTGGCAATCTCAGAGCACTACGAGCGAGAATTCTCCGACTGGCCAGCGGCATGTTCACCAGCAGGAGAACGGTGCCAGGTTTCTGCTGTTCGTCCGGCCGAAGAGGGAAGATGCTTTTTTGTTCCTCGGACCGCTGCAATACGTATCTCATTCGGGGAGCCGCCCAATGAGCATCTATTGGAATCTGGATTATCCAATGCCTGCCTGTTTCTTCGAGATTTGCGCCTCACTACGGGCAGCTTGAGAACCCAACCACCTCACGCAATTTCGCTTGAAACATCGATCTCGACAACCTGCGGCTGATGGACGAGCCGGTAGGCTTCGTTGACAACAGACGCGTTCACAAATCGCGTTCCGTTAGCAGTTATTTGCCCGTGCCCGCCATGAACATGCCCGAAAATATTAAGCCTAGGCCTGATCTGTTTAACTGCTCTTGCCAGTTCCTCGCAACCGAGATGAGGCGTAGAAGGAAGCGATTTGTCCAGCACTCCGAACGGCGGTCCATGTGTGACCAGAACGTCTGTGCCTTCGGGAATCATCTGCCAATAGCGCCGGATTGCCGCGCCGCGGGCGACATTGAATGCCCAATTATTAAATTCGGGCTGAACAGGAGATCCCCAGATCCTTAGACCCAGAAGTTCCGTACCGGAGTTTTCGAGATAGGTGGCGTTTGCGAGCAGTTCTTTTGCTGCTCCAGGATGGCGCTCGAACATCAGATCATGATTCCCTGCAATAACAACCTTGAACCGGTGCGGCTGTTTGCCTAGCCAGTGATTGAAATCGGTGATCTCCTTCGGCGTGTCGCCGTATGCCATGAAATCCCCTGCATGAATGAGCACGTCACCAGCCGGCACGCTCAATTTGGCGTGCTGGCCGTGGGTGTCGCTGATGCACACAATGCGGATCGGCGGCATAGATCAACTTTGCCTTGAATCGTCTTTCAGAAGTTCGGGATGGGTTGCCTTCAACCAGTCATTCACCTGCTCACGCAAAAGGCCCAAGTCCCTTATGACCTGCGCGAGATCGGTGGGCGAGACGCCGCAGGCCAAGTCGTAGCTCGTGGTGTTTCTCTTCTGCGAATGAGATTTGATCTTGCGCACCCATCTCTCGCGCGCGGCGGCATCCTGCGTCGTCAGGGTATGTTCGAGGCTTTCGATCACCCGCTGGTGATGCCCCTGGCCCAGAGAGACGCGAAAGCCGCTGGCCCGCAGAGCAATGTTGGCGAGCGTAAGAATTCCGTTGTAGGCCGCCTGAAAGCGAAGGTCGTCGGAGATGCCCTCCACCTTGAGGTCCGCCTGCGAACGGTCCACGATGCTGAAGAGATCGGCAATCTCCTTCGGACTGCTGGGCTCAGCCTTGTACCAACCGAGTTGTACTAATTTTTCTAAACTCATCCTCGTCGCCGATCAGGAAGACCTTCCGGCTCTTCCTCAATGATTGCAGAAAGTGGTTGCCTTCGTGAAGCCGCGCCCTCACGTCTTCAAGTGAGTAGATGGTTGGATTCACGGGACGCCGCAACTGCTTCTCTACGGGACTCACAGCGTCCAATACTTCGTCGAGCGTAATCGAGCCGATCGCCATCAGGTCAATGTCGCTCGCGGCTTTCTCCTCACCGCGGGCGACCGAACCATAAACAAAGGCAAGGCTGATACGGGACGAAAGCGGGGCGAGAGCAGCCTTGAGCATTTGAAATACGCCCGTGGTTTTCGCAATTAGGGCCCGCAGTTCCGGAAACTCGGGGTGCTCCTGATTGGCCTGATAGAACACCTGACTTCCGACGGCTGAGCGCTTGATCAGCCCTGCGTCAGCGAGTAAGGCAAGTTCACGCTGCACAGTCCCCACGCTCGTCTCGACCTGACGGGCAATCTGGCGAACGAAGAAGGTTTCGTCGGGCGCACCATATAAGAGCGCCAGAACTCTCCCTCTGGTCTGGCCGAAGAGCAGATCCCCGACGGACGTGATAGATGTTCTCATTTCGAGAACAATTGTACTCAAAATGAGTACAGCTTGGCTAGCGCTAGGCGATCGTCTGGACATCATCGCTGATGCTGGACGGAGAAGTCGGCATACATCGTGTCAGAAAAATGTGGCAATAATCTGACTCAAAGCACGGGCACCCAAAATCGGAATTGCAAACTGGAGGCGGCGAGCAGGCTTCCGCAGATTTTCTGCGCAGCACGACTGCGGGTCGAGTATGCTGATCAGCAAGCCAGACGCGTGGCTCCTCTGATCGCAGTCCGCAGAATTTGTACGGAATTGTACGTACACGCTCAAGTCCAGAATTCGAGGGCATTTTGTACAAATCGCGGTTTTTTGTACGAAACTTGTAATTCCACCCGGCATTGTGGACTTTCTGGCATTTTGTAAGTTTCAGAAACCATTGATACTTAATGACTTACCATGTGAAAAAAGCGTTCGACTCCCGCCGCCTCCACCATTACGGCAATAAAACGCTTCACGCAGATATGCGTCAAGCATTCCATCTTCGGAATTTCGGTTCGCGCTTCACACACCCGTTCCGAGTAGCTTGGATGCCTTTGCCGTTTTGTTCTGGATCTCCTGCCCCTGAAAAGCTAATGGAAGACGCCGCCGCGGCCATAGCGCTCACGGAAATTACGAACCCTCGAACAGCGACTCTGCAGCCCCCGCCTGTCGGGACGACGAACTTCCGAGCTGGGCAGGCTCCGGCCCACCCCAAGGACGAGTAAGCCTTTGGCAATTATGGGCTTGCTCGCGTTAAATGCCGCATGGTAGTATGCGACTCTATCGGACAACCACTGCAATCACAACGATTTCTTAGTCCTTCTGCTATCAATTTGGTCGCCCAATTGGCCCAGCGCAAGGTCGTTCACCGCCGATACTCCGTGCCAGCCCTCCTGGCCGCTGTCCTCGCGCCTCTATATTCCACCCAGCCACGCCTTGCCGCCGCAAAAAGCGCGAGCCCCGGTAACGACCGAAGTGTGAATGGCGGTTCTCGAAAATTACTCAGCTAGGGACTACAACGCCGGCGTCTAAATCTGGAAAATACTGCAAGACCGGCGCGGCATCATGTACTTCGGCAATTCCGGCAGCTATATGCTGGACTACGACGGCGTTACATGGCGAAAGATCTTCATCAACTCAACCGTAGTACGTTCGCTGGCGCTCGACGATTCCGGGAAAATCTGGCTGGGCGGCAATGCTAACTTCGGCTACCTCGAGCCCGACGCCACGGGCGCTCTGCAGTTTGTTTCCATCCTCGATAAGATTCCGCCTGAGGATCGGGACTTTACCGACGTTTGGCAGTTCGTTCTGATGTCCGATGGAGTGGTGGAGGCGCGCAACGCCGCTGGTGAACTGCTCGCCTTCGACCGCGTCGCCCCTCTTACCCTCCAACCGGCGCAGAAAATCGCCGACATCGCGAAATCCTTCGGCCAGGAAGACGACATCACCGTCTTCACCCGCACCCGGCAGGCAATTCGCGAGGCATCTGCTGCTCTCTACACTGCTCCGGAACTCGCCCCTGCATAACAGTTGGAGCTTTCGGAGTCGCCGTGTGCTTGCGCTCCCTGTTTATGCTCCCTGTTTATTCTCAAAAATCAGCTCCAAACCCTGCTCACACTGACTGGGTGTGCGGCACTTCCTTGCACCTGCTCAACGGTGTATCTTCGCTTGGGAATTCGGGACGATTTAAATTGAAGGTTCTGACCAGGGAGATACGCATGCTTTCAACCAGAATGAAGAGATCGATATTCGTAATTTCCGCAGGATTGTTCGCGATTGGTGCCACGGTAAGAACAGCCATTGCACACGGTCAAGCTGCAAACCCTGCACCTCAAACAGCCGCAACAGCCCTCACACCCGATGCACCGAAAGTTGCCGCTGGGACAGTTGAGGCAATGAAGTTGTTGCGCCTGATGGACACCGACAACAACGGCAAGGTTTCCAGGGCCGAATACATGGCTTTCATGGCTGCGGAATTCGACCGCCTGGATATCAACCACGACGGCGAACTGGACTTGAAAGAACTGGAGAAGTCGCAGTTGATAACCGTGCGCCATGGAGGTGGGCATCGGTAGGCCCTTGCACTCCATCGGGGTCGCCATACGGCTGAGAATGCCCCAGGTACACACTGTTCCAGGTGCCCCTGCGGCTGTGCAATCAAAACTCGGCGAAGCTTACCAACACGTTTCTCCGCGCGGCAATCGCCTTACCTTTTTGTGTGGCCGGAAAAAATCTGTATTGCTTTACTGCCGCCGCAGCCTTCTCATCCAGGCCAAACCCCAGGCCGCGTCGCACATAAACTTCCTTCGGCATACCTTCTTCGCTCACCAGCACTTCGACCACAGCTACCTGCACCCATGGATGCTTCGCAAACGGATCCGCAAAGTCAGCGTCCACTGTATGCAATGGGAACGGCGGCGTATACGACAGCGGGTTGTGGTGCTTGTCCTCCAACCTTGCTTCATCCGGTGGCGGAAGGTCCCTTTCAGTGATGAGCACTTGCGGAATGGCGCGGCTGCGGTCGGATTGGTACACGACCCGCACGTCAATCCACACCGGCACAGGTTTCCCGCCAAGCTTGCCCGGCTCAAAGGTCGAATGCAATACAGCTGCAATCGCAGATTGATCGAAGAAGTCTCCGTGACTGTGCAGAACCTGAAGATGAGACGGCACGCCGTTGGCGCCGATCACCATGGCCATAACGGTCATGCCCTGCACATCCTTGGCATAAACACCGTCCGGGTAGAGCGCCAATACGGTGCGGACAAGCTGCGGCGCGTTCACTTCTGGACCCGTGTAGTAGACGCCATCCTGGTCTGGAGCCTGGTGAATCTGCCGGCCTATGTTAATTGCATCCTGACCCCATGCGCCCAGAGCTGCAAGCGCCAGAAACGCACATGAGTATTTTCCTTGAGGCATTAAACTCTCCATTTGAATCATGCAGGCCATGGTCGAAGCGAACTGCGCTGTCGTTGAATCCCATATTAAGGTTCAGGAAATAAGGATGAGATAAGGGAGCTTGAATGTGGGTACCACCTCCGATCAAAATCGTCCGGCAATCCGCTTTGAAGAGGGCTTCCATTCAACGTAAAATCAGAAATCCAGATCGCGAGCGCCTGACATAATCCTTATGTAATTATCATAAGTTTTTCCAAAACACACATAGGATCTTTACACCTTGCATCCTATGTTCAAGGCAAGCAGAGCTCCCTGCTCGCAATTGGGAAGACTGCTTGCCGCGTGCAAAGTGCCTCACTTTGAAGTCCCATACGAATTGAATTTGGACAGATAGTAAAGTCCTTATTATTCGCTTTCCCTGCAGTACAGACCTACTCATGATTCAACAAGAGTGCCTGCGGAGCGCAAGAGGGAATCCCTGTCTCATTTCGCGCCGCGTTTTCTCATCATGAAGTGCGTTACCACCCATACCAAAATCATTTGCGAAAGTGAGAGGCTGAATGAGATCGAATTTCTGGAAGGCCGCCCCTGCCGTTGCACTGCTGAGTTGCGGATTGGCCCCGCTGACTAGCCTGGCGCAACAGCCTGCAAGAACCCCAACCCCTGTTCAAACAGCTTTGGTTGAGCTTCCGGCTGCAGAAGGCGCGGCGTCTGAGCACGGCGCGCCCGCCGTCGATCCGGCCACTTCTGCCACGGCAGCCCCCGCCACAACCACTCCAACAGCAGGTGCCGCCACGGGCGCTGCTGCTCCCTCCGCCGCCGAGACTGATCCCACAACCGCGCCTGCAACAGCCGCCGCCGTTGCGGTACCGCTAAAGAACGACGCGGTCCTCAAGGAGCTCATGGAAATGAAGGCGCGCATCGCACAGTTGGAGGCCGAGCTCAAGGCGCGCAGCGGAGCTGAAGACGCAGCGGACGCCGAAAAGGATGCGAATGCCCTGCGCAACGCCGAAGGAGATGCAACGGGATCAGGGGCGGTAGGCCAGGCGGTAGCGGCCCCACCCACGGCTGCGTCCGCAGCCCCCACTCCTCCCGAAATTTCCGCTGAGACCACAACCAAATCAGCCCCGTGGCCCGGTGATTGGACATGGACGAACGATGGCGGCCACAACACTGACAGCCCGATGAGCACCAAGTATTTCACGCCGGAGATCCGCTTCGACGCGAACTACATCCTCGACTATAACCACCCCGAAGACGACTCCATGGTTGGCTCTACGGAGATGTATCGCTCCGACGAGTTCCAGCTTGAGCAGGCCAGCTTTGGCGGCGACATCCGCATCCAGAACACCCGCGGACGCATCCTGACCATGAACGGCCTCTTCTCGCAGGCCACGGTTCGTAACGATGCCAGCTACAGTCGCGGGCAATGGGATCTTAAAGACGCCTACAAATACTTTTCTGAAGCCTGGGGTGGATACCACTGGGACGTGGGTCACGGCCTCAACGTAGACGCCGGCATCTTCGTCTCCTATGTCGGCCTCTTCAGCTACTACAACTTTGACAACTGGGCGTACCAGCCTTCCTATGTGTCATCCAACACGCCCTGGTTCTTCAACGGCATCCGTATCCAATACTTTGTGACGGACAAATTCAAGATCGAGCCATGGATCATCAACGGCTGGCAGTCGTATGCCCGCTACAATGGCCACGGAGGCCTGGGTGGCCAGATCATGTGGCGCCCGACACCGAAGCTGGACTTCAACTTTAATGACTACGGCCTCGGCGAAGACGATGCAGGTTATCCTGGCCGCTCCCGCGTCCATGCCGATTACAGCGGACAGTGGAAGATCTACGACAACCCGAAAAACTTCTTTGACAAATGGGCCGTGACGATCACCGGCGATGCCGGTTGCGAGTATGGCGGCGGTGCTCCGGCAAACGCTTCGTCCACCTACACCGGGTACAACCCTCAGGGCCTCACACCTGAGACGGGAACAGCCTCCACTTACACCGGCGGAGTAAACTGCCACAACAGCCACAACGGCCGGCCCAAGCAGATGTTCATCGGCTGGATGGCCTACACGCGCGCGTGGTGGGATCATGACCGTCATGCCATCACCCTCGGCGGCGGCCAGATGAATAACCCCGGCCGTTACCTTACCCTGTTGCCCGCCATCAACGGCGCAACCGCCACTTCCGGCACCCCGTACTTCACTGAGAACGCAGGCGACGCGGCACAGGCGCACGATATGACTTTCACTTACGACTACATGCCCTCGCAGTTCATCACCTTCCGGCTTGAGGAAGCCTACCGCTACTCAGCTGTTCCTTACTGGACCGGTCGCCGCGGCGTTACGCCTCCCGGTGGCAACAACGGCAACCCGGCGGACTACCAATGCGCAGCAGGCGGCGACTCCGGCGTGGGGTACATCCCCACTGCAAACGGGGTTGCTGCGGGCTACACAACAGGTCAGGCGCAGGCAATCGCCAGCTGCATCGGGCAAGGCTTGAACAACGGGGGTGCTGGGACGACGGCTCTGTGGTGGCCCGATCTTCGCACCAATCAGACCACAACTCTGGGTGCAATCATGGTTCGGTTCTAGCCTCCCGATCCATCCGGACCCCTTGGTACTCTTTGCTCCATTGGCGCCACCGATGTTATACAAACTTCGGTGGCGCTTCATCATGCAATCTTCAGTAGCGTAGGCAGCTCGTCATAATGGCGTATGGCAACCGCTGGCCGGAACCCAGTACCAAGGAAACTTCAGCTACTTGCACGATCGTGAACACAAGCGCGAGTTGCGCCAGGAGAGCGCCAAGGAAGGGACGCAAATCACAGAGTCGCAGCACGAGGATCTTGAAAGGAATCTACTGTTCAACCTGCGCTCCATGTTCGTGCAGACCAATGAGGCCAAGGCTGTCCTCGATTTGGCCAAAGCAGACCTGGAATACTACACAAGATCATCGACATCAGCCGCGCCCGTTTTAACGCTAGAGACATCGCCCAGATCGATCTGGACAGGATCGAATTGCTGCGCGTGCAATATGAGGCGGAGATTGAGACGGCAACGGTGAATCTTCGAACCGCGAAGTTCGACCTTCTGCAGTTGATCAACGAGCGCACGCCGGTCGATAAGTTTGATGTTACCGGCGCCTTCGACTGGAGCGATGCACTGCAGACTCTGGACGAATATCGTCAGATCGCCCTGCAAAACAGGCCTGATCTAAGGGCGGCCATTCAGAACATCCAGCAGTCGAATACGAATCATAAGCTCGCCGAGGCCAACGGTTCAACCGATCCAACTTAAGGTGCCTGGTACACCTACAACTCTTCGAACAATAACCCGAACGGCATCCAGACCCTTGGCCTCAGCGTCAACATTCCCTTGCGGATCTTCGACAAGAACCAGGGCGAAAAGAAGCGCACGTTGATCGATATCGACCGAAGCCCCAGTGCTCCGGACGCGGCCCAGGCGCAGGTCTTCGACGATGTCGACTCCGCGTTGGAGCAGTTGCGCGGTAACATTGAGCTGCTCATGCCTTACAGGGAGAAGTATCGCGACCAGGCCACCCGCGTGCGCGACACGGTTACATTCGCTTATGAGCACTGCGGCGCTTCGCTCATCGACTTCCTCAACGCTCAAAGCGACTATCGGGTCGTTCAACTGGCCTATGTCCAATTGGTCGGTTCCTATTTGACGTTTGCCAGACAGTTGAACCTTGTTGTCGAGCAGAAAGTCCTCCACTGATCCGCCCGCCCCTTGTCAAGCAGGCTCTTCGTCTGGCACATTCAAGTACTGATACTAAGAGGTCGAGTCAATGACAAGAGAAGAAGTTCGCGCCAAGATAGAGGAAATTGGCCTCCTGCCCTCAGTGCGCGTGAATACCCAGGAACTGGCTCGCTTTGCGGCAGAGACGGTGTACTCGGCTGGTATTCCAATTGTCGAAATCACCCTCACCGTTCCCGGAGCGCTCGAAGTGATTAGCGATCTGGCCCGGCGCTATCCTGACATGGCCGTGGGGGCCGGCACCATATTGACCGAAGACATGGCGCGGCGCAGCATCGACGCCGGCGCCAGGTTCCTGACCAGCCCCGGATTTGTCCCTGAAGTAGTAGTGTGCGCGAAAAAAGCGGGTGTCGTGGTGTTCCCCGGGGCTATGACGCCCACCGAGATCATTGCGGCCTGGAAGGCCGGTTCGGACTTTGTCAAGATATTCCCCACAACCCCCGTTGGCGGCGTTCAATACGTGCGCGCACTCAAGATTCCTCTGCCGCAAATTCCCCTCATTGTGTCCGGCGGTGTAAACCAGGTGACGGCTCTTGAGTTTATCCTTGCCGGTGCCACCGCTCTTGGAGTAGGTGGAGAGCTGCTTCCACTTGAAGCATTGCATTTCCGCCAGGAGAATCGAATACATGAACTGGCCCGTAGGTTTCTTACCAAGGTAAAAGAAGGACGGGCTATGCGGGAAACGTATTACTGAGACCACGCCCCAAGCCTCGCACCGACTTCAGCGCTATGGCTGTTCTCCCCGGTCGAGTTACATACCGGGACAACGGATCGATCCAGCTTTTCGTGCAATGCTCACGTGTCCTGTAACAGCCTCATCAGGCACATCTTCGAGTCAGCCGCTAACTCTCGTTCCACTAAGTCAACATGGGCCTGCGCGGGTATGCCTCATGCTTCTCCATTTTATTCATACGTATCCCTTATACATTCCTGATGTCAGCCTCGCTAACCTACTAAATAGTCTGCAAGGACACGTGGCACTGCGAATCCATCTCAAATGGCCAGCTCAGGCGCCGTAAGACGGAAGGTTCTGTTGCGAAGACTCCCAATTCTTGCGAAGAGCCTGGCAGCGGGGAGCTGGTTATTACTTGCTACCTATTTCGGATTCGTTCTACACGTGAATCTGACGACTATCAGTTTTCTCTATTTGTTGCTCGTAATCGGAGTGGCAATGTTTCTTGGGTTCTGGCAGGCTTCGCTGGCCTCGCTTCTGGCCGCAGCCAGCCTGGACTACTTTTTTACTTCGCCCGTTTTTCATTTTGCAATTGCAGACCCCCAGAACTGGGTCGCGCTTGGAATGTTTCAAGGCGTTGCGCTGCTGATCGGCAGGCTCTCCACGAAAGAGCTTCGAAGCAAGCGAGAGGCGGGCTCCCATCGTGCAGGGATGGAACAGTTGTATGAATTGAGCCGGAACTTGCTCCTGCTGGATCTGCATCAGGCGCCTGGACCGCAACTTGTTGTCCTGATTCAACGGATATTCAGCGCAAGTGTAGCTGCTCTGTTTGACATGAACCTCGACCGCCAGGACAGAGCAGGAGAATGGGCGGAGGGCGAGGAAGATCTGGCCAGGCAATGCTACCTCGACGAGAATGCCAAGGACAATCCGGAGACCGAGACATGGCGCCGTATTCTTCTGGCTGGGCACGGCCCGGTGGTTACATTGGTGGTGCGCGGCAGTCTGAACCCCCTGGTGGTCGATGCGTTTGCGTCGCTTGCGGCCATCGCCATGGTCAGGCACCAATCGTTTGAGAAGGAAGAAAGAGCCGAGAACGCAAGCAAGGGCGAGCAATTGCGCGCTGCAGCTATGGATGCCATGGCGCATAAATTCAAAACTCCGCTGACTGCCGTTCAGACGGCAAGTTCGGGCTTGCTTGAGTTAGGTGGGATGTCAGTATCGCAACGCGATCTTGTAACTCTGATCGACGACGAAGCTATTCGCATGAATAAGCTCTGCACGCGTCTGCTGATGACTGCAAAACTCGAATCGGGGCAGGTTGGCTTGCAAACCACCGAGGTGAATGTGCAGTAACTGATCTCGGAGGTATTAGCGGCGCAACTTCACGCGCCCGGCAGAGATCGAGTGCGGATTGTTATGGAAGACCCTGGTTTGTCAGTTCGTGTAGACCGGGCTTTGTTGGCAATGTTTCTGGAGCAATGCCTGGACAACGCAGAGAAGTATTCGACGCCGAATACAACAATTGAGATTGCAGCCCGCAAGAGTCGTACGGAAGTCCTTATCTCCGTACATAACGTTGGCTCGACGATTCGAATTGAAGATCGCGAACGGATATTCGAGCGCTTTTACCGGACCAATGATTTAAAAGACTCCGTTCCCGGCACGGGAATAGGACTCTCCGTGGTGAGGAAGGCGGCAGAAGCTCATCACGGCCACGTGTGGGTCATTAGCGATGAAAGGGAGGGGACAACCTTCTTCCTTTCCCTTCCGACTGGCGCAAGGAGGAATCTGTGAGACCTGAACCATTGATGCGTGGGCAGTCGGCCGGGGTACAGGCGAATGCGAGCCAGGGAACAATCCTCGTGGTTGACGATGATAGTTCAACCAGGCGCGCATTGCGTGTTACGTTGTCTGGGATGGGCTTCACAGTGGTAGAAGCCGCTCGCGGCGAAGAGGCGCTCTCTTTGGTGCGCGTCAGTTGGTTTGACGCAGTGCTGCTGGACGTGGATATGCCGGGGATGGGTGGAGTGGAAACCTGCCGAAGCATCCGCCATGCCATTGCGCGCTTGCCGATCTTAATGTTGACCGTGATGGACAGTGAGGATGACAAGGTGCTGGCGCTCGATGCCGGCGCAGACGACTACATCACCAAGCCTTTCCAACTACGCGAGCTGACGGCACGATTGCGCTCGGCAGTACGCAGAAGAAGCGCCCAGGATCAGAATCGCGACGCGGCAATTCGCCACGGCAAGCTTGAGATTGACCCGGTGAAATACCGTGTTCTGAAGGGTGGCCGCCCCATTCATCTCACACCTAAAGAATTCGAGGTCCTGCATTACCTGATGATGCACGCCGGCGAGCCAATTCCACACGCGCGCCTGCTCAAGTCTGTCTGGGGGCCGGAGTATGGCAACGAACTGGAGTACCTGCGAACATTTGTCCGACAGTTGCGCAAGAAGATTGAGGACGATCCACGAAACCCGCAGTACCTCTTGACGGATGCTTATGTCGGTTACCGGTTCGGTGAGCAGATGCCGGCGCAATAGGACCCTGCATTTGCGGTGCATTTGCTGGTCCGCAAGACTGGAGGACGGCACTGCCGCAAAGGATCGCCATTTCGGCGATCTAACCTGGATAAGCTCCCGCAATGTAGCCGTGCAGGTCTTGAATGGTTTTCTCCTGGCCGGAGATCACCCATTTCACCAGGTCGCCAATGGAGATGATGCCCACCACCGCATCGTCCTGCAATACCGGCAGGTGGCGAATGCGGTGCTGAGTCATCAGGGCCAGGCATTCATCTACGGTATGCCTGGTGCTCACCGAGACCACATGGCTGCTCATGATCTGCTGCACCTGCGTGTCTTTGGAAAGGTGGCCCATCAGGACTCCCTTGCGCGCGTAGTCGCGCTCTGACAAGATGCCGGCCAGGCGGCCGCTCGAAAGTACGAGCAAGGCCCCGATGTCATGCTCAGCCATCATCTCGAGCGCTTCGTAAACCATTTGCTCGGGGCTTATCGACAGGACTTTTGCTCCGCCTTTGCTCTTCAGCACCAATCCGATTGTGTCGGTAATCTTCATGAACCCCTCCTGGCCCCTGGCTGTCACATTGCGGCACGCACATCCTATCCCGGACAGCCTGTGTTGTTGCGGAACAGCAGTATATCCCGTTCCGCACAGGATGGGATAGCCTTTCCAGGATTTATCGATTCCGAACGCACGATTCCCGCTGGCTCCACAGCCTCTCCAATAACCGTTCCGGGAGAGTTGGGCGCCCCATCCTTTGTGCGTGTCGCCGCGGCGACCGCAAAGGGTGGGAGACCACAGAAGCTCATCTCGAATGGCGACAGGCAGAAAGCAGATGCTCTAATGCTGAATGGCTGTCTCAGCCGCCGATGGCTTCTCCGTAACCTGGCCAGGCGTTGGCAACTGCGATTTGTCCCAACCGCCGCCCAGAGCTTGAATCAGCCCAACCGATGCGGACATCTGCTGTATCTGCAGGCTGGCCAGTCCTTGCTGGTTTGAAAACGATGTGGTCTGCGCGATTGCTAAATCGAGATAGGGATCGATTCCCGTGTCGTAGCGCACCTGTTCCAGCTTCAGGTACTCCGCGGCGTGGTCCACCGCCTCCTTTTGGCGCTGGATTTGTTGCGAAAGAATACGAACCTCCCCCAGCGCGTCTTCAACCTGCTGAAATGCTGTCAGCACTGACTGCCGGTATGCGGCAAGATCGGCGTTGTACGTGGCGATGTATTGGTTCACCGTAGCCCGCCGCAGACCCCCGTCGTAGACCGTCTCGGAGAGGGATGGGCCCACCGACCAGAAGCGGCTCGCCGCGGCCAGCAACTTGCCGATAGCCGAACTCTCCGCGCCTCCGCTTCCTGAGATTGTCAGAGAGGGGTAATAGGCCGCATAAGCCACTCCGATCTGGGCATTGGCAGAGGCCATGGCCCGCTCCGCGGCAGCCACGTCCGGCCGCCGCTCAAGCAGTTGTGACGGCAACCCCACAGGTATTGGTGGAGGCGCGCTTGTCTTGGGTACCACCGGAATCGAAAACTCCGACGCCGGCTTGCCAATCAGCATCGCAATCGCGTGTTCGTACTGCGCACGCGCAATCGTGTTATTGATTTCCGCCGATTGCGCGCTCGCCAGGGTCGTCTGCGCTTCAACCAGGGCAATCTGGTCGTCGACACCCGTGTCATAGCGCCCTTGCTCAGCATCAAGCGCTTTCCTGTCGGCGTCCACGGCGCCGTCGAGGATTGTCTGCAGCGCATCCTGTCCGCGAATCTCGAAGAAGTATTCTGCCAGGCTTGCCTGCTCCGTCAACTGCTCTAGCGCCAGGTCGGCCGCGCTCACCTGGGCCGTGTATTGGCTTGCATGGATCGTGTTGCGCACTTTCCCCCAGAGATCGGGTTCCCACGAAACCTCGCCTGGAAGAGAGAAGACCTGCGACTGCTTACCACTCTCGTTGCTCGCAATGGCCCCAGTCCCCAGATTCGACGAGGCTTGCGACCGAGTGTAAGACGGTCCAACGCTCAGCGTGGGAAACAACTGCGACCGCGCCTCGCGCACCAGCGCCCGGGCCTCCATAAAATTCTCAAAAGCCTCGCGGATATTCTGGTTGTCGACATTGAGCTGTTCTTCGAGCGCATTCAAATCCGGCTCGTTGTAAATCTCCCACCATTTGCCGCGCAGAGTCGCATCCTGAGGCTCGGCGACCCTCCAGCCTTCGGTCTCTTTGAATTGAGCCGGAGATTCTTTGAAAGCTGGCGGCGCAGTCATCGCGGGCCGCACATACTTCGGCCCAACGTTGCAGCCAGCCAGCATCGCGCACAGCACCGCTGCATTTGCCGCGCAAAACGCCGCGGTTGCTTTCCCGGTTTGACCCTTCGATGTTTTCATATCCAACTCTCCATGTGCATCCCTCGCTAGGAGGCCTCTGCCGTTCCATGGTTCAGCACCACGCGCTTTCTGTTCTGGAAGCGGAGACGCATGCGATCGAAGAACAAATAAACCACCGGCGTGGTGTAGAGCGTAAGCATCTGGCTGACAATCAGTCCGCCCACGATTGTGATGCCCAGCGGACGCCTCAGTTCAGAACCCGTGCCTGTGCCGAAGGCCAGCGGCAGCGCGCCGAACAGCGCGGCCATCGTTGTCATCAGGATGGGACGGAAGCGAAGCTGGCAGGCCTGGTAGATTGCTTCTGTTGTAGACTTTCCCTGGTCGCGTTCCGCAACCAAAGCAAAATCGATCATCATGATGGCATTTTTCTTCACGATGCCGATCAGCAGAATGATGCCGATAATTGAAATCACGTTCAGATCGATCTTGAATGCCATCAGCGCGAGCATGGCGCCCACGCTGGCCGAAGGCAGCGTTGAGATGATGGTCAGTGGATGCACCAGGCTCTCATACAGAATGCCGAGAACAATGTAAACCGCCAGCAGGGCCGTGGCCACAAGAACAGGTTCGCTGGCCAGCGAGGTCTGGTAAGCCGCCGCAGTCCCTGCAAAAAAACCTCGCACCGTCGCCGGCATTCCCAGCCGCTGCTGCATCTCGCCCACCTCGAGCGTTGCATCGCTCATCGATACTCCGGTAGCAAGATTAAACGACACTGTCACGGAAGGAAACGAACTGGTGTGGTTGAGCACCAGGGGCGTGGTGGTGGCCTGCGCCTTACTCACCGCAGAAAGCGGAATCACGCCTTTGCCCGTGGTATTGAGGTAAATATTCTTTAGCCCATCGGGGGTTTGCCAGTAAGGCGGCGCAACTTCAAGCACCACATAATACTGGTTCAACTGCGTGTAAATAATTGAAACTTCCGACTGCCCGAATGCGCCGTAGATTGAGCTGTCCAGAGACGCCGGAGTGATGCCGAGCCGCGCGGCTGTGGCGCGGTCGTAGGTAATCAGTTCCTGCAGACCCGCGTTTTGCGCATCGGTATTTACGTCTTGAAAACCGGGAAGTATTTTCATCTGCGCCAGCAGAATCGGGCCCCATTTCGAGAGATCCTGCACGTTATCCGACTGGATGGTGTACTGGTAGAGCGCGTTGCTTCCCCGCCCGCCAATGCGCAAATCTTGCGCCGCCTGCAGAAAGGCGGACGCGACGGGAAGCCGGTTCATCTTGGGCCGCAAGCGATTGATAATCTCCGGCGCCCCCACTTTGCGGACGTTGAGCGGCTTCAGCGCAATAAATATGTTGCCGCCGTTGGAGGAGCCTTGCCCTCCTGTAGAGGCGTTCACATGGGCCACGGCAGGGTCGGCCTTGATCACGGCTACAAGTTGCCGCAGCGAGTTATCCATCACCGCGAACGAAGCGTCCTGCGGTCCCTGCAGGCCGCCTTGAATGGCCCCTGTATCCTGCTGCGGAAAGAATCCCTTGGGGATGATATAGAGCAGATAGAAATTCAATGCGATGGTCAGTAGCAGGATCACCATGATCGGTCCGGGATGATCCAGCACCCACT